>Ga0160425_1000480_pt1 | contig 55676 bp, 58 predicted proteins | sample BioMet8_FD_108193 | JGI IMG/M metagenome (GOLD analysis project Ga0160425, IMG submission 108193) | Microbial communities from bioreactor (seeded with sewage sludge) at Lawrence Berkeley National Lab, California, USA - Biofuel... | ecosystem: Engineered > Bioreactor > Anaerobic > Unclassified ...
ATGGCACTGGCCAAGGCTGCTGCCGCTGCTGGCATTGAAACCTACCACGGCACGGCAAAGCGCCTGATGGAAAACAGGCACTACCTCGGAGACGATTTTTACCCGGCCATCATCGATCAGGAAACCTTCGATAAAGCTGCTGCTATCCGGCTTGAACGCGCCGGGAAACTTGGCAGGCTGAACAGGAAAAAGAACTCAAAACCTGCAACGACTCCTACAGGATTTCGCATGGCGGCGGCAGAGCGACACTATGAAGATCCGAGGCTACAGGCAGAATACCTCTACAGCCTCATTGAAAGCGAGGTAAGCTAATGGAAAATGTTATGGTGATTCCGGCCAGACGACAGGTCGGAAATACGGTAAAACAATCAGATCAGAAAAAGCTCCGTGTTGCAGCCTACTGCCGCGTCAGCACGGATTCAGAGGAACAGGAAACAAGCTACGAGGCTCAGGTCACACACTACACCGAGTACATTCAAAAGAATCCGGAATGGGAGCTTGCGGGCATATTTGCAGACGACGGTATTTCCGGTACCAACACAAAAAAGCGTGACGAATTCAACCGAATGATCGACGAGTGCATGGCCGGGAACATCGACATGGTCATCACCAAGTCAATCAGCCGATTTGCCCGAAACACTCTCGACTGCCTACAATACATCCGGCAGCTGAAAGACAAAAACATACCTGTTTATTTTGAGAAGGAAGCCATCAACACGCTGGATGCTAAGGGCGAGGTGCTGATCACGATCATGGCGAGCCTCGCCCAGCAGGAAAGTCAGTCAATGAGCCAGAACATCAAGCTGGGACTTCAATACCGCTACCAGCAAGGTAAGGTTCAGGTCAATCACAATCGCTTCCTCGGATACACCAAAGATGACGACGGGCACCTGATCATCGATCCGGAGCAAGCAGAAATCGTAAAGCGCATCTACCGTGAATACCTCGAAGGCTCCAGCATGGATAAGATCGCCGACGGGCTCATGGCTGACGGTATCCTCACTGGCGCTGGCAAGACAAAATGGCACACCAGCACCATCAACAAGATTCTCCGCAACGAGAAGTACATGGGCGACGCGCTGCTTCAGAAAACATATACCACGGATTTCCTGACAAAGAAGCGGATCAAGAACAACGGCACCGTTCCTCAATACTACGTTGAAGGCGACCATGAAGCGATCATTCCAAAGGAGCTCTTCATGCAGGTGCAGGCAGAGCTTGTCCGTCGCCGAGTGGTTCACGTCAGCCCGACAGGCAAGAAGCGCAGTTTCTCCTGCAATCATTGTTTTGCACAGATGGTTTTCTGCGGAGACTGCGGCGAACTTTACAGGCGTGTTCACTGGAACAACCACGGCTGCAAGTCCATTGTTTGGCGCTGCATCAGCCGCTTGGAGCCCACCTCCGCTGAAAAGAACTGCACCAACAGGACGGTAAACGAGCTCCAGCTGCAGGAAATCACGATCAAGGCTTTCAATCAGATTCTCACCGAGAGAGATGTCTTCGTGAAAACCTTACAGCAGAACATCGCAAAATCCGTGGTCAACGCTGACACCCTCTCGCCAGATGGCATTCAGAGTAGGCTCTTGGAACTGCAAAAAGAGCTCATCAAGAAGGCTAACAACAAACAGGACTACGATGCCATCGCTGATGAGATTTTCCGGCTCCGCGACCAGAAAGAGCAATCCGAGCTCGACAGCCACCACCGGGAAGAAGCCATGAATCGGATCAAGAAGCTGCAGGACTTTATCGCGTGTCAGGAAACCAACATCACAGAGTTTGATGAGACTCTGGTCAAAAAGCTCATCGAGAAGATCACCGTCTTCACCGACCATTTCACCGTAGAATTCAAGTCCGGGATCACAATCGACATCAATGCATAAAAGAAGGCTCCCTTGCTACCGATGATGGCAGTTAGGGAGCATTGGTATGTTCTCATTTTATCTTCTTCTCAAACCGGAAAATTCCGTCCGGGAACTGCTCATCCGTCTCCTCCTCCGCATCGGGATCATTCGGATCTGGATGGTGGCTGTTGAAAAACTCCACGATATGAAAACCGCAGCGGTTCACATAGAAGTGGATGTTCCGCTTCTCAAAGTACGGCGTGACGGTCTCCCAGACGTTCACTTCAGGATGCAGCTTTTCCACCGCGCACCATGCCGCATAACCGATGCCCTTGCTATGGACGTGCGGAGAGACAAACAGCAGATCAAGATCGCCTCGCTCACCGTCAACCTTTATCACAACACCGCCGACGGATTTACCGTCCTGCATGATGCGGTAAGCTTCGCCGCCGTCGATAGATTTCTCAATGGTCTCACGGGAGATGATTTCACCTTCTTCCTCGAAGTGATCGTCTCTGCGTCCGAATTCCTCAAGAGCACCATAGTTGAATGCCGCCTGATTGTCTTTGATAAACTGCTCCCGGTCGGTCTGCTCCAACGGAAGCAACTCTATGTTTGCCATGCAATACCTCTCAATGTTGTGCCCCGTCGCCGGCACTGGCAGTGTGGGAGCCTTGGTTCATTCTAATAATGAAGTTAGCGCTCAGGGGATACTTGCAGACCGGACAGACATTCGGGACTTCATTATCCATAACTATACTGCAGTTACGTCGTTGTGTTTCATGATAATTTCAAAAAAAGTTATTGATGCTCTCCGCATTCATTTGCGTGTTGATGTTCGTGACAGACAGATCCTGTGGACTTGAGTTCACCTCGCAGATAGCTTTCCACAGCGGTCTTCGCGTCACCCTGTGCGCCGACAATGACCTCAATATTACGCTCATTGAAGATCTCCACAGCACCGCCACCCATACCGCCGGCGATGATGACTTCAACGCCCATGTCGCCGAGGAAATTCGGCAGAAATCCAGGCTTGTGTCCGGGATTAGCGATACTTTGTGAAGAGGTCAAACTTCCATTTGTGCTCTCATAAATATTGAAGTTTTCGCAGTGACCAAAGTGATCAGCTACTGTGTTTCCCATGCTTGCAACAGCAATTTTCATCGTATTATCCTCCATTATTTCAGCTTTCGCCTTTATTTGTTCTCCGATACCAGTTTCTTCAATACCCCATCCAGCCAGCTTCCGTCAAACGACTCGATCCTTCCGTCATCGCAGGCGGCGGCTAACGTGGGGGCAATGGGCAAACGGGCAATGTTCTTAACACCGTGTTTTTCAGCAATCTTGTCAATGTGGCTTTCCCCGAACACGTGGATTTCCTTTCCACAGTCAGGGCATGTAATATAGCTCATGTTTTCAACCACGGCAAAGACAGGTATGTGCATCATCTGGGCCATATTGATCGCTTTTTCTACGATCATACCTACCAGCTCTTGTGGGGATGTAACGATGATGAGACCGTCCACAGGAATGGACTGGAATACAGTGAGAGGCACATCGCCAGTTCCGGGCGGCATGTCAATAAACATAAAATCCACATTTCCCCAGATGACATCTGTCCAAAATTGCTTGGCTGTTCCGGCAATAAGAGGGCCTCTCCACACCACCGGATCGGTTTCGTTTTCCGTCAGCAGATTCAGCGACATGACGGAAATTCCAGTTTTTGTTTTCACCGGGTAAAGCCCAAACTCGCCGGCCTCGGCCTTTTTATGCAGACCAAATGCTTTGGGAATAGACGGGCCGGTAATGTCGGCATCCAGAATGGCCGTTTCAAACCCCTCACGATGTGCCAGCACTGCCAGAAGGGATGTAACGAGGGATTTTCCCACGCCGCCCTTACCGCTGACCACGCCGATTACCTTTTTAATATGGCTTAGCTCATGCGGCCTTGCCAAAAGACTCTCTTTCGTCCTCTCGCTGCAAGTCTCGTTGCAGCTTTCGCAATTATGCGAGCAATTTTCGCTCATTTCCTTACCTCCTTAATGTGTATAGTCAAGATAGGAAACCGTATCGCCCAGATCCTTTTGTATCAGTTCCTTCATTTTCTTTGCAAACGGGCACGGATATCCAATAGGATTTCCCTTTTGAATACATGAGGCAAAAACAATCGTGTCCGCGCCTCTTTCCGCAAGCATTCGAGCTCTTAGAATTGCTTTTTTTCCGGGACACCCGCCACAGCTGGTAAAGCCTACAAGCTCTACATCACCTTCAGCATCACTGAATGCGCCTGTATGCTCCCGCATGACCTTAAAGTCCGCAGTCCCGGGACAGTAATCTTCTGTCTGCATACATCTTATAATACCCACTTTCATTTTGCGTCCTCCAAGAGCAGCAGCCGTAGGTTCTTCAAGATATTTGCGAGTGCAGCCCTTGCCGAACAGTCAACCAAAGCAAGGCTGTGTCCTTCGTTGACGGCGGCAGATGCTTGTTTATCAAAAGGAACCCGTCCCATAAAAGGTACCTTGTTTTCCTGACAATACTTTTCGATATCCTTCGTTTTTTCCATGCAGGCATCATATTTATTGACGCAGACAGCAGCTTTCGCTCTTAGTATATCCGCGGTTTTCAAAATACGCTCCATGTCATGGATTCCGGAAAGCGACGGTTCCGCCACGATCAGCACCAGATCCACACCGCTTATGGAGGCAATGACCGGGCAGCCTACACCGGGAGATCCGTCAATTACAGCAAGCTTCGAATCCGGCGCTGCATTTACAAGTGTTTTCTTGACTTCCGTGACCAGCTTGCCGGAGTTGCCGCGCCCCATTTTGAGCGTTGCAGTGGAAAACACACGACTGTCCTTATACAACAGCTGCTCCCCGGAGACATCATCTCTCATGGTTACGGCGCTTTGAGGGCAGACATATTCACATACGCCGCACCCCTCGCAGGCATATTCGTTAACCTCACATATCCCATCGCGCAGCGTGACAGCTTCGAAACGGCAGTTGTCAAGACAAACTCCGCACCCGATGCATTTTTCAGGATCAATAAAAGCCTTTTGTGATCCGTAATAGTCCCAGCGTTCCGGCAGGGTGTTCATTCCTGCCACCAGATGCAGGTTCGGCGCATCCACGTCACAGTCGGCAAAGGCTTCCGCGTTCAGGAGATCGATAAATGCAGCAGCCACCGTGGTCTTGCCTGTGCCGCCTTTGCCACTCAAAATCAGAAGTTTTTTCATACGTGCGCCTCCCTTCGGATATCACCGAGAAGGCTTCGAAACATCTCAGCATATTCGCTGTCGGAAAGAGCGGCGATCTGTCCGCTCGCACCCAGCCGAGCCAGCTTTTCACTGTACGGGATGCGGAGCAAAACTGGAACGCCATGCTCGCAGCAAAAATCGTCAAGCTCAGTATACTTTCCGCCCGCCTTGTTGATGACCGCGCCGCAAGGTTTATGAAGTAAGCTCACGAGTTCATAGACCATCTTAAAATTGTGCAGACCGAAAGCGGTGGGCTCCGCCACCAGCAGACAGTAATCTGCGGCCTGAATGCTTTCCATCACGGAACAGGCACTTCCCGGGGGACAGTCGATCACAGTCAGATCATCCGTATCAGGCGCCTCGGCAAGCGCGGCCCTGATGACGGGGATCCCGGACGCTTCGCCTAAATCCATACAGCCGGTGACAACACGGATATCTCCGCTCTTTCCGCACTCCACGTTTCCCACAGGTTTTTCTGTCTCTGACACCGCACCGGACGGACAGACCAGCCTGCATCCTCCGCAGGAGTGGCATACCTCTGAAAAGAGCATGGGCTTGGTCTTTACATAGACCAAAGCATTAAAGCGGCAGAAGGCCACACACTTGCGGCAGCCCGTGCATTTTTCAGAGTCAAAAACAGGCTGTTTTATATTAATAGTTTTGCTTATCAGGTTTTCAGGCCTCAAAAAAATCCTTCCGTTGGGCTCCTCCACGTCGCAGTCGATATAGATGGCGCTGCCTGCTGCTGCCGCCAGATTCACCGACACAAAGGTCTTTCCGGTACCGCCTTTGCCGCTTAAAACCGCCAGCTTCATTGGTGGCCGTGAAAGCCTGCATGAAACTGCGTCATAGGTGCAAGCTTTCCCTCCAGAAATGCGGCAAGGTTTTCAGCCACTCCAAGCCCGTCAGCCTTATAGATCTTTATCTGGGCGGCATTTAACGCCTCTGCTGCATTTTGACCGCAGCGGATGGTGAGCAGAATGTTGGCACCGCTGTCCACGATAAGCTGTGCAGCTTTCAGGCCGGCACCTCCCTGGGCTTCGGCAGCAGTATTGGCAATATATTTTGTTGTTTTTTCCTCGACATCGTGCAGCATAAAATACGGCGCTCTGCCAAAGGATACACAGATGCTGCTTTCCGACTTGTTCTCGTTCACAGGAATCGCTATTTTCATCGATTTTCTCCTTCCATTGTTTCCGTTCGACCATGGCGGCGGCGATGACACCCGCCGCAGCCGCAATATGGCTCGTTACCCTCGCAAAGCCGGTATTCGCCGCCGCTTATCACAAGCGGCTTGCCTTCTACCAGTGAAACGGACAGCTTTTTTCGGGCGTCGTTATAAATCTGTTGTGCGGTCGTGCGGGCGATGTTCATATACCCCGCACACTCCTCCTGATTGAACCCTTCGTGGTCAATAAGACGGATCGCTTCATATTCGTCCACCGTCATTACGACCGCGTCACCGGAATGAAAAGGTTCTCCTACCGGGGCGAATTCCGTACGGATCGGCAAGCAGCAGACTCTTCGCCATTTCTTGGGTCTTGGCATGATTCACCTCCTGACACAGCGGCACAGGAGTTTCCCCTATGCCGCTGCGATCACCTTACATCTTTGCTAATGCTTCATCGACAGTCTTCAATTCTTCCTGAAGCATGCTTTTGCGAGCCAGCAAACGATCTTTCGTATTTTCCGGCTGCATCCGACACAGTCCCATACGACGGCCAAAACCGTGTCCGAGCTGCATCCCTTTTCTCACACCGAAGTTGCCTGCGCAAATTCCGCGACCAAAACCGGTTCCTGCTCCCAGCCCCATCGGGCCTGTTCCGTCCATTCTCGGCATCATTTTCACCTCCTCTGCATCAATCGAGTTTATGGCATATGCCACTTTCGACTTTATCTTATCACGGTTTATGGCATATGTCAATAATAAAATCGATATATCGAAATCTGAGGCGGATCTGATGAAATAAAAGGCGGATGTGTACGCGTACTCCTCCGTTCTTACTCTATTTTCTTTAATATCCTAAGATAGAGAGTTTCAGCCGTATGTTATCCATATCACTAACTCAACCCTATATGATCCTTATCCCGTCTCGCGCAGCTTATAATAATCATGGAGGTGCCTGACTGCCTTTTTCATTTCAAATCGTCCAGCTTTTCCGTAAAGAACCGGTCTACGCCTTCGGAAAGATCCAAGTTCATACTCTTATTTTTCCCAGACCGGGGTCTGTTGGCTTAATTTTTGTCCTGCCTTATAAGCATTCTCCAAATCCCTGGGGAAATTCTGCTCGTGAATGGATCTTTTGATGCTTTCATCAAAACTTCCCATATTAAATTTAGAATAGTCTGAAACCTGCAAAGTGTCATAACACGGATATAGATAGACTTCTCCATTTAACATTTCTAATTCTTTCGCATACTCCTCAAACTTTTCTTTGTATAGATCATCATAGAATTCTTTCGTGGCATTCATGCTGACAAACAATTCGACGTTTACTTTCCCTGTAAAATAATTACTATAATCATCATAGGACAACGAAGAGAAATGCAGCCGTTCTATCAATGCAAAGTATCTGCTTGCTGGTCTTCCTAAATAAATGCATGTTCCTATTAACAGTGCATCGGCAGAAAATATTTTATCAATAATTGGTGATAAGTCATCCTTCCAGTAGCAATGACATCTTCCCACGCCTTTTCTCTTACAAAGCATGCAGCCCCTACATCCGGTAAAATTCAAATCATATAAATCTATATATTCTACCTCCGCTCCAGTAGATCTTGCCCCTTCAGCTGTTGATTTTAATAATTTAGCTGTATTCCATGTTTTTCTTGGACTTGCATTCAAAACTATTGTTTTCATCCTATTACCTCAAATTCCACTTTGCTGCTCCGACATCTATCTCGAACACACAACTCCCTGACATCTAACTCGGCAACTCAACTTATTGACATCTAACTTGGCAACTCAACTCTCACACTTTTTGACCTGATTTGCCCTTGGATAAGTTACCGAGAAGCGTTCGTCCTGCCCGATGCCAAATTTGTCTGATTGCCCGAAAACCGCAGTATTAGCGGGCTTTCGCGGCTATTTGCCTTCCACCCTTGACATCAAACAGACCGTCTCACCATGGCTCGTGGCCGGGAACATATCAAATGGCTGTATCTTTCTGACCTTATAGCCATGTTCCGTGAATGATCTCAGGTCGCGCGCCAGCGACTGCGGACCGCAGGAAATATATACTATCCTTGAGGGCCTGACGGCGGCGGCGGCTTCGATAAACTGCTCCGTGCTCCCGGTCCTGGGCGGGTCCATGAAAAGCACATCTGCTTTCAGGCCTTCCTCTGCCATTTCAGTGAGGCAGCTGCCGGAATCGCCGAGGTAGAACCTGGCATTGCCGAGCCCGTTTTCCATAGCGTTGAGGCGGGCATCGCGGACAGCATCCTTGTTGAGCTCTATCCCTATAAGGCTCTTCGCCTTCTTCAGCGCGACTAGTCCTATCGTGCCTGTGCCGCAGTAGGCATCGATTATCATTTCTTTTCCGCTCAGACCGGCAAAGGAGATCGCCGTCTCATATAGCTTTTCTGCCTGCACAGGGTTCACCTGGTAAAATGAATCCGCGGAGATACGGAAACTGCAGCCGCAGAGGCTGTCGCGTATGAAGCCGGGACCGAAAATGGTCTGTTCCGATCTCCCGAGTATCATGTTCGTATCGCTGTCATTCACATTGAGGACTATCGTCTTGATCTCAGGGTATTTTCTGGTCAGTACCCTGACAAAATTATTCTTCCCCGGCATGATATTCGAAGTCAGCACGAGCACCACCATGATCTCGCCGGTATTGGCCGCCCGGCGTATCAGGATATGGCGCAGGAGGCCGCGGCCGTTGTCCTCATCGTATGCCTTGTATTTAAATGATCTGGCAAGTTCTTTGATGAACGCAATGATCTCCTGGGATCTCCTGTCTTCTATCATGCAGTTTTCTATCTCAACGATCTTGTGGGTGCCTTCCGCGTAGATGCCTGATCTTGTGCCTCGTTTTCTGTCATACCCGAAGGCGCGGTGAAGCTTGCAGCGGTAATGCAGCGGATCATCCATGCCGACGATCTGGTCCACACTGCAGAATGTGCCGAGAAGCTTTTCCATATACCTCTGCTTTTCATGCAGCTGGCTGTCATAGGCGATCCCGCTCAGGCTGCAGCCGCCGCATTTGCCCGCGTAAGGGCACTTCGTGCCTTCAGGCGCTTTGGCGGCTGGCTTTTTGTCATATTTTTTATGAAAATCCTTATTCAAACCCTTGTCATTTTCTCTCATATTTTTACAGCATACCTCAATTTTGCCGATCTCGCCCGGGGATTCCTCAGGCATTCATCGCTGCCGGGGCGGATCACATCGTCTGCGATCTCAGAATAAACGCCGCTCTTATATCCTGCCTTAAATGCTTTTTTCACCAGGCGGTCTTCACCTGAATGAAAGCTCAGGATCGCCGCCCGCCCGCCGTGGGCGAGCACATCTGGAAGCTTTTCAAGCAGCATTTCCAGTGTCTCGTACTCGTGGTTGATATCGATACGCAGCGCCTGAAACGTGCGCTGGCATGATTTTTTCATTTCTTTTTTTAGATCAGGGGCCGGCAGCTGTCCGGCAGCGTCAGAGACCGCTCCCTCGATGATGCCGCGCAGCGCGGCAGTTGTCTCGATCTTCTGCCCTTTCCTCAGGGCTTTCGTCACAGCAGCGGCGATCTCACACGCGTAAGGCTCGTCGGCATTTTCCGCGAGCATACCCTCTAGCTCAGCCCTTTCCAGCTCACGCAGGCGCTCTGCCGCGCTCACGCCTCTGTCCGGATCCATGCGCAGATCCAGCGGGCCGTCAAGTTTATAGGAAAAACCGCGCGACGGGTCATCGATCTGCATCGATGAGACTCCAAGATCGGCAAGCACAAAATCAAACGGACCGTCCAGGGCTGCCGCCTGGTCGATGTCCGCGAAATTCATATGGCGGATCGTAAGAATGTCCTGGCCGAAACCCCTGCCGCGCAGACGTTCCCCGGTCTTTGCGGATTCTATCGGGTCAACATCCATCGCGCAGATATGTCCCTGCCCCCGCAGTTCCTCCAGCATCGCCTCTGTGTGTCCGCCGAACCCCAGGGTGCAGTCGCAGCCCTTCTCTCCCTGCCTGATGCGCAGTATCTCAAGTATCTCCTTCACGCAGATAGAAATGTGCCCTCCAGCTGGTGTGCTGCCCTTGGCGATCACATGCTCCGCCATCTCCGGATACTTTTCCGGATCAAGTTCCTTGTATTTTTCTTCAAAGCGACGCGGATATTTCCCGGAATAATGCTCACGCCGCCTGTGCCCGGTCTGACGGCTGCTTCCGTCTCCCGCGTTCTGAGCCGGATCTTTCATTTACGTACCACCCTCTGTTCAAAGTGCCGGTACTCTGACAAATGCCCGGCATGTATATCATACCATTAAGAATATCGGAAGGCGAACAAAAATGCAACAAAAAAGACACCGAGTGAGCGGTGTCCTGATGCAGATAAGATCTCAGTTATTTTTCTATTATTTCAATTCACGCCCCCGCTGAAGGGGCGGCAGTTTCTGACTGTTGGCAGTGTAAGCAAAATTATATTTCAATTCACGCCCCCGCCAGAGGGGCGGTATATTTTTACCGCATGTAATACCGATATTAATTTCAATTCACGCCCCGTCTAAGGGGCGGCGTCTGCCGGCAAGGCTTCACAGCTCAACCAGTTTTTATTTCAATTCACACCCCTGCCAGAGGGGTGGCAGCTTTTGCTGTACATTGTGTACATCATATGTGTTATTTCAATTCACGCCTCCTGCACAGAGGCGTCTGCCGGCTCACATGCCATGCAGCCAGGTCTCATCCTCTGGGAGCCTGTCCCACACAATATCGCCGCAAGGATCGCTCTGGAAACCGATCTGTACACCGGCCGGAACACATTCCAGCTGAACGCCGGCGTCATAGTCTGTATAACTGCGCGGATATTTCACAGAAGGCTTCTTCGCCACGCGGACCAGCTCAAACAGTCTGTGCGCCGGCGCGCAGCCGAGTTTTGCCTGCCTGACGCGCTGCCTGGCGTCACTGTCCGTGCCCACATGCTTAAATATTATGATTGGAGATACTACGGCCATCTCACCCTTGCTGGCCGAATGGTCATGCTCATACATATTGAGGATAGATTCAAAAAGTATCCTGAGATCATTTTCGTCAAATCCCGTCTCAGCGGCAAGATTGGCGCTGATAAATCCCCTCACCTCATACAGTCCGAAAGGGATCATCTGCTTGCGGCCCATGGTGCGCAGTTTGTCCTCAGGTGTGCACGCTTCCTTTTCCTGATAATCTTCGACGCTGCCGTCTTTTATGGGATCTGCAACGGCCATCCGGGTGATGGAAATGTCCATCGGCAGTATCGGATCAAGGCTCTTGCCGAAGGTGATCTGCACAGGTCCTCTCACCTGGCCTGCGTTGGGCCCGGTAGACATGACGGCGCCGAAGGTGCGCACGTCATAAAACATCTGGCAGGCCTTCTGGCGGCCGGCATAGACCGCGTTCTTTTCCTTGGCGCAGTCTTCCACCCCGGCGGCACGCTTAGCCTGCGCTATGTGCCTGTTGATATTCGTTGACTGCTGGATGATGATATTCATGCCGGGTTCATCATGGTAGGCAAGATCAACATAATTCCTGATGCGGCGCTTTATAGCTACATCCGTCATAAGCCCGTTCAGAGTCTGGGGATCCATCCTGGGAGAATTGCCCATATCCGGATCTCCGTTGGGATTTGCGTTTACACAGGAAATATAGTACATAAATTCATATCTGTTCTGAATCGCCATAATTATCACACCTCACTGCCTGCCGCGAGTTTTCTGGCCCGCGAATCATGCCTGAAACGATTGATCTCCGCATACATCTGACGGCAGCCCAGCGCGAAATAGGCCTGCTGCTCCAGATCCAGTGCATCCGGCACCTGGTCCCCCATCGCGACAGCTACTTTATCGAGCAGCTCCTCATAGTGCAGCGCGATACCGCGGCTGGCAATTTTTGACAGGTGAAATGTGGAAAGCCGGGCCATCTGCCCCAGCACCAGCGCCGGTGTCTGGCTGGCCGCCGCGTAGCAGCGCTGGATCACGCCCACGTTCACGTCAGGCATCGCTATATGCTGGATCTCTCCGTAGACTGCCACCATTGCCCCGCAGTGATAAGCAGGTTCTTTGTGTTTTTCGTTATAATATACCATATCAGCTTCCTCCTTATTATTTCTGCGATCCTCACGCAGCAGCCAGGCCTTGAGCCACTGGCAGCACATGGCGTCGGGGATGGGCGGCATCTTGGCATTTTCGTTAGTATCCGTCATCATAGAACGGATATAGGCCAGCGCCCTCACTGCCACCGCCCCGGGCAGCGGTCCCCCGGTAATTATCGCGGACAATATAGCCGGAGTAAGGCCGGACAGCTCTCTGTTCATGCGCCTGAAAGGATCCTTGTCCGCCTTCTGCCTTTTCAGCAGGCGCATGAGCATAGCAGTCAGCTTGTTCAGTTTCGCCGGTCCGCTGCCATTCCAGTCAGTCATCTCCAGGTCACTGCGCCACTGTGCCAGATTGCTCTGCATGGCCTGATAGCTCCCGTGAGCGTAACGGCGTATCATCACACGGCCGCCGACACCTGTAAGCAGCAAAATATAATATTTATCCGGCTCTTCAGTTTTTCCCCTCGTTACCGACCCATCCGCGTCAGTGCCGTCAAGCAGATCACAAAGCGCGTCAGAGCCCGCCGCCGGCCTGTCATACCAATGCACGAACTTCATCCCGGCCAGTATCGGGGCATCAGCCAGCAGCATATCCAGCGCGCTCTTTACCGCGGCAAACGCCTCCTCAGATACCGGCGCGTTCGCGGACTGCCTCAGACCATAAGAACAAAACGCGTTCTTGTCAAAGCAGATCAGGGAATCGCCCCTGGCATGCCCCCCGACCGCCGACAGGCCCTGGATCGGCGAAAGCGTAGCTGCTGCCGCCGTCAGTTTCCCGGTTATCATACAGCGTGCCATCTCATTGTCATCTCTGTCAAAGCTGTGCCTGAACGTCTGCCACCAGTCCATAACAGCAGGCATTTCCATCAAAGATACCCCATTCACCCTGAATGAGACCCTATCCGTCTTTTTCACCTTGTTCCGCCTGCATTCAGACAATATCTGTGCCGCGGTATCTGCGTCGGTCAGCGCATTTATGCAGGCCGACACACGCGGCTCTTTCCCGGCCGCGGAGCGCAGGGCAGCCAGAAAGAAGCGGCTTTTCCTGTTTGTCTTCTCCGGCATGACTATCGACAGCTTCTCTGCCAGCACATTGCTTTTATCAGCGCCATTTGCCAGGCTTCCGATATCGGGGCAGACAGCCGTCTCCTGTCCGTCTGTCATCTCCAGCCCGATGAGATCACCTTCTGCGTCCAGGGAAATATATGCCTTTATGCTCCTTCTCACGCATCCGGCCGGCATGATCAGTTCATTGCGCACGGCGTAATCATACAGTGCACTAAGCATCAGCAGCCTCTCCTTTCAGCACCTCATGGCTGTCAAAGGCCGGCACTTCCACTACGCCCTGCCTCATCACGGCATGGAACAATGAGATCTTTGGCGCCGGCTTTTTCCGGAGCTTATGATCGTGCAGGTCAAACACATCGTAAACCATCAGCCCTGCGTCGATATCGTCGGAAACAGGCTGACGCGTACCGTCACTCTCCTCAAAATACGCGGCGAACTGCCTCAGCCCCAGAGCCGGCTGGTAATAGCATTTTCCGCCGCGGATACGGCGCATGGCCTGCTCATAGATCTGACAGGCATTCCCCGAAAATCCACTCTGCGGGCAGATGTCGGCCGTGATCCGGTAGCGCGGATCCTGCAGCGCCACTGTCTGGCGCTGTGTGCGGTCATCATCGGTATAAATATATCTGCCTGAGACCGTCGACCTGACCTCGTTGCATTTAAAACTGATATAGCGGATCGGATTCAGCACCTCGATTCGCCTTACCTGCCAGTAAAACTCGCAGGGTTTGCTGTATACCGCCGAGAGTATCCCCCTGGCAGCCGAGGGAGTGGGAAAAGGATAACTCAGCCGTTCCACTTTACAATAAGGAACAGAAAAACATGCATAATCGCCCCACACTTCCATTGTCACCTGCATTAAATCATTTCACCTCTGCTGTATGATCCCTTCATGATAAAAGCTAAGGTATCATCGAAAATGTACACCCTTAGCTTTCTCGCCTGTAACGCGGTAATATATTGAATTCAAACAAATCATATTATGGTTCGATTTTATCTTCTTTACAAGCGTTTTTGTAAATATCGGCGCTAACCATAATTTGTATCTGGGATATTTTGTGCATATTTGCCAAAGCAATCAGGTCATAATGCACAGCATCCGCTGCTCTCATTGCTTTTTCCAGATCACTATGTTACGCTGATTTCCAGATGATCCGAGATTTTAAAATGCAGAACGCGCAAATATATATGGAGGAAGATTATGAAAACGATAGGTCTGATCGGCGGAATGAGCTGGGAAAGTACGGTAAGCTATTACCAAATCATCAATGAGACAGTCAACAGGCAACTGGGCGGCCTGCATTCAGCGAAGATCATATTGTACAGCGTGGATTTCGCGGAAATAGAAGAATGCCAGTCTCAGGGCGACTGGCATAAAAGCGCCGTGGTACTGGCAGACGCAGCTAAAAGCCTGGAAATGGCCGGAGCTGATTTTATCCTGATATGTACCAATACCATGCACAAAATAGTGCCCGAGATCCAGGCTGAGATCGGTATCCCGATAATCCACATAGCTGACGCAGCCGCAGAACAGCTGCGGAAGAACGGCGTCATAAGGGCCGGGCTTCTGGGAACAAAATACACCATGCTCCAGAATTTTTACAAAGACAAAATCAATAACTGCGGCATTGATGTCCTCATACCCGACGCAAAGGACACCGATCTAATCAATAAAGTCATTTTTGATGAGCTGTGCCTCGGCAATATCTCTGACACATCCCGCAGAGAATTTATCCGCGTGATCGACTCCTTAAAATCAAGAGGCGCAGAAGCCGTGATCCTCGGCTGTACAGAGATCGGTATGCTGATCAGACAGGAAGATTCCCCCCTGCCCATATTCGACACTACCCTGATCCACGCGCGTGCCGCGGCATATATGGCGATAGAGGGATAAACTTTATTCCTTCACATCTGTTTAACGTTTCAGCAGCGTTTGAGTGGCAGTTTATTTTACGCAAGTAATTCAATATAAGGGTTTGGCAATCAACAAATCACATTTCATAACATGCCCCCACGCATGGGAACCGCAAAACGCACTTGATTATTGGAACCAAGACATCGAATTTCAATTCACGCCCCCGCATGGGGGCAGCCCTCCATCCATCACCGGTTCCTATTTCCTCATTATTTCAATTCACGCCCCCGCATGGGGGGCAACAACTTTAATTTCTTTGTTAAAATGCTTGACAAGGATTTCAATTCACGCCCCCGCATGGGGGGCAACTCTGGGATGGCAGCCGAATGCCCTGCAGAATATCATTTCAATTCACGCCCCCGCATGGGGGGCAACATGTGTGTATGGTTTATGGTTGTTCGATAATTGTAATTTCAATTCACGCCCCCGCATGGGGGGCAACATGAGCTGGAAAAGATATATGTAGCTGATTCCGGCATTTCAATTCACGCCCCCGCATGGGGGGCAACGGCATTATTGTTTGGGTTGTTGCAGATGCCACAATAATTTCAATTCACGCCCCCGCATGGGGGGCAACTCATCACGATTAAAGCACAAATTCCAATCAGCACTAATTTCAATTCACGCCCCCGCATGGGGGCAACCCTTGCTTGCGGCCTTTTCTCCGCCTTTTAGGCATTTCAATTCACGCCCCCGCATGGGGGGCAACCTTCATCAGTCAACGCAAGGCCAAAAGCAAAAATATTTCAATTCACGCCCCCGCATGGGGGGCAACTTGCTGTTGCACTTTTACAGCCTTATCTTCACGAATATTTCAATTCACGCCCCCGCATGGGGGCAACGTTCTGGCCTCTGTCCTTCGCTTAGCCTGCAATTGATTTCAATTCACGCCCCCGCATGGGGGGCAACCTCAAGAAGGCCATGACGGAGAAGGGCATGAATCTATTTCAATTCACGCCCCCGCATGGGGGGCAACGGCCGAATACTGCATATTTATCAGTGCCAGCTGAGATTTCAATTCACGCCCCCGCATGGGGGGCAACAGGACGGCAGCTTCTTCGCCCTCCGGATCAGCGGCATTTCAATTCACGCCCCCGCATGGGGGGCAACGCAGACAATGTACAAGTATGAAAATAATATCATATTTCAATTCACGCCCCCGCATGGGGGGCAACGTGGGGACTCAATCCCCACCTAGCCCGCTTATTATTTCAATTCACGCCCCCGCATGGGGGGCAACGCCCGCGCCGCACTCGAAGCGGCAAAAATCGAAGCATTTCAATTCACGCCCCCGCATGGGGGGCAACCTTCCTGCTGCAATTGTCACCGCTGTCGGCAGCGTATTTCAATTCACGCCCCCGCATGGGGGGCAACTTTCACCGAGTACACCGGGATCGAGGTGCCGCGATATTTCAATTCACGCCCCCGCATGGGGGGCAACTGTTACCCCGCTCCCTGTGTTGTTTTTTCCTACATTTCAATTCACGCCCCCGCATGGGGGGCAACAGTGATCTGCCTTGCGAACGCCTTTAATGTAGCTATTTCAATTCACGCCCCCGCATGGGGGGCAACAAATTCCTGTAAAAGATTTTGCTAAGGTTGCAGGATTTCAATTCACGCCCCCGCATGGGGGGCAACGGTCAGTCAGGCGGTCAGGCGGTCAGGCGGTCAAATTTCAATTCACGCCCCCGCATGGGGGGCAACCTATGGGCGTGCCGATTGTTTTTTTCAAGAAATAATATTTCAATTCACGCCCCCGCATGGGGGGCAACCGCGGGTTTGTATCTTACAGTAGCGGCTACCGGAATTTCAATTCACGCCCCCGCATGGGGGGCAACAAGCGCCCTTGCTCTATACTTCCATGCATTTATGCATTTCAATTCACGCCCCCGCATGGGGGGCAACCGCTAACGCGCCTACACAATGGGAGGAGAAGGAAACATTTCAATTCACGCCCCCGCATGGGGGGCAACAGCAGATGAGGAATCGAAAAATGAGCCGGAAACTATTTCAATTCACGCCCCCGCATGGGGGCAACAGGCAAGCGCAGGCAGGCAAGCGCGGCAGGGTTATTTCAATTCACGCCCCCGCATGGGGGGCAACGGCTTTTGCCACCATGCTTGAAACCCATTGAACATTTCAATTCACGCCCCCGCATGGGGGGCAACGGAGATTGCGAAAAGAGCATATGTCGGCAGCCTCATTTCAATTCACGCCCCCGCATGGGGGGCAACGAAGATAAGCACCGGAGTCTATTTCTGCCTTGCAGATTTCAATTCACGCCCCCGCATGGGGGGCAACGCAAACTGCAGATGAGTGATAAACCATTTGAGGATGATTTCAATTCACGCCCCCGCATGGGGGGCAACCACTTGCCAGTTACGGGCTTATTACTACCGGACACATTTCAATTCACGCCCCCGCATGGGGGCAACCGGGATATATGCCACAAAGTACCCGGAATCTGTAAATTTCAATTCACGCCCCCGCATGGGGGGCAACATATTTGCGCTGGTAAAATTGGTATGAATGAAGTTATTTCAATTCACGCCCCCGCATGGGGGGCAACGGTGAACCCTGTCAATGTCATCTTTTCCCACTACCTATTTCAATTCACGCCCCCGCATGGGGGGCAACGCAACCAATAGCCAATCTCATCAGCAAAAACTTTTATTTCAATTCACGCCCCCGCATGGGGGGCAACCCATGACGGGCAAGGTTTTTCAGTACCGGCAGAATTTCAATTCACGCCCCCGCATGGGGGCAACTGCAAGGATTGCAATACCCGTGTGATTGATATTATTTCAATTCACGCCCCCGCATGGGGGGCAACGTGATCACCTTACGCAGTGGGCGCTGTATCAAGGATTTCAATTCACGCCCCCGCATGGGGGGCAACCGTTCTTCATTCAGGCATGGCGGGCTATCTGCAAAATTTCAATTCACGCCCCCGCATGGGGGGCAACTCTGGGGCCCGAAAAGGCCGTCGACCTTTATTTTGATTTCAATTCACGCCCCCGCATGGGGGCAACAGTTACGCATACAAGTGTAGGATGCGAACAGATATTTCAATTCACGCCCCCGCATGGGGGGCAACTTAATAAAGGCCATGCAGTTGGATATTCGTTAATATTTCAATTCACGCCCCCGCATGGGGGGCAACGGGCTTTTGCCCTGGGCTTTTGCCTTACATCCTAATTTCAATTCACGCCCCCGCATGGGGGCAACCTTGTAGAAGCGATAGAAAAAGAGATGACACTCATTTCAATTCACGCCCCCGCATGGGGGGCAACCAGTATCCGGAACAGCTAACGGAGAAAGCACAAAAATTTCAATTCACGCCCCCGCATGGGGGGCAACGATCGGAAATAGAAATATGCTGATGAGCAGACTTTTATTTCAATTCACGCCCCCGCATGGGGGGCAACGGAGTCTGGAAGAGTTTATGAGCCGCTTTCGATCGTATTTCAATTCACGCCCCCGCATGGGGGGCAACATCTACGGTCGGTTGATCGTCAATATCTTTCAGGAATTTCAATTCACGCCCCCGCATGGGGGGCAACTATATGCAGCAATGAGGAAGTGGCGCAGCAGATATTTCAATTCACGCCCCCGCATGGGGGCAACCAAGGTACATCGAGGCGCTTTTTGAAGCCGGTGAATTTCAATTCACGCCCCCGCATGGGGGGCAACCTCGATCTTCTCCGGATCTATATACCAATAGTCATTTCAATTCACGCCCCCGCATGGGGGGCAACATGATATGATATTCAAAGATTTAAGAGTTGAACATTTCAATTCACGCCCCCGCATGGGGGCAACGGGGATTCCTGGACTATTGATATCCCCACGCGTCATTTCAATTCACGCCCCCGCATGGGGGCAACGGATAATTCCATAAATACGGCGGAACTAATAGATATTTCAATTCACGCCCCCGCATGGGGGGCAACACCTGGAAGATCAAACTATGTTTGGCGGCATGAAATTTCAATTCACGCCCCCGCATGGGGGGCAACGAGGAATCGATCAACTACGAAACTGGCGGGGACATTTCAATTCACGCCCCCGCATGGGGGGCAACAATAAGGACTTGGAATAAACTTAAAGTTAATTTATTTCAATTCACGCCCCCGCATGGGGGGCAACTGTCTCTTTTCTGCTACTGTTACGGCGTAGCCCCAATTTCAATTCACGCCCCCGCATGGGGGGCAACGCTTAGCAAATGCAACACGATTTACATATAACGAAATTTCAATTCACGCCCCCGCATGGGGGGCAACCCGATTAAAGAAAAAAGTATGGCTAAAATCAGCAATTTCAATTCACGCCCCCGCATGGGGGGCAACTCGGCTGAGAGCTTCGATACATGATACGGCGTAAAAATTTCAATTCACGCCCCCGCATGGGGGGCAACCATATTGGCAGCCATTACAATCATCCGATTTATATTTCAATTCACGCCCCCGCATGGGGGGCAACGCCGTTTACCAGGCTTGTTCCGGTTAAGCAATAATTTCAATTCACGCCCCCGCATGGGGGGCAACGCATTGATAAAGCGGCTCCTGATCCTCTCAGGCACATTTCAATTCACGCCCCCGCATGGGGGGCAACCACTGTTGAATCCTGCAGCTATAAGCGCCTTCTTATTTCAATTCACGCCCCCGCATGGGGGGCAACGTCGCCCTTTGCTCTTTCTTTCCCCAGAACTTTCTTATTTCAATTCACGCCCCCGCATGGGGGCAACTGTACGGGCGGACCGAAAATATAGTTTTCGTCATATTTCAATTCACGCCCCCGCATGGGGGGCAACATGTGCTTACAGAAAAGTTCGCAAAAGTCGGCGTATTTCAATTCACGCCCCCGCATGGGGGGCAACGAACATGGCGCGAATAACTGCGGCGCGGCACTATACATTTCAATTCACGCCCCCGCATGGGGGGCAACGAGGGTCGGCACATTTTTTCAGCACACTGCATGCAATTTCAATTCACGCCCCCGCATGGGGGGCAACAATTGTTCCAGTTCTGGTTCGTTCTTTACCTTTGATTTCAATTCACGCCCCCGCATGGGGGGCAACGATTAAGAGATAGCTTTATTTTACCCGTCAAGATATTTCAATTCACGCCCCCGCATGGGGGGCAACTTTACGGTGTAGGGTGTAGGGCAACCGCCCAGGGCATTTCAATTCACGCCCCCGCATGGGGGGCAACATCTACGGTCGGTTGATCGTCAATATCTTTCAGGAATTTCAATTCACGCCCCCGCATGGGGGGCAACCTTTCCAGCATTTCATCTTTTGCCTTGTCCCGAAAATTTCAATTCACGCCCCCGCATGGGGGGCAACGAATGTTGAATACTCCGTGTTGATGATCTCCTTTGATTTCAATTCACGCCCCCGCATGGGGGGCAACCTTTACGGTGTAGGGTGTAGGGCAACCGCCCAGGGCATTTCAATTCACGCCCCCGCATGGGGGGCAACGTCTTGCCGGGTCCTTTATGGCAGTGTCTGCAGCAGATTTCAATTCACGCCCCCGCATGGGGGGCAACATAATAATCCATATTATGGGCCTTACAAAGTTATATTTCAATTCACGCCCCCGCATGGGGGGCAACCCTTGTTTGCTACGGCTCTAGCTTGTATCGCCTGATTTCAATTCACGCCCCCGCATGGGGGGCAACGATAGCATAAAAGCACGGACACAAAAAAAACGTATTTCAATTCACGCCCCCGCATGGGGGGCAACCTCTGCAAACGTACCATATCAGCTGAAAAAGATCTATTTCAATTCACGCCCCCGCATGGGGGGCAACCCGGCGGAGATAGACAAGTAACCATAGATGCAATTTCAATTCACGCCCCCGCATGGGGGGCAACTAAGCCTATAGTCTTTGTACATATCCGGTGCTTTATTTCAATTCACGCCCCCGCATGGGGGGCAACCCACCCGATGCAAATATGATTGAATATTCATATGATTTCAATTCACGCCCCCGCATGGGGGGCAACTATTCTCAGCCAACAATAATGCAGAAAATAAAGCATTTCAATTCACGCCCCCGCATGGGGGGCAACTCGCAACGATTGCCATATCAATCACCCCCATCCAATTTCAATTCACGCCCCCGCATGGGGGGCAACGGATAAAGCCCTTCCTGCTCCGTCCACTGGAAATTTCAATTCACGCCCCCGCATGGGGGGCAACGGGTTGCACGTATCTTTCAGCGTGTCCAGAACTTTATTTCAATTCACGCCCCCGCATGGGGGGCAACCCCATTATCCTGTATAGAGTTAGTAAGTTCCGATTTCAATTCACGCCCCCGCATGGGGGGCAACAACACAGCTACCCAAATGGCCGCCGCTGTACCAGAATTTCAATTCACGCCCCCGCATGGGGGGCAACGTCCATTTTTCGCACATATGCTGTACAGGTACTCATTTCAATTCACGCCCCCGCATGGGGGGCAACGGTATCGTATGTCACTTTCAATTCCGCAGATGAATTTCAATTCACGCCCCCGCATGGGGGGCAACAAGTGCTGATTTTTTGTGTCGTAATACAGGTAGAAATTTCAATTCACGCCCCCGCATGGGGGGCAACACATGCAGATGATCGCGATTCAGGATAGTGATGGATTTCAATTCACGCCCCCGCATGGGGGGCAACCCGGCGGAGATAGACAAGTAACCATAGATGCAATTTCAATTCACGCCCCCGCATGGGGGGCAACGGTGAAGGGGTTACGTGATCTGTCAAATGTTTAATTTCAATTCACGCCCCCGCATGGGGGGCAACAGGTGGCACAAGCGAATGGGAGGACAAGGAAACATTTCAATTCACGCCCCCGCATGGGGGGCAACTATACTGTCTGTGTCTATATGATCTAAGACGTTATATTTCAATTCACGCCCCCGCATGGGGGGCAACTAGTATTAGCTTTATTAAAGAAAGGGGAATACATGATTTCAATTCACGCCCCCGCATGGGGGGCAACCATTGTTTTTGCCTTTCCTAGATGTAAATTACGAATTTCAATTCACGCCCCCGCATGGGGGGCAACCTAAACCGCCACGGTCAATAATGTCAAGTTCTGCATTTCAATTCACGCCCCCGCATGGGGGGCAACTCTTTCAGCTTCTTAATATCTAGTCTTTCCTGAATTTCAATTCACGCCCCCGCATGGGGGGCAACGTGATTCGAGGTAATCAAGAATCATAGGGTACTTATTTCAATTCACGCCCCCGCATGGGGGGCAACTAGAGCTATAGCCGTGATTTTTCAGCCCTTCCAATTTCAATTCACGCCCCCGCATGGGGGGCAACACCTGCTGCAGCAGGGCTGCTGCTCTGATATTTATTTCAATTCACGCCCCCGCATGGGGGGCAACGATCACAAACTTGATTTTGGAAATCCTTTGATGTATTTCAATTCACGCCCCCGCATGGGGGGCAACAGCTGCAACGGATGCAGCAGAAGCCGCCTGACCATTTCAATTCACGCCCCCGCATGGGGGGCAACTGACCGGCCTTGTCCGGTTTAACCTCATAAGTACCATTTCAATTCACGCCCCCGCATGGGGGGCAACTCACTGAATATTATGGCATGGATGTGTTTGATCTATTTCAATTCACGCCCCCGCATGGGGGGCAACGGCCAGCTTCACATTTACAAATATTTCTTTGAAAAATTTCAATTCACGCCCCCGCATGGGGGGCAACGGCAAAATGTCACAATATTAATGTTTCCATTTTGTCTGTTATTATATTTATAAGATGATATCTTCAGCTAAAAAATAATTATTCGAAAATATCACCAAAAATATATGCCAGATATGTTAATAATGCTATTTTTCACTGCGCCAACATAGCACAGTTTTCTGTATGGCCATAGTTGGCGTTTGTTCAAAGCAGAAGTGGCTCCCCGGTTTCAATCAGCCTTTCCTTCCCCAGCACTTCAATCTTCTGATGATAAGAATTACCAAGACGATAAAAACGAATCGAATCCAGTTCCGGGTTAATTACCTCTTCAAGTTGATTTTTCAGCTGTACATATTGAGCCCCATCAAGCAAAACCTCAAAGACCGAGTTCTGCACACGCAGCCCATAGCGTTCGCATAACTTTGCAACCTTACGCAAACGCTTTGCTCCAGCTGCCTGAGTTATATTCACATCATATGTTACAAGTATCAGCATTTTCTACCTCCACGCAAATGGTGGATAACAATCCAGATCTCCTCGGAGCATCCGTGCAAACAACATGGCCTGAACGTATGGGATCATCCCGATTTGCACTTTTTCATTTAAAAACGGATGTATGATTTCCTCATATTTTCTTTTTTGCCAACTTGTCAGTACAGTTTTCCTTCCTTGTTCATTTAGCAGCACTGCTTCAGAATCTGACTCAAAGTTCTTTTCTGTCAGCTGTCCACGATTAAACAGGCTCAGCGCAAAACGATCACACAGCGGTGCCCGCAATTCTTCTATCAGATCCAGCGCAAATGAAGGTCGTCCGGGACGAAGTGTATGCAGGAATCCGGCTGCAGGATCCAGACCTACTGTTTCCAGAGCTGACTGTATTTCACGTGTTAGAATTGTGTATACAAAGGACAATACTGAATTCACTTCATTACGAGGCGGTCTGCGGCTTCGCTCTTCAAAACGAAATTGGCAGGATGGCAGGAGAAGATCATCAAACCTGGCAAAATATAAGCTTGCCGCAGCTCCTTCAACACCACGCATCGCATCAATAGATTCACATAAAGACAGCTGCTCAGCCAGCCTGCTCAGTTTGTGTGCCGTCTCAGTAAGCGCTTCGCAGACATCAGCGCGCTTTTCTGTTCTTGCTGCCCTTGTAAGGACCATTTTCCCGTTTCTGAATTTCCCCAAAAGAATACCGCGAACGATCTGTGCAGAAAGCTGTGAATCATTCAGGCTTTCATATTGTTTTTTCCGCAGCAGTACATTACCGTTCACCGGACCGCATATCCGCCCGAAAAAGCGACCATCCTGTGACAAAAATGTCAGTGAAATGCCACGCTGCCCGCAAAACTGAATCAGCGGTGTCGACACTGTCATCTGACCGAAACAGACGATCCCTTCCACCGAAATTGCCGGTATGCTTTGCTTTTCTTCACCGCCGATCCTGACACAGATATTCTCATTACGGCAATACAGATAGCTGTCAGGTGTCAATATATATAATGTGTTTAAAAGTTTTTTCATATATCAGCATCTCCCACAGCTTCTTGTTCTATTGTCTTACAGTATTCTTTCGCGGTACATTTAACTTTGGGCATACAATACTCTTGTATAGAGCAGCGTTTACATTTAGGGCCATAGTCGGCGGCCGGTATCTGAAAATTGTCACGCATATTATGGAGTTTTTGTGCAGTCTCTGTCACAGACATCCGAAGCTCTTCCGTGAAAAATACAGGCTCACGACGATGAGAAGTGATAAAAAACAATGCACCTTCAGGAATACTGGTATGATACATCTCTTCCAGACATATGGCCTGAGCGCAAAGCTGGATCATATACTCCCATTCTGTTCGTACAGAACCATGTTTATACTCAACCGGATATAATCGAACCGGAAAATCTGCCGCCGGGATCATACATCCGTCTTGCGCTCTTTCAGCTTCAATACAGTCACATTTGCCAATCAGCAGCAGATCGTCAGAATATACCATATTTTCATATAGTTTTACCGAATCACCTCTGTGTTCAACGCGTTTTGTATGAACCCGCTCGTGTTCCGCACGTCCCATAGCCGTATCTGCGCTTTCGACCCATATCTGCTCATTAAGCAGGAGAGCTGCCCGTCTCAGGCAGTAACCCGCCTGAGACAGCAGTGAAAGCGGCAGATATTCCGCATCATCCATTGCGCAGCCAGGTCTCATCCTCCGGTAGCTGATCCCAAACGATCTCGCCGTAAGGGCTGCTCTGGAAACCGATCTGAACGCCGGAAGGAACACGGTCAAGTTTGACTGATGCATCATAATCCATGTAACTGCGGGCATATTTCACATCAGCTTTCTTGACTACATTAACCAGCTCAAACAGTTTATGGGCAGGTGCACAGCCAAGCTTCGCCTGTCTGATCCGCTGCTTTTCGTCACTGTCCGTGCCGACATGCTTAAATATTATGATTGGAGACACTACCTCCATCTCTCCCTTGCTTGCTGAATGATCATGTTCATACATATTGAGGATCGCCTCAAAAAGGATCTTAAGATCTCGGTCGTCAAATCCTGTTTCCGCAGCAAGGTTGGCGCTTACAAAACCACGCACCTCATATAATCCGAAAGGAATGATCTGTTTACGGCCCATAGTGCGCAGTTTATCCTCAGAAGTTTCATCCTCTTTTTTCTGATAGTCCTCTACTTTGCCGTCCTTGATAGGTTCAGCGACCGCCATTCTGGTAATCGAAATATCCATTGGAAGGATGGGATCCATACTCTTGCCAAATGTGATCTGTACCGGTCCTCTGACCTGACCGGCATTGGGGCCGGTTGACATGACCGCGCCAAATGCACGGACATCATAAAACATCTGGCAGGCCTTCTGACGGCCGGCATAAACGGCATTTTTCTCCTTCGCGCAGTCCTCCACTCCGGCGGCGCGCTTGGCTTCTGCTATATGTCTGTTGATGTTTGTAGACTGCTGGATTATGATATTCATGCCCGGTTCATCATGGTATGCAAGATCTACATAATTCCTGATCCTTCGCTTTGTAGCCACATCCGTCATCAGACCCACCAGAGTCTGAGGGTCGACACGAGGGGAATTCCCCATATCCGGATCTCCGTTAGGATTTGCATTGGTACATGAAACATAGTACATAAACTCGTATCTGTTCTCTATTGCCATAATATTTATTCCTCCCCATTATCTGCAGACTGATCTATAGACTTTATTTCATCTGAAGTGGTCTGATTTTTCGCTCTACCCTCACTCTTAACCCGATACATTTCCGCACACATCTGGCGATAGCCGAGTGCAAAATATGCCTGCTGTTCCAGGTTTAATGTGGCGGGAACCTGATCTCCGATTGCTACTGCTGCCTGATTGAGCAGTTTTTCATAGTAGGCTGCCAGTCCGGGACTGTCAAATTTTGCCAGATGATACATAGAAAGACGGGCCATCTGCCCCAGCACCAGTGCCGGTGTCTGACTGGCAGATGCATAGTAGCGCTGGATAACACCTGCATTCACATTCGGCATAGCGATACGCTGTATCTCTCCGTAAATAGCCACCATTGCACCGCAGTGATAGGCAGGCTCTCTTTGCTCAGCATTGTAATATACCATATCAAGTTCCTCCTTATGATTTCTCCGATTTTCTCTCAGCAGCCAGACTTTGAGCCACTGACAGCACATGGCATCCGGGACCGGCGGCGCTTTGGCATCATCATCCACATCCACCATCATAGAACGTATATAAGCCAGTGCTTTTACAGCCACCGCACTTGGAAGCGGTCCTCCGGTAAGTATAGCTGTAAGTATAGAAGGGGCCAGTCCAGCCAGTTCCTTGCTAAGGCGTTTAAAAGGCTGGCTGTCTGATTTCTGCCGTTTAAGCAGACGCATATACATTGCAGTCAGCTTGTTCACTTTTGCCAGTCCGGTACCCTTGATGTCAGTCAGTGCCAGGTCATTCCACCATTGTGCAAGGTTCCTTTGCAGGGCTTCATAGCTGCCGTGTTCATAGCGGCGTATCATGACCCGCCCGCCCACACCAGTGAGCAATAAAATATAGTATTCATCAGGCGGCAGCATTGGCTGTGCTCCCTTTTTTACACTATTGATCAGCGCGTCCGCATACTGATTAGCAGCTGCCGCCTTTTCCTTTTCCTCTGTTTCATCATCTTCAGCATCTATACCGCCAAAAAGGCTTAAAATTTGATCTGATTCTTTTAAAACAGGTTTGTCATACCAATGTACAAACTTCATTCCCGCCAGGATCGGGGCGTCAGACAGAAGTTGATTTAAAGCGTCTTTCACCGCTGCAAAAGCCGCTTCCGAGACAGGCGCATTGGCCGACTTTTTTAACCCATACGAACAGAATGAGTTCTTATCAAAACAGATCAGCGAATCACCGGACGCATGGCCGCCCACCACATGCAGCCCCTGGATACGCGGGACAGTTTCAACAGGCGTAGTCAGTTCTCCGGTGATCAGGCAGCGGTTTCTGGTCCCGCCATTTTTTTCAAACTGGCTTCTGAACTCCTGCCACCAGTCCATCACAGTACTCATATCAAGCAGCGATTCTCCACCTACACGGAAGGAAATGCGATCGGTGCTCTTCAGCTTATGCCGCTCACATTCTGACAGTATCTGCCTCACAGTCTGTTCATTGTTTAATGCCGTGACGCAGGCTGAGACCCGCGGTTCTTTCTCTGCTGCAGATCGCAGAGCTTCTTCAAAAAACTGACTCTTTTTATTCGGTTTCTCCGGCAGGACAAGAGAAATTTTTTCGACCAGCACATTACTCTTGTCTGGACCATTTGCCAGGCTGCCAATATTAGGACAAATAAACGGTTCATCCCCCTCTGCCATTTCCAGTCCGATGAAATCACCGGAAGCATTAAGAGAAATGTAAGCCTTGATTGTCTTTTTCGCGCAGCCGGCCGGTATGGTCAGATCATTCCTCAACGCGTAATCATACAGAGCTCTCAGCATACGCGTCTCCTTTCAGCACATTCGGACTGTCGAAATCAGGCACCTCGATCACACCCTGTTTCATAATCGCATGGAACAATGAGGGCATTGGTATTGATTTTTTCCTTACCTGATAATCGCGCAGATCAAATACATCATAGACCATCAGTCCTGCATCCATATCAACAGGTATCGGCTGACGCGTGCCGTCACTCTCCTCAAAGTAAGCCACGAACTGACGCAGTCCCAAAGCCGGCTGATAATAACACTTCCCCACGTGGATACGGCGCATTGCCTGCTTGTAAAGCTGATCAACACTGCCGGAAAATTCCTTTCTCGGACAGATTTCAGCTGTGATCCTGTAGCGCGGATCCTGTAGCGCCACTGTCTGACGCTGTGTGCGATCTTCATCCGTATAAATGTATTTGCCCGAAATTGTTGACTTAACCTCATTGCACTTGAAGTTGATGTACCTGATCGGGTTAAGCACCTCGATCCGTCTTACCTGCCAGTAAAACTCATTCGGTTTGCTGTATACTGCCGAAAGCATCCCTCTGGCGGCAGACGGCGTCGGGAACGGATAAGTCAGACGCTCCACTTTACTTTCAGGTGGGGAGAAGCAGGCGTAATCTCCCCAAATTTCCATTGTCACCTGCATTATTGTTCACCTCCATCTTCATTCTGGCCCCCATCAGTGGAGGCCACTATAATCGCATTATTTCAATTCACCGCCATATTTGGCGCAGCAAGTTTTCTGTACTTACTGTCAATGCCATTATAGTGATAAATCCAATATATGTCAACCCTCATTCTTATCATATTATATAAAAGTAACTTCATCGTTTTCTTTATCAAGCTGCAGGCCCATATCATCTGTATATTTTTCACAGCACTGTGGTAATAAAATATAATACCCGCTTTCATTCTTCTGTTTCACATCTTCACCATACTTTAAGGGCAAAAACACTGGCTCCGCCCAGTGCAGCAGCTCTTCACGTTTTATGTAAGTTGAAACCGTAATGCCCGCTGCTTCCCGCATAAGTTTATGTGTCATGCCGCCGCGCCAGGCTTCATCACGGATTTCTTCAAATTTTTTCAGATCATCTTCATAAGGAACGATAATATTCAGTCCCTGGCTGCTGATAAGCCGATATTCTTTTGCCACGTCAAGGTATTTTTTGTTTTCAATCGCTTTACAGAGTTTCTCTTTATCCTTAGCATGTGAAAACAATTCATGATAATAAAATGTAATGTCGTCCGGTGAATGAATATCAAGATCTTTCCCTGCAACTTGAAGGTTCTTCCTCTCATCATTTAAACGGAGCACAAGCAGGGCCGCGTTTTCATACCAGTTCCCGGGATACAGAACTCCCTCCTCATTCGGGATAAATACCACCACTTTCCCGCCGGCATGAATATTTCCGTTTCTGTTGCATCGTCCTGCTGCCTGAATGATCGAGTCCAGAGGTGCCAGTGCGCGGTACATGACCTCAAAATCCAGATCTACACCAGCCTCGATACACTGTGTAGATACTACGCGGCAAGGCAGTTTATTTTCCAATCGCTCATGAATTTTTTTAACTACCAGGCTTCGATGTGCAGGACACAAATTTGTTGAAATGAAAAAAACACTGTCCGGATCGCAATCAATACTCAGTGCCTCATAAAGCTTACGGGCATGCTTTTTTAAATTTACAATAGCGCAAACACTTCCCTGTGAAGCCATTTCAGCAGCAATTTCACTAAGATCCACAGGAGCTGACAGTCTCCAGTCCACTTTAGTCCTTCTCAGTTCATCATACATCTTCCGGAAATCCGGCATGATCTCGCGAGGTTTCCATTCAAGTCCCGGAATACTGCCAAAGTCAGGCTGAGTGGCCGTGGAAAACAGCACTGTGCAGCCATAATATCTGCAAAGAGCATTCACTGCCTCCAAGGTGGATGTCATCACTTCAGGGTTCAGTGTCTGAGCTTCATCAAAGATAATGACGCTGTTTGCTATATTATGCAGTTTCCTGCAATCGGTCGGACGTTGGGCAAAAAGGGTCTCAAAAAATTTCACTGACGTAGTAAGTATAGCCGGAGCGCTCCAGCGCGCGGCATATTCCCGTGCCTCTTCAGGAAGCTCTTTTTGGCTGTGGTCCTCTAGAAGATCCGGGATGATCTTACGGTAGACGTCTGCATTCTGCTCAGCAAGAGTCAAAAACGGCAAAACAAAAATTATCCGTCTTTTGTTTTGCGCCAGGCAATGCCGCAGTGCAAAATTCAGCAGGGCCAGAGTCTTTCCTGTTCCTGTCGGCGCGGTAAGCGTGAAAAGGCCGCCCGGCTGCTCTCCCATCTCACCGCATTTCTCATACAGTTCATTCCTGATATGGTTTAATACAGGATCTGATCCCGACTTCTCAGTTAACTCTTTATGATACGTCTGCAGATTATTCAGCCAGCCCTCAGGATCAAAACTCTTTAATTCCGAACTTTTCAGATATCCTGGATTTTCCTCTTCAGCTGATATACTGTAATCAGCATCTACCAGACACGAAAACAGCATACGTGCAAACAGCATTCTCTCAAGCATGGTGTCCCCATACGCATTCCTACATTCAGGAATTAAAAACCCCGGGAAATCTCTTTGCAATACTTTAACTGCATCCGTATACTCACCTTTCCCGCTCAAGGCAGCTCTTTTTCCATCATTGCAGTATACTGGCTCCTGTCCATTTATACTTGCGTTCAGATACAGGTTGATTTCCATCGCAGAACGTAATCCACTGTGGTGACCATTGATCACTTCTATCTCCGGCTGAAACTTCGTCCACTTATTCATGCTGAGCAGTGCGGCACCGCAGAGCGCATGGTCGATCTTGCTGTACCTGCCCTCCAGAACGCCCTGAAAGCACTCACTGTATTTGCCAAAATCGTGCAGGAGACCGCATAGCTCTGCCTCTTTTCCTGCTCCAAATACCTCCCCATTACTTTTTGCCAAAGCTGCGACATCTCGCAGATGTTCTGCGACCGTAGGCTGACTGCCGTTTGGCATTCGACTTTTTGCAAAATAGACTTCTCTCATAAATCATCTGTTCCCCCGTTCACTAACTGCTGATTTCTTCCCCATATGCAAAGATATGATCTGTATTAATTATGATTCGTTCCAGCTAATATTACAAGTGTTATTGAATATATTGTTAAATAAATCCGTTTGTATTAATCTTAATATGTTTATAATTGCCAATAATATCTTGTAACTTTTATCATTACTAACTATAATTGCTAATTTGTATGGTGTTTAAACGAAAATTATCGGATATATTTTATCATACGCGATGTATGGAAATCATAAATCTGCAGCTGCCGCCCCCGTCAAATAAGCCCTTTTTACACCCCCGCGGATGTGCTATGATAGCCGTATCTATAGAGAAAGAGACATCGGTTTATGGTACGGAAATATTACAGGGATCTGGTATGTGATCATGAGTGGCTGCCTGCGGCGCTGCTCCTGCTGCTCGGCTGCGCGCTGCGGCTGGCCTGCATTGGCGTGCTGCCATACGGGCTGAATCAGGACGAAGCGTCCGCCGGATACGAGGCTTATGCGCTGCTCAGCTCAGGCATGGACCGCTGCGGCAGCACCTGGCCTGTTCTGCTCACAGCCTGGGGCAGCGGCCAGAACGCTCTGATGAGCTATATCGATATCCCGTTTGTCGCCGTGCTGGGGCTGACGGAACTTGCCGTCCGCCTTCCGAATGCCATTGCCGGGTGTCTGACTCTGTTCGTGTTCTGGCGCTTCGCCCGCAGCGCGCGCGGCAAAATGTTCGGCATCTGCGCGCTGTTCTTTCTCGCAGTCAACCCGTGGCATATAATGGCCTGCCGCTGGGCTCTTGAGAGCAATCTCATGCCTCTCCTGCTGATGACAGGGCTGTGGCGCACTGCCGCGGCACGCAAAAAACCGCAGGCGCTCATCAGCGCGGCAATCTGCTTCGCGCTGAGTCTTTACGCCTACGGTACTATGTTTTTCTTCCTGCCGCTGTTCTTGATCGCGGCCATTATCTGGCTGCGAAAAAGTATCCGGCCGGGTATCTTCTTCGCTTCACTGCTGATATTTGCCGTCATCGCGCTGCCCATCGCGGCCTGTCAGGCTATCAACCTGCTTGGACTTGATAAGATATGCCTTTGGGGCATAACGCTCCCGAAGCTCACGCAGAGCCGCGAGGCAGCCACAAGCGTATTCGGGGGCGGTGGCCTGGCCGCGGCAGGGGAAAACCTGAGGACATTTCTCCGGCTTTTGTGGACACAAAGTGACGGCTTGAGCAGCAACTCTCTCGGCATCCTGCGCGGCGGCATTTTCTATTTCTTCGGCCTGCCGACAGCTGTCATCGGATTCTCAGCCTCCGTGCTGTCAGGACACAGAGAGAAGCACGAGGGTGAAAGCATTATGCGCATCGCGCTTTTATGCGGCCTGATCTGCACCATTTTTATAAACTGCAACATCAACAGGGTGAATATGCTCTGGCTGCCATTAATCTACTTTTCGGCACTGGGCTGTTTCCTGATCCTGCAAAAGCTCGGCTCATGGGCTGTACTGCCGCTGGCCGGCGTGCTGATGTGCTTCTGTATTTTTTTCTCGTCCTACTGCCGGGCCTTCAGCGGCAGCAAAAGCACCGGCTATTTCCCCGGGCTCGGAAATGCGGTCAGGACCGCCCGGGCTATGGGAAGCAGGACCACCTATATCACAGACTCTGTCAATGAGCCGTACATTTTCGCGCTCTTTTACACCGAAACTTCCCCTGAAGACTTTATCAGTACTGTGAAATACAAGGACAACACGGCTGCCTTCCGGCAGGTCGACAGCTTCACAGGCTTTGAGTTCGATGACCGCTCACGCGCGGATCTCCTGATCCTGCAGGAGGGTGAGGAAGACGGCTGCACAGTTCTGGCCCGTTCAGGGAACTATCTCGTATGCTCGCCAGGCGGCAATTAAAATGCCCGATGACAGCGTTTATGCAGATGAACCGGGGTTTTCAGTCAGCATCCATGCCTTTCTCATATCTGAAAAACATGGACCAGAACAGGATCCCTGCCGACGCGAGAGCGCAGCCAAGTCCGGTGTAAAATACGGCGATGAAAGCCGCCGGCACCAGGCCTGACGAACGCAGCCAGATACCTCCGCTCATCATGAAGGTCATTATCAAATATGACTTCAGATCAAAAAAGTGCCATACCGGCTTCGTCTCATGCTCATAGGAAATGATCCTTCTGTTGTGTTTCATACTCATCTTATAGAACATCAGGCCGAATATACAGAATACAGCTGATGAAAGCAGGATATTTACCGGCGTATACGAGCGCGACTCACCGTACGAGAGAACGCCCAGCCGGGCAACATTGAACCCCGCAGCCAGCCAGACGCAGCCTGCTATCGCCAGCAAAGTACGCTTCCTGACATGGAAGTGAGGACATTCTTTTTCCATGGCGCCACACTTATCCTTTCGCTGCCTTTTTCAGGGAGATGATGAGCAGGATCAGGCCGGCCCCGGTGAGGATATGGCCGATGCCGGAAATGCCGGAAATGGCCGCGTCCGCTCCGGCAGACAGCTGCGTACCCATGACCTGCACGATACCGCGTGCCGCCAGCATGACTGCTGTGAGCGGAACGCCTATATTGTATACACACATGAATGCCCGGAAGCTCTTCTGTCCGGCGAGGTCTAGCCGGTCAGCGAACAATGCGGTCAGCAAAAACACCATCATTCCCAGCATAAAGAGATGCGCGTGGACTTTGCCCAGCGATGTCACCCCGGTATAGCCGTTCCATTTGGTAAATTCACGGTAAAAAACACCGCCGGCCATGGCAATAATGGCGTAAATAAACGATATATCCAGGTACTTTTTCATTTGTCAGTTTCTCCTTTCATAGCGCGGTATCCGATCGCGACTGTCCAGACATAGGCGCAGGTCTTCGGTATCATCAGCGCTCCTACTGCAGGGATAGAATCCGCGAACAGGACTACCGGGATGTAGCAGGCAAAGCTGAGGACCACCGTGAGCCACAGCCAGCGAAACGGCCTGTCGCCTTTGGCGCTGCGGTAAAAGATCACGATTATCAGCAGTCCCAGCAGAGCAAAGGGAATATTCCGCAGGATCCCCCAGGAAAGCGGCGCGTCAGCGCTCGTCCAGGCATTCTGCGGCATCAGGCAGAGAATAACGCGGGAAATGGCAAGTATCCAGACAGCCGCCGTGATCCCTGCTCTGCCGGATATCCGGTACCTGCTGCGCCACACATAGTAAAGCAGCACATAAAATACGGTCATAGTTATGGAAGTGATCAGCTTGCCGATCCCCAGGACCGCTGTCCACTCAGCAAGGCCTGTAGTGCACAGGGCAATGGCGCGCGGCACCAGGTGAAACGCGTCGCCGCAGCCCAGCGTCACTGCCATGGCGCCGTACAGCAGATACTGCTTCCGGCTGCTGCTTCCCAGGATCATGCGTATGCCGAGTGTGATCACCGTGCTCAGATACACGATATCAAATAAGGTCTCAAAAATCGCCTGCATAATTATCTCTCCTTCTTGAACATTGTTCATATTCGTTTCGATTAAAACCCGCCTCGCAGCGGGCAATCACGTCAATAGATCGTTTTCCTGATCATCTCCAGCAGGATGCGGCAGTCTTTTTTCTGCTGCAGCAGCAGTAAAAGTATACTGCTGAGTATAAAATCAAGAAAATCATTCTCGGGAAAATCTTCTGAAAAGATGTCCGTCCGGATCAGGCTGTCCGTCTTCAGCGCCGCCGCCATACCGTCCTTCATATGTCCGAGATACTCGTCCATCGTGCTTATGGCCCTGCTCTTCCCGGTACTGGCAAAGCTCAGCGAATGCGTCGTAAAGAAATTAGGATATTCCTGCGCTCCGCCGCGGACGCTCTCAAAGATCCATTCGACGGTCTCGGGGAATCCCTGCTCCGCCCCGCAGCTGCGGTCCATATGGAAAATGTCCTGCCAGACACTCCCTATCGTCTCCAGCAGCAGTTCTTCCTTATTGGGAAAATAATTGTACAGAGAGCCCAGAGCTACGCCGCATTTTTTTGCCACGGCGCGCATATTGACAGCCGACAGGCCTTCTTCCGAAACGATCTCCCGGCAGGCCTTCAAAATATCTTCCTTCGACGTAACTATCTTATTCATCAGACTCACCTCCCATATTGAACAATGTTCATTATAATATGAGCAGGACTGTTTGTCAAGACAGTCCTGCAGATAATATCGGCGTATCTGCAATTTTTACTTCTCGTTTACCGCGATCCAGATCTCGCAGGTATAGTTCGGATCATCCGTCTTGTCAGACGGGTAGACTTCCAGCTCAATGCCGCCTGCGTATTCATAGCGCTCGCTCTGCGGGAAAAATTCAGAGACGATCTGTTTGTAGGTCTTCACAAACGCGTCCGGCATCGCGCCTCTGCATGTAAATACCGCGTAGGTATAGGCCGGGATATCGACGATCTCAAGATCCGCGTCAGTCACAGGTCTTCCATCATACTCAACACCGATCCCGTAGGGAAATACATTTCCGTCAATATCCAGGGAGAAACAGATCCCGAGCAGTCCTCCGAGCCTCGGCTTCTCCGGAAAATAACGGCATATCCTCTCGGTGGTATGATCCGTATTGCATTTCCTCCAGAATTTGCTGATATCCGCGGTCGCAGTCACATCCTCCGGTTTCCTGATCTGCTCGCGTCTGCAGATCACCTTAAAAGCATTCATTTCCTCGATACGATATTCCATTGTGCTCCCTCCTGTAAGAATGAGTTTTACAGACAGCTGGGAAAATGACTTGACGGTCCCGCCCCGCCTTGCCTCAGTGGGCGTGATGCCATGGAAGCGGGAAAACGCGCGGCTGAAGCTCTCCGGTGTCTCATATCCGTATTTCAGCGCGATATCGATGACCTTCTCATCACTGTTGATAAGATCATCAGCAGCCAGCGTCAGGCGTCTCATGCGTATATAATCGCCAAGGGTAAATCCGCACATGATGCTGAATACTCTCTGAAAATGGAACGCGGACGAACAGGCCTCTCCTGCCGCAGCGTCATAATCGATTTCTTCTGTCAGATGCTCCTCCGTATAATCGATTGCTCTCTGTATCCCCCTGATCCAATCCAAATCCGATCCCTCCTGTCTTGTATCCAATATTATCAGAAGCCGCAGCAGACTTCCTGATTCTGAATGCGAAGTGATGTCAGATCCCGCGGCTGCCGCATATGCGTTCTGCAAGATCATTTTCTCTCGTACTTAAAGCTATGATCAGTCATGTATACTGATGGTATAATTTATTATACACCTGTAAGATATAGCCGGGGAACCCGTCATGGATAACACAGCACCTTCTGCAGCACTCCGCAAAACCTGCATAAGGCAAAAATTCTCAGATCGCAAATTTTGATTATAATCTGCAATTTACCTCATTTTTACACGTATATCAGGCCGTTACTTTGTTAAATAATTGTTTTATGGTCAGAAGATTTTATTAACCGCTGCTTAATTGACATCATCCTGCTGCAGAGTTACAATATCTGTACATCGGTATATACAGCTGATTCATTTCATTCTGCATAGCTTATGGAAGACTATCTTAGAGGATAAGTCTGTCCATAAGGAGCTGCAGCAAGAGGAAATGGATCAGCTTTTTTTACGCCTTTTTTCGGGGCTACTGCCTCTTGACAACGCTATGTTCTTCGCGGGGCCGGAACAGCGCAAAGTCTCCCGGCAGCCAACCTGGCGAGCTGATACGTCAAGGGCTTGATGACACATCGGCTTTTCTCAGAGCATGTAACGATCCATTCTACATGAACACTAAGTAAGGAAGGTGATCGAATGTCCTACAGACCAACCATCGCTGTTTACATTAACGGCCGCATAGCCGATCTCGGCTATTACAAGAACTGGTCAGACCGGTCTCTGTTTTATGAGGCCGCAGCTATATATGCACTATATCATGACTGCAACTCTGTCCAGGAGTATCGCAGCAGAAAATTCGGCGCGCAAAAACAAGCTATATTCTTGAACCGGAGATCATCGATAACACTGAGGAAAATCTGAAATGGCTTGAATCCTGCTCGGAATTCCCTGTTGTAGTAGATCTGACAAACAGATGCCTGTACATGAATGAAGGCAGCCTGACCGCAGCGGAACTGATGCGGCTCCCCTCTGCATCGGAAACATGGGACAAACTGACTGGCTGCTTCGACCCCGATAATTTTTATTTGATGATGCAGCACTGCAGGATCCCGCTCGACAAGGCTGACCCAAAGGAACTGCTGAGGATAATGAAAGAAGCAGAAGATATCCCTATATCAAAAAGAAATTATCTGAAAATCCAGGCTTCTGTGTAATGTCCTGCCTGGCACAGCGGCCGCTGCTGACCTACCAGGAAGTCTTTTTCAGATCCTCTGCCGCCTGTGACTGATAATCATACTGATACATATCCAATATTTTTGCCTCTGTCAGACTCCATGAACCATCTGCGCCTTTGTCGCTTTGATAATACACATAGCGGGCATATTTGCCGTTATCTGTATCCCGGTCGTAGATCAGATATCTTATCTGCGTTTTATCTTCAAATACGATAACATAACTGTTTCCTTTTGCGTCATAACTTTCTTTATACTGCGGCTTAGGACTGTCAAGATACGTCTGGCAGATCTTCTGGTATCCTTTATCTATCTGCTGATTTCCGTTTGTTTCTTGTAGCTGTTCATCTGCATCGGCCGTATCTTCAGATGTCTCCTTCTGATCTGCAGTTATCTTTTCCTGTGCCTCCCTGGCAGCCTTGTCCTCCTCTTCTTTGGATCTCTTCTCTGCATATTCTTCCTGGGTAACAGATGGATCTGTATCTTCCGGCCCATCTGCGTCCCGCAGATATCGGAGAACAAGAAAATTCTCTTTTTGATACAGATAATATCTTGTCGGATCCAGCCATATCGGATGTCTCACAGTTACCGTACCATTTACATTCTCTTTTTCGGAATCATCATTAAACGCAAGGCTTAAAATTCCGAATGCGAGTGCCAGTACAGCCGCAGCTCCGATTATCCAGAGCAGTATCCTTTGCACTATGGACCGTTTCTTCCTGTTCTCATTCTTTTTTATCATTCTGTGCAGTATACATATCCACGCCAGATCCATGCACTGCAGGATAATAAGCAGGATGGCAGGAAAAGTCCTGCTGAACCATAAACGAAAACGTGACCCCTGAGAAAGCGGATAGAAAGCGCCGATGCAGGCATATATAATCGAAACGATCACAATGATCACAGTCGCAATTATAAACAGGCGCAGCCGGAATGATTTTCCATTTTCATCATGGTCTTTATTTACCCTGTCATCAGTCTTTATATTTTGCAGCAGCGATGCAAGTACTGCAAGTTCCGTTTCTGATAATCTCTTTTTGTCGATCAGAACGAGCTTGCGGTCCCTGCGCATCAGGTAAATGTAATGCCCAATTTCTCCTCTGACCGAAAAAGCGCTCCAGTAACTGATCCCTTTCCCGATCTCTGATGAAATACTTACTCCTTCTTCAGAGAAAATGTATCCCCTCTCATTTGAAACATCTGTATTTTTCTCCTCACGTTTTAGGATCCTTTGAAAAAATACCCTTTGAAATATCCCGACGCCCAGGCCAAACAACAGCAGTATAAAACTCACCAGCAAAAGCATCTGTGTCAATGACCCGGATGCCTTTAGATCCGAATACACGTCTGAGGCAGCTGCCATCGTAAATATCAGGAAGGCTATAATAATGTAGCTGTATTGAGCAAGTTTTTTCTGGCGCTGAACCAGTAATATGTTTAAATTCAGAAGTGTCTCCTGCTCTTCTTTTCCTATTGTCATATTACATTCGACTACTTTATCTTTGACTGGTGAATTCTCTATATCTCCATTAATAATGATCATCTCCCTATTCTAATGCAGTCATAATAAATCAGGCAGCCCATCTCCGAACTGCCTGAAACAATGTCTTAGATTTTCTTGAACCCGGCTTTCTTAGGAACACCGCTCTTTATGAGCATTTTTCTGTACTTTTTGAATTTCGATTTCGGGATCTTGAACGTGCATTTCTTTGCGCATGTTTTGAATGCTTTGCTGCCGATCTTTGTGATATGCTTTCCATTAAACCTGATCGTCTTGAGTCTGCCGCATTTGCTGAATGCCTTTGCGGCAATTTTCGTCACACGATAAGTGTATTTGTTTATCGTTACTGATTCCGGGATTGAAATGCTCTTATATGTTTTCTTAAGCGGCATAATCACCGTCACTGTCCCGTACCTGCCTGCCGCTGACGCTGAAAGTTTTGAAGACGCACCGGTTACCTTGTATATGAGGCTGCCGGCTGCTGCTGCCGCACCTTTGACATTCGTCTTTATTCCCTTTGCTGTGATATCGACTTTTCCTGTCACATACTGCCCTTTTACCGTAAACGCTCCTGTAGACGCGTCATACATATACTGTCCTTCTGTTAGTATTTTGCCGCCGACTGCAGCTGTGATATATTGAGGCAGGCTGTATCCCGCGTCAGCTGTTATCCTGCCGGAGAAATCCCTGCCCTTCTCCGGTGTGTTATTATAGCTTAATTTTCCCCCGGTTATGCCGGATGCGGCAACTTCATAAGGACACACCGCCGTAATGACCACAGCGCCTGTGATCTCCCTGGCAGGTATAGTCACCTTTCCATCTTTGTATGTAAAGTCGGTGATGGTTTTGCCTCCGACGGATACCGTTATGCTTCCCGGCAGTTTTGCTCCGGTTGATGGCGTTATCGTACATGTGAAATCCATTCCCTTTACCGGCTGAGTGTCATAAGTTAATTTCCCTCCGGTTATGCCGGACGCGGCAACTTCATAAGGGCACACCGCCGTAATGACCACAGCGCCTGTGATCTCACTGGCAGGTATAGTCACCTTTCCATCTTTGTATGTAAAGTCGGTGATAGTTTTGCCTCCGACGGATACCGTTATGCTTCCCGGCAGTTTTGCCCCGGCTGATGGCGTTATCGTACATGTGAAATCCATTCCCTTTACCGGCTGAGTGTCATAAGTTAATTTTCCTCCGGTTATGCCGGACGCGGCAACTTCATAAGGGCACACCGCCGTAATGACCACAGCGCCTGTGATCTCCTTAGCAGGTATAGTCACCTTTCCGTCTTTGTATGTAAAGTCGGTGATAGCTTTGCCTCCGACGGATACCGTTATGCTTCCCGGCAGTTTTGCCCCGGTTGAAGGACTTATCGTACCTGTGAAATCCGAGCCTTCAACAGCTGCAGAACCGCTGCCCGATCCAGCCGTAACATTCCACGTCACACTATATATGGAAGGATCCTTAACGATTGTGACCTTCACTGTCACAGCCGCGCCAGTACCCGGCAGTTTATATGTCACATCATATGATCCCGCTGTACCAGCCTGGATAGATGACCAGTCAGCGTCTGCAATGGTCTGTGTCAGTACCGCAGGCAGGTCACTGGAGCTGACGAGCGATCCGTTTTTGACAGCAGTCACCTTGCTGAAGCTGCTCCCGAACAGATCTGTCCTGGCAAGTCCCTTAGCCTGAGAAGCATTAATTGTGACGTCGCCTGCATAAACTGCAGATAATTTGTCTGTATCTATCGATGAGCCGTCAGGCATTACGATAACGTGCACGGTCTGAGAAGCATCAGTCTTTGAAGCATCGTCTGGTGTCTTTACCGCGTATGTCACATTATATTGTCCTGCGGTGCCTGCCTGAACAGATGACCAGTCACTTGAAGTGATAGTCTGCGCGGAAGCTGTTTTTCTGGTCGGACTCGATGAATCTGTCAGGATCTTATTGCTCTTATCGATGATCACGCGGTTATATTCTGCAGATGTTCCCGCAGCCGAGGATCCGTATAGTATGTCAGATGTCTTTCCCGCAAAGCTGCTCTTTGCCGTGCTCGATGTAATGATGAACGAACTGGCCTTCACTGCGTCGCCTGTATTGCCGACTATCGTGGCGTCATCGGGCATGACCGTTACTGTTGGAGTTATACTGCTTACAGAATGATCGTACTGATCGGAGATTTGATACATTACATCATAGGTACCCGTGGTCCCGGCATGAATAGAAGCCCAGTCGTCAATTAATGTCTGCAGAATAATCGCAGTGATGCCAGATTCATTGTTATCAACTATATCAATATCATCACCATTGGCATCTCTGCAGTAACCCACCACATAATTGCAGTCTGGGCCATACAGGCCACTTTCAGTCAACGTTTTTGCTGCAGAGCCTGTAACTGTAATACCTTCAGCAATAACTGCATCATTCAGTCCTGTTACATGCGCAGAATCTTTAACAATAATAATGCGTACCTTCAGCGGTTTTGCAGTACCACAGGCATATGTTACCGAGTAACTGCCCGCCGTACCGGTTTTGATGGATGACCACGCATTCGGATCCGCAAAGCTCTGCGTGACATCTGTAGTGTCAGCTTCCGGATCATCAATAGTCACACCATTCAAAACGGCATGGACGTCATTGTACGTTGAGCTCATAAGGCTGCGGGAACCTGATGATCCAAACGCACTTACCGCGTCAGATGACTTCATCATTACAATTTTGGAATATACCGCGTCATCACCGTCATTGTCAGGCCCGATGACTGAACCGTCAGGCACCACGGCGGTCTTCACAGTCGCTGAACTGTTCCCCGCTGTATATTTGACATTGTATGAACCAACAGTTCCGGCTTTAATAGCTGACCAGTCACCGGCAGCAATTGTCTGAGTGATAGTGGCCAATGTCCCCACGGATCCGCTCACAGAGCCTGACACATTGTTATAGACGCGTGCCGCGGCCGAATTCAAAGTCCGCCCATACAGCAGTTCTGAACTGCTGAGTGCTTTTGCCTCAGTCACGGTGAGAATCGTATTCTGTGCTGTGACTGTGTCATTCCCAGAGGCAGCCCGTACCGGCGCAGTTCCTGCCGCGCACATAAACGCGCACAAAAATGCTGTTATTAAAATACATAAAACGCGATGTTTTACAATACCTTTTCCCTTCATCACGATACCCTCCCGAAATACCTTCATATACATTAGATTATAACATATAATAGCACAGGTATATAAAAATCCATTGCAGCTGTATCTGCATATACCTGCATTCTGCAGGCACAGCAAAAGTGCGCAGCCGGGCACCTTCCGCTCAACTGCGCACTTTAAGGTTTATATTTCGGATCTTACCGCGATCGATCTATAAGAATTGTCCGTTGTCACAAACGATAAGCTGTCCATTGACCCCTCTTGACATATCTGATCCTAAAAACAGGGCAAGATTGGCCTGGTCAATTGGGAATGTAGGCGCATTCCTGACTGTTCGCTCATGAAGAATAGGTATCATGTCTTTTCCCGCAGGTGCCAGACGGCTGGACTCCCCGCCTTTCTCCTGTTCCAGGGCAAGCGGTGTCACGGTAAATCCCGGGCAGAGTGAATTGCAGTTAACTCCTGTTCCGACACATCTGATGGCTATGTTTTTTGTCAGCATATTCAAAGCACCCTTTGATGCTGTGTACGCAGCTCCGCACATGGGACGGATCCCGTTCACAGATGCCACATTAACAATACGTCCATATTCCTGCGGCAGCATGATCTTAAGAGCCGCCCGGCAAAGACGCATCGGTCCCTTCAGATTTAATTCGAAAATATAGTCCATAATCTCATCCGGCATTTCTTCTATACGCCACTGGTCACCCATCCCGGCATTATTCAGCAAAACGTCCAGCCGGCCATATTTTTCCTTTACCTTTGCCATCATATCATCGCATTTATCTCTGTCGCACATGTCAAAAGCCATGGTAAGGATATCTGCATCCGGAATTTCCTTTCGGATATCATCCGCAGCCTTATTCAGTTTTTCTTCATTCCTGGCAGTCATTATTAAACGAGCGCCATGCTGCGCGTATAATTTCGCCATGGAGAATCCCATTCCATAAGATGAACCGGTAACAATGCATACTCTTCCATCAAGCAGCCTGGAATAGTTTAATTTAATGTCTTCATCAGCTGCAACCGCCGCATATTCATCGCTGCCAGGCTGCCTTCCAATATTAATATAATTCTCGTCCAGCTCGTGTTTCCATTTCACGTTCAATTCCCCCCAACATCTGTATATTTTGAAAAATTCATATTGTCTCCCTCTGGACTGTCATAAGACAGTTTTTATAAATATCCGCCGCGGTCGACAGTCAGCATCTGACCAGTGATCTCTTTCGCCATATCCGACAGAAGAAATACTGCCGCGTATGCGACCTGATCTGTGTCAACCGGAACTGCGCGATTCGTTCTGGCTTTCATAACATCGACCATGCTTCCGTCTACAACCGGGATAATACCTGAAGCCTGAACTTTTTCTTCTGCATCGTACATATGACCGGTATTGCCTTTTGCTGAAACGTTTGCTCCGGAACCACTCGGAAAAGATCCCGGATTCAAGACATTGACACGAACTCCGGTCCCAACACAGCGCATGGCAAGCTGCATAGACAAACCATACATGGCGAATTTTGCGGAACAATAGACAGAATCACAGATAGGATGCTGCAGATTATTGGAGCCGATATTTAAGATACAGCCCTCGTTTCTCTTCAGGAAATGCTCCAGAGCGTAGCGATTATAACGCATAAGGCCCTTGACATCTGTATCGATAATTTCATCAACATAGGCCTCATCTGTTGCTTCCAAAGACAGGCAGTTCCCTGTACTTGACGCATTGGTTACAAGGCCGTCAAATTTCCCGAATTCATCTAAGACTGTTTTAAACAGGCGGTCTGCATCCTCTTTGGATTTATAGTCAGCCTGTACCGGGAATGTTTTCCCGCCTGTCGCGCTGGCGATCTCATCAGCTGCTGCTTTTAACTTTGCTGAATTTCTTCCGGTCATTACAACCGTTGCTCCTTCTTTTGCGAATTCAGTCGCGAAGGATTTGCCCAGTCCTCCGCTGGCTCCTACTAAAATAATCACTTTTCCGTCGAGTACCTTTTGATTCATCTTATCCTCCCAAATACCAAATATTTTGTTCTTTGTTAACTGAAATTATAATGTACATACTTTCCTTTCGCTAATGGTTAAAAATTATCAACGATTATTACTTTTTATTATTATGATGATGTGGATGTCAAAAGTACCCCGGAAACAGTATCCTTATAAACTATGCCAATCCCTCGAAATGCAGTATAATAAAGGTAAAATACAGTATTATTCAATGTGCGGTATATCACAGGTATTAAACGTGACACAACATTTTCACTTTTTTATCCACTATCTCTTCTTCCCAAAAGGAAGCCGCATATACTAAAAAAACATGAAAAAAAATTTTTCAGATCATGTTTCACGAATATTGATGAGACAATTTTTGTGAAATATTGTGAAAGAAAAGCCCATAAAGGAGCGAACTCAAATGAACAATAATTTTGTAAAATATTTTATTGCCGTTTCAGAAGAAGGTAATATGACGCTCGCCTCAAAACGACTGAATATCACACAGCCGGCACTTTCAAAAGCAATCAAATGTCTGGAAGATGATCTGAATACAAAATTATTTATTCGTTCAAACAATCGAATCTACCTGACAGAAGAGGGAAACTATTTTTTAAATAAGGCAAAAAAACTGGCGGCGCTTTCTGATGAGCTGGAAACAGAAATGCGCAGCCAGAGTATGCCGCAAAAATATGATATATACATAGGCACCGGGGAAGCATTCCCCATACAAGAACTTTCGGACTGCATCATGAACATGAGAATATCATATCCCAATCTATGCTTCCATCTTTTTACCGGAAGCGGAAGCGATATTACACGAAAAATAGATAACGGTCAGCTTGATTTTGGCATTTGTGGGGTTACCAAAGAAATAACCGGCTACGATCATTTTGAATTGCCGTTTTGTGAAAAATGGGGCCTTTATGTACAAAAAGATCTAAGCATTTGCAGCAGGCAGGGAATCACACCAGAAGACATTGCAAAGCTTCCGCTGATCCTGCCGGAAAGGGCAGGGCTCCACAGCATAATTGAAGACTGGAGCGGTTATCTGTATGAAGAGCTGAATGTAATTGCAACATATAATCTGTTTGCCAATGTGGATTTTCTGGTACAGTCTAAAATAGCTTGTATCCTGAGCGTTTACGGTACTGCGATCAGAGCTAATAACCCAAATATCAAATTTCTTCCTCTGATACCTTCGGTCTACTATAAGCCGTACCTTATCTGGAAAAAAGATGTTCCCATGAAAAAAATTGCCGCACGCTTCCTGGCAGAATTAAAAAAAAGCTGTGAAAAATATAAATAATCTTCAATATTGATGTGGTCTCCTCATTGATTGAAAACCCGAAGCTGCCGATCAGCATGACCACGGTGAAGGCGAATAGTTCGTTTCCAGACGATAAGTGTTGACTTTGGTAACTCAAATCATTATATTATGCATTGTAACCGGTTTACAGGATCGATGCGGGGAATAAGGCAATAAGCCACGTTCTTCGCACGCGAAAAGGATGAAAAGGGGTGCTCGTGATATGAAGCAAAATATTAAAATTGCCGCAGGCTGCGATCCGGCAGCTTACAATTTCTATTCCCGCGTCATCGCGGAGCTGCGCAGGCGCGGTTACGACATTGACAACGTCGGCTGCGAATCCAGCTATCAGTCAGGCGACTGCAAGTATGCAGAAATGGCCGAGCTGGTCGCCGAAAAGGTAAATTCCGGCGAGGCGACAGTAGGCTTTTTGATGTGCGGAACCGGTCAGGGCATGGCGATGGCATCAAATAAGATCCCCGGCATTAGAGCGGTTTTGTGCTATGAGGTGCTGCCCGCAGTGCTCAGCCGGAATGACAACAACGGCAACGTGCTCTGTACAGGCGCGTGGCTGATGGAACCCAAGGGCATGGAGTACACCCTTTCCATGATCGAGGCATGGCTGTACAGTGAATACACAGGTATCCACGAACAGGGAATGGCATTTCTCAGACGGCTGGAGCAGAAAGCAGCCGCCACAAGTGCAGCAGAACAGGAGTAAAAGGCAAGAGCAGGAGGCGGCTTAATGATAAAGTACGGTATCTATTTTGCTTACTGGGAAAAGTACTGGGCGGCTGATTACCGCAAGTATGTTTCGCGCGTTAAGGAGCTTGGCTTTGATACGCTGGAAATTTCCTGCGGCGGGCTGAAGAATATGTCGGACAGCGAGTGTCTGGAGCTGAAAAAGCTTGCGGCGGATGAAGGCGTGATGCTTACAGCGGGGTATGGCCCTCGTGCCGATGAAAATCTGGCGTCTTCCGATCCGGCTGTCGTAGAAAATGCCATCCGCTTTTTTACAGGAATGCTGAAGAAGCTGGAACTGATGGAGATCCATACTATCGGCGGCGGGCTCTATTCCTATTGGCCTGTGGATTTTTCCAGGCCGGTGGATAAAGAGGCTGACTGGGCAAGATCCGTGAAAAACGTGCGTACCGTTGCCCATATTGCCGGTGAGTGCGGCGTAAACTATTGTCTGGAAGTGCTGAACCGGTACGAGGGGTATCTGCTCAACACGGCGGAAGAGGGCGTGCGTTTCGTGGAGCAGGTGGATGAGCCGGCGGTAAAGGTGATGCTGGACACCTTCCACATGAATATTGAAGAAGACAGTATGGTCGCGGCGATCGAAACAGCCGGAAAACACCTCGGCCATTTCCATGTCGGTGAAAACAACCGCCGGGTGCCCGGCAAGGGAAACTTTGCGTGGAACGAGATCGGCGGCGCGCTGCGCAGGATTCATTATGACGGCAGCGTGGTAATGGAACCGTTTGTGCTCAACGGCGGAGAAGTCGGGCAGGAGATCCGAGTCTGGCGGGATCTTAGCCGCAATGCGGATCAGGCAAGGCTTGACGCGGATGCACGACAGTCGGTGGCCTTTCTTCGCCATGCCTTCAGCGGCCCTTATTCGGATTATACGCTGTAATGGAGCTGCGAAAAGCAATGTATACAATTGGATTGGATATAGGAACGACAACGATCTGCGGCGTAGCTGCGGACGCCGCCAGCGGTGCGGTGGTCATGACAAGGTCTCGCAGGCACTCTTTTGCGCCTGCGGCGCAGCCCTATGCCAAAGTGCAGGACGCACAGGAGATCGTCAGGATGACGGATGAGATCCTGCAGGAGCTGCTCGATGCCTGCCCGCAGGTGTGCGGCATCGGCCTGACCGGCCAAATGCACGGGATCGTGTATACGGATCGAGAGGGAAATGCTCTTTCACCGCTGATCACATGGCAGGACGGGCGCGGAAATCTCTGTGCTCCCGGCGGGCAGCGCACTTATGCGCAGCAGCTGTCAGAGGTGACCGGCGATTTCTGCGCGTCGGGGTACGGCGCGGTTACGCTGTATACTGATCTGCAGATGGGAAATGTGCCGCGCGGGGCAGCGCGGATCGTCACGATCCCGGACTACTACAGGATGCATCTGTGCTGCGAGGCGGCGGCCGTCACGCATCCGTCGCTCGCAGCCAGTATGGGACTTTTTGATGCCGCAGCGGAAAAATTCGATCAGGAAAAGGCTGCCTGCGCCAAGATCCCCTGTGAAATGCTGCCCGATGTGCGGGAGGCGTACATTTCCCATACCAGAAGCGGAATTCCGGTTTTCGGCGCGCTGGGCGACAATCAGGCGAGTTTCCTCGGATCTGTCCGCGAACCGGACAAGAGCATACTTGTGAATATCGGGACGGGCAGCCAGCTTACGCTCGCCATAGACGCCCCGGCAGCTACCGAAAACTGTGAAACGCGGCCGTACCTTAGCGGCCGCTTTCTGGCGGTCGGGAGCTCTCTGTGCGGCGGCCGCTCCTATGCGCTGCTGGAAAAACTTTTCCGCGAGGCGGCGACAATGGCAGGCGCGCCGGATCCCGCCGACCTGTATGAGGCCATGAACGCGAGGGCACTTGCCTGTGCGGGGGAAAACCTGACTGTCTGCACAGAATTCTGCGGCCGGCGCAGAGCGCCGCTGGAGCGTGGCAGCATCACAGGTATCAGCGAAAGTAACTTTGACGTGGCACACCTGGCAGTGGGCTTCCTCAGCGGATGCATTGAGGAGCTGTATGGATATTATCGTGAGCTGAGTCCGCTCGCAGGCGAACGCAGCATATTGGTCGGCTCCGGAAACGGCATCCGCAAAAATCCGGTCATGCGCCGGCTCCTGACACAAAGATTCAAAATGCCTCTGTGCCTGCCGCTGTACGAGGAGGAAGCCGCATACGGCTCCGCGCTGTATGCCATTTCACGTGCGGAAGGCGGACGCGAGGTGAGCGGACTGATCCGCTTTGAAGAACAGAAAGGAATTTGATCATGAAATTTTTCATTGATACCGCTAATGTAGACGAGATCCGCAAGGCAAACGATATGGGCGTGATCGCAGGAGTGACGACGAACCCCAGCCTCATCGCCAAGGAACACAAGGATTACGCCAAGACGCTGGCGGAGATCGCCTCCATCGTGGACGGCCCCATCTCCGGCGAGGTCAAGGCTACCACCACCGACGCGCCGACCATGATCCAGGAGGGCGAGGCCATCTACGCGCTGGACCCCAGGCATATGGTAGTGAAGATCCCGATGACCGTTGAGGGCCTGAAGGCCATCAAAGCTCTCTCCGCCAAGGGCATACCCACCAACTGCACGTTGATCTTCAGTGCGAATCAGGCGCTGCTGGCCGCCCGCGCAGGCGCAACTTACGTTTCACCATTCCTCGGACGCCTCGACGACATTTCCGAGCCGGGCATCGACCTGATCCAGACCATTGTGGATATTTTCGCGAACTATCCGGATATCCACACGCAGATCATCGCGGCGAGCGTGCGCAACACGATCCATGTGAGTGACTGCGCGCTGGCAGGCGCGGATATAGCTACGGTGCCCTACAAGGTCATCGAGCAGATGACCCATCACCCCCTGACCGATCAGGGCATTGAGAAGTTTAAGGCCGACTATGTGGCCGTGTTCGGCGAATAAGGCCGCTGTTTCACAGGCAGAACATCAAAGAAAAAGCTGTTGTCACGATCATTCGTGGCATGTCAAGGAGCTCCTCCCTGATTGGGGGGAAGCTCCTTGACTGTTATGATGGTTCTAAAAAATCAGCCTCCTATATTCCGGATAGTTCTGCGGGTAATGTTCCCGGCAATACCCGTCCTCCCGTCCGCAGGTCGTGCAGTACTGGCAGACGTTGTCGCTCCTGACAGGAGCGAATGTCAGTGTGCCGTCTGGATTCGTTGTTTTCACATAGAGCATAATGGGTACCTCCTTTGGTATGTCAATATACGCTCTGTTTCGAACTGATAACAAGTGTATTATCCGCCAGATCTTTTTCCATCTCCGTAAGAAGCGCCTCTGTCTCCACACTTGACACTGCAAGCGTCACGGCAAAAGGAATATCCTCATCCGAAGTCAGCTGCACCGCGTGGAACGCCGCCCGTTCAATGATCGCCGGGTGGCTGTACTATAAAATACAGCATCTTGCGGTGGGGTTTGAAGTGGCTTTCATACATCTCGTGATAGCAATACCGTATGCCGTGGATTGGTCAACGGCTGGTCTTTGTTTTTGCAAAAGCTCCACTTCTGTTTATTCATGTGAATTTACGATTTCTTCGATGTCACGGCCACCGTAGAAGATACGGACTACTGTAACAGTTCCTGTTTCATCATCAGCCAGATAATACACAATAAAGTTGTTCACCGGAAGTTGATGCATTCCCATAGAATGCCACGGTTCCCATTCGACAAGTGCATTACGTGCAGGCATGAAATACAAGGAACGGACCTTTTCCCGGATACGCCCCACCTGAGCAGTGCCGGTCTCTGGAACAAGAAGTTCATTTGCAATATAGGTGTAGATTTCTCTTAGGTCATTAATTGCATCCTCAGAGTAGCTGACTGTATAATTTTCCGTCATATACCAAACTCCTTCGCAAGTGCTGCATCAACTTCATCTGCAGAATATACTTTTCCTGCTTTGATAGAATCAACACCCTTTTGGAGTTCTGCATCAAGCTGTTCTCTTGTCATAGCACCGACAGCGACAGGTCTTGAAGAAGGAAGACGTAAATCAAACGGCATGCCCTTCTTAAGTACAATCTGACTATAAAGCATCTGAATTGCACTTGATGGAGAAATGCCTAACTGAGAAAGAATTTCTTCAGCGCTATCCTTAAGATTGGTATCTATTCTTGCATATACAGCGGATGTGTTTGCCATGGTATCGCCTCCTTTTTCTAATATTATATTAATAGTTGCTTGCGTTTGCAAGCATTTGCTGGCAATATTTTATGACGAAAGATGAAAACCATCAGAATCGGTTGCGAACTAGTTCTGTCGATAAGTTTCCAAAGAGCGGCCAGCTTCGACTATTGCTCCGGATGTCAAATACCAAAAATAGCTTGAAATCAAAGACTTTCATACATCTCTTGATAACAGTACCACCGTCTCGACGTGGCTCGATTGCTCCAGATTGATGTCAAATTTTAGCGGTCGTTCGCGGGAATTTATCAAAGCGTATTTTTGCCTTAAAACACACCGATTTTTACCCTTGTGCGTTCTCGGAAACAGGTCAAAGTGCTTGCTTCTACCTATAATATGCAAACGCACTGGTTTGCCGACCGCTTCAAGACTTTGCTCTGGGGGAACAAGTCTGAAATCCCATTGCCTCAACTCGGCTCAGGCTTTATTTCCTCCACCACCATGCTTTCCCTTGGTAACAATAAATAGTGCGACACTACCAACCGTGCCCACTGCACCTAATACGCCATTTCTAATATTTGCATTCCTTTCGCGTCTGCAATTATCACATAGCTTGTGCTTATTCGTGCTTACAAGTTCGCATCCGCACTTTTTGCAGTAACGAATTTCTGGATCTTTATTATTGCTCATCAGAATCACCTCCGGTATGTTCTGTTTCTGCGGTCAACAAATTATGTACTGAATAGTCAATTTGTGCCTTCGGATCAAAGGCTGTAATCCTTGTTGCAATATCAGTAAACTGATCAACTACTTCGATCCGCTTCTGAGAAGAATTCTCATTGAGCAATAATAATGTATCTCGCTCATTAAGTTTATTTTCCACAATGAATGATTTGAATTCCTCTAAGCATTCCTTGCACGGTTCATATTCTCCCAGCATAGCGTATCCTTCACACTCGGTCTGCACAGAGTTAGTAATGTAAACAAGTGCCTGAAATGCGTCAATTGCCTTCCTGCTGACGTCTTTTTCTCCTCTGAAATCAAGCATCATTTGAAAATCAGACTTCTGGGAATGTTCGGTGATATGATACATATTCTGAGAAAAGTTCCGCATCAATACTCGCTTTGCGTCTGTCGCACTATGTATAACATCCAGCATTGCCGCTTCTCTCAGCTTTGCATCCTGAATCAGCCTTGCCTGCATTAGTTTATCCCTTGCCCCTTCTGCCATAGCAAGACGATCATTCTGAAGTTCTACATGAATCTCTCTTATTGCATCACCAACATATTCTATTTCATCAAGAATCTGAGCCATTACAGCGTGCGTCGATAAATTGTTTAATGACTGTGTGAGATTAGGCGTCAAGGCCATGTCCTCAAGTCTCACCTGTTTAACAAATCCATCTGCGTCACGAATTGTTGGTAGTATTTCCCCCTGCTTATCAATGGTGAATCGATAGATTCCTTTATCTATTAAATCCTTCACATAGGAATCCATCTTAGCAACCATGATGTGATCCTTGCCTGCCATAGCTCCTATTACTTCTGCAATTGCAGGAAGCTTTACCTTGATATTTTCCCACTTACCAAAATACTGAATAAGACTTCTATTATCTTCATATGAGATAATGCTTAGTTCTCCGCGATTCGGCTGCCACTCTTCAATATCATATTCGAAGATCGGAACCATCTCGTATTTGTCCTGCTCACTGATTGGCCTCTTCGGATCGGCACTTTGAAATCCACAATGCGGACACTTCGTAGCTTTATCTGATATTTTTGTCCCACATTCCGGGCATAGTATTCTGCTCATTTGTTCACGACCTTTCCTTTTATTTGATGTTTCATAAGAGGCCTTGTAATTTTTGCGAATTTACTAATATCACTCGAAAAATAGTGTGAGGAAACCTTAAAAGGTTTAGTCTGCACTCCAGCGAGATTCAAAATCATCATTTGACATTTTGAGACCCGTATTCAGCTTGTCGAGTATATCCTTCCCGCCGGGTGTCATTCTCACGGTCATCAGATACTGCTTTACGGCAGTACGGATATCACGTAAGGAGGCTTTTGCCTTAGTCCAGTTCGGAGGGCTGAACACCTTGTTGTTCTGGCTTGCATCATCAAGTGCAATTTCAAATCCCATATTCAAACACTGACCGGCGAGTTCAATAACTGTGTCAAGAAGGTCGTTGTCCTTGAGCTTCTGCATTGCTACTGCCGGATTCGGGACAAGATCCTGCATCTTATTGATCTCGCAGAACAGAACAGAAACAGCGAAAAGATGGTGGTACGGAGCGTATGCCTTAAGAGCTATCAAAGCCTCGTTCAGTCCAAGCGGATTATCATTGCCCCAATTCTTATAAACCTCTTTATAGAGATCGGAAAGTGCCTGAACCTTTTCAGGACTATATTCTCTATGGAACAGCTGCTCAAAATACTTATCGAATATTCTGCTCTCACTGTAGGAAATGGTAGGTCTCTGAGAATGCCATGCGATCAGTTGTTTGCCGAGTGATGTCAGATCCACAATATGCGCCGTGTTGTATTTAACTGGATCAGCATTCTCTCCGCGTTTTGTAATGAAGTATCCGTCTGTAAAGTGTTGTTCGTAAGCCTTCTTCATTGCCAGAACGTATTTGTCATTGCTCCTCAAGTCACGAGCTTTTACAGCACTCTGAGAGTTAGTGCATGTGCTGATTTCATCTGCACGCTCTGCATTACTAATCTCATAGAAGCGGAACATTATATAAGCGTCGCTGACATTGCGGACGGATTCACTGCAATTAAAGATCGTACTCAGGGATTGGCAGCCATTCACCACGTTCAATTCCTTTACGCTCATGGTTCCGTTGACAATTTTGATAGACGAGCAAATTGCCGTTATTCCATTGTGAAGGAAGAAGAACTCCTCCGGATTATTCCGCAGTGTGCGAGCAATTCCTTTATTAACCTTATTCCCGGTACCGAGAGACTGGCGTACATTTTTTCTGAAAAGCGTCCCGTCCTTGATGCCGGGAATCTTTATACACTCCTTCAATGGAATGGCTGCGATAACAGCTCTGGTCGCGCCAATCTGCATCTCCATATACTTTCCCTGCTCAATGGAAAACTCATAATTGATATATGGACGATTTCGATTCAGTGCCTCATCATATCGAGCTTGAAGAGTTTCATTGTCAACAAGCACAAGATTCGCACTCAAAGTTTCGCTCTCCGCAAGCTCCGCTTGAAAAGCAGCCAGATCGGCCTTAGCAGAATCGGTCAACCCTGATGTAGTAATCAGTTCAAAACAAACCTCATAGTCGTCCTCTAAGGCTGTAGCAATCTCACTGATTTTTGCCTGTAGCTTTTCATTAGCCGCCTCCTGCAACTTTGCAAGATTCTTAATTTGAATCCACGACGATGTTACCTCACGAAGAGGTTCTGCATCCACAGTGTCGCCTTTGTAAAACTTTCCCTGAATGATGTATATCGTGGAAGACTGGTCATCGATATAAACCGCATCAATCTGCTTGTCACCGGCTCCATCAGTAATACAGGCCTTGGCCTCAAAGGTATCAAGGTTATGGATATTACGAAGATACCATGCGACAAACCGTTGCCCATCGTTTGGGTAGTTCTTCACATAGTATTCCTGAGCTATGTCCTTCTTTATTTTTTTGTACATAATATTCCTCCGATTTAATGTCTATGGTAGAACGTCACTCATCCTGATATTCAGCAAGAGCATCCGTATCAATTGCCTTAATTTCAAAAGTTTTTCTCGTTGACACGCAGAAATTATACTCAATCATTAGATTTGCAAGTCTCTCACCATCAATCAGAATAATATGATGAGTATTTGCGTAATCCTTAGCCTTCTGTGAAAACTTAGCTGTCGTAACGAAAAGTCCGTCGCCGTGCTTTCCGGCAATCGCACCAACAAAGCTCTGAATGTCCGGTTGACCAACAACTCTATCTGGTGCCCATTCCTTAGCCTGCATATAAATCAAAGAGAAGCCGAGCTTGTCCTCCATGATGACTCCATCAATTCCATCATCACCGGAAGCGACTGTTGCATGACTTCCGTAAGCCACAGTTCCATAACCCATCTTTGAAAGAAGATCAACAACGAGCTTTTCAAAGGTGTATGGCGAAATTTTCAGAACCTCACTCAACAAATCAGATGCAAGGCTTGCATTAATCTGCTTGTATGCGTCTTCAAGTTGGTCATCGGGTGTAAGATCCGTCGACTTTGAAATCGTAGGCACTGCATCATCTCCATTCGTAGGATCAGAGGCGGATGCAAAATCTACAAATGAAGGAAACTGCTCCAGATATTTAGAGTCTATTTTCTCCGGATTTTCTGCAACTACCTTCTTTCCAATTTCCGTAATGACAATAGTGGCGCGGGCAGGACTATCAAGGAGTCCAGCCTTTTTCAGATAAGTCTACGCCCATCCGACCCTGTTTTTAAACACTGTTTGTCTGCCGCTCGGAAGCATTTCTGCGAGGTCTTCTGATGATAAATTTAGCTGTTGAGCTAACTCGGCAGTAACGTCTTTAATTTTATAGACCTCACCGTCTTTTACTGCTACCAGTAAAGGCTTCATCAATTCATCGTATTTTGGCACTGCCATTGTTAGTCCTCCTTCTTGACTCACTGAAGATCGGGATCGCTCCCCAGAGGAGTAATTCCGTTTTCCTTGAGCATTTCATTTATTTCATAAATCGAATTCTCAGCACAGGCCGCTAAAACACATTGATAAACATAACCTTCGTTTTTCATCGAATTCAATTTAAAATCTGTTTTACCGAGAAACATCTCAGCCTCTGGCAAAGGCAGCTTAAGGCCTACGCACAATGCAAGAACTGTCTGAACTGAAGTCGGGTATTCCTCATCGTTTCTTAAGCGCTGAATTGTCTTTTCACCAACAAGTGAACGGTCTGCCAATTGCTTATTTGAGAGCTTTCTCTCTTTTTGTAACGCGACCAGTGTCTCTGCAAAAGAGCCGGGATATCTGCGTAATGCTTCAGAACGGCGCTTTGCGTTCTTGATCTGATCAAGAAGTGCTTTGTTGTGCGCATTAAGCTCAAAGGAATACTCGACCTGATTTTCAACAGGTGCGGCATTCCGCATGAACTGCGCGTAATACTTCGCGCCTTGATATTTCGATTGATAACTATAGCCCTTCGAGAAAACCACACAGCACTCATCCATGTGCAAGAGTGCATATTCTGACAGAGCAGCATTCCCGGCTTGATCTCTCGTTATGTATTTCTCATTATTGAGAACGAGATGACGATCTGCAAAAATAAACTTTCCGCTGTCAATCAGCTTCTTAAACTCACGATCAAAGCAGTACGCCTTAAACAAATCGGCATAGGGAATAGTGAACGTCTGATTCTTATCCAAGGCACCTGCTTCAAATGAATATCCGCGAACATAC
>Ga0160425_1000487_pt1 | contig 55198 bp, 57 predicted proteins | sample BioMet8_FD_108193 | JGI IMG/M metagenome (GOLD analysis project Ga0160425, IMG submission 108193) | Microbial communities from bioreactor (seeded with sewage sludge) at Lawrence Berkeley National Lab, California, USA - Biofuel... | ecosystem: Engineered > Bioreactor > Anaerobic > Unclassified ...
GGCACAGTATCGGCTGCGTCAGCGGCATGCCTGAGATCACTGTGCGATAAGGCGGCAGCAATGACTTGAGAGGCAGAAAAATCTGTATGAAAAAGATCTGCCAACGTTTACTTGACAGTATCTGACGCGTTTTGCGTTTTGCTATTTTATATGCACGGGTGTATAATATCATACGATAATATACATCCGTTTTTTAACAGGAGGTGGCAGCTATGGGAATACGCATAGTTTCAGACACTGGATGTGATCTTACTCTGGAGCAGGCCGCTGAGCTGGATGTCGAGATCCTGCCGCTCACGGTATGTTTTGAAAATGAGACGCGTGAATACAAGGACAGATATGAGATCGATCCGTCTGTTTATTACGAACGCCTTCTGCAGTGCAAAGAGCTGCCCAAGACCGCCTGCGTCAGTCCGGCATTATTCCAGGATTCCTATGCCAGGGCAGCCGCCGCTGGCGACGATGTCCTCGTGATAACGATATCCTCTGTCATTTCCGGCTGCTATGCCAGCGCTGTCGCGGCGGCGGAGGATTTCAAAGATCATGTTCATGTCGTGGACACCCTGTGGGCAACCGGCGGTGTGCAGATACTCGTGCGCGAGGCCGTCCGGATGCGCGCCGGGGGCATGGACTTTAAGGAGCTCTGCAAAGCCGTTGACGATGAACAGAAGGAGATCCGCATGGTCGGGATATTTGATACGCTGGAATATGCCAGAAGAGGCGGCAGAGTGTCAAGAGTTGCCTATATCGCCGGAGAATTCCTGGGAGTGAAGCCGATCATTACCTTTACCGGCGGGATAACTGATGTGGTATCCAAGGTCCGCGGCTGGAAGGCAGGAAACCGGGCCATGATAGAATATATAAAAAATAAAGGCGGCATAGATGTCAGCAGACCGTTCTGCTATTCATATGCCGGCAATGATGACAGCAAACTCGTGAATTACATAAAAGACAGCGAGGTACTGTATAAGGGTCATAAGGAAAATCTGATCATAGAGCAGATGGGGTTCACCATCGGCACTTATGCCGGCCCGGGCGCGATATGCTTCGGCTTTTTCACAGCTCATGAAAATGAGTGATCTGTGCCGCTGCTGTCCGGCCCGGCATAAAACTGTGCACGGTTTATTTTTCGATACCTGTAAAAGTGTATCCGCCATCCTCGACGGCTGCTTTGATATCACTCTCGGCGACATCCTTGCTGAGGGTGATCACTGCTGTCTTGCTTTCATGTGAGACCTGCGCGCTGTCTATCCCGTCCAGAGCTTCCAGCGCTTTCTTTACATGCATCTCGCAGTGCTGGCACATCATGCCTTCGATCTTTACTGTTTCTTTCATATTTTTATTCTCCATATCTTTCATTTTGTCTGGTCCGGCATAAGTTGTTGTCCCTGCCGGGTACAAGTGATATACTTAGGATACACTGATTTTTGCCGCGATGCAAGCAGTACCTGCAGGAGATATGATATGATACTTGGAATGTCCTATTACAATATTTGCCTTTATTTTCTTGTCTACTCATTCGGCGGGTGGGTGCTTGAGGTGGCCTATCACGCCGTGGTTACGGGGAAAGTGATAAACCGCGGCTTCCTCAATGGTCCTGTATGCCCGGTGTACGGCTTCGGGGCACTGGGCATATTTGCCCTGATGCATGTGATGCAGCCTGAAAATACGATAGAGATGAACTCTCTGCTGGTATTTGTCATCGGCACTGTCATCGCCACGATCGTGGAACTGACAGCAGGCTGGCTGCTGGAGACGCTGTTCCACGCCAGATGGTGGGATTACAGCAATAAGCCCTTCAATTTTCACGGCTATATCTGCCTTGAATTCAGCCTGCTCTGGGGTGTCGCCATCCTGATAGTGGTCAAAGTGATCCATCCTCTGGTAAGGAACGCATCAGGGTCGCTGATCCCCGTGAATTACGCCTGGTGGATAATGCTTGTGCTGTATATCATGTATCTGGCAGACCTGATCGTATCAGTGCTCACGGTCATCGGTTTCAACAAGCGTCTGAAGGAGCTCGACCTGATAAGAGAGAAGATGCGTTTGGTCAGCGACGGCATGAGCAGGGAGATCGCGGTGAACACCATCCGCACCACGCAGAAAGTGCAGGAGGGCAAGGTGCAGGCGGCTCTGGCCAAGGCAGATATGCAGGAATCCGCGGCTGAACAAAAAGAGGCATTCCAGAAGCGGGCAGACCAGCTTTACGCGGAGATATACAGAAAGCACGGACGTCTGATGAACGCATTCCCGGATATCCGGCACAGGGATTACGCGAAGACCCTGGAGGATGTACTGAATGGATGGCGCGGCAGACACGGTAAATCTGCAGATAATGATCAGCTGAAAAATCAGGAATGACAAAGGAGACGATGATATATGGAAGGACTGCCGACCAGGGAAGAGGCAATGGAACTGCTGATGAAGTACAATAAGGATGAATTTCATGTCCGTCACGGGCTGACTGTGAGCGAGGTCATGAGGTGGTACGCGAATGGGCTGGGATACGGTGACGAGGCGGATCTCTGGGCAGAAGTCGGGCTTCTGCACGATGTGGATTTTGAGATGTGGCCTGAAGAGCACTGCCGGAAGGCCCCTGAGCTTCTGGCGCAGATCAGCTGCCCGGAAGAGCTTGTCCACGCGGTATGCAGCCACGGCTACGGTATCTGCAGCGATGTCGAACCTGTCCATGAGATGGAGAAAGTACTGTTCGCGGCTGACGAGCTGACAGGGCTTATAGGTTCTGCGGCACTCGTGAGGCCGAGCAGGAGCTGCACGGATATGGATTATTCATCGCTGAAAAAGAAATTCAAGAACAAAAAGTTCGCCGAGGGCTGCTCACGGGAGATAATACAGCAAGGCGCGGACAGGCTGGGGTGGACGCTGCAGGACCTGCTTACCAGGACCCTGCAGGCTATGCAGGCAAGTGAAGCCGCAGTCGATCAGCAGATGTCTGTCTTATTCCCGGGACAGTGAACTGTCCGATCCACTGCAAGTCTCGATAAGTCTTTTCAGGAATATATCGCCTGTTTTTGATAACAGGCGGTATTTTTTCCAGACAAGTACTGCTGAGATGCTTATAGCCGGCCTGAAGGGGATAAATTTAAGACTGCTGTTGTTCTCCTGGAGCAGGCCGTCGATAGACACCGCATTTGTGACTCCAGTCCCGATCAGCAGGACGGCATTGCCGATGAGATCGAAGCTTCCGACTATGTTCAGATCCTCAGCCTTCAGTGTGTGATCAGACCATTCTGACAGGTCAAGGATCTTGAAGCTGGTACGTGATGACAAAAGAAGGGGCATTCCCCTGACATCTTCAGGTGTGATGTATTCTTTGCCGGCCCAGGCACTGTCGCTTCTGGTGAGTATACCGAGCCTGTCTGTTTCCGGAAGACGGATGTAATTGTATTTTTCAAGTCCGACAGGCTCCAGCAGCAGACCGAAATCGAGCAGGCCATGCTCGAGCCTCTCCTCGACGGTGTCAGCATTTCCGCTGAAGAGTTCACAGGTGATGCCGTGGTGTTCGCGGTGCAGGGCGGCCAGCAGCTCGGCGATGATATGCATGGTATGGGTCTCTGCGGCGCCGATGCGAATGCATCCGGACAGCTCCATATCGTCGTTCTTCATCTCATCTTCTGTCTGCTGGACGAGGGAAATGATCTCCTCGGCGCGCTGCCTCAGCTGCATGCCGTCCTCGGTGAGCACCGTACTGCGGTTGGTGCGCGTGAACAGTTTTCTGCCCAGCTCATTTTCGAGATCAGCAATCTGACGAGACAGCGTTGGCTGCGTGACATGCAGGACATTCGCCGCCTCGGTCATGTTTTCTTCTCTGGCTACGGTCAAAAAATATTCTAAAGTTCTCAGCTCCATGATGTTCCCCCCCAAGATCGTTTACAGGTACATTTTACTGTAAAAAACTTTTTTCTGCAATACGCTGAACGCATATCAATGTTTTTAAGATAAGCATTTCACATTTCAAGGCTTAGATGTTAAAATCAAATGAAGAATTATGAATGTTCATCAGCTGTGAGGATGATGACTGTGCTGAATGGAGATGATAAAAATGTATCAGCCGGACGAAATGACGCGCCAGGACCTTAAGGATGCAGGCTGTCCGGACGATTTCGCCGATATCTGTACAGAGACCGCTGACTATGCCGAGCGCGCCCGGCTTTTGAGGATATGCCGCAGAAAGCTGCTGGGAGAGATACATATCCAGCAGAAAAAGCTGGACCGTCTCGATTACCTGATATATATTACTGAGAAAAAAAAGGAGGAGATCAGGAATGGTGAATGATCATTATGTATTGAAAAATGGTGTCAGGATCCCCAGACTGGGTCTGGGAACGTGGCTTATGGATGACGCGCAGGCTGCTGAGGCGGTGGCCGCGGCTGTGAATATGGGATACCGCATGATAGATACGGCCCAGGCCTACGGAAACGAGGCCGGTGTCGGCGAGGGGATCAAAACCTGCCAGACAGCCCGCAGCGAGCTTTTCATAGGCTCAAAGATAGCCGCGGAGCACAAGAGCTACAGGGAAGCAGCGGATTCCATTGACAGATCGCTCAAAAAGCTGCAGCTCGACTATCTTGACCAGATGATAATACACAGCCCTCAGCCCTGGGTAAAGGTAAATCAGTCAGAATACCGCTATGAGCAGGAAAATCTTGAGGTGTGGAGAGCGCTCACGGATGCCCGCAAGGCCGGAAAGATCCGCGTTATCGGTGTCTCGAACTTCAACGAGCACGATCTTCAGAACATAATGGACAATTCTGCTGAACAGCCTCAGGTCGACCAGGTGCTGGCGCACATCAGCAATACACCGTTTGGGCTGCTTGAGTTCTGCAAAGAACATGGCATCCTGGCGGAAGCGTACTCACCGATAGCCCACGGCGTTGTATTAAATGATCCGCTGATAAAGCGTATCGCGGCCGGATATAAGGTCTCGGCGGCACAGCTTTGCCTGAGATACACCCTGCAGCTGGGCATGCTCCCGCTGCCTAAAACGACAGACACTGAACATATGAAAAACAACGCTGAGCTGGACTTTGAGATATCAGATGCGGATATGGAGACACTGAAAAATGCCGAACATATCAGGGATTACGGCGAGAGCAGCTTCTTCCCGGTATTCGGCGGGAAGCTTTGATGAGAGGAAGGATATAAAATGGTCAGACAGACGGCGGGACATGATGTCCTGGGGGAATTTGCCCCCAAATTTGCGGAGTTGAATGATGATGTTTTGTTCGGGGAAGTGTGGTCGAGGGAGGATAAGCTTTCTTTGAAGCTGCGTTCAGTGGTCACTGTCAGCACTCTCATCGGAAAGGGCATAGTGGACAGCTCACTGAAATTCCATCTGCAGTCCGCGCGCAATAACGGTGTGAGCAAGACAGAGATGGCCGAGATGCTCACCCACATAGCCTTCTACGCGGGCTGGCCCAATGCCTGGGCGGCATTCCGCATGGCCATGGAGGTCTATGCTGATGACGATCCGACTCAGGAGCACGGCGGATTGTTCGGACAGGGGGTGCCGAACGTCGGATACGCGAAATATTTTGTCGGGAATTCATATATGAATGTCCTTACACCCCCCGGTGCTCCTATGCCGATCGCTAATATAACCTTTGAACCTGGCTGCAGGAACAATTGGCACATCCACAATTCTAAAAGCGGCGGCGGACAGGTACTCATCTGCGTCGACGGCGAGGGCTGGTATCAGGAGGCCGGCAAGGCAGCGCAGAGCCTTAAGGCCGGAGACGTAGTAGAGATACCACCGGCTGTAAAGCACTGGCACGGCGCCAGGAAAAATTGCTGGTTCAGTCATCTTACCTTCGAGATCCCCGGCGAGGAGCTCTCAAATGAGTGGTGCGAGCCTGTTAGCGATGAGGAATATGACAAGCTTTGATTAAAAAACGCCCTTGCCAGCTGTGGCTGACAAGGGCATTTTACATTCTGGCTGTATATGTCAGGCTTACTGCCTGCCGCCTTTATTGCTCATGCTTCCTCCGGGACCGCCGTTCATGCCGCTGCTTATCGTGGCGGCGTTTCCGCTGTCGTCGATGGTGGTGATGCCGTCGGAGATCGTTACCTGCGTGAGCTGCGTGTCACCGGACCAGACGGTGTAGGTCTTGCCGGAGCTCAGTGCCGAGTCGGCGTATACCATGCTCTGGTAATCCTTTGACGGTGTATAAGTATACACTGTGCTGCCGCTGGAGTCTTTGATGGTGATCGCGGTATTGGCGGACTGAGTCGAACTGTAGATTATGTTAAGGCAGTTGAGGCCGTCAGCTTCAGACACTGTCTGCATCATCCCTGAGCTGCCGACTGCCATCAGGGTACCGCCGCTGATCGTATAGGAAGAGTCGTAGTCGAGAGCACCGTTGCCGGAGCTTACCGGACCGTCGACTGTGACGCTGCCGCCAGTCTGCGTGATGGAGCTGTTCGCGTCCAGACCATCGCCCTCAGCACTTACATAGACAGTGCCGCCGTTGATGTAAAGATATCCGGATGATGTGCTCATACCGTCAGAAGTCCCGTCAGCCGCGCCGCCGGCAGCGTTGATGCCGTCATCTGAGGCGTTCACAGAGATGTCTCCTCCGTCGATGGTTATCGAGGCGGATTCCAGGCCCTCGTAGCTGGAGGAAATATCTGTTGTCCCGCCTGCGATGACCATAGTCTTGTCAGCATGGATGCCGTCATCGCCGGCTGTTATGCTGAAGCTGCCGCCGCTGATGTCGACGGCATTGTCGCTGTGGACAGCGTCGTCAACAGAATCTATCTTGAATGTGCCGCCGCAGATATTTATCGTTCCGTTAGCTTTTATCCCTTTGCCGGCTTTGCTGCTGCCTGTGTCATCGCTTTCATCTGTCTGAGTTCCGCCGGATCCTTGTTTTTCTTCAACGGCTGATCTTGATGCGGCTTTTGCGCTGCCGCCGCCTGTCGTGAGATCAAAGCTGCCATCTTCAATAAGTATATCCGACGCCGCCTGAAACGCTTCACTGCCCGATACGACAGTATATTTTCCTGAGGCGATATATATGAATCCCCTTTCTGATTCGGCGTCATTAGTCGATTTGAAAGCATCTCCGCCGGCAGTGATATCGAATGTGCCGTCTTTTATCTCCACGCAGTCTTTTCCGACGAAACCGTCATCAGCTGAGCTGATCTTGTAGATCCCGCTGACGATGCGCAGATCATCAGTGCTGTGTACGGCGTCTTTATAATTTCCTTTAACTGTCAGAGTCCCGCTTCCGTTGAAGATAAGGTCAGCGCTGCTGTAGATCGCGGCGTCTGTTTTCTCATCTGAGGATTTGCTGCCGTCAGAGACCGAATTCTCGGTACCGTCAGCCAGGGAAATAATCACGGTGTCAGCATTCTGAACATTTACAGCCGCTCCGTCTGAGCTGCTGATCGCAAATCCGTTGAACACTATCCGCACATCGGCGTCATCACCGGCATCTACAGTTATCGAACCGTCACTGATGCTTCCGGAAAATACATAAGTGCCGGCCTGTTTGATGACGATGTCCGTGCCGTCTATGCTTACCCCAGCCCCATCCGCTGAAGCGGCGGTGCCGTCTGTGCTTCCTCCAGCCGCCCCATCTGCTGAGGCGGCGGTGCCGCTGCAGCTGACAGTCGTATAGTCGCCGGAAGTCCAGTCGGTGTACGCGTCGCTGTCCTTAAATGACACATATTTGAGCATCTCGGAAGCTGATACTGCGTCGGCAGAACTTCCTGCCGCGGAAGAGGAGGAGGAAGTGCCTGAAGCAGTGCTGCCCGCCGCAGTAGAGGAGGAGGAAGTGCCTGAAGCAGTGATGCTGCCGGTGCAGGCGGACGAGCAGAGCATCATGCCTGCAGTCAATATGAGTGCTGTCATTTTTATACTTTTTTTCTTTATATTTATCATTTTTCGGCGCTCCTTTTTTGTGCTGCAGAGATTTCTGCATTTGTTTTATATTAAAGTTCCAGCGCGTTTTCAGATTTCCGTGCGCAGATAACTGAAAGATTGCCGTTCCTGACGCGGATCTCATCGATCATGTTCTTTTCCATCATCTCGTCTTTGAGCACGATGTCGTAATTCAGCTCATACATGCTTCCGAGATTGACTGTCTTAACGCGGTCGAGACTGTATCTGCTGAGATACCTGGCAAATATCTCGTCAAAAACCGTAGTATAGTCAAGGTCCTCCGGTATCGTGACCTTAAGATGTCTTTCGCTCAGCCTGCTGCTGCCTATCGGCGATCTCATCAGAAGGACAAAAGCTGCGATCACGATCAGACTCAGCATGGCTGCGAAAAGTATCTGCCCCATGCCGCAGGCCAGACCTACCGCCATCGCGAAAAAAATGCTGAGTATTTCCTTTGAGGTCCCCGGAGCGGAGCGGAAACGCACGAGTGAGAAGGCGCCCAGCACGGCTATGGCTGAACCCAGGCTTCCGCTTGTCATGAAGATGATCGTTTCGACAAGCACGGGAAGCAGAGCCACAGTCACGACAAATCCCTTGGAATATCTTTCGCTTTCTTTTGTATAGATCCACGCTATCAGAGCTCCGAGGGCCAGCGCGGCGGCTATGCATATCAGCGCGCTCTCAACTGAGATCGTAGATGATGATGTATCAATTATACTGGTAAACATAAGTGTTTCTTCCTCCTTCAAAAACATCTGTTTCTTCAGTGCCGGCAGCTCCCGTCTTCAGAGAACTGTATATGCTGCCGTATTTGGAAAATGACGACGGGTAGATATGATATTTATCGAGTATGTGAACGACAGGCAGCGGCATTGCTCCGTTGGCCTTTATTTCGAGAAGAGAGTCGCCGCCGAGATCCAGCTGCTTTCCATATGGACCGTGGTCCAGACGCAGGTCATAGTCGCGGTACCTGATATTGCAGTCTACCGTCATGCGCAGCTGTGAGTCGTTCCTGCCGAAAAAGGCTTCCCTGTCGTAGGCCAGCAGCAGGGCAGGACTCAGCTGGTAAAAATCCCTGAAATATTTCAGCTCGCGTATTATCTGCGAATCTACTGCCGGCATGATGCCGGCATTCAGAAATGCCTCCGCTTCCCGGAGCTTCATCGCAGCCCTTCTTTTATATACCACGCCTCTGACCTTCTTCTTGATCTCCGGAAAGACTGTCGACTCGCGCCCCGGGATACCGTACGCGCGCAGTCTCAGCTTTTCCTTGTAAGGAGGCTTCTCCAGAGAACGGACCGCCAGATCACTGTTGTCTGTGTCGTAATAGATGCTGGATATCAGAGACAATCCGTAATCGTCCGGCTGCATATATTTCTCCATCTCTCTGCGGAAGGCAGGATATTTTTCGGCAGGTATCCGGTATTTGACCTCCGTGCGCTGAAAAATAAAATTGAGATCCGTTTGTTTGCTGCTTTTTGTATTCATAAAGACCGCCTCCTGTTTCTGTAGATTTACTGAAAAGATACCTGAAATCTGTGTTTAAACCACAGAAATTCTGTGAAAAAGCTGTGATTCTTTGTTCGTTTATTTGACACAGCATGAACACATTTTTTTCACTGAGAAAGATTAAGATGATTTCATGATTTCGGGAAAGGAGGCCGATTATATTATGAAGACAGCAATTTTGATCCCCTGTCTTGACCCGCAGCTGGCGCTTGTCACTCTGGTAAAGTCGCTGCGTGAACAGATAGATCCTGAGGATGAGATAATAATTGTAAATGACGGGAGCGCACCGGAGTATCTGCCTTTATTTCACGAGGCTGAAGCCTGCGGCTGCCTGATACTTGCCCACGATGTAAACCGGGGCAAGGGTGCCGCGATAAAGACAGGCCTGAGACATATATATGAGGAGAGCGAGCCCGCGCAGTATACGATCACAGCGGATGGCGACGGACAGCATCTCGTATCTGACATACTGAAAATGCGCAGGAAATGCATCCTGGAATACAGATACAGCAAAATGCCGCCCATTATAATAGGAACGCGGGACCTGACAAATGAAAATGTGCCTGCCCGTTCACGCTTCGGAAATAATTTTTCGACAGCGTATTTCCGTCTGGTGACCGGGAAGACGATAAAGGACACGCAGACAGGTCTTCGTGCCATACCGGTTTCACTGTATGCAGAAGCCCTGGAGATACCGGGGGAACATTATGATTATGAGATGAATTTTCTGATCACCGAAGCTAAGCGCAGCACGATATCGCAGATACCGATCTCTACAGTTTACGAAGGCAGCAACAGCAGCTCGCATTTCAGGACTGTCGTAGACTCCTGCCGCATATACCAGACGCCGCTGAAGTATATTATAGTTTCCGCGCTGTGCGCGGTCACGGACCTGTCATTATTCCATGTTTTTCACACAGGCCTGACAGCCCTTCTGGCATCAGCCTCTATAGCTGCCGCGACTGTGGGCGCAAGAGTGGTCTCAGGAATACTTAATTTCATATTGAACAGGAAATGGTCATTTTCAGCCGGAAATGCGGACAAGGAACCTATTAAGGGACAGGCAGTCCGCTACACGGTTTTATTCCTGACGATCATGCTCGCGAGTGCGCTGATGGTGTCGGTATTTTCCATACTGCCGCTGCCGCTGATATTCGTGAAGATAATCGTCGACAGCATGCTGGCTTTCGTCAGCTATGTCGCCCAGCATAACTGGGTATATGCCCCAGCTGAAAATTACGCCAGGCTGCAGAGCAGTACTTATGACAATTGAGGTGAGCTATGGATAAAAGACATGACCGCGCATCCCGCCTCAGGCGCGGATGGTTCAAGCTGATATACACATTGTTTCTTACCGCAGCATGTGCGTTCGTGCTGCTGGACACCTTTGTCATACCCCACACCGGGGTGGTCGTGACAAAACAGACCAGCCAGCTGACGGCAGCTGAAAATGTATCTGCGCAGTCCGGCAGCGAGAGTGAAACTGCCTCTTCCGGCGGCACTGACAGCAGTACGGACAGCAGCGGTACATATACAGATACTTCATACACAGACAGCAATATGTCGATATCCTATAAGACGGAGCGCGTAAACGACACGACAGTCTATGTCGTGGACGTACAGCTTTCTGACGCTTCGCAGCTGAAGACAGCATTTGCCGAGAATACCTACGGAAGAAATATCAAGGAGACGACCTCGGACATGGCAGAGGATAACGGCGCAGTCCTGGCGATAAACGGAGATTATTATGGATTCAGGAACGCCGGCTATGTGCTCAGAAACGGTACCCTGTACCGTGACACCTCAAATTCCGGGGAGGATCTTGTCGTAGAGTCTGACGGAACATTTAAAATAATAGAAGAAGATGATACAAGCGCGGGCGAACTGCAGTCGGAAGGGGCGCTGCAGGTATTTTCATTCGGGCCGGCGCTGATAAACAACGGCGAGATATGCGTGGATGAAAACACTGAGGTTGAACAGGCTAAAACATCTAACCCGAGAACAGCGATCGGTATGATATCGCCCCTGCATTATATCATCGTCGTATCTGACGGACGTACTGACGAAAGCGCAGGACTGAGCCTGTATGAGCTCGCCCAGGTATTTGCGGATGAAAACTGCACCGTGGCCTACAATCTGGATGGCGGCGGCTCGACGACTTTGTATTTCAACGGTAAAGTGATCAATACCACCACAGGCGGCACGGGAAACAGCGAGCGGAAAGTCAGCGATATCATCTACTTCTGATATGATGACGATCTGTGATCCTGGCTGCAGGGCAGTGGACAGAGCAGGAGGGCTTTAAATGGAACGTTCTGAATATGGCAGACACATTATGGGGATGCTGATCTTTGCGGTATTTCTCTTTGTATTCCATATAATATATAATCATTTCGGACATGGGATTACTTCAGCGTTTATGGATCTTGCGTTTGTGGTGCCGCTGGCCGGCGCGGCATTTTACCTGATCCTGAGTCTGCTGCGCCGCACGCTCAGCCCCTTTACCGAGAATGCAGTCTACGGGAGCGTGGCTGCATTCTCAGTGGGCTTTGTGCTGCAGGGGATATTTGAGATAGCCGGCACTTCCTCCGGATATACGGTATTGTTCTTCATAGCCGGAGGCGTCATGGCGGCGGCGGCCGCCGCCGGCGCGATAGTAACAGGACGCAGATCCGGAGCGTGATCTGTGGATAAGGAGTACGCCTGTCGGCTGCCGGCAAAATATACGGCAGCGGGGGCGTACTTTTTTTGTTTTTGCGGCAAATAGTGGTACAATAGATAAAGACGCAGCTGTTTTACGATGGAAAAGGAATTCTTTTATGAAAACAAAATACAAGGTTATCACACTTTGCGGCAGTACGCGCTTCAGGGACGAGTTTTATGAGGCCCAGAAGCGCCTGACCCTGGAGGGGAATATCGTCATCAGCGTCGGTCTCTTCGGACACTCAGGGGATGACGAGGTCTGGGAGAACATGGATGAGGGCACCCTGACAAAGACAAAGGAAATGCTTGATGACATGCATAAGAGAAAAATAGATATGGCCGACGAGATATATGTCATAAATGTCGGCGGATATATCGGATCAAGCACCAGGTCAGAGATCGAATATGCCCTGACGGCGGGCAAGACTGTGCGCTATCTGGAAGAAAGATCTTCCCGGGCGGTGTGCGTTTTCGGCGCTTCCTCGCCGGACCTGGACAGGAATATAGTCGATAAAGTGACTGCTCTGTCCGAGTATCTCGGCAGCTGCGGCTGCTCTCTTGTGTTCGGCGGGTTCGCGAACGGCCTCATGGATGCCGCCGCAAATGGATTTGCCAGAGCCGGTGCGGAGATCACAGGGGTAGTGCCGGAGTCGCTTTCATCGGTAAGAAATGTACATCATGCCTGCACGAATGTCATCCGTACTGACGGACTGGCTGACAGGAAGGCTAAGATGCTGGAGATCTCGGACGCGTTCGTCGCTGTGCCGGGAGGCACCGGGACTCTTGATGAACTGTTCAGCGTGCTTGCGCTCAAGGGCGTAGGGGAGCTGGATAAGCCTGTCGTGCTGTATAATCCGGACGGCTTTTATGATCCGCTGCTGTCGTGGCTGGATGAGCTGACCCGGAAGGGTTTCATGTACAGAAAGCTCAGCGAAGTACTCTTCGTAAGCGACGGCTTTGAAAGCATAAAAGACTGCATTCTGGCTTCAGCGGCCGACTGAATCAGCTTATTTACTTGTACTGCAGGCAAAATTTTGTTACAATAAAACATGAGTTCAATGATACTTAAGTCAGGAATCTTTTAAGGAGGATGGGTAATGGTATACACGCAGAAGATCGAATCTGAATGCTGTGTGGCACAGGGAGTTCATCATGGTGCTGCACCGATACCGGAAGAAGGACAGTGGATACAGGCTAAGGAGATAAAGGATATCAAGGGCTATACCCATGGTATAGGTTGGTGCGCGCCTCAGCAGGGCTGCTGCAAGCTGTCACTGAACGTCAAGGACGGTATCATCCAGGAGGCGCTTATCGAAACGATCGGCTGCTCCGGAATGACGCATTCCGCCGCGATGGCAGCAGAGATCCTTCCGGGTCTGACGATACTCGAGGCCCTCAACACGGATCTTGTCTGTGACGCGATAAACACCGCTATGCGTGAGCTGTTTTTACAGATAGTATACGGACGTTCCCAGAGCGCTTTTTCTGATGACGGTCTATCCATCGGCGCCGGATTCGAGGATCTCGGCAAGGGCGACCGCTCAATGATAGGCACTATGTACGGGACATTGAAAAAAGGCCCCCGTTATCTGGAGATGACAGAGGGATATGTAACAGGCATCGCTCTGGATGAGAACGATGAGATAATCGGTTACAAATATGTTAATTTCGGCAGGATGATGGATTTCATCAAGACTGGAATGGACGCAAATGAGGCACTTGAGAAGGCTTCCGGACAGTACGGACGTGTCGATGACGCTGTCAGGATCATTGATCCGAGGAAGGAATAAGGAGGAGAAGAATATGGCACTGTTTGAATCTTATGAGAGACGTATAGATCAGATAAACGAAACTCTCGGCAGCTATGGCATTTCCTCCATCGAAGAGGCCGAAAAGATCTGTAAAGACGCAGGTCTTGACGTATACCATATGGTAGAATCTGTCCAGCCGATCTGCTTTGAGAATGCGAAGTGGGCCTACACAGTGGGCGCAGCTATCGCCATAAAGAAGGGCTGCCGCAATGCGGCTGACGCGGCTGCAGCTATCGGAGAGGGACTTCAGTCCTTCTGTATCCCCGGCTCAGTGGCGGATCACAGAAAGGTCGGCCTCGGCCACGGCAACCTGGGCAAGATGCTCCTCTCCGAGGATACGGAATGCTTTGCTTTCCTTGCAGGACACGAATCATTCGCGGCGGCTGAGGGCGCTATCGGGATCGCCAACAACGCAAACAAAGTGCGCAAAAAGCCTCTTCGCGTGATCCTTAACGGCCTCGGCAAGGACGCTGCCAAGATCATCTCCCGTATCAACGGATTTACATTTGTTGAGACACAGATGGACTACAAGACCGGAAAAGTCGCGGAGACAGCGCGCACAGCCTACTCCAAGGGACCGCGTGCCAAGGTCAACTGCTACGGCGCTAACGACGTGACAGAGGGTGTTGCCATCATGTGGAAGGAAAATGTCGACGTGTCCATCACCGGCAACTCGACTAACCCCACACGTTTCCAGCATCCGGTCGCAGGCACCTACAAGAAGGAAAGACTTGCCGCGGGAAAGAAGTATTTCTCTGTGGCATCAGGCGGCGGCACAGGCCGTACGCTTCATCCGGACAACATGGCAGCCGGCCCCGCTTCCTACGGTATGACAGATACCATGGGCCGTATGCACTCTGATGCCCAGTTCGCCGGGTCTTCATCAGTCCCTGCTCACGTAGAGATGATGGGACTTATCGGCATGGGCAATAACCCTATGGTAGGCGCCACAGTAAGTGTGGCCGTCGCTGTCGAGGAAGCCGCTAAAAACGGAAAGTTCTGATCGATGAGATGACAAGATCCCCCGGAGTGCCTTGATCTGAGGCATCCGGGGGATCTCTTTTTATATTCTGTCCGATACTGCCGAAGCCGCCGGACAACAGATCAGAATGTTCTTGGGTAATCCATATCTATGACTCGTGTGAGAAGATACAGCACGTATGCTGATGGCTCGCTGATGCCGGATTCCCAGTTCTGTATCGATCTTTTCGGGATCTGGTATTTTTTCCCGAAGCGTTCCTGTGAAAGACCGGAACGTAAACGCATCGCCTTTATCTGGTCAGCTACATTATCCATATATCCACATCCCGCTCAGTATCAGCATTTGCCGCAGAAATGATCCACAGCTTTTTCATATTTTTCTTCGAGCGGGCCCTTTATGTCAAGCCAGTTCGTGAGCTCCCCGCAGCCCCTGCATATAAAGGTTTCACGGAAATGCCCCCTCATCAGATCGATCTGGATCTTGTGGACAAGCATAGCGTCATTGAAGTCCCACTGCGCCGGCCTGTGATCAAAGTACAGCCGGTATTCCATGTGGGAAGTGCTGCTGTCACGGCCGGTGAATGCCGCCGCATACCCGCTGCCGCAGGGGTAGACGCTGATAAGACTGGCGCTGGGGTCAGGATTGTCAAGTGTGTAGAGCAGCTCTTCTTCCGGAAATGGCCTGAAATCATTGCTCAGTTCCATGCCGGTAAGCCCGGCATTTTTCATGATATTTTCAAGGTATCTCCCGGTGTCGAGAGAACATTTGTGTACGATGGTACAGTAATCCTCTTCTGAATAGACTTCTTTATAAAAATCCTCACCGGTGATCGCTGTCTCATCAGCAGTGCCGGGTGCCAGTAAGATCCTGTGTCTGTCGCAGGGAACATTGAATTCGTCGCCTGCGGGCGTGACGATGTTATACTGCCAGTCATCATTATATTTATTTCTTTTTTTGAAAGTGTATCCCAGTTCCCTGATTTTTTTTATGAGTTCCATGATAATGTACCTCTTTTCTCATATCATATTGTCTTGAACACTTCCTTTCTGTATTATAGTACCACCGTGGTGCCAAGTCAACAGATTTTAAATTTTTCTTTCTGAATTATTTCTTCATTTTTCTGCCCGGAAACGCCAGATACGGAAAGGGATTTGTCAATATCGCGAGAAGTGTTATAATGATACAATGCATTATAAATATTTGCTGCCAGGGGATACTGTCCCGGCGGACGGCAGCATATGACAAACAGGGAGACATTATGCCGAAGAAGAATGATCAAAGCATCAGGAAGAGAAAGAAGAATCTGCCGCTCAGGATACTGCGCTGGGTGCTGCGTATTATTATAATATTATTCGTGATAACAGGGATCGCGCTTCTGGCCCTGTACTTTAAGACCAGGCCGCTTTACGCAGATGCCCAGAAGCAGGTATACCAGATACTGTCACAGATGAATGACGGCTCGTTCAAGCGTGAATCGAATACGATGATCTATGACAGCGATGGCAAGCTGCTCTCGAAGATAGGTTATGAGAACTATAAATATGAGACTATAGATAACATATCTAAGTTCGTCCAGATGGGATACATTGACGTGGAGGACAAGAACTTCCTTACGCATCACGGCGTTGACTATGCCAGGACGTTTAAGGCAGCCTGCCTTTACATCAAGGGAAAGATCACGCACAGCACCGGTATCACTCAGGGCGGCAGCACCATCACCCAGCAGGTCGTCAAGAATAACCTGCTGACTCAGGAACAGACGCTGGAAAGGAAATTCCTTGAGATACTGCTGGCCAAGCAGATAGAGAAGGAGTATTCCAAGTCAGAGATCATGGAATACTACGTAAACAGCTGTTATTACGGCAACGGCTGCTACGGGATCGAGGGAGCCAGCGAGTATTACTTCGGAGTCAGCGCCAGCGATCTTGACCTGGCCGAGGCGGCAATGCTGGTGGGCACCAGCAATTCCCCCAACAACTATAATCCGGTGGCCGACTATGAGCTGTGCATGAAGAAAAAGACCATGGTGCTCGGGCAGATGCTCAAGGAGGGCGATATCAGCCAGAAGGATTATGATGCCGCTAATGCTGAGAGACCCAAGATAGTCAAGAAGACCGACAAATCGGATCCGGACAATTACATGGTATCCTTCGCCATACATGACGCCGCACTTAAGCTGATGGAACATCAGGGCTTTGAATTCAAATATACATTTACCTCGGAAGATGAGTATAAGGAATATGTAAAAGCTTATGACAAGGCTTATTCGGCTGCTGATTCCAAACTCAGGAGCGGCGGCTACGAGATACACACATCTTTTGACCAGAGCGTCCAGAAGAAGCTGCAGGCTTCGATAGACGATTCTCTGTCAGGTGAGACGGAAAAGCAGGATGACGGACAGTACAGTCTGCAGGCTTCTGGTGTCGTTATTGACAACAGCACCGGCATGATCGTCGCGGCGGTCGGAGGAAGAGGCACGAACGGCTCCTACAACCGCGCTTTCCAGGCTGTCAGGCAGCCGGGTTCCTCGATCAAGCCGCTGCTTGACTACGGACCGGGTCTTGACAAGGGCGTTATCACACCCGGCTCAGTAATGCAGGATAAGAAGGTCTCGATCAACGGCTATTCGCCTAAGAACTTTGACGGCAGTTTCCGCGGCAGTCTTACCGTGCGTGAGGCGCTTGCCAGGTCGCTCAACACCATTGCGGTGCAGATATTTGATGAGACAGGCTCGGAGACAGCGCTGTCTTACCTGAAGGCTCTCAAGTTTTCCACGATGACCTACGGCGATTCCTACAATACGGCGATTTCACTGGGAGGATTCACAAACGGTGTCACGGTGGAAGATATGACCCGGGGCTACGCGTCGATAGTGAACGGCGGCAAGATGGCGGACAATACCAGCATCGTGTCGATCACTTCTGAAACCGGTGAAAAGATCTATACTCACAGCGATAAGACGACGCGGATCTACAGTGAAGACACCGCGTTCATGTTGGAGGATATGCTTGAGGGCGTGTTTAAGGAAGACTACGGAACAGCCCACAGCGCCGAGAATGATGACAATGTATATGCAGGTAAAACTGGTACTACAGACAGCAATAAAGACGCCTGGTTTGCCGGATTTTCAGCATATTATACCACTGTGACCTGGGTGGGCTGCGATACGCCTCAGTCTGTGGATGGACTTACCGGCGGCGGATACCCGCTTTCGATCTGGTCATCATTCATGGACAAGATGCACAAGAATAAAGATAAAAAGGATTTTGCGGTTCCCTCGACGATAAAACTGGAGAACAGCAGCGGCAAAGAGAAGGATGTCAGCTACACGCAGGACGTCTATGACAGCCGTCCGAGCGGCTGGGATTATGTCTCGGCAACTCTTTCCGAGACTCTTGCCGACAATGCTGCTCAGCGGGAGGAAAATTATAATTATAATTCAGCTCTGGATGCCGTCAAAGACTTTGAGAACTTCCAGATCACCAGCGGCGGGGATGCGATGGCCCTTAATGACAAATACAATTATGTGATCTCACTTGTCAACGAGGTCGGTGATACGCAGAAGCATTCCGATCTTGAGGAGAGAACAGAGTATAAGTATTCACTGCTGTCGGGTGAGGTAAATGACAACTGGCAGGATGAGATAGCTGAGGCCGAGAAAGAGGCACAGAATGAGGAGAATATCTCAAATGCCAAGAAGGCGGATGAGTCCGCAAACAAAGCCCTGGAGGAGATCCAGAACATCCGCATAGGGATAGTCAAGTCCTATATAGAGTATTTTAATCATGTCGCTGTCTATACAGACAGTGTCGACAAGCTGGCCAAATATGCGGATACAGCGCTTGAGGCCTGCTCCGGATACGACGATTTCGATACGCTTTCCCAGGAACTTTCGGACGCGATAGATAAGGCGATGTCCCAGAAGACTGAGGAAGAGCTCGAAAGCGAGAGGGAAAAGGCTGCCAGCGAGAGCAGCAGTGCTTCGAGTGCCATTGAATCTGCGCAGCAGCAGGAAAATAATATCAACACGACAAACTGACATTGACAGCATATATATGAAAGGAAATGATAGATATGGCATATCTGAAGAATATTGAGCAGGGAAAGGTCCTGAAGCTGGCAGAAGAGGTAACTGCCGCACCGGGGCAGATCGTGAGCAAGACGCTGGCCCAGAATGAAGCTGTGAGCGTAACGCTGTTCGCTTTTTCCAGGGGCGAGGAGATCAGCACGCATTCTTCGACGGGCGACGCGATGGTGCTCGTGCTTGATGGCTGCGGAGAACTTACAGTCGGCGGCGTAAAGCATCTCTGCCGTGCCGGGGAGAGCATAGTCATGCCTGCGGGCATCCCCCATGCGGTCTATGCAGAAGAAGATTTCAAAATGATGCTGACTGTCATTTTCCCGTATGGGAAAGAGTGACAGTGATGTACCAGATAAAGATAAAACGCATTTACGCGTCACCTGAACCGTCGGACGGGCGCCGTTATCTTGTGGACAGGCTCTGGCCGAGAGGTATCAAGAAGGAGAAGGCAGCGCTGGACGGCTGGTTTAAGACGATCGCTCCTTCAGCAGAGCTGAGGAAGAGCTTTGCCCATCAGCAGGAGCGTTTTGCCGGGTTCAGGGAGGCCTATCAGCAGGAACTGGACGCCAGCCCGGAGGCGGCAGAATTTGCACGTCTGTGCAAAAAAGAAGTTTTATCCGGAAATGTCAGCCTTCTGTACGCTGCAAAGGATGAAAGCTGCAACAATGCAGCCGTACTGCGTGAATGGATAGAAAGGCAGCAGCAGGGAATATAGATCAAAGACAGGCCGCATACAGCATATCAGCTGCATGCGGCCTGTCTGCTGTCTGTCTCTGTCAGGCAGACACCGTAAACATTTTACTGCTAAGATTCAGGGTCGAAGCTCAGCACGCCTATCAGTCCGGGACCTGTGTTGATCGCCATTGTGGCGGCGATCTGCTTGGTGAAGATCAGCTCTTTATCCGGGATGAGCCCGTCCAGTATCTTTACGAAATCTTCAGCTTCCTGGGGAGCATTGCCGTTCATGACAGCGATCCATACGTGGTGTTCCCTGGACACCGCAGTGATCTCGTCGATCAGCCTGGCCTTTACAGCCTTGTGCCCGCGGCACTTGGCCACGCTGTAATATACGCCCTCATGGTTGCAGGCGATTATGGGCTTGATCTGCAGCATGTTGCCGACAAGATAGCTGAGGCTCCCGATCCGGCCGCCTGCCTTCAGGTAAGTCAGAGTGTCCATATAAAACATCAGGTGGGAGTCGTATATCTTGCGCTGCATATTGGCAGTGACATCCTCAAATGACATTCCCTCCTGCAGCTTCTTAGCCGCATAGTAGGCAAAGACGCCTGCGCCGCTGGAAATATTTTTGGTGTCGAAGACGAATATCTCCATATCGCTGATCTGCTTCGCCGCTACGCTCATGACATTGTAAGTGCCGCTGAAATGGCTTGAGATAGCTACAGCGATGACTCTTTTGTATCCTTCTTTTTTCAGCCCGTTGTAGACGTCGACTAGTTCCGGGATGGTCGGCATCGATGTTTTGGGGATCACGTCCGGAAAACGCCTGTATACCATCAGAGGGTCTATGTTTATATCATCGAGATATTCACCCTCAGGATACAATACGTGCAATGGTATCATCCGTATATCATTTTCCCCGGCGACATCCATTGGGATATCACAGCCTGTGTCAGCGATAACTGCTGTTTTCTGTAAATTCATTATCAGGGATTCTCCTTTCAGCGAACCGAATAATATACAGATACAAACAATACATTTGTTCCGCATAATTTTTTACTTGTCTATTATACCAAATATTTCAGCTCATTACTCAATAATAGCAAGGTATTTTTTAGTCTTTAAAGACAAATTTTGCGATATGTATTGAAATTCCGGCATGCCGGCCGGCAATGACAGGCGCGTGCTGTACTTAAACATGATTTTGTGATAAAATGTTCGCAGATTATCGATGACATTATTTGGAAATATTATACAAAATCTGATTATTATATGAGGAGCAGACCGTATGGAATACAGAACAGAACATGATTCTATGGGAGAAGTCAGGGTGCCTGCCGACAGATACTGGGGCGCGCAGACTGAGAGGAGCCATGAAAACTTTCTCATCGGCGTCGGGATCGAGACAATGCCTGAAGAGATAATCCATGCGTTCGGCATACTGAAAAAAGGCGCCGCCAGGGCGAATCACCGATTAAAGCCTGACAGGATGACGGACAGGAAGCTCTCCGCTGTAGAGAAGGCCTGCGATGAGGTGATATCAGGTGCCCTGAATGAGCATTTTCCGCTGGTAGTCTGGCAGACAGGCTCGGGGACACAGTCGAACATGAATGCCAATGAGGTCATCGCCAACCGGGCCAATGAGATACTCGGGGAGAAGCTCTGCCATCCGAACGATGACATCAATATGAGCCAGTCCTCAAATGACACTTTTCCCAGCGCGATGCACATTTCAGCTGTGACCGCGCTCGAGGACAGGCTTATACCGGCTGCCAGGGGACTTATCGAAGTGCTCGCAAGGCTCGAACAGGAAAACATGGACGTGATAAAGTGCGGCAGGACTCATCTGCAGGATGCGGTCCCGCTTCGCTTCGGCCAGGAGATCTCCGGCTGGCGGACGTCGCTGGAGCAGGACGTTGAGCTTATAGGCAGATCGCTTGAACCTCTTAAAACGCTGGCCCTGGGCGGCACCGCAGTAGGTACCGGTCTCAATGCCCCGGAAGACTTCGGACGCGCGGCAGCAGAAGAGATATCCGCGATATGCGGCAAAAGCTTCATTACTGCGCCGAACAAATTCCATGCCCTCACGTCGAAGGATGAGATAGTGTTTGCGCATGGGGCAGTAAAGGCTATGGCCTGCGACCTGCTGAAGATAGCGAACGATGTGAGGATGCTGGCCAGCGGTCCGCGCAATGGCCTGGGCGAGATAAGGATACCCGAAAATGAGCCCGGCAGCTCGATCATGCCCGGCAAGGTCAACCCCACACAGTGTGAGCAGATGACCATGGTCGCTGTACAGATCATCGGCAACGACGTGGCTGTATCCATGGCGGCAAGCCAGGGCAATTTTGAGCTTAATGTGTTTATGCCGGTCATCGCCTATAATTTCCTGCAGTCTGTAAGACTGCTGTCTGAATCAATAGTCTCCTTTACCGTGAACTGCGCGGCGGGGATCAGGGCGGACCGCGAAAAGATGAAATACAACCTCAGCCATTCCCTGATGCTCGTAACTGCTCTCAATCCGTATATCGGCTATGAAAATGCGGCGAAGACGGCTCATCTGGCTTTTGACGACAACATTTCACTGAAAGAGGCGTGCGTCAGGCTCGGATTCCTGAGCGCGCAGAAGTTTGATGAAGTCTTTCACCCTGAGGAGATGTGCTGATCATGCCCGGATTCGCGACTCATATAATCATGGGAGAACAGTGTATAGACAGACTGGCTGACTGCCGGCTCAGGAATGAACTCATCTCGTGCCCGGTCTCATACAATCTGGGGCTTCAGGGACCTGATATCTACTTTTACTATCCGCTGTGCCAGCTGCGCAACGGGCTGAGAAATATCGGGTCGATCATGCACGATGGAGGCACCAGGGAATACTTTTCTGTATCGATGGATATCATACGCGGCATGGAGAACGGCAGCGTGAAAAGCTATTTCAGCTCATACCTGGCGGGATTCATCAGCCATTATCTTACCGATGTATACTGCCATCCGTACGTGTATTCAAAGATAGGCTATAATCCCCGCCAGATAAAAAGGGATACCGCCAGGCATGCCAGGCTTGAAAATGAGATTGACCTGATAATGCTGCGCAGCTACAAGGGGATCTATCCCAAACAGTTCCGGATCGCGCCCCTGCTCGCCTACTCAGAAGTCGAGAAGGCAGCTTTGTCAGTATTTATGTCGGACAGCATCACCGGGACATACAGGGATTCATTTGACAAGAGCCGTGAATTCTCTCTCAGCGAGGGAACCGCCAGCCATGTGCTCGCGTTTTTCAGAAAAGAGGTCACCCTCCGAAAACCTCCTGACATATGCAAAGACCAGGAGGAAGAAGTGCTGAACCTGGACAAGCATGTCTGGAAGAATTCCTGGGACGCTTCGGTCAGATCCGACAAGTCGTTTCCGGAGCTGTTTATCAGCGCTCTGGACAGGACTGTCGTCGCCTATAACATGTTCAATTCTTTTCTGCAGACCGGCAGCCCAGAGCTCAAGAGGAGACTTCTTGACTTCCTCGGGAACAGATCATACCACAGCGGACTGCCTGTAGAGCAGCAGCGCCAGTAAACGCGTAAATTTGCACAAATTTTACATTTGCGTGAGTAAAATCTTGACAAATACATACCTATGTAGTAACATAATAATATATTGATTTTACAATTTATGAGGAGGTAAATGTAAATGACAGCACTTGAAAAATTGTTTTCACTTGAAGGCAAGAATGCAATTGTCACCGGCGGTGCCCAGGGTATCGGCAAGGTAGTTGCGACAAGAATGGCTGAAGTTGGCGCTAATGTCGCGATATTCGATGTTCAGGCTGACAAGGCACAGGCAGCAGCTGATGAGATCGCCAAGGCAACAGGCAAAAAGATCCTGGCATACGGCATAGATGTTACCGATCCCAAACAGGTCAAGGAAACTATCGCTAAGGCTGCCGCAGACTTCGGCGGCATGGATCTGCTCTTTAACAATGCGGGTATAGTCATCCACAAGCCTGCCTATGATGTGGCTGCAGAAGAATGGGCAAGGGTCATCAATGTCAATCTTAACGGCGAGTATTACATGGCTTCTGAATTTGCAAGATATCTCAAAGCCAACGGCCGCAAGGGCAGCATCGTGAACACGGCTTCCATGTCTGCGCATATCGTTAACTGGCCGCAGAAGCAGGCTTCCTACAATGCTTCCAAGGCAGGCGTAGTACAGATGACAAAGTCTCTGGCTATCGAGTACTGGAATGACGGCATCAGAGTCAACTGTGTGAGCCCTGGTTATATGAAGACAGAGCTGTGCGTTTTTGTTGACGCAGACTGGCAGAAGAGATGGATGGATCTTTCGCCGAGCGGCAGATATGGTATCCCCGAAGAACTCTGCGGAGGAATCATCTACCTGTTCTCGGATTCCGCTTCCTTTACTACCGGCACAGACCTCGTCATCGACGGAGGATACACATCAGTATAAGGCGCCTGGGAAGCGTCTGTGAACGTCTCCGGGGCGTCCCGGAAAAGGGTGTAATGTATTGCTTAGATACTTGATATGAATTAGTGATATTTATTAATTTACAGATTTTCATCATTGTAATGAAATAAAAAAGTCATAATAAATTCAATTATCGGTTGACTTATTTAGTAAAAAGTTATATCATTATGTCATAACATATAATCAGGTCAAACGTCATGGCCAAAAAAGGAGGAACATTATGAAAAGACGGATTGTTGGAGTATTAGCTTGTGCGGCTATGGTTGCATCTCTGGCTGCATGCGGAGGTGGTTCGTCAAGCTCATCAGCAGCTGCAAGCGCAGCTGGATCTTCTGCAGCGGCATCAGAGACCGCAGCGGCAGCTGTTTCGGAGGCAGCGACACAGCTCGAGTCTTCAGCTACAAGTGCAGCAGCGGCTTACACTGAAGTTGATGATAATTTCTCACAGGTCAAGAAGGGTGACGGAACATTTAAGGTCGGTATTGCAATGAAGACGCAGGATGGCCCTTACTTCGTAGCTCTTTCTGATTCAGTAGTTAAGTACTGTGTAACTGCAGGCCTTGTAAAGAGCAAGAGCGATGTAACAGTTCTTAATGCAAACATGGATGTTCAGGCACAGAGTGCAAACTTCGAGACATTCATCACCCAGAAGTACAATCTTATATTCTGCGACTGCATCGATCCTGATAACGTTATCGCCGACGAGCAGAAGGCTGTAGCAGCAGGTATCCCTGTTATCAACATCGATTCCGGTATCAATGATCCCACAGCTGCAACAACAACTGTATATTCCGATAATAAGCAGAATGGACGCGCTTGCGGACTTGCATTTGCAAAGTCTATGGGCGACAAGGAGATCTACTCCATCATGCTTTCCGGTGAGAAGGGCAATGTTGCTGGTAACGAGAGACGTCAGGGTCTTATCTGTGGCGTTCTTGAGCAGAGACTTGGCATCTCCGAAGCTGAAGCTTGGAAGCTTACAGCTAAGGCTGATGAAGAGCTCCTTAACAACGGTTCTTACACAAACGCAGACGCTAAGTTCACGATCGCCGGACAGGGCTGGGGCAACTGGACTGTCAATGACATCATGAACGATGCTGATGACCTTATCGTTAAGACCGGTTCCAAACTTAACACAATGTTCGGTGAGAACGATCAGATGCTTTTCGGCGGCATGCAGGCAGCTGAGAACGCAGGTCTTACTAACATTAACTATGTAGCGGCAGCTGATGGCGCTCAGGAAGCTTATGACTATATCAAGGGCGACAAGACAACGAAGTCTGGCACATACTTCTGCACAGGCGAGAATTCACCTGTTATCGTTGCACGTACAGCTGTTGAGGTCGGCAGAGAAGTTCTCGTCGACGGCAGAAAAGCTGACGATATCCCTGATGTAATCAAGACTCCTGCTGTTTGCGTAACAAAGGATAATGTTGCTGATCATTATGCTTATGGTTTCTAATCCATATTAATGATGGGTTTTGATCATTGAGAATTCTTCCGAGAGTCCTCCTTCGTATTGAGGAGGACTCTTTTTTAAAGAGAATTTTCTGACACTTTTTTGGCGGAGGTGAGTGCATGGAGACCCCATACAAGCTGGAGATGAAGAACATAACTAAAAGGTTCGGCAAGGTTACCGCCCTGTCAGATGTCTCTCTTCAGGTTAAACCAGGTGAGATACACGCTCTCGTTGGTGAGAACGGCGCAGGCAAGTCTACATTGATGAAGATACTTTCCGGCGCATACACAAAAGACGAAGGTGAGATCTTCGTAGACGGCAATGAAGTTACTATAAAAGGTCCCAAATCTTCTATGGATCTCGGAATTGCCATTATTTATCAGGAGTTTATGCTGGCACCGGATCTTACGGTTGCCGAGAACATTTTTATCGACCGGCTTTCTGCCGGCGGCAAGTTTATCAACTGGGTGAAGATCAAGAGCGATGCCAAGGAACTTCTGGAAAGACTCGGATTTGGAGATATCAATCCGTCCGTGAAGGTCGGCACTTTGAGTGTTGCCTATCAGCAGGTCGTAGAGATATGCAAGTGTCTGGCAAGAAACGCCAAGATCCTTGTATTTGATGAACCTACTGCCGTGCTTACCTTCAAGGAGGTAAGAAAGCTCTTTGAGATCATCAAAAACCTCAGCAGTGCCGGTGTAAGCATCGTTTATATCTCCCACCGTATGGAAGAGATATTTGAGCTGAGCGACAGTATCACGGTCCTTAAGGACGGAGGATATGTAACGACTCTCAATACTGCTGAAACTAATCAGACAGATCTGGTCAATCTTATGGTTGGCCGTAAGCTGACAGATATGTTCCCTGCAAGAGATGCCAAGATCGGAGATGTAGTCCTTCAGGTAGAAGGTCTCAATGCCGGCAAGATGGTACAGGATATCAGTTTTGATACCAGAGCCGGTGAGATACATGGATTTTACGGATTGGTAGGCGCGGGGCGTACAGAAACAATGCGTGCTATTTTCGGAGCTGATAAGAAGAGCTCCGGCAAGATAACATATTTTGGTAAAGAAGTTGATTGGAAGAACCCTAAACAGGCTGTTGAGGCCAAGTTCGGTCTTCTTCCTGAGGATAGAAAGTCACAGGGTCTGCTGCTTGAGCAGAGCATACGTATCAATACAACACTCCCTTCACTTAATGAGATCGCGCCGAAGGGTCTGATCAATCATTCTGTAGAGAAGAAAAAGGTCAAAGAGGCGCTGGCTCAGATCCAGACTAAGTATGGTGATACTGAGGATAAAGTCAATACATTATCAGGCGGCAATCAGCAGAAGATCGCCCTGGCAAAATGGATCTTTGCAAAGTGTAAATGCATAGTATTCGACGAACCTACAAGAGGTGTCGATGTCGGAGCAAAGGTTGAGATTTTCAATGTTATGAATGCCCTCGCTGAACAGGGCATCGCAATCATCATGATTTCTTCGGAAATGCCTGAGGTCATAGGCATGTGTGACCGCGTCACCGTAATGAGAAACGGCAAGATAACCGGTGAGCTTACAAAGGCTGAACTTTCTGAAGAGTCTCTGATCAAATATGCTATGGGGGTATAACTGCTATGTCAAAAAACGCGGGTTTTAAAAGTTTCCTTATCAGGAATAACACATATGTGATATTTATTGTTCTTTTTATTGTTTGTGCTGTTTTGTCCAGCTCATTCCTCAGCGTCAGCAACCTGACGAACATTCTCCTGCAGCAGGCAGGACCTGTACTGGTAGCGCTTGGCATGCTGTTCGTAGTACTTACCGGAGGAATCGACCTTTCCGTCGGAGCTGTAACCGCTCTTTCCTCATGCTGCGCATACGTGCTTATACGTGATTCAAACGTAAACCTTTTCCCGGCATTTTTAGTTGCGCTTCTCATCGGTCTTATCATGGGACTGCTTAACGGCATCCTGGTTGCATACGGCAAGATGCAGGGCTTCGTTACTACACTGGCTACGCTTTCCATAGGAAACGGTTTCGCACTTATCGTATCAAAGGGCGCTCCGGTTCGTGTAAGCAGTACATTAGTAAAGAACATGGCGAGCAAGGAGTTCGGCTTCCCGATAGTTATCGCCTGTGTGGTACTTGTCATTCTTATAGCTTTGATGCAGAAATATACCTCTTACGGCAGAATCGTAATTGCCTGCGGTTCCAACGCAACGGCTGTTCGTCTTGCAGGTATCAACGTTAAGAGATATGTCGCTTCAGTATATGTATTCTCAGGAATACTGGCTTCCATAGCCGGTATGTTCATAGCTTCGCGAACACAGACAGCGGCCTCTACACTGGGCAAGGGCGGAGAGCTGGATGCCATCGCATCCTGCGTTATCGGCGGTGCCAGCCTGGCCGGCGGCCGCGGCGATGTCGTCAAGGCTGTTATCGGTGCATTTATTATGGCTCTCATCAGCAATATCATGAACCTTAAGGGTGTACCTGCATACCCTCAGGATATTGTAAAAGGTATCATAATTATTGCGGCAGTTCTCCTTCAGATCTCGACTTCTAAATCTGAAGCTGCAGCCTGAGGTTATTAAATGAAACACGGTATTTATTATGCATACTGGGAGAAGGAATGGTCAGCTGACTATATAAAGTATGTCAAGAAGGCTGCAAAGCTGGGATTTGACATACTTGAGATCGGCGCCGCGCCGCTCCCGGATTATTCAGAGGCACAGATAAAAGAACTCAAAAAATGTGCCGATGACTGCGGCATTACTCTGACAGCAGGCTATGGCCCGACTTATGAGCATAATATGGCTTCCGCAGATCCGGCGATACGCGCCGGGGCAGACGAGTGGTACAAAAAACTTTTCGATGTTATGGGCAGGCTTGATATCCACCTCATTGGCGGTGCTTTATACTGGTACTGGCCGGTCGACTACACCAAGAAGTTCGACAAGGCACAGGACCGCGAGAGAAGCATAGCCGGTGTACAGAGACTTTCCGAGCTGGCCGCGCCGTATGGCATCGACCTGGGCATGGAAGTACTCAACCGCTATGAGAATTATATCCTCAATACAGCGGAAGAGGGAGTTGCCTTTGTAAAAGAGGCAGCCAGGGACAATGTGTGGGTCATGCTCGACACCTATCATATGAATATCGAGGAGACGAGCATTGCCGGAGCTATCCGCACGGCAGGCCCGCTGCTCGGACATTTCCACACCGGTGAATGCAATCGTCTGACACCGGGAAAGGGCAGGATACCATGGCGTGAGATAGCTGAAGCCCTCAGGGATATCGGCTACGACAAGACAGTTGTCATGGAACCGTTTGTCAATATGGGCGGACAAGTCGGCAAGGATATATATATCTGGCATGATCTCAATGTAGGGACTACCGAAGAAGAACTGGATGAGGCTGCCCGCCAGGCGGTCATCTTCCAGAGATATATGCTCGACTGGAAATAATCAAACCTTGACCGGCACTTATGCATATGGGTGCCGGTTATTTTAAAGGAGGGTCATAAAATGAGCGACATGATGGTGCAGCAGCTTATGACTGAGCCAGGAGACATCATATTCAGGGAAGTGCCCATACCGGAGCCTGCTCCCGGGCAGGTCCTGCTGAAGATCATGAAGATCGGCATCTGCGGGACAGATATACATGTATATCACGGCAGACATCCATATGTCAGCTATCCGCTTACACAGGGCCATGAGTTCTCGGGACGTATCGTGAAGATCGGTGAGGGAGTTGCCGGATTTAAGATCGGTCAGAAGGTGACAGTCGAGCCGCAGGTATTCTGCGGACACTGCTATCCCTGCACACACGGCAAGTATAATGACTGTGATGAGCTGAAGGTAATGGGTTTCCAGACTACGGGCTCAGCCAGCGAGTATTTCGCGGCTGATGCCTCGAAGGTTGACCTGCTGCCGGACAACATGACATACAATGAAGGCGCCATGATAGAACCGCTCTCAGTCACTGTTCACGCTGCAAAGCGATTTGACGTGAAGGGCAAAAAGGTCTGCGTGCTTGGCTGCGGGCCTATCGGGATCCTTCTTTCGCAGGCAGTCCGTGCCGAGGGCGCGTCACAGGTGATGGTCACCGACGTTTCCGATTTCCGCCTGGCTCTGGCGAAAAAAGTCGGCGCTGATTTCGCATACAATACGAAGGAAAAAGATTTCGGTGAGGCTCTCACAGAGGCATTCGGCGAGGAGAAGGCGGATGTGATCTATGACTGCGCCGGCAACAATATCACCATGAACCAGGCAATACAGAACGCGAGAAAGGGCAGCACTATTGTCCTTGTAGCTGTATTCCAGGGGATGGCTGACATTGATCTTGCCAAGCTGAATGATTCGGAACTGACACTCGACACCTCATACATGTACAGACACGAAGACTATGAGGATGCCATACGCTTTGTGAGCGAGGGAAAGATCAGTTTAAAACCGCTTATGACAAAGCATTTTCCGTTCAAAGGATTTCTGGACGCATATCATTATATAGACGATAACCGTGAATCTACGATGAAGGTTATCGTGGATGTGGATGAGAGCGCGGAATAAAACCATAATTTCAGGAAGGAGCAACAGTTTATTATGAAAGATACAATGATTCAGGAAGTCATGACAGCACCCGGTGTTATAGAATTTCAGGAGATCCCTGTACCGGAGCCCGGAGATGATCAGGTTCTGCTTAAGGTTATGAAGATAGGTATCTGCGGAAGCGATATCCACGTATATCACGGCACGCATCCCTACACATCATATCCTGTTACCCAGGGTCATGAGTTTTCCGCCAGGATCGAAAAAGTAGGCAAAAATGTAAAGGATTACAAGGTTGGCCAGAAGGTAACAGCTGAGCCCCAGGTATTCTGCGGACACTGCTATCCCTGCACACACGGGAAATACAATGACTGCACTACCCTTAAGGTAATGGGCTTCCAGACTACAGGTTCTGCCAGTGAATATTTTGCAGTCGATGCTTCCAAGCTTGATCTTCTCCCTGATCAGCTTACCTACTCCGAGGGAGCTATGATCGAACCTCTCGCTGTGACAGTTCACGCTGCCAAGAGATTTCCTGTAAAGGGCAAGAACGTCTGCATACTCGGCTGCGGACCTATAGGTATCCTTCTTTCACAGGCAGTGCGCGCAGAGGGCGCGGCAAAGGTCCTCATCACTGATGTTTCTGACTATCGTCTTTCACTTGCCAAGAAGCTTGGCGCGGATTACGCGATAAATACTGCCGGCAGGGAATTCGGCGATGTTATGGCAGAATGCTTTGGCGATGACAAGGCAGATGTGATCTATGACTGCGCAGGAAATGATATCACAATGAACCAGGCTATCCAGAATGCAAGAAAAGGCAGCACTATAATACTTGTTGCTGTATTCGGCGCGATGGCTAACATCGATCTGGCAAAGCTGAATGATTCTGAGCTTACACTTAATACATCATTTATGTATCGTCATGAGGATTATGTTGATGCGATCAAGTATGTCAACGAAGGCAAGATCCAGCTTAAACCGCTTATGTCAAAGCACTTCCCCTTCAAAGAATATCTTGACGCCTATAAATACATCGATGGAAACCGCGAAAAGACCATGAAGGTCATCGTAGATATCGATGAGACAGTAGACTAATATTTAATCAGCAGATAAGGGTCCGGATAACGGCCTCACAGGTACAGGTGTACTAACCGCCAATAGTTCACATTAAACTGTATCCTGAGGCCGTCCCGGGCCTTTATTATAAGACGGCGGACTTTACTTCAGCTGCGCAGCGGTCTGCCGCATGCATCTTCAAATGCCGATGCGGCGCCTCTTGAAAGCGGAGCCAGCCTTTCGGCAAGATCGATCTTTTCAGGGATCTCGGACGTCACATGATAAATGTCGGCGGCAAGCTTGCCGATGACTTCATCCTTGCCCAGGTGCTTGAGACCGAGCAGGGTGGTCGAATATTTTCTGTCATCCTTGCTTATGGCGATATAGAGGAGAGTCATATTGTAGAATTCATCCTCCAGGACCCTGAGACCGGCCTCACCGTAGCTCTCGGCTGTTTCCAGCTGCCAGTCGCTGAGGATATCACTGATCTCTTTCTCGAGCTTTTTATTCTTTCTGGCGGCTCCCTTGCCGATATTGAGGATGCTGCAGCGCACCCAGCCTCTGATAAATGTATCGATATCGCTGCCGCGTTCGCTCAGATACCTTGAATTGAGAAGCTTCTGCCGAAGCTCCATTTCACGGGACGGTTCCCCGTCAGCAGAGACAGCTTCTCTGAGCATGAGTAAACGCCTGGAGCGGTCAAGCTCCCTGCGGTAATTTTCCAGCCACTTTTCATCAGGCATACGGTATACCTCCCATATATTTGATTTTGATCTATGGAATCATGATATCACATTAAAAAGAAAAAGTAACCGGTATTTAGTATTTGACATGGAATGAGATTGGTTTTATAATATATAAAACCGAAACGTTTCGATTTGATAGATAAAGCAGTTGCCTTGCGATCCAGAACAGTATTTCCGCATCAGCGGAGAAGGAGGAAAAATGTCATACGTTACATCCACAAATATGATGCTTGAAGCACAGAGGGGCGGTTATGCGATCGGAGCATTTAACGCAGAAAATATGGAGATGGTGAAGGCTATCATCCAGGCTGCTGATGAGCTCAACGCGCCGGTGATAGTCCAGACCTCTGCGCGCGCCATAAAGTACGGAACGGTACCAACATTTGCCGCAATTGTGAAGGCGGAGGCTGAGAGTGTCAGCATACCTGTCTGCCTGCATCTTGACCACGGTGACAGCAGCGATCTCTGTCTGCGCTGCCTTGTCGGCGGGTACTCATCCATCATGATAGACGGTTCCAAGCTTCCGTTTGATGAGAACGTTGCCCTGAGCAAGAAAACTGCTGATATGTCGGCGGCACTCGGCATTCCCTGTGAGGCTGAGCTTGGTCACGTCGGCGGAAAATCAGATGATGACAGCAGCAAGAAGGATATTTATACAGACCCTGAGGAGGCCAGGGATTTTGTCGAGAAGACCGGCGTGACATCGCTGGCAGTCGGCATCGGCACTGTGCACGGCTTCTACAAGGGCGTGCCCGTACTGGATGTAGACCGTCTGTCCGAGATCAGATCCGCAGTCTCAGTACCTCTGGTACTTCACGGCGCTTCAGGCCTTTCTGATGAACAGGTAAGAGAGTGCGCGAGACGAGGTATATGCAAGGTCAACTTCGCGACAGAGCTGAGAGATGCCTACAGCAGGGCAGTGCAGAAATATTTCGCGGAACATCCTGATGTAGTCGATCCCAAGGAATACGGCAGGGCAGCCATTGCTGCAGTAAAGGAGATCGTAAAGGCAAGGATAATGGTCTGCGGCTGCGACAACAAGGCGTGATATGGCAGCTACCATAAAGGATATAGCAAAGGAAACAGGCCTGGGTCTGGCGACAGTTTCATCATATATCAACGGCGGCAATGTGCGTGAGAAAAACAGGATAAAGATCGAGGCCGCTATCAGGGAACTTCACTATGAGGTCAACGAGACTGCGCGCGGACTTAAGACAAACAGGACCATGATGCTGGGAGCGGTGATCCCTGAGCTGGACAGCATTTTCTGCGCGAGAGTTCTCACCCAGATCGAGGATACTGTGCGCAGACACGGATACGGCGTCATGGTCTGCGACTGCAGGTCAGACACACGGCGGGAAAAGGAAGCACTGGATTTCCTTTTGCGCAGGCGTGTCGACGGACTGTTTAACATACCTGTTGATGAAAGCGGGAAAAATATCGAAGCCTTCATCAGATCGGGCAAACCGGTCGTGCTTGTTGACAGAAAAATTGATTCTGCCCCCTGTGACTACGTATGCGTGGACAATAAAGAGGCAATAGCGATGGCGGTCAGGTTCCTGGCGGGGAACGGCCACCGCTTCATCGCTATGATAGCCGGACCTGACAGCATACAGGCAGCCAGGGACAGAAGAAGCGGCTACAGGCAGGCCTGCCTGGAATGCGGGATCTGCTGCCGCGAGGACTATATCTACAGCGGAGATGACACTATGCCTTCAGGGACAGCGGGGATCGAAAAAATCGTGCGTGAACATCCGGAGATAACTGCTGTCATATCTTCAAATTACCAGATGAGCGTCGGTATCATTGCCGGACTGAACGATATGGGGATCGATATCCCCGGCGGGATATCTGTCATTGGCTTTGACAATCCCGAATTCGCGAAGGCATGCCGGCCGAAGCTTACCATAGTGAATCAGCCTGTATCAGAGATCGGCAGGAAGGCAGCAGAGATCATGCTCGGACGCCTTGCCGGAGAAAACTGCAGGCCGCAGGAGAAGATCATTCTGAGAGCAGATCTGCTTCCGGGCAGTTCTGTTGCCGCACTGCACTGATAATAATGCGGCATGACAGATCAGTGGAGGAATTATGAATAGCTATTTACTTGGAATAGATTTAGGGACCAGTGCCTGTAAGGTGGCTGTATTTGACAGGAACGGGAATGCCCTGGCCACCGCTTCAGGAGATTATCCTGTCTATTACCGGAGACCAGGCTGGGCGGAGCAGGATCCCGGTGAGTGGTGGCAGGGAGTCTGCAGGGCCCTCAATGATATCTGGGAGAGCGGGAAGGTGCTCCCCTCCGAGATAGCGGGCATCGGGCTTGACGGTCAGGGCTGGTCGGCCGTGGCAGTTGACAGGGACGGAAAATGCCTTACCAACTCTCCCATATGGATGGACACGAGAGCCAGTGATATATGTGAACGTATGAACAGAGAGATCGGCGCTGACAGGATATTTGATCTTTGCGGAAATGCGCTGAACCCGTCATACACCACAGCCAAGGTCATATGGTACAGAGAAAACCTGCCGGAAGTCTTCAGCCATACTGATAAGGTACTGCAGTCAAATGCCTACATAGCCTTCAGGCTTACCGGCGAGATAAGCGAAGATATCTGCAATGCCTATGGCTGGCACTGCCTGGATATGAGGAAGGGCTGCTGGGATCTTGACATGGCCCGTGAGATGGGCATACCTGCCGGCTTCCTTCCTGATATTGTAAACTGTGACGAGATCGTCGGCAGAGTCAGTGAAGAAGCCTCCCAGGAGTGCGGTCTGCTGCCGGGTACTCCCGTAATTGCGGGCGGTCTTGACGCTGCCTGCGGCACCCTGGGCACAGGCGCCATACACGCGGGAGAGACACAGGAGCAGGGCGGCCAGGCAGGCGGAATGAGCATCTGCCTGGATGAATACAAGGCAGATCCACGCCTTATCCTGAGTTACCATGTCATTCCCGGCAAGTGGCTCCTGCAGGGCGGCACTACCGGCGGCGGCGGTGTAATGCGCTGGTTTGAGAGAGAATTCGGCGCCTACGAGCGCCTTATCCAGGAAACGACCGGCGAATCCTCGCTCACCCAGCTGAACAAGATCGCCGAGAAGATCCCGGCGGGAAGCGACGGGCTTATCTTCCTTCCCTATATGTCGGGAGAGAGGTCGCCGATCTGGAATCCAAATGCCAGAGGCGTTTTCTACGGCCTGGACTTTTCCAAGACAAAGGGCCACATGGTGCGCGCCTGCATGGAGGGAGTCGCATTTGCCCTGAAACATAACCTTGACACTGCCGAACGCGCCGGAGCCTATGTGAACGTGCTGCGGGCGATGGGCGGCGCAGCCAATTCGCTGCTGTGGACCCAGATAAAAGCGGACATCACGGGAAAGCCTATAAGGGTCGTCTCCTCAGACACGGCGACGACACTGGGGGCGGCCATGCTTGCCGGAGTCGGCACGGGATATTACTCATCCTATGAGGAGGCCGTATCGCTGACCGTCCGCGAGAGAAGAGAGCATGAGCCGGATCCTGCGAACAGAGATGTCTATGACAGAGAATATGAGAGCTATCTGCAGCTATATGAGCATCTGAAGGATATGATGAGCTGAATGCCGGATGGCATCAGCATCAGTCTGATGAATAAACAGCAAATGATTTTATCTATCGAGAGGAGTATAAAATAATGAAAGCCGGAGTTGTACACGCAAAATATGATATTCGTTATGAAGAGATCGAGAAGCCCCAGGTAAAGCCGGGCACCGTACTTATCAAGGTAAAATATACAGGTATCTGCGGATCTGATCTGCCTCGTGTGAACGGTGACGCCTGCCACTTTTTCCCCAATGTTCTCGGACATGAGTTCTCAGGTGTAGTCGAGGAGATCGGTGAGGGAGTTGAGTCTCTTGTGCCGGGCGACAGGGTTGCCGGTGTTCCGCTTGTACCCTGCATGAAATGCGAGGACTGTCAGAAGGGCAATTATTCACTCTGCAAGAATTACAGCTTTATCGGCTCAAGACAGTTCGGCAGTTTCGCCGAGTACGTTCTTGTGCCTGAAAAAAATGCTGTAAAATTCAGCGATAATGTAAGCTTTGAGATGGGAGCGCTGTTTGAGCCCACTACGGTCGCTCTTCACGGACTCGAGAGAACGGGATACCAGGGCGGCCATACTGTTGCCATACTCGGCGGCGGCACCGTCGGCATGATGACCATGCAGTGGGCAAAAATATTCGGAGCCAGGAAGGTAGTCGTATTTGATATCCTTAAAGAGAGACTTGATCTTGCAAAGCGCCTCGGGGCGACAGATGTGATCAATACTAAGGATGAAGATTTCATGGATCAGGCGATGAAACTGACAGACGGCAGAGGATTTGACTATGTCTATGAGACAGCAGGCAATACGATCACGATGAAGATGGCCTTCGGACTTGCAGGAAACAAGGCCGGCGTATGCTTCATCGGCACACCTACCAGAGAACTGTCCTTCAGTGTAAGCGAGTGGGAGAATATCAACAGAAAAGAGTTTAACCTTACAGGCTCCTGGATGTCATACACCGCTCCATTCCCCGGCCATGAGTGGGACCTCACCGCACATTATTTTTCAAGCGGCGAACTGAAATTTGATGATTCCTTTGTCTACAAGAAAGTTCCTCTTTCACAGATCGCCGAGGCATTTGAATGGTTCAGGACACCCGGCAAGGTCAAGGGAAAGATCCTTGTTGACAGCGAGAAATAAGCAGCTTTAAAAGGAGGCTCCTATGATTCTGACTGTAACCGCCAATGCGGCGATCGATAAAAGGTATGTAACGTCAGGCTTCGAGCCAGGCAGCGTAAACCGTGTCAAAGAGTGCGCGTATTCTGCCGGAGGCAAGGGACTGAATGTATCGCGGGCTGCGGCTATTGCCGGCGAGCAGGTCACGGCCACGGGATTCCTGGGCGGCCATGCCGGCAGGTATATAGAAGAGCAGCTCAGCGGCAGCGGCATCAGGAGCGAGTTTATCTGGTGCCGTGGAGAGAGCAGATCCTGTATTAATATATGGGATGAGAGCAGCCGGACACAGACTGAACTGCTTGAACCGGGATTTACTGTCGACGAGAAAGACGCGGACAGACTTGCGGCCAGATTCAGCGAACTGGTCGGGAGCTGCCAGGCGGCCGCGATATCAGGCAGCCTTCCGTCGGGAGCAGACACGCTGCTGTATAAACGTCTGCTGGATATAGGACGGAAAGCAGGCAAAAAGGTCATACTTGACACGAGCGGCAAGTTACTTGAAGACTGCATAGACAGTCAGCCGTTCATGATCAAGCCGAATACAGACGAGATCGGGATGCTGCTCGGCAGGACAGTGGATCCGACTGACCATGCGGATCTGCTTGATGCTGCCTCGAAGCTGCATGAGAAAGGGATCTCCTGCGTGGTGATTTCACTGGGAAGCGAAGGCTCGGTAATGTCCTGCAGTGAGGGCGCCTTTTATGCCAGAGTCCCCAAGATAGATGCTGTCAACACTGTCGGCTGCGGGGATTCGATGATAGGCGGTTTTACCGTCGGGCTTTCCCTGGGCCTGAGCATGGAGGAATGTCTTAGGCTGGCCAGCGGGATATCCGCCTCAAGCGCGATGACGATGGAGACGGGCTCATACAGGCCCTCAGACCTTAAAATGATACTTCCGCAGATAAAGATCACCAGGCTGCGCTAGAGATCCCGCTGAAAATTGTATAAATAAAAAAAGCTGTCGTACATGGTATGGATAATTCAGAGGTATGCTAGTATATTGTACGGCAGCTTTTTTGATATGTTAGAAAATTATCAATATCAGAATACGATAACTCCCTTTTTCTTTATCTCATTGTTTACGGCTTTTCTGTAGGCTTCAGGTGCTTTCTCGAACGGGAAATAATCGGATATAAAATCCCTGGGGTCAAGCTTGCCCTCGCGTATCCATTCAATTATCTGGCCGTGGACCTTTCCCTCTTCATCCTTGCGGGGCATCTGCTGGAAATTGAGCACCCAGTTATAGTCCGCCTTGCTGAAATCGATATCTATATGTTCCTGCCTCGGGACTCCGTAGCAGCAGACCTCGCCGCGGTCACAGATAAGCCCCATCGCTTCATTGACGATGGAAGGCTGCCCTACAGCATCGACCACATAGGGGACACCCTGCGGATAAAGTTCCCTGATCTTTTTGTCAACGTCGATCTCGCTGCTGTTGAGTACGATATCAGCGCCAGCCTGGGAAGCGAAGAGAGCCTTGGTCTGGTTCCTGACAACGGCGATGACAGGGCTGCAGCCGGAGAGCGAACACATTTTCATAAATGTAAGCGCCACCGGGCCGGAACCGAAGATCACCACCGGAGAGTTTCTCTTTAGACCGAAATATCTCACAGAGCTCAGGACTTCCCTGAAGGTGACTATCATGACCGCGTCCACCGGATCGATGTCATCAGGGATGATGCACTGTGCAAGTGAAAGGTCAGGCACCTCATTTTCCGGAAAAGCCGCCGGGTCATTTACGACTCCATACTCTGACAGACCGCCCCAGGCGGATCCATAAGGACCTACGTTTACCGGATCTGCATCCACGAAGGGCAGTATCACTTTATCACCGGGCTTAAGTCCCCTGACCTCGGAGCCGATCTCAACCACCTCGCCGACATTTTCATGGCCGAGCATAACAGGATACATGTCCGGCGTGATGCCCTTGAAAGCTTTCTTGATGATGTGCACATCAGATCCGCACATACCGTTGGCGATAGATCTTGTGAGAGCCTGGCGCGGACCGATCACAGGCCTGCCTGCCTCGGCGATACTGACTGATCCATCACCGGCAACAATAACTGTTTTCATATAAAACCTCCATTCTGCTTAAGATCAATAGCAATGGAAGATAAACCCTGCCCTTTACCGGGATCACCGATCAGATCCCGAGAGCCGCGCAGTGCTTTTCTTTTTCATCCTCAGAGCGAAATTCCTGAACAAACTCCAGTTTTTCGACATTCGGGCCTTCTATCATTATATAGAGCACACCGTGTTCAAGAAACGGCAGGAATGTCGGGCCGTCCACGATCTTGAACCCCTGATCCTTTATGGCCTTGCAGCATGCTGTGATATCTGTGCAGTTAAATGCCATATGGTCTATGGAACCATATTTCTTTGCCGGTGTTCCGGTGTAGACCTCCACCATGATATCTCCGTACTGGAAAAATTTCACCTTGTTGTCATCGCCGGGGGTTTCCCATCTGAGCTTAAAGCCAAGAGAAGTATAAAAATCCTCGGTGGCTTTCATGTCATCTGTGGGATAACCAAAGTGATGATAGTCCTCTGTGTATTGCATTATCATAAAGAACCTCCTGCCCGTGGGGCATTTGTCAGCGCCTGCTGACAGGGATCACTGGCCTGAACATTAGTGTACAGCTCAGTCTAAAGATTACTATGTCACTACATAATATCATAATAAAAACCTGACAAAAAATCAAGTGCTAATTTAGTCTTGAAGCCTATATTCCGGCTGCAAAAGATATTTTTCGAAAATTTCATGTGCATATATCGCAATACAATATTGTTAATCTATTGACCAGAAAATATTTTCGAGTTATAATGTTACTACATAGGGACGATGTAAACTTATATCAGCGCCGGCATATAAGTCCCTGTGAATGATTATATCTGAGAACCAGCCGGCCGGGCAGCAGTTTATATTTTTCAATATGAAAAAGGATAGGTGAATTCGATGGCAAATATTTACGAAGCAGCTAAGCAGCCGACAATCTATTTTATAGGAGTAACCACAGGCCATTCATCGATAATGAAGGTTTTTCCGGAATGGGCGAAGGCTCTGAAACTCAAAGATGCTGTTATAAAGGGCATTGATTTCAAACCGCATTCAGCTCCGGAAAGCTACAGAGAGGCAGTTGAATTCATCAAAAACGATCCTCTTTCTCTCGGCGCTCTGGTGACCACTCACAAGATCGATCTTTACAATGCCTGCAAGGACATGTTTGAATATCTTGATCCTTACGCTCAGAAACTCGGTGAGATCTCCTCGATCTCCAAGAGGGACGGGAAGCTTCGCGGCCATGCGAAAGATCCTATCTCGAGCGGACTTGCCCTGGAGTGTTTTGTACCCGGGAATTACTGGAAAGATCATGACGGAGATGTCCTGCTCTTAGGCGCAGGCGGAAGCTCACTGGCAATGTCGATGTATTTTACACAGGAAAAGTTCGGCGACAATGTGCCCAGCCACATTATCATCGCCAACAGAAGCCAGCCGAGGCTCGACTCCGCAAAGAGGCTTCTGGGCGACCTCAACCCCAGGACCAGAATGGAGTATATCCTGAACCCCACACCTGCCGACAATGACAGGACGCTGGCATCGCTCAGGCCGTACTCGCTTATCGTTAACGCAACAGGTCTCGGCAAGGATGTTCCCGGTTCACCTATCACAGACGCGGGACAGTTCCCCAAGGATTCTCTTGTATGGGAGATCAATTACAGAGGAGACCTGATATTCATGTATCAGGCACAGAAGCAGGAGAAGGAAAAGAACCTGCATGTTGAGGACGGATGGAATTATTTCATACATGGCTGGACACAGGTGGTCGCGGAGGTGTTCGATATTCAGTTAACGCCCGAGATCATCGATGTATGCAGCAGGATAGCCAGGGAAGTACAGAATGCCGGCAAATAGACAGGCCATGTTTTACAGTACTTCAGGAACTGTTTATTTCTGCCTTATGAGGAGCATAATATGAACAATTTTGATTGGGATAAGGGATTTACGATTGATTTCGATTTCGTGACAGGCATGTCGAAGTCTGCCGAGACGACAAAAAGATATCTGTCTCAGATGAAGGATATGTATCATGACCAGGACGCTGTGAAGAAGATCCTGAGCAGTGACGACCCTGTTATCTATGAATTTTACGAGCTGGGATGCCCTGAGCGCGCAGGCGATCTGGCATTCGGCACATCGATAGTATATCCGGGGACGATAGGAAATGAATACTATATGACAAAGGGACATTTCCACACTATTATCGACACCTGTGAAGTATATTTCACTCTCAATGGTGAGGGAATGATGATCATGGAAGATCCGGAGGGCGATACGATAGAACGCCCGCTGCGAAAGGGTGAGACACTCTATGTACCCAGACGCTATGCGCACCGTTCGGTAAATATCGGCGACACGCCTCTGGTAATGTATTATGTTTACCAGGCAAATGCCGGACATGATTACGGAACTATAGAGACCAAGGGATATCACAAAATGCTGGTTTCCGAAAACGGCAAGCCTGCAGTTGTGGACAATCCCAAGTGGAACTGAGCCGCAGGACAGCAGACCACAGACTAGGCAGATGAATGGTGACCATATGAAAGAAATAGTGACTGTTACAGGTACGATAAGACCGGATGAGCTGGGTTTCTGCCAATGTCATGAACATATCGCAATGAGAAAAGGGGTCTCCGCCCGGCTTAACCCGGCCCTGTGCATCGATGATTATGACAGGAGTCTCGAGGAAGTGAAGCTTTTTCGCAGAAGCGGGGGAGATTCATTCGTTGAGGCCCAGCCGTGCGGATGCTGCAGGGATGCTCTCTGGCTGAAAGATATCAGCGCTCAGAGTGGGGTAAACATTATAGCTTCCACCGGTTTTCACAAGATGTCATTTTACCCGGAGGATCACTGGATAAAAAGCATTTCGGCTGCCGGACTCTCGGAAATTTTCGACCGGGAACTGAATGACGGAATGTTTGAAGACGGAGATTTCGCTGAGCTTCCACAAAAGCAGACAGATGTGAGAGCAGGACTTATCAAGACGGCATACGACAGCGAGGAGCTGACGGACCGCTATAAGAAGCTGTTCAGGGCGGCTGCGATGAGTGCTGTGAGGACCGGGCGCTGCATTATGATACATGTAGAGCTGCAAACGGATCCCAGGCCTCTGCAGGAATACCTCCTTGAACTTGGCGTACCGGCACAGGACCTTATGTTCTGCCATATGGACAGAGCCTGCCGCGATATCGCGATGCACAAAGCGATACTGCAGAACGGATCATATCTGGAATATGACACCATAGGCCGTTTCAAATATCACAGCGATGAATATGAGACAGAGATATTCAGAAGCGTGGCGGACGCCGGTTACGAAGACAGGCTGCTGTATTCGCTTGACACTACCAGAAGCAGACTGAAGGCATACGATGAGAATGCCATCGGCCTTGACTATATATTGAAAGTATTTAACAAAGAACTTTGCAATGCCGGTTTCAGTGATGAAGATATCAGAAAGTTTTCTGTGGAGAATCCGCGGCGTTTCTTTGCCGGACCGGTCAGATGAAGATAGGAAGATGAAAATAATGAATGAAGAATTGATGAAAAAAATAGTTGAGAAGAAGATCGTACCTGTTGTAAAGCTTGACCGTGTAGAGGACGCACTCCCTCTCGGAGAAGCTCTTGTAAAGGGCGGACTTCCGGTTGCCGAGGTCACATTCCGCACAGACGCAGCTGAGGAATCGATAAAGAGGATGAAGAAGGAATTCAAGGATATGCTTGTCGGAGCCGGAACAGTAGTAAACGCTGAGCAGGCTAAGCGCGCGGTTGCCGCCGGTGCTGTTTTCCTTGTGTCCCCCGGACTCAGCCGTCCGGTCATCGAGTACGCAGTAAAAGAGAATATCCCGGTATTCCCGGGAACCTGCACACCTACCGAGATAATGATAGCAATGGAATACGGACTTAACGTAGTAAAGTTCTTCCCGGCAAAGCAGTATGGCGGCCTTACTACGATAAAGGCTCTGGCGGCTCCTTTCCCGTCGATGAAGTTCATGCCTACCGGCGGCGTAAATGCCCAGAACATGCTCGAGTATCTTGCATCAGATAAGATCGTTGCCGTAGGCGGAAGCTGGATGGTAAAGGACGCTCTTATAAATGAGGGCAATTTCGCAGAGGTACAGAGGCTTACAGCGGAGGCAGTCAGACTGGCAGCCGGGAAAGAGGCATAAGCAATATGAAGATACTTGTTACACCTACCTCACTGCAGCCGGACAGGAAAAGTGCGGCGCTGGACAGATTAAAAGAATTTTCAGAAGACCTGGTCTTCAATTCACTCGGCAGACCGCTTGAGGAGGATGAACTCATCCCTCTTTTGAAGGACTGTGACGGATATATCGCCGGCCTTGACCAGGTTACAGCCAGGGTAATAGATTCGTGCAGCAAGCTCAAGGTGATCTCCAGATACGGAGTAGGGGCGGACCGCGTTGATCTTCAGGCCGCAAAGGCCAAAGGCATAGCGGTCACAAATACACCCGGAGCCAATGCCGAGGCAGTCGGTGAGCTCGCGTTTGCCCTTATACTCTCCGCGGCCAGACAGGTATCCTACCTTGACAAGTCAACGCGTGACGGCGGATGGGTCAGAAGCACAGGCATGGAGCTCAAGGGAAAAACTATCGGTATCATGGGACTTGGGGCAATAGGCAGAGTCGTGGCACGCTGTGCTGAGGGATTTGATATGAAGGTGATCGCTTATGATCCCTATATCAATCTCGGCTACTGCAAAGAGCATGACATCAGCAGCTGCAGCTTTGACGAGGTCACAGAGAGATCAGATGTGATCACGCTTCATCTGCCGCTGATGGATTCTACCAGACATATAATCAGCAGAGAAGCCATCAGCCGTATGAAGGACGGAGTTATCATTGTCAACGCTTCCCGTGGTGGTATAATAGACGAGGACGCGGCTTATGACGCGCTTAAGAGCGGAAAGATCGGCGGGCTTGGACTTGATGCTTTCGAGATAGAACCTCCGGTAAATTCCCCGCTATTCGAATTCAGCAATGTTGTTGTGACCCCCCATACCGGCGCGCACACCAAAGAGGCGACGGACAATATGGCGGGGATGTCAGTTCAGAACGCGATCGACGTTCTGAGTGGGAAGGATTGCAGGTTTATAATCAACAGATGATAAAAGAATGTGATGGTATTATTCTCGACATCGACGGAACGATGTGGGATTCGACTGAGATCTGTGCACGCGGCTATAATAATGCCATTACAAGACTTCTGGGTAAGGATTATCCTCACTGCAATGCTGATCTGCTCAGAAAGCTTTTCGGCAAGACTACGGCAGAGATAGGGGCAGGTCTGTTCCCTGACAGGACACCTCAGGAACAGTATGATTTTACCATGGAGTGTATCCATGATGAGATGATATGTTTTCGTGAGACTCCGCCGCAGCCGTTTCCGGGCCTGAAGGATGTGCTTACTTTACTGAAGACCAAAGCTGATCTTTTTATCGTCAGCAACTGCGAATGCGGCTATATAGAATTCTTCATGAAATGCTCGGACATTGACGGCAGTTATATTAAAGAGCACCTGTGTGTCGGCGACACCGGACTGGATAAACAGGGGAATATCTCCCTGCTGATCGAGAAATACGGTCTGAAGCACGCGGTATATGTAGGCGATGTCCAGGGAGATGCAGATTCGGCTCATGCCGCGGGGATCCCGATCATATTTGCCTCCTACGGATTCGGAAATATCTGTGACGCGGATTATACCGTCAATTCACTTGAGGAGCTCCCGGGATTATTCGGGATACAGAGATGATCGATTTCGCATGCTGCGTCTGGCATGTTTAAAGAAAAGGGTGAAAAAATGGGAAAATATCTTTTGGCACATGATCTTGGTACTTCCGGAAATAAGGCAACATTGTTTTCAACAACCGGAAAGCTGATCGGCAGCAGAGTTTTTTCATACGATGCGCATTATTTTAATGACACCTGGGTAGAGCAGAGCGCAGATGACTGGTGGGATGCCGTATGCAGATCATCAAAACAGCTTATTAAAGAGGCAGGCATAGACAACAGGGATATCGCGGCGGTAAGCTTCAGCGGTCAGATGATGGGGTGCCTGTGTGTAGACAGGAACGGAAAACCGCTCCGCCCTTCTATCATCTGGGCAGACCAGCGGGCGCAGAAGCAGGTAGCGCAGATCGCCGAGCACATCAGCCAGCAGGATTTTTACCATATCGTGGGCCACAGGAACACAGCATCCTATGGTGTCCAGAAGCTGATGTGGATAAAGGAGAATGAGCCTGAAGTCTATGAGCAGACATATAAGGTCCTGAACGCAAAGGACTATATCGTATATAAACTGACCGGAGTCTTTGCCACAGAACCCTCTGACGCGAACAGTTTCGCGTGCTTTGACCTCAAGACCTTTGGCTGGTCTGACAGGCTTATTGAATATGCCGGCATAGACGGCAGCAAGCTGCCTGATATACATCCATCTACCTACTGCGCAGGCGGCGTCACGATAGAGGCTGCTGCACTTACAGGACTCGCGGTGGGAACTCCGGTAGTACTCGGAGGCGGCGACGGATGTGTGGCAAATATCGGATGCGGCTCCATTTCTCCCGGCAGAACATACTGCTGCATGGGAACCTCCGCCTGGATCACAACGACAGCGGAACAGCCGATATTCGATCCTGAGATGAGGACTGTGACCTGGGCTCACGTTATACCCGGAATGTACGCCCCCAACGGCACGATGCAGTACGCCGGCGGCAGCTATAACTGGGTAAAGAATACGATAGCAAAATATGAGTGCAGCGAGGCAAAGAAAAACAATACCTCACCTTATGACTATATGAACGAGCTGGTAGAAGAGAGCTGCCCCGGCTCGAACGGACTGATATTCCTTCCTTATCTGTTAGGCGAGCGCGCGCCGCGCTGGAATGCCGATGCCAAGGGCAGCTGGATAGGGATCAAGCCTGAGTCCACCAGAGGAGATATCTTCAGAAGCGTGCTCGAGGGCGTAACCATGAACCTGTCGATCTGCCTTGATATCCTGAGAACTCAGATGGATATCGATGAGATAACGGTTGTCGGCGGCGGCGCCAAGGGCAGAGTATGGCGTCAGATGATGGCTGATATATATAATGCGAAGGTGAATGCCCTGACAGTCCTGGAGGAAGGCAATTCCATGGGAGCTGCTGTCATCGGCGGCATAGGCGCAGGAATATACAGAGATTTTACAGCAATTGACAGATTTATCGAAGTGCAGTCAGTATGTGAGCCTGACCCGGCTGCAGTTGAAGCGTACAAACCCGTAAAAAGGGATTTTGATTTGTACTATCAGGCCCTTGCGGACACATTCCATAAGACTGCCCGCAAATACTAAAGTCTTTTTCTTCATAATTTCCTAAACAGGGTCTGTATGCAGCGATTGCTGTATACAGACTTCTGCGTTAAAGGAATATTGATAATATCTGTTGACTTTTTGGTTAAAAGGTTACATAATTAATTCATTACTACAAAGGTACATACTGGCGGGTTTGTATCAATCTTATTATTTAAAGGGGTGAAATAATGTTAGATGGGACTTCAAAGATCGACCGCTCTGTTCCGATACCCTTGTATTTTCAGCTGAAGAAACTTATTTATTCAGAAATAAAATCAGGGAATTACAAAGGCGGGGATGTGATCCCTACAGAAAAGGAATTGAGTGAGATATACGGTCTGAGCCGTACAACTGTCAGACAGGCCACGACTGAGCTTGTCCAGGAAGGCTGGCTGTACCGCGTTAAAAGTAAGGGAACCTTTGTAGGCTATCCGAAAGTGTCTCAGGATTATGTACAGAAGATCGAGAGTTTTAACACGACGATTTCCAGACAGGGCATGGTGCCCACTACAGAAGTGATCAAACTGGAAGTGCTTTCAGCCAAGAAGGCAGGCGAGATGGTCATACAGTCTCTTCAGCTTTCTTCTGATGACAAGGCTATATTTATATTCAGGAAGAGACTTGCTGACAATGTGCCGATCGTTACTGCTAAAACTTACCTTCCGTATGACAGATGCAGTTTCCTGCTCGATCACAATCTGAATAACGAACAGCTCTACAGCGTCCTTTCACTCGACAAAGACACGAAGATATACAAGATCGAGCGTGTCATCGAGGCAGTCGAGGCTCAGGCGGAGGATGTCAGACTGCTCAATATCGGCCGCGGAAAGCCTATACAGCTTTTTACTTCGATAGGATATAATTCCATGAATGAGCCGATCGAATATACGATCTCACGATACAGAGGAGACCGGAACAAATTCAAGACCACCGCTTTTACCTAAATGAGTGAACGCAGGTATAATTTTTATTAGACAGCAGCCGCGGCCATGGCTTTACAGAAGGCAGAACAGGCCGCGGCCGCAGTGTTTCAGGCTAAGTTAAATAATTAACATTCTTATTTTTGTTTCCAAAAGTAGAAATTTTATCAATTTGCAAAGAAAAAAAGAGGTTCGTGTATTATGGTAAACGTCATACTCATAGAAAATAATTTTTATTATCCGGATGGGCTTCATGATTTCAAACAAAGTTTTATTTAAATTCATGATTATCAATATAAGAACTAACAAAATTCTTGACAAATTATCTTATATAGTGTATCATACATCATATGTGAAATAAATAACATTCACCATTAATACTTAAGGAGGATACAGAACATGGAAGTTAGGAATGTAGTTATTGTAAGCGCATGCCGTACAGGCATCGGCAAGTTCTGCGGTGAGTTCAGCAAGGTTTCAGCAAGAGAGCTTGCTATGACAGCAGGTGCTGAGGCTATCAAGCGTGCAGGTATCGATGCTGCTACTATCGATGAGATAGTAATGGGCGAAGTATATCAGGGCATGCAGGGATCTCTTCCCGCACGTCAGGTTGCCAAGAGGATCGGCATGTCTGATGAGAGCAACGCTTGTGTTGTAAACCAGAACTGCGCATCAGCTATGCGTGCACTGGAGATCGCATGCGAGAACATCCAGCTTGGAAAGACTGATATCGGTCTTGTTGTCGGTGTTGAGAATATGACTCAGGCTCCTTTCGTTCTTCCTTCAGCTCGTATGGGCTACAGAATGGGCGGAATTCCTACACAGGGCGGAGCAGAGCTCTATGATTCCATGATCCATGACGCACTTTATGATGAGCTTTCAGGCGGACATATGGGCTGCACAGCTGATAATGTTGCCAAGCTCTGCAATATCTCCCGTGAAGAGTGCGATCGTCTTGCAGTTCAGAGCCATACACGCGCAGCTAAGGCTACAGCAGAAGGCAAGTTCAAAGATGAGATCGTTCCTATCATCCAGCACACCAAGAAGGGTGACAAAGTCCTTGATAAGGATGAGCATTTCATTCCTGACTGCAGCTATGATACGATCAGCAAGTTTAAGCCTGTATTCAACAAAGATGGTGTTACTACAGCTCCCAATGCTTCAGGTCTTAACGACGGCGCAGCAGCAGCAGTTGTTATGTCTGAGGAGAAGGCAGCTCAGCTCGGCCTCAAGCCTCTGGCTAAGCTCATCAACATCTGCGGCGCAGGCGTAGATGCTAAATATATGGGCATTGGACCTTCAGAAGCTATTCCGAAGTGTATTGCCGGCTCAGACATCAAGTTTGAGGACATCGACTACTTCGAGATCAACGAAGCATTCGCAGCTCAGTTCCTTGGCGCTAAGAAGCTCCTCAAGGAAAAGCACGGAATGGATGTTCCCGCTGACAGATGCAACCTTAACGGTTCAGGTATCGCTCTCGGTCATCCGATCGGCTGCTCTGGCCTGAGGATCATCGTTACTATGATCTATGAGATGAAGCGTCATCCCGAGTGGCATATCGGCTGCGCATCACTTTGCGTAGGCGGCGGCCCTGCTATGGCTTCTCTGTGGAGAGTAAATTTATAATCCAGCCTTAAGTTTTAATATCTGATTATTGAATCTGGCAAACTGATAATAGTGAAATGACAATTTCCGGGTACCGGCTTATTACCGATACCCGGTTTTTGCTGTGCGGATATAAAAACTGGTGACAATTCGCCATTAATAGAATAAAATACAGTAGCAGGATGATCAATGAATTGGGAAGGAAGGATCTACGATGTCTGACAGATTTTCAAGGACTGAGCTGCTTCTCGGAAAAGAGGCCATGGATAAACTAGTCTCATCGAGAGTTGCGGTGTTCGGCATAGGCGGCGTGGGGGGCTATGTCTGCGAAGCCCTGGCCAGAAGCGGAGTAGGCGCGTTTGACCTCACGGATAATGACACCGTGAGCCTGACAAACCTGAACAGACAGATAATCGCAGTTCAGAGTACGATCGGCAGCTATAAGGTCGACATAATGAGGGAAAGGATGCTTGACATAAATCCGCAGGCAGATATCCGCATCCGCAAATGTTTTTTCCTTCCGGAGAATTCTGACAGCTTTCCCTTTGAAGAATATGACTATGTGGTGGACGCTGTAGATACAGTGACGGCAAAGATAGAGATAATAATGAAAGCGAAGGAAAAGGGAGTGCCGGTCATCAGCTGCATGGGCGCCGGCAACAAACTTGACCCCACCATGTTCAGGGTCGCTGACATTTATCAGACGAAGGTCTGCCCGCTGGCCAGAGTGATGCGCAGAGAGATGAAAAAGCGAGGCGTCGAAGACCTCAAGGTCGTATACTCCGAGGAAACTCCCATCAGGCCGGCTGAAGACGGCGGCGATGAGAGCGGGGTCCCCGGAAGCACAGCTTTCGTCCCTTCTGTGGCGGGTCTGATCATCGCCGGAGAAGTGATAAAGGACCTGATAAAGAAGCAGTGATGACCATGCCGGCTGCAGCTGAAGCAGATTTCAGATATTAGCAGAATAATATCTTGACATTTAATACAAATAGTTGCATAATAATATGGTCGACGGCGTGTGGCTCAGTTTGGTAGAGCGCTACGTTCGGGACGTAGAGGCCGCTGGTTCAAATCCAGTCACGCCGATGTCGAAACAGCTCCGGAAGCCTTGGTTTTACCAGGTTTGCGGAGCCTTTTTTTATCAATAAGGCTGAGCTTAAGGAGTAATAAAACATGAAAAGAAAGATATATTTTTCCGGCTCGATCAGCGGAGGACGAATGGACGCGGAGCTTTACGGAAGGATCATCAGGATGATGCAGAAGACTGAGGTTGTCCTGACCGAACATATCGGGAATATTAACTATTCTACGGATAACCGCACGATAAAAGATGAGCAGGCAATCTATGAGCAGGATACTGCCTGGCTCAGGGAATGCGATCTGGTCATTGCAGAATGTACACAGCCTTCATTAGGTGTTGGCTACGAAATGGCGTATGCGGAAAAACTTGGAAAACCGACATACATTTTCTGCAGGAAGGGCGTGCACCTTTCCGCGATGCTTTGTGGCGATCCGTATTTTAGTGTCTACCGATATGATAATGAAGAAGAACTGTTTAAACTGATATGGCAGCTGCTGAGTGCTGAACAGAGCCTGCAAATCTAGCTTATAAAATCAGATATTCAGGATTTTTAACGGTCTATATACGGTAATATGCAATTATTTTTGATAAAAGTTAAACGTGACTACATTATTGTGTTATAATAGCTTTACCCAAGGGCCTGGGACGTGGCGGCAGCTGGTTTTGAACCAGCTGCACCGGCGGTTATTTTATGTAGATCCTGACTTTGCTTATCGATCAGGGAGATCCTGATGCCAAATGGTTTTTACTGTACCGTCCACTTAGGTGGGCGGTTTTGTGCATTCTGAAGTAATTTGGATATACGGCTGATCAAAGCTGGAAATCAGCTGTGCGCTGATCAATTGTCTGGATGTTTGAATGTGAGAGGGTGATAAAGTTATGAAGGTAGCAATCTGTGATGACAATGAGGACGACATTTTATATTTCAGTGAAAAGATCAGGGAAAGTGCACAAAACCATGGAATAATTGTAGAGATCAAAAACTATACTTCCATTGAACAGCTGCGCTTCGCATTATCAGATGCCGGGGACGCACCGGATGTTTTGTTCCTGGATATCAATATGCCCGGGCTGAATGGCATTGATCTGGCCGAGGAACTGAGGATGCAAGGATTCCATAACAATATAGTATTCCTCACTATATCCGACAAGTATATGCTTCAGGCATTTGATGTGGGAGCGTTTAATTACATAATCAAGAAACGTACACCGGAAAAGCGTTTTGACAGGGTGGTCGTTTCAGCTTTGAGATCTGCCAAAAAGAAAGCCTCAGCTTACCTTTTCTTAAGTGCCGGCGGGGAGAACAGAAATATTCCCATAGATGAGATCAAGTATTTTGAAGTGATAAACAGGATCATACATGTCCATTACGGCGATGAGAGCTTTGAATTTTTTTCAACGATGGGGAAACTTGAAAACAGACTCAGCAAGTATGGATTTATAAGGATACACCGTTCATTTCTGGTCGCGAAAGCGTATATAGAGAGCTTCAGCTACACGGAAGTCATACTTACAGGCGGGGAGAGGCTGCCACTGAGCCGAAAGATGTATAATGTACTGAAAAAGGAATTAGAGGAACAGCTATAAAGGGGATGTGGCAATGCTGCTGAAAATGACTAAAAAGAAATTATTCATTACATTGTTTATGCTTTGTATTTTTACATTTTCTATAAGCGTATTTGCGGATGAATACGACTGCGCAGCCGGGAAACACAAATATGTCACAACGATCACTGATCCTACGGAAACGAAACCCGGCCGTATCACATATAAATGTGAGCTCTGCGGACACTCATACTCGGAGACTATACCGGCCTACGGGCATGAATGGGGCCCCTGGATAACAGACGTCAAGGCCAGCTGCGCTAAGGCCGGACACAAGTATCGTGTATGTAAGAAGAACCCGCAGCATGTCGAAGAACGGGTGATCCCCAAGACAGGCAAACATGATTTTGAGATAATAATCAGGCAGCCGACACATACAGAGGCTGGTTTAAAGACATACAGATGCCTGGTATGCGGATATACTTACACAGAGACGATACCGATGCTGCCGGCTGAAGATAAAGATACTGATACTGATAAAACAGACACAGCAGCTGAGATGGCAGGCGGGGGAACCAAGCCCGCTCAGAGAAGCAGTGGATGCGCATTGTGTACAGGCGGAACGCATCCGAACAGCTTAGATTATATATTCTGCTCACTGGAAGTTTTGATCGCGGTCATATTGCTCTCCTGCATTGCTTCACAGCAGAGAATAATCAGATGGGATAAGAAACTCAGAAATAAATGATTTCAGTCAGTTCATGGATGGAGGCAAATATGACAGGAAGTAATTGGGCAGAACTTATCGTTATACTGATAACCGTTATTGTGCTGGGGATAATACTTATCCGTGTATCAAAAAAGGTAGCAGATATTGACGGTATGGATATAATTGATGCCGATAATGATGACAAAGATGCAAAGGTGATAATCAGCGGGCGTTAGGCGAAGCTCCATGATATCGCCTTATGCGGCGTCTGAGGATCATATGGGCAATAATACAGGCACATATTTATGTGCCTGTATTATTGCAAGTTAATTATCATTTATGTGTCCACTTAAATAGATAACAGTGGACTGTTATTCGCGCAGTGACAACTGCATATAAAACAATTTTTAACAAGAAAAAATCATTTTGCAGTAAATTATTGTCGTATTATCAATAAGCTGTACTTTACTGACGTTAGCTTTGTCCAGTAAGGCATTTTTGTAAAGGAAGTAGATGTGAAAATGAAAAAGACATTGCAAATGATCTCGTTTTTACTGATTATCTGCATGCTGTTCGGAAATACTGTGACAGCCAGTGCCGCTTCATCTGCGGCTGAAGATTCGACTGACACGTATGCCGAAAGTACAGACAGCAGCGGCGATGATCAGCAGATGAACAGTGAGACATCACAAAAGGAAACTGCCAGTGAAAGCAGCAAGACCACTTCGGAGAACAAGAAGAAGTCACAGACGGTCAGATCAGATGAAGAAAAGCAGCAGACGGTAAAGATCTGCAAACAAGACGCTGATGGCAATCTGATCGCCGGTGCGGTGCTTGTTATTAAGGATCAGGATGGCAGCGTCGTCGAAGATGATATTCGCTCCAGCGCGGATTCGGCGGCAGAGATAAGCCTGAAGCCCGGGACTTATACATTGAGCGAGAAGCTTGTGCCTGATGGTTATGTGAAGGCTGATGATATATCGTTCTCTGTTGCTTCGGATGGGAAAGTTGCCGTTAAAAAGGGCAATACGGATGAAGTGTCTGCGAGCGGACAGATAATCATGGTTGATCAGAAGAAAGCAGAAACTGAGCAGAAGGATTCTGAGGAAACCAGCATATCTGAGGAACAGCAGACTGAAGAAAGCACGGCTCCCAGAAGTACAGCTTCTTTGAGAAACAGGTCGCTTTTAGGTGCCTCATCACCGTCAGATGTCAGCTCATATTTTCATGCGACGATAACAACATCAGACGGCGGCAGCGAATATGTTTCAGGAAGTACAGTAACATTTCTGGTAAAATATAAACTTGATTACGGTGTGATCAATGCTGGCGATTATGTTTATCTGACAGTGCCGTCGGCATTATCAGTAGGCAGGCTCAGTGTCGATCCCACACATTTTTCATCGTGCGCATTGGATCATACAGACAGTAACGGAAACCAGGTATACAAACTGGTATTTACGGACGCAGCCAAGGAGGGCATATCCGGAAGCATTACTTTGCGGGTGACGGCAACCAATACCTCTACATCCAACATTACGCCTGTTGTCGAAGCGGGCAGTGATTCTGCCAGTATCACAGTTGTACCAGGAGGCAGTTCCAGTACCGGGACTGAGAACCGGGCGATCGAGAAAGACGCGCTTGGCTCTGACGGGACAGGTATGTCGACAGGATGGAATTCTAAAGAAGGCGGATATTCCATATATGATCCTGACAAAGGCGCAGAGGCCCAGTACAGGGTATTTGTAAATCTGAAGCAGGGAAGCCTTTATAATGTGGCGGTAACAGATTATCTGCCGAGCGGCCTTACTTTCGACGGTTCAGTTACTTATCTGTGGTTTGATAATAATGTGGAGACTGAATTAACTGCCGATGAGGCAGCTCAGATAAGTTTTACCCAGGATGGCAATAAGCTCATATGGAACCTTGGCGACCTTCTGTTAAATCAGCGAGAATTGCTGATCCAGTACAAAGCTGCGGTCCCGGCAGGTTCGGCGGCAACATATCACAATTCAGCCGTTATCAGTTACACTGAGAGTGGCGAGAACAAAACTGAGACAGCCAGCCGGAATATTTATCCGGAGACAGACGCGACTGCTTCGGTAGGAGTAAAAAGTGTTGATAAGACTGTTATCAGCGAGGACCCTTCTGATCAGTATGTAGAATATACACTGACATTCAAAACACATGCCAACTCCTCATATGAAATGCAGCCATTTGAGATAGGTGACATCAACCTGGATGACAAGCTCAACAGTCTGGTCACCTTTAATCGGGTATCTTATGTCGATCCGGCATTTTCAGTAACATATGATGAAAGCAGCAATACGGTACATATTAAAAATACTGCCAGGATCTCTGACTCGGGAACGGAGCATCAGGTCTCATTTGTCGTAGATTTTTCCAAGGTCCCCGCAGGAACGACCGTGACTAATACAGTTGGCGGCAACACCGTTAAAACAAAAAAATATGGCGGCGGACTTAAGCTTACAGCAGGCAAGACCCTTGACGGAAGTGTCCCCGGTACGCATACTTACAAATTCCAGCTGCTCGACAGCACAGGTAAAGTCCTGCAGACCAAGGAAAATAATTCTGACGGAACGATCACCTTTGACCAGATAAACTATTCCAAGAATGATCTGGGCAAAACATATATTTATACTGTTAAGGAAGCAGATAATAATGATTCATCTGTTATCTGTGATAAATCGGTCTATACGGTAACAGTAGTACCTGCTGATACGGACGATGACGGAATAATAACAGCGACACCTGTAATAACGAAGGATGGCGCGGAAGTTAAATCGATAAGCTTTAATAATGTTACTTCAAAAACATCAGTCAGCGTGACAAAGAAATGGATAGGGGCAGCGGCCTCAGGCGTGACAGTTGACCTGTACGCGGACGGAGTGAAGACTGACAAGAGCCAGACGCTCAATGCCGCCAACAGCTGGCAGTATACCTTCACCGGCCTTGACAAGTACAAGGACGGCAAAGAGATCAGCTACACAGTAAAGGAAGAGGCACTCAATGGCTACAGCACAGCTGTGACCGGGACAGCAGCCTCAGGCTACACGATCACCAACACAATCACCGGCCAGACCTCAGTAGGTGTGACGAAGAAGTGGATAGGTGCGGCAGCCTCCAGCGTTACAGTTGACCTGTACGCGGACGGAGTTAAGACTGACAAGAGCCAGACTCTCAACGCCGCCAACAGCTGGCAGTATACCTTCACC
>Ga0160425_1000495_pt1 | contig 54231 bp, 52 predicted proteins | sample BioMet8_FD_108193 | JGI IMG/M metagenome (GOLD analysis project Ga0160425, IMG submission 108193) | Microbial communities from bioreactor (seeded with sewage sludge) at Lawrence Berkeley National Lab, California, USA - Biofuel... | ecosystem: Engineered > Bioreactor > Anaerobic > Unclassified ...
AGCAGGGTCCGGTGAATATGCCGGGTGATCTGCTTGTCGAACAGCAGCAGCATGGCGGGCAGCACAAAGATGACCGTCAGCACGCCGATGGCCACGCCCTTGGCCATGACGATGCCGATGTCCTTGCCCAGCGTCAGCTGCATGAAGCACAGGGCCGCAAAGCCCGCGATGGTGGTCAGGGAGCTGCCGGAGAGGGAGGTGAAGGCCGCTTCGATGGACACGGCCATGGCGTCCCGGCGGTCGTCGTAATTGGGGCGCTCCTCCTCGTAGCGGTGGTAGAGGAAGATGGAATAGTCCATGGTGACGCCCAGCTGCAGCACCGCCGCTATGGCTTTCGTCACGTAGGAAATCTCTCCCAGAAAGATGTTGGTGCCGAAGTTGTAGAGAATGGCCATGCCGATGCACAGCAGAAACGCCACGGGCAGCACGGTGGATTCCAGCGTCAGCAGCATGGCGGCAAAGGCCAGCGCCACGGCCAGCGCCACGTAGACGGGCAGCTCCTTGTCCACCAGATCCTTGGTGTCCTTGATGCCCACGGAGAAGCCGGCGAGGAAGCACTGCTTGTTGCACAGGGAGCGGATCTGCGTGATGGCGTTCATGGTGGTGGTGGAGGCTCCGGGTTCGTCGTACTGAATGATCATCATGGTGGAGTCGCCGGAGTAGAACATATCCCGGAGATCCGCAGGGATCATCTCCGTGGGGATCTGAATGCCAACCAGATCGGAGACCCACACGGCGCTGCTGACGCCGGGGACGTCCTGAATCTTTTGCAGCAGGCTGTCGCTGTAGCCTGCGGGCATATCCTCAATGATGAGCATGGAGGTGGCGGCGTCGTGGAACGGCTCCTCCAGCAGCTTTTCGCCCTGGGAGGACTCCAGATCCTTGGGCAGATAAGTCAGAATATCGTAGTTGATCTTGGTGCCGAGGGACCCGGCGATGGAGGGGAGCAGAAGCAGAACGGCGATAACCACCACCAGCTTCGGCTTTCGGGTCAGGGCACGGGCAATTTTCTTAATCAAATGAGAACACCTTCCGTTTCAAAACTGGCCTGCGGCCGGATCAGTGCTCAAAGACACCGGCGATGGAGCTTCCGATGCCCTTGAACATGGCGGCAACACGGCTCCAGAAGGTGCCGGTGGAGGCCGCTGCCTGCGTTTTTTCCGATTCTTCCTCATCGGAGACCTTGATCTCCTGAGAGCGGATCAGCACCTGCACACTCTGGGGAGAGGGGTTTTTCGACGAGGTGAGAGATTCGGCGTCGGCGGTGGAATCCATGTTCAGCAGATTGTTGACGTCGCCGGTGTACTTGTTCCAGGTGTCCTCGATGACATCGCTGATGTTGTCCTTGGCGGTGCGGACCGAGCCGGTGGAATCCAGACTGTCCGCCGCCTTGCGCAGCGTGGAGGACAGGCCCGTCAGCGTCTTTTTCGTGCCGCTGTCCAGCTGCTTGCCGCTCTTTTTCATCAGGGACTCAAAGGAGGTCAGGAAGGTCACGGTGTCGCCCATGGTGGCGGAGAGGCCGGAGACGGTGGATTTGGTGTCCGTCAGCAGGGACTGGAGGTCGGGCACGTACTGGTTGAGCGTGTCGTCCAGCGCCTGCGCCTGATCCAGCGCCGTTTCGGACTGCTTCACGATGTCCTGCGCCACGCTGTTCAGAGAGTCCAGATCGGTGAGTACGTCGGCGGACAGGCCCGTCAGCTTGGTCAGGTCGGCGGTGACCCCGGAGGAGCCCATGATGTCGCACAGGGTCCCCATATCGGTCAGCAGGTTGGAGGAGGCGGTGACAATGCCGTAGTTGGCGCTGAGATCCGAGATGGTCTGGGCCGTCTCGGCGTAGTCGGCCTTGCTGGCGAGGATGGTGGCCGCGTCGCTGGGACTGGTCTGAATCGCGGAGAGCATCAGCATGGCCGTGTAAAACTGGGCCTTGGTCATGGTGGAGCTGCCGGCCACGGCGCTGTAAACCTGTGAGAGCAGCTGGGACTGCTGGTAGGCGGCGGCCAGTTCAGGGCTGGCGGCCAGTACCTTCTGCAGTGCTGTTGCCTGATCCATGGTGGGGGTGTGGGTCGTCGGATCCACGCTGGCGGTGATGAGGGCCGTCACATTGTCGCTGATGGTGGTCTGCACGGTCTGAATCTGGGCCGCGGCCTGCGCGGGAGTGAGGTAGGAGCCCTTCTGGGCCGCATTGACAATGGAGGCGGCAATGGCAAATTCCGCAGCGTCCATGGGCGTGCTGTCTGTGACATAGTGATACGTCGCGTCATAGGAGCTGGACATTCCACTGACCTGGGAGTGGACGGAGCTGAGGCTCTGGCCGCCCACGGTGACGTTGTCGGCGCTGAGAGAGCTCTGCAGAGTGGCCAGATCGGTTTTCAGCGTGGAGACGTCGCTGGAGAGGGAAGTCAGGTCGGACTTCAGGTTGGTGCTGTTGTTGACCATGGCGTCCTTCACGTCGTCCATGTCGTCCTGCAGGGCGGCCAGATCCTTCTGCACCGACGTCAGCTGCTTTTTCAGCCCGGTGACGGTCTTGGTGAGGGTGGTCAGATCGCCGCTGACCGCCGTGACGGCCTGCGAGGCGGTGTCCAGATGGGCGGGAATGTCGGACAGGTTTCCGTTCAGCGCGCTGAGGTCGCCGATGACCTTGTCCGCGTTGGCGTAGACCTCGTCCTTGCCGCCGGAGATGGTGCCGCGGGCCTGATTCAGCTCGTCCAGACCGTCGGCGGTCTCCCGCAGGCTGCCGCCCATGGCGTCCAGCGAATCCAGCAGGGTGTCCACGCTGCCGTTGAGCTTGTTGTAGTCGTCCTCCAGCTCATCCTTGCGGTTTTTCAGATCCGCGATCTGATCCAGCTGGGACAGAGTGGCGGGAACCATGAGGAAGGTCACGCCGTCAAAGGCGAAGCTGTTGGTGCCGACCTCGATGGTGACGTGCTGCTCCTCGCCGGGCATGGCCAGAAACAGAACCATCCGCAGGTTGCCCACCAGCTGCACCTGAGCGCCCTCTGCCTTGAGAGACAGAATGTCGTTCTGGTTGAACAGGGACATGGCCTCCAGCGTGTAGTCGTCCTTGGCATACTCGGAGGCGCTGGCGTTGGGAACCATATCCAGATGAATGGTCACGACGCCCTTCTGCCCGGCCAGATCCTCCGCCTTGGTGGGCACGCCGTTGAGATCGTAGGACAGCGTCAGCTTCCACGGCAGAGCCTCGAAGGGCTGAGAGGTCTTGCCCTCAAAATAGAAATGCTCCGGCACGTCGCTGCCGAAATCAAAGGTGGTGGCGCCGCCGGACACGGAGGGAGCCGTACCGTCGGTGAGGTTGTTCACCGTGTCGTATGTACCGTAGTCCGTGATCTTGGAGACACCGTTCATGGAATAGCTCTTGACTACGCTGCCGTCCGTCAGATTGCCGTAGTAATCCAGCATGGCGTAGTAGGCCTCGTCGCAGGTGGGGGTGACTCCGTCTCCGACGGTGGAGGTGTCCGCCGCCGCGGACCACGGAATCAGGGTAAAGAGCAGGGCCCCTGCGGACAAAACCGAGAGTCCGCGGGTCAGAGCGGTTTTCCGGCGCTCAGCGCCGACGCCAGTCATCTGTTTCATAGAAATTGCCTCCCGCAAAATAAATAATAGACAAGTGTTGATTTATTGAACGAAGTTGATTATAATGATCCTGTTGATAAATGTCAACTGACACTTGTGGACAGATGTCTATTTTTTTTCCGCAAAATGCTTTATACTATCTTTATATCAGAAAGAACCGGCGTGCCGGAGACGACAGGGGGAATCAATATGCTCAGCAATTCCGAGGACCGCAGGGCCCGCAGATCCCGGCGGCTGCTGAAGCAGGGGCTGATGGAGCTGCTGCGGGAAAAGAAATTTTCCAGCATCTCCGTGCGCGACATCACCGAACGGATGGATATGAACCGCGGCACCTTTTATCTTCACTTTACGGATACGTACGATCTGCTGCAGAGCGTGGAGGAGGACGTCCTCCGGGACGCGCAGGCCATGATCGACGAGCATCGGCAGGAGATGGAGCAGGCGCCTACCCTGCGGCCCATCTTTGAGCCGCTGCTGGAATATATCGTGGAGCACCGGAACATCTGCGACTCCCTGTTCGGCAACAACGCCAGCAGCGACTTTACGGGGCGGGTTCACCAGCTCATTTATGAGAACGGCTCCGACCTGATCCGCCGCCGCTGGCCCGGAGCGCCGGAGAGCGACATGAACTATCTGCTGAGCTTCGTGGCCTACGGGCTGATCGGGCTGATCAAAAAATGGTTCGACACGGATATGAAGCTGGAAAAGGACCGCCTGCTGACCATGGCCGATCAGATGGTCAACGGGGCTGCCCAGCAGGTGCTGGGGCCGGCGCGAATTTCAGAGGCAACCGAGGCGGCGCCCTTGTAATTTCAAGGCAAACGTGTTAAAATTCTGCCATATAGAATCACATAAGGGGGCTTTTGCCATGTACTGTACCCGCAAGGTCTGCGAGGATTTGTATTGGGTCGGCGGGGACGACCGTCGGCTGACGCTGTTTGAAAACATTCATCCCATCCCCAGAGGCGTGTCCTACAACGCCTATCTGCTGCTGGATGAAAAGGCGGTTCTGTTCGACTCCGCCGACTGGGAGGCCGGACGTCAGCTCATCGAGAATGTGACGCATCTGCTGAACGGCAGACCGCTGGACTATCTGGTGATCACGCATATGGAGCCCGATCACGCCGCGGCGGTAGGCCTGATCACCAAGTACTGGCCCGATGTGAAAATCCTCTGCTCACTGGCAGCATCCCGTTTCCTGGATCAGTTCGGCTTCTGCTGCGCGGCCGCGTCGGCCGAGGTGGTGAAGGAGGGCGAGCACCGCTCCTTCGGACGCCACGACGTCGAGTTCATCGCGGCGCCCATGGTCCACTGGCCGGAGGTCATGATGGCCTTCGATCACACCAGCGGCGTGCTGTTCTCCTCCGACGCCTTTGGCACCTTCGGCGCCCTCAACGGCAAGCTCTTTGCCGACGAGGTGGACTTTGACCGGGACTGGCTGGACGACGCCCGCCGGTACTACACAAATATCGTGGGCAAGTTCGGCCCGCAGGTGCAGGACGTGCTGAAAAAGACCGCCGCGCTGCCCCTCCGCTGCATCTGCCCCCTTCACGGCCTTTGCTGGCGGAAGGACCTGGAGAGCTATCTGGACAAGTATCAGCATTGGAGCACCTATACGCCGGAGTGCGCAGGCGTCAACATCGTCTACGGCTCCATGTACGGCAACACCGAAAACGCGGCGCAGATTCTCGCCTGCAAGCTGGCGGAGCGCGGGATCACCGATACGGCGCTGCACGACGTGTCCTCCACCCCTGTGTCGGAGCTGGTGGCGGACACCTTCCGCTACAGCCATCTGGTGCTGGCCTCGGTTACATACAACCTGAACGTATTTCCGCCCATGCACAATTTCCTGAGTGACCTGAAGATGCTGAACATGGGACATCGCACCGCGGCGGTTCTGGAGTGCGGCACATGGGCCATCAAGTCCGGCGGACTGATGCGCGAGATGCTGGCCTCCCTGCCGGAGATGACGGTGCTGGAGCAGGGCGTTACCCTGCGCTCTTCCCTGAAGGACGCGCAGGAGACCCAGCTGGATGCGCTGGCCGACGCGCTGGCCGCATCGGTGAAGGGCTGAGCAAAAAAAGCCGGAAAGACACGGCGCAGCCGGCGGGAATTTCCTGCCGGCTGCGCCGTTGTCCGGAAAATCCGTCGTTTTCGGCGCATACTATTCCGAAGAACCTGCGGTTCGGCATACGGAGAGGAGGGGGTGCGATTTGGACGAGGAGAGCCTGAAGCCCCTGCCAAGAAAACGCTTCATCCGGGGCTGCTATCTGATGGTGGCCCGCTATCTCAACCACAATGTGGCCATCCAGAGCGCCGCGCTGACCTACTACCTGCTGTTCGCCATCTTTCCCATGCTGATCTTTCTCAACTCGCTGCTGGGACTGCTGCACGTGGACATGGCGGGGCTGCTGGGGGACATCTACCACATCCTGCCGGACAGCGTGGTGCGGTTTGCCGAGTCGTACCTGAGTTACGTGGAAAAAACCTCCAGCATGAGCCTGCTGTGGTTCGGCCTGTTTTTCTCCATTTATTTCCCCATGCGGGCCGTCAACGTGCTGATGCGGGCCGTTCGCACGGCCTACCATCTGGGGCCGCCCAGAGGGCCGTATCGCCACATGCTCAAGACGCTGCTGTACACCGTGCTTCTGATCGTCACGCTGATGCTGATGCTGACCCTGCTGACCGTGGGCAATCTGGCGCTGGACTACGCCATCGGCCATCTGGGCCTGCCGGCGCGGGCCGCCGAGCTGTGGGGACAGTTCCGGTTCCCGCTGATCGCGGTGCTGATGTATTTCGCGCTGTATTTGCTCTACGCCATGACACAGGATGTCCGGCAGCCCATCCGCAACCTGTTTCCCGGCGCGCTGGGGGCGCTGCTGGGGTGGATTCTCGCCTCTCTGATCTATTCATTGTATGTGGAGAACATCGCCCGCTATTCGGTGCTTTACGGCTCCATCGGCACGGTGATCGCCCTGATGATGTGGCTGTACCTGACGGCTACGGTGCTCATCATGGGCGCGGAGCTCAACGCCACGCTGATCTCCATGCGCAAGGAGAAGCTCCACAGCGAAAAGTGAACGCAACCCTTGAAGGGGCGCCCGCAGAGCGGGTGCCCCTTCAGGCTTTGCCGGGACGATTTGCGGAGCTTCTCCTTTACTTTGGATAGGAAAAGCGGTAAAATCATACATTATGATACAGGCGGGGCGGGGCCGCCCGCCCGGAAAGGATGGTTTTTCCAATATGGAGGAAAAGTTAAAGGAATATGCGCAGCTGCTGGTGCGGGTGGGTCTGAACGTGCAGAAGGGGCAGACCGTGGTGATCTCGTCTCCCGTGGAGTGCGCGTGGTTTGCCCGGATGTGCGCCGAAGAGGCGTACGCCATGGGCTGCCGCGAGGTGGTCATGAACTGGCACGACGACCAGATGACCCGCATGAAATATCTGAACGCCGAGGACGCGATCTTTGACGAGGTCCCCCTGTGGCGGCGGCACTTTTTCAACGACTATGCGCTGGAGGGCGCGGCCTATCTGGCCATCTCTGCCACCGACCCGGAGAATCTGAAGGGAGTCGCGGCGGATCGCATCATCCGGGCGCAGCAGGCCTCCGGGAATGCTCTGAGAGAGTTTGATCGTCTGCAGATGTGCAACGGGTTCCCGTGGTGCATCGCCTCGGTGCCCATTCCCACGTGGGCCGGAACCGTGTTTCCGGACGTCTCCGGGGAGGAGGCCATGGAAAAGCTGTGGGACGCCATTTTTGCCGCCGTGCGGGTCTCCGGAGACGGCACCTGCGTCCGGCGGTGGCAGGAGCATCTGCAGACGCTGGCGGGCAGGGTGGAGACGCTTAACCGCCTGAATTTCAAGTCCCTGCACTACACCAACTCCCTCGGCACCGACCTGACGGTGGAGCTGCCGGAGGGGCACATCTGGGAGGCCGGCAACGACCGGACGCTCTCCGGCCAGCCCTTCATCGCCAACATCCCCACTGAGGAGATCTTTACCGCACCGCTGAAAACCGGCGTGAACGGCGTGGTCTATTCCTCCATGCCGCTGGTCAACGACGGCAACATCATCGACCGCTTTCACTTCCGGGTGGAGAAGGGCCGGATCGCGGAGGTCCGCGCGGAGAAGGGCGAGCAGTCCCTGAAGGCCGCCGTCGCCGTGGACGAGGGCGCGTCCTACTTCGGAGAGGTGGCGCTGGTGCCCTACGACAGCCCCATCTCCAACCAGAAGATTCTGTATTACAATACGCTGTTCGACGAGAACGCCGCCTGCCATATCGCCTTCGGCGAGGCCTATCCCTGCCTGAAGGACGGCGCGCAGCTGACCCGGCAGGAGCTGACCGAGCGGGGACTCAATTACTCCATCACCCACGTGGACTTCATGGTGGGCACCGCGGATCTGAGCATCGTGGGCACCACCCACGACGGCAGCGAAATCCCCGTCTTTACCGACGGAAATTTTGCCCTTTGAACGGGGATGAGAGCATGAGCTTTGACAAGAGCGTACTGATCGTGCCGGGCGCAGCGGTGGTGGGCCGCGTGACGCTGGGCAGCCATGTCAGCGTCTGGTACAACGCCGTCCTCCGGGGCGACGAGGGTCCCATCGACGTGGGGGAGAACACCAACATTCAGGACTGCGCCGTGCTTCACGCCAAAACCGTGGTGGGCCGCGGCTGCACCATCGGCCACAGCGCCATCGTACACGGCTGCACGGTGGGCGACAACACGCTGATCGGCATGGGCGCAATCCTGCTGGACGGCGCCCGCATCGGCGACAACTGCGTGATCGGAGCCGGTTCCCTTGTGACGGGAAAAACCGTGGTGCCGGACGGTTTTCTGGCATACGGCAACCCGGCAAAGGCCGTCCGGCCTCTGACGGAGAAAGAGATTCAGGGCAACCGCCGCTATATGCAGGCGTATCTGGACGCAGAAGCTGCGTATCTCAGGGATCGCGGAAACGAATAGGAAAGGGGCCCCCGCAGGGGCCCTTTTTCAGACCGTACATAGAAAGGGGTACTGCCCGTGGAGTGGAATCGAAAAAATATCTGGTATTTACTGGGCATCATCTTTGCCGGCATCGCGTTTTACGTGGGCCTGCAGCATCTCGACGTGATCGGCGGAGTGTTCTCCAGCGCGCTGAGCCTGCTGTCCCCGTTTTTTGTGGGCGGGGCCATCGCCTTCGTCCTGAACGTGCCCATGCGGGCCATCGAGGGCCGCCTGCCCTTCCGCGGAGGCCGGGCCGCCGCACTGCGCAGGCCGCTGGCCTATCTGCTGACGCTGGCCTGCGTCGCCGGCGTGCTGGCACTGGCCTCTCTGGTCATCGTTCCCAACGTGGGCGAGGCCGTCACCGGGCTGGCCGCGCAGCTGCCTGAGACCGTCCAATCGGTTCAGCAGTGGCTGCAGAATCTATCCGAGCAGACGCCTGCCTTCGGGCAGGCCATCTCCCGGCTGAACATCGACTGGGAGAGCCTGATGCAGAAAATGCCGGAGCTGCTGCAGTCGGCGGGCGACCGGCTGCTGTCTTCCGGGGCGGCCTTCCTGTCGGGACTGCTGGGCCGCCTGTTCAATTTCTTCATCGGCTTTGTGTTCAGCATTTACATCCTCATGCAGAAGGAGAAGCTGGGCCGTCAGGGCCGCCAGTGCCTCTACGCCCTGCTGCCTGAACGGGCCGGGGATCGCTGCATGGACATTCTGGCGCTGTCCGCCCGCACCTTTTCCAGCTTTTTGTCGGGCCAGTGTCTGGAGGCCTGCATTCTCGGGTCGCTGTTCGTGGTGTCCATGGCCGTCTTTCGGATGCCCTACGCCCTGCTGGTGGGCGTGCTCATCGCGCTCACCGCGCTGATCCCCATCGTGGGCGCGTTCATCGGCTGCGCGGTGGGATTTCTGCTCATCGCCATCTCAGACCCGTGGCAGGCGCTGATGTTCGTAGTCCTGTTCCTGGTGCTGCAGCAGGTGGAAGGGAACCTGATCTATCCCCATGTGGTGGGCTCCTCCGTGGGACTGCCCTCCATCTGGGTGCTGGCCGCCGTCACCGTGGGCGGCAAGCTGTTCGGCGTGGCCGGAATGCTGGTGTTTATCCCGCTGTGCTCCGTTCTTTACGCCCTGTTCCGCGGCTTCGTGTTCCGGCGGCTGCGCCGGCGGAACGTGCCGGCGGAGAAGTGGGAGCAGGCTCCCGCCATGCCGGACAGACCCCATCGGTTAAAGAAAAAAACCGGAGCCTGACCGGGCCGCCCGGCCCGGGGGATCGCTCCAGAGCCCCGGCGGAGGCGGGGGCAGGCGGCAGCCGCCGGGGGAGAAGGGCAGGGAGAATACCGGGACGCCCTCCGCCCGCGGCGCGATGGCGTTCATCTGCCAGAAAAACCGCAGTCCGTCCGGGGCCAGATAAAACCGATCCCGGCTGAAGGTCCGCCGCAGCTCCTGCCGCCAGCGGTCATGGTAGCGCGCCGAGCCGGATTCCTCCTGATGCCGGATCTCCGTCTCCGCCGCGGCCAGCAGGGTTCTGCGGATGGGAAAGCGGGGCGGGAAAAAGGCACTGAGCGCCGCGGGATAGCCGCTTCTCAGATCCCAGACATCGCCGCGGCGGAGAACCTCCGCCTGCCCGGCAACGCATTCCCGGGTCTGCGTGTACAGGCTCCAGAAGCCGCCCCCGCTGCAGGTGACGCAATAGGTCAGGGAGGCGGTGCAGCAGGGCAGCGGCCCGCTGGACTCCATCGCCTCCCGGCAGGCCGCCGCGGCCTGCGGAAAGAGAATGCGGCCGCAGTATTGCAGGTAGGCCCGGCCCTGCGCCTGATAAAACCGGTCGATCCGGCGGGCCGTCCGGCTGCTGCGGTCCAGCGGACGGGGCAGCGAAACCGACGCGCACAAAACGGGGACGCCGTCCAGCGTCCACTCCCGCTCCGCGCAAAACGCTTCGCAGGCCAATTCTGTCAACTGATTTTCCATTACACGTCCTCCTTCCTTGCAGCTGTTCATTGTCAGGCTATGCCGGACCGCCGGAAGGGGTGCGGCAAAAAATGTGGCGGGAGGGCTTTACTTTCACGCAGTACAATGCTAAAATACAGATAGTTTCTCACTTTGAAGAACTAAATTCCTGCAAAGGGGTGCGCTGCCATGGTCAAGATCGGTAAGAAAGAGAAAAACGGTGACCTGTACAAAGCCATTTTGCTGCTGAAGGACGAGCAGGAGTGCTACGACTTTTTTCAGGACCTGTGCACCATTTCGGAGCTGCGGGCCATGGAACAGAGATTCGAAGTGGCCTCGCTGCTGGACGACGGCATGATCTATAACGAGATTCTGGAGCGCACCGGCGCGTCCAGCGCCACCATCAGCCGCGTGAACCGCTCGCTGAGTTACGGAACCGGCGCTTACAACAAGATTTTCGAGCGATACAAGAAGAAGCCGTGAGCAGCTACGAATCGCTGGCGGGCGCTTACGACGCGCTGACCGGAGACGTCGGTTACCGGCGCCGGGCGGAGTGGCTGGACCGGCAGTTCCGCAAGCAGCGCCAGCCGATAGGCACGGTGCTGGACATCGGCTGCGGCACCGGGACCATTGCCTGCCTGCTGGCCGGTATGGGCTATCGGGTCACCGCCGTGGACGCATCGGAGGAGATGCTGACCATGGCGCAGCAGAAAGCGGCCTCTCTGACGGGAGAGCCGCCCTTCTTTGTCTGCCAGAAAATGCAGTGTCTGCGCCTGCCCTGCGCCGCAGATGCCGCCGTTTCCACGCTGGACGCCCTGAACTATCTGACGCGGGAGCAGGACGTGAGAGAGACGTTCCGGCGGGTCTTTCGCTTTTTGCAGCCGGGCGGGCTGTTTGTCTTTGATGTCAATTCCCCTTATAAACTGCGGCGGATGGACGGACAGGTCTGGCTGGACGAGACGGAGACGGATTACTGCGTCTGGCGAACGGATTTTTCCCGGCGAACCCAGCTTTGCACCTATTGCGTGGATCTGTTCCGTCAGAATCGGGACGGGTCGTGGACGCGCAGTCAGGAGCTGCACCGGGAGCGGGCGTGGGAGCCCGAGGATCTGCGGCGCTGGCTGGAGGAGGCGGGCTTCGCCCGCGTGCGCATCTCAGGCGACCTGACGGAGCGGCCCCCCCGGCCCGATGAGGATCGGCTGATTTTCCGGTGCGTCAGGAAATAAAACAGCGAGGAGATTCCACCAATGAGCGATCAACTGGTACGAGCAATCACCGCGGACGGAATGGTGAAGGCCACCGCGGTTTCCACGAAATATCTGACGGAGCATGCCCGGCAGGTCCATCGGACGCTGCCGGTGGCCACTGCGGCGCTGGGGCGGTCTCTGGCTGCGGCCTCCATGCTGGGCAACGCCCTGAAGCAGGACGGCGCCAGCCTGACGCTTCAGATTAAGGGCGGCGGCCCGCTGGGGACGATTCTGGCCGTTTCAGACAACGAGGGCAACGTCCGCGGCACCGTGGATCACCCCGATGTGGATCTGCCGCTCCGCGGGGACGGCAAGCTGGACGTGGGTACCGCCGTGGGAACCGACGGAACGCTGACCGTGATCCGCGACCTGAATATGAAGGATCCCTATGTGGGCAGCGTGGCGCTGTTCTCCGGCGAGATCGCCGACGATCTGGCCTCCTATTTTGTGGAGTCGGAGCAGGTTCCCACCGCCTGCGGACTTGGAGTGCTGGTGGAGCGGGATCAGAGCGTTCGCGCCGCCGGAGGCTACCTGGTCCAGCTTTTGCCCGGAGCGGGCGAGGACGTGATCGGCAAGGTGGAAGGCGGCGTTCTGGCCGCCGGCTCAGTCACGCATCTGCTGGAGACCAACGACGATCCCGAGGCCATGCTGCGCACGCTGCTGTCTGACTTCAGCCTTGAGGTGCTGGAAAAGTCTCCCGTGGAGTACCGCTGCACCTGCAGCCGGGAGCGCATGGAGCGCGCCCTGATCTCCATGGGCCCTCATGAACTGGAGAGCCTGATTCGGGAGCAGGGAGACGCCGAGCTGGGCTGCCGCTTCTGTGGGAAAAAGCAGATATTTACTAAGGAAGAACTGAAAATCCTGCTTGCCGGCATGAACAAAAGAAAGTTGGAAAAATGAAAAATAGAGGTTGACAGGGAGGGGTCCTTTTAGTATAATAACTTTTGCCGTCTGACGAAAGCGAACGACGGAATCCGGGAGCATAGCTCAGCTGGTTAGAGCACCTGCCTTACAAGCAGGGGGTCACTGGTTCGAGTCCAGTTGTTCCCACCAAATCAAAAAAACCTTTTGATTTGGGTTGAGCACATGGCCCGGTAGTTCAGTTGGTTAGAACGCTAGCCTGTCACGCTAGAGGTCGACGGTTCGAGCCCGTTCCGGGTCGCCATTTGCCCAGATAGCTCAGTTGGTAGAGCAGGGGACTGAAAATCCCCGTGTCGCTGGTTCGATTCCGGCTCTGGGCACCATTTGCGGGCGTAGCTCATCTGGTAGAGCGCCACCTTGCCATGGTGGAGGTAGCGAGTTCGAGCCTCGTCGCCCGCTCCACCGAGACAACCACACATCCGTGTGGTTGTCTCATCTCCGAAAGTTTCCTCTGGACTTTTCCCGGAGGGATGCATATAATAAAGCCATCCGGTGACATAGCCAAGTGGTAAGGCAAGGGTCTGCAAAACCCTGATTCCCCGGTTCAAATCCGGGTGTCACCTCCAGAAAGAATCCTTGAATCGATTGCAGGACAATCGGTTCAAGGATTTCTTTTTTCTGATGAGCCATGCTAAACGCTGTTGCGGATGCAACGAATTTCCCGTTTTGTGTTATAAAATATTATAGGTTCACGCGAGATAAGATGTAGCGTAAGATGTAGTAAATCGAATACACATTGACCCTCCAGCCCAACAGATATTACATAAGAGGGGTATGATCGTGGAAAAACGAAAAACAAGAGGAAACGGTTCGATTTATCAGCGCAAAGATAAACTGTGGGTTGCGGCGTATGTCACTCCAAGCGGGAAGAAAATATTTCGATATGCGCACTCGGAGGCTGCCGTCAAGGCAAAACTGAGGGAACTGAAAGCAGACCCCACCTTGCAGACGCCCAAGGAGAGAAACAAACCGGCGTCAAGGACTGTTTCGCGTATTGGCTGGCTATGAAAAAAAGGCCGGGGTTCATTCGCCAGGCCGGAGCGTACTGTTGATCCCTTCATTTCCAAAAGAATCCTTGCAACCGCAAAAGCTGCAGGGATTTTCTTCGCCTTGAGGCCGCTGCCCCTGACGTTTTCTTTATTGTACCCGCAACCCGGCGGGGATCGGGACTCCGTGATATGCGCAATGAGGCGGAGGCCTGCCGCACAGTTTTGCCGCTGAGAATTGTCCGGGCGGCAAGGCTGGGGAGCTGCCGGTGCTTTGCATGCCGGAGAGAGCTGTCCGGTCGGAATTCTCAGGCCGGCTGACGCTGCGCCGGGCCGCCGCCGCGAAAGACACGGCCCGCGGCAGCCGAATCCGTTCCGCCGCCCCGCATCGGCGGCATTTCACAGTTGCAATTTTCGGCTCTGCGCGATAGACTGATGAAAAGACCGCTGATGCCGAGGAGGTGATTCCGTGAGCAGCGCGTACCTTCCCTATATGGTTACCGAGATGTACTGCATTCTGTTTGCGGGCATCATTTTTTTCCGCCTGAAGTCGGAGATTGGCAATGAGCGCGAACTTGAAAGCCTGAAATGGATGATTGCGGCCTATGTGGTCATGCTGGCGACAGACCTCCTCTGGGTTTTCGTGGAAAACGGGCCGCTCCGAAAATTGCACGCCCTGAACGGGATCGCCAACGGCATTTCCATTACGGCGGTGGCGGTCGGGTGCTACTTCTGGTTCCAATTTCTCGAGTTCAGGCTGAACCCACAGAAAACTCCGGAACAAAAAACAAAGTGGCTTATCCGCATTCCGCTGATCGTGATCTGTGCGCTGGACCTCAGCTCTGCCTTTACCGGCTGGATATTTTATATAAACGCAGACGGCCGGTATACGGAGGGGCGATTTTTCTGGATTCAGAGCGCCGTCACCTTTACGTACCTGCTTGTTCCGACTGCCCAGGCTGTCTATATGGCGGTGAGAACCAAATATTCAAAAAGGCGCAGGGAGTATCTGACCTATGTCGCTTTCATCTGCGTGTGCTTTGCCGTCGTCGCCGTACAGGATAAGGTCGAGACGGTGCCCCTGTTCGCACTCAGTGTTTTTGCCGTCGTCCTGATCCTGTTCCTGACACTTTACATCGACAAGGAATATGCCCTTATCAGGCGGGAGCGTGAACTCACGGAGTCCCGCACCGCGGTGATGCTCAGCCAGATCCAGCCTTATTTCCTGTATAGCACGCTTGCCGTCATTCAGACCATGTGTCAGGACAAGGCCCCGGAGGCGGCGAAAACCGTTGTGGAATTTTCCGATTATCTCCGGGGAAATATGGACTCTCTGCGCCGCAAGGAGCCAATCTTGTTTGAGCGGGAGTTCCAGCACACAAAAAACTATCTTGCGCTTGAGGAAAAACGGTTCGGTGATAAACTCCGGGTGGAATACGACATAAGGGCCGACGGCTTTTCGCTCCCCGCGCTGACGCTTCAGCCCATCGTGGAAAACGCGGTGCAGCACGGCGTTTCGCAGCGGGAGCAGGGCGGAACCATTCGGATCTCCACGGATGAGACAGAGCGCGGCTTCACGGTTACCGTCGCGGACGACGGCATAGGCTTCGATGCCTCCCAAACAAAAAACGACGGGCGCGCCCACATCGGCATTGCAAATGTCAGAGAACGGCTGAAAACCATGTGCGGCGGCACACTCGACATCCAGAGCGAGCCGGGCGTCGGCACCACCACTGTCATCACGATCCCGAAGGAGCGGCGGCTGTCATAAACCTTTCGGCGGCGGACAAAAGCCCTGCGGAACATAGTTTATCTGTCGCGGTTCTGTCGCTGTCAGCCTGCTACAATCGCAGCAGAAGAAAGCGGATCGGTGCGCCTGCGCCGGCCGCTGATTGCGAACGGGAGAGACAGAGGAGGGTGAGACCGCCATGAAAAAATTATTTGCTGCCGTGCTCGCCGCAGCGATCACGGTCACAGCCTGCATTGCGCCGGCTTCCGCACGGGACACAAGCTTTTTCAAGTTCTTTCCGGAGGATGTGCCGGCCTCCGCGCTCCGGCTTTCGACGCCGGACGACACGGCGTTCCGCGCCGCGGCGGACGCATTCGATGCCGCTGTAAAGGCGGGAACGGCCGAAAACGAGGAGATCGCCGCCCTGTGCGACACGCTTTGCGGCGCGTGGAACCATCTCAGCACCAGCGGCAGCATTTGCGAAATTTACTATAATCGCGATCCCAATGCCTGCCGGGACGAATACCTTGCGTGGTGCGCCATGTATGCAAGAGATTACAGCAGGGAGATCGAAGTTTTCCGCACGGCTCTGACTTCAAAATACGGGGACGCCGTTCGGGAAAAGTTGGGCGGACAGCAGGCCGACGAGATCCTTGCCCAGACTCCCGACACACAGGCGCAGCTTGACCTGCTTGCCCGGTGCGACGCGCTGGTCGACGATTACTGGACCGGAATGAACGCGGACTACACGGCTGGCGTCGGCGGCAGGACGTATACCTATGCGCAGCTTTCGCAGGCATGGGAGGACGGTACGCTGGACTACGATGGATATATCGGCGGCTATCTCCAGATCGAACGTCAGAAAAATGCCGCCGTGGCGCCGGTTCTTGCGTCCCTTGTAAAGCTGCGCAACGAGTACGCCGTGTCCAAGGGCTATCAGAATTATGCGGAATACGCCTATCCCAACGTATACCAGCGTGATTTCACGACGGACGACGCTAGGGCGCTGGAATCCTATGTGAAAAAGTATCTCGCGCCTGTCCGGAAGATGTGCGATGAAATCCGGTCGCGCAACGGTGATCTCAGTGAGGACAGGTTCAGCGCGCTGGGCGATCTCTCCCAGCAGCAGACGCTTGACCTTGTGCGGCCGTATATGTCCAAGGTGTCCGGCGAATACGCGAAGCTATTCGACTATATGGAGCGCAATCAGCTCTGCGACGTCAACACCGGCGACAACAAGCTGGAGTCGTCGTTTACCACGCCTCTCAGCGAATACGCGTCGGCCTATATTTTTATCGGCGACAGCGGCGCGGACGGGGATGTCATGAGCCTCGTCCATGAATTCGGCCACTTTGCGCAGTTCTGTCTTGACGAACAGCCGTCCGGCGCATACGACGTTTCTGAGATCAACTCGCAGGGCCTTGAGGCGCTGTATCTGAAATACGCCGACGGACTCGCCGGGGAAGAAGGCGGGGATGCGCTGCGCGCATACATTGTGTGTGACCTTGTCGGCACGGTCGTGGATGGGTGCCTGTACGATGAATTTCAGCAGAAGCTCTATGAGGACGGGAACATGACGCCCGACGAAATGAACCGGCTCTATCGCAGCATTGCGGAGGAGTACGGCATTGCATTTGCCACGGACAGCGACGTGTCCTACAGCTGGATCGACGTGAACCACACCTTTGAAAGCCCGCTCTACTATATCAGCTACGCTACCTCCGCCTGCACCGCGCTGGAGCTTCTGAACATGTCCGCCAGCGACTACGGCGCGGCTGCCGACATGTACCTCCGGATCACCGCCGATTCCGGAGACAGCTCCTACCGCGCGCTCCTCAAAAAAGAGGGCCTCACAGACATCTTTTCGGCAGACGGCGTCCGGAAAATCGCCGACGGCGCGCTGCAATACATGGAAGGGGAAGTCGCCGACGTGCCGGACTATACGGATCTCTCCGGCCACTGGTTTGCCGGCGGCGCACAGCTTCTCTCTGCGGAGGGACTCATGCGCGGCAAGGGAACGGCCTTTTCACCCAATGCGAAAACAACGAGGGCCATGTTCGTGACGGTTCTCTACCGTCTGCTCGGCGCGGACGAAAAGGCGGAGAAGGCCACATTCAGCGACGTGCAGGATTCGGAGGCATGGTACTACAATGCCGTGAACTGGGCCGCAGAGGAGGGATACGTTCTGGGCAGCGGCGGCGCGTTTCGACCGGAGAAGCCGATCACCCGGCAGGAGATGGCCGTGATCCTGGCCCGCGCATTCGTCAGCGAGGACACGCAGGCGGACGAGAGCGTTCTTGCGCAGTACTCCGACAGTGCGAACATCTCCGGCTATGCCCGCAGCAGCGTGGCACTCGTCACCGCGGCGGGGCTTATGAAGGGCAGCGGCGGCAGCTTCTGCCCGCTTGAGGAGGCCACGAGGGCTGAAACGGGGCAGGTGGCCCTGCGCTGTGCCGGATAGCGTTTTGAAGAGCGGGGCGTCTCTGCGGAGACGCCCCGCTCTTGCTGCGGCCTGGGCCCTGCCGCATTCCCGTGCCGCCGGCTCCGCTGCCGGAAAACGATGCCCCGCTTCGAAGCGGAGAAGCCGGAGGTTGGCAAGGCGGGTCTGCGGGGAGCGGCGAAATTTGCGCCGTCAGGCCGCAGCGCCCGCCTGCGCAGTTGGGTCATGGAAGGGAAGTGGGAGCGTGTGCCTGAAACCGACTGGAACAGGCGCTCGGTGCCCAAGGACAGACGGCGCATCCATTCAGACGAGAAGGAGTGGCAAGTAATATACATTTACAGAATATGGCGCGTGTCCAAACCTTCGTGATATCCCGTCATGCCCCGTGGCGGAGACGTCTCCCGCAATATGGAACACCGGGGACGAGGGCGGAACAGACTTGCCTTGCGCTCTGCGGCGCGCCGTGTTAGAATGCGGCATAGAAATATAGCGGAGCGCGCGGCTGCGGAGGGAAAGCGATGACTGAGGCAGAAAAAAATACCCTCTGCGGGCCTTGCCGCAGGGCATTACGGCCCGGGGCGTGCGGCTCGCCTGTGCAAAAAAGAAGATGACCTGTGCCAGCCGCCGGAGAATTGTGCGCGGGCACATTCCGCCGGGGCCGGGAGACGCCGCTGCGGACCGGCTGACGGAGGCCGACATCGGTGGCTTCCTGAAGAGAAAGGCCTCCGGAGGGGCGGACCGGGCAGCCTTTCGGAAAGTATGTTGTGGAGATCTTCTGCATTCAGAACGCGGCGCCGAGAACGGTGAGCCGGGAGCGCCCGGCTGTGCGCGGGATAAGGGGGGGGAGTGAGCCATGCAGTACTGGACGGAAAAACGGATCGCGTGGTACCAGAGGGCCATTGCCTGCTGCCGGTTTGACGAACGTCTTGCCGATGCGCTGGAACCGTATCTGACGGACTGCCGGACCGTCTGCGATCTGGCCTGCGGCACCGGCTATCTTGGCATGGAGCTGGCCCGCCGGGGTTATCGGGTCAGCGCCATCGACCGGTGCGAAACGGCCATCGGATGGCTGCGGGGAGAGTGCGAGAGGCGCGGCCTCTCCATGGAGGTCGGGTGCGCGGACTGGACACAGCTGGGCGGAAGGCAGTGGGACTGCGTGGTAATGTGCATGGCAGGCGCCCGCCCGGAGGAACTTCCGCTGCTGCTGGGGCTCTGCCGCAGGCGCCTGATCCTCGCCGTGCGGACGGACGGGCCTGAACCGCACAGTGCCGCGCTGGAGCAGGCCCTGAGAGACGGCGGCTGGCGTTACGTCCGTCGGCCCTTCGGTGCCGAGTTGGGCCAGCCGTTTTTGTCCGAAGAGGACTACAGGGAATACATTGACTGCTTCCAACGGTCGGAGAAGCTGCAAAGCAGCCTGCGCAGGTACGCTGCAGCGGACGGCTACCCGCTGTATCTGCCGCTCCGGCGCAATCTGATGCTGTATGCCGTTGAAAGCCCCGCCCCGGTCGGCGGGCCGCGCTGATTGCGGGTGGCAGAAGAACGAATCGGGCGGACTTTCTCACACGGAGATGCCGCCGATCATCCTGGCACAGACGGGGCGATCATGGCGGAGAAGCCGCCCTGCACGGCCATGCACAAGCCGCAGACCAGCCCACGCTTATCGGGGAACCAGCCGGTGGCAATATAGGTGAACGGGTGTGCAGAAGCAGCCGCAGGCCAGTCCGAAGCAGGCGCCGGAGGTGATGCGCAGGCCCACTGCGGAGGAGGGGAGCAGAGCGGTTCCTGCAAAGCAAAGCACCGCGTCCGGAAAAAAGACGACCTTGGGTTTGAAGCGTGCGGTCAGCTGGCCGCCCAGCAGGTGGCCGGAGGGTGCGGAGGATGTCTTGTCCATATGTGCGTTCTCCCTCTTTTTGTGACGAAAATTGGGGTCAGACGATGGCTCAGCCGCCGTTCTGGCCCTTAAATTTTACTTTGAAGGAGATATGTTCTTCATAGCTGCACGAAGAAATCGGAGTATATAAACAGGCGGGCCAAAGGACTGCGCGGCGGTTATGCCGCTCCGCCTGATAATGCCGGGAATCTTGACAACGCTGGATGCAGGCTGCCAAAATGGGATACCCGCCGGTAGCGCCTGAGGAGATTGCCGAAAAGTAATTTGCGCTGCAATGCAGTCAAATGTCCTGACAGGAAGCAGCCGATTGGATATGGCAACGCCGCCGCTGCGATACATTAGCAGCGGCGGCGTTATCCTTCATGCGCCCGTAAATGATCGGCGTGCCCGTGATTTCTCGATCGGCAATGAACTGCACAGTCGGCGGCGCGGCCGCGTTCCATCAGCGGGCCCTTTGGGGGAGCCTCTCAGACCTTAATGATGGGCTCACCATCTCACAGCATGATTGCGAAAGGCAAAGCGGAGGGACGGGCCGGCGGACGCGCCGAACAATCTATCGGGCCTCAAAAACAAAATTGTGAAGCATGGAAATACAAACATGGCGAGCCTGCCTGCCTCGATCCTGCCCCTGAAGCAAAACGTGCAACAAAAAATCCGCATACCGAGGGGATCGCGGCGAAAGGCCCTTCACCGCTGATTGCAACGGCCCGGAGACGACCGACGGGGGCGGCGGGGCCTGCCTCCGCCCGCGGGATTGTAGGCGCTGCACATTAAAGGGACACAATTTGTGAGAATTGACAGAGACCTGACGAACAGTTTTAGTTATACTTTTTTTAGAGCCACGCTATATGTCACGTCAAAACAAGAAAGGGTGAACATGATGAAAGACTTTACAGGAAAAGTCGCAGCGATAACAGGCGCTGCAAATGGTATTGGCAAATCGTTTGCGGAGGAAGCGGCCCGCCGCGGCATGAAACTTGCGCTGCTGGATATTGAAGATGACCGGCTCCAGGACGTTAAGACGGAGTGCGAGGCGCTGGGTTCACCGAAGGTGATCACCATCAGGGTTGACGTTTCAGAGTACGAGCAGGTCAGAATGAGCGTCAAGCGCATCATGAACGAATTCGGCAGGATCGACATTTTCTACAGCAACGCAGGTGTCGCAGGCGCCGGAACTCTGGGCAACATCCCGCCTCAGGACTGGGACTGGATCACCAGCGTGAACTTCCTGGGTATGGCGTATTATGTGACGGAAGTGCTGCCCATCATGAAGAAGCAGGGCACGGACGCCCATTTCCTGCTCACCGTCTCCATCGGCGGCCTGCAGCCCGGCATGCGTATTCAGTCCGCTTACACCGCAAGCAAGCATGCAGCCATGAGCCTCGCCGAGAGCATCAGCGATTACGCCAGCAATTATGCCCCGTTCATCGGAGTCACCGCCTTCTGCCCGGAGTATGTCAACACCACCATCGGCGACAGCGAGGACAGACGCCCGGAGAAGTTCAAGAAGCCGTACGATCCGTTTTACGCGACGGCGGATTATCAGGAGTATAAGGCGAACTTCTCAAGTCGCATCAAGGAAAAGGGGTATAATCCGAGATTTGTGGGTCCGCGGCTGTTCCGCGCGATCGAGGATAATCAGCTGTATGTGCATCCCCATATCCACACGCATCAGATGATCAGGGACCGCTTTGCCCGCATTGAGGCCGACCTGAAAAAGGACGAGGAACTCGACGCGGAATTCAAGGCGCTTGAGGGCTACGACAACTGAGCCTTATCCGTATTAACTGAACAAGCATAAGCAGCGGCTCCCGGGTTTTTCGGGAGCCGCTGCGTTGAATTGTCCAAAGGACTTTCTGAGTGCTCGAAACGGCGCGCAAAAAACACAGCTTTGTTCCGCGCAGTCCTGAAAATCAATGGTTGCAGCGGCGATCTGTTCAATTCGAGGCGGGGCTCTGCTGTGTTCCTTTTTGTGCCATAAAATACCGCTCTCATTGCGAAAAGCTGTCACCGCGCTTTCGGCGCTGTTGGCCGGGTTCAGGCTGCCTTTCGGGATTATCCGGTTCGCATCCGCAGGCCGATTTCCGCTTATGGGGCAGGGCGGCCGCCTCCGCCGGACAGCTCGGCTGCCTTTTCTTTGCCGTGAGCAGGGCTGTGCCCAATCATTTGGCGCGGCAGAACCCGCTGGAAGACGATGTACAGAGGAAGCATGTTTTGAGTTGTCCTGAGCAGGAAATGAGGGGATGCACGCAGCGCCGGTGGGGTCACATCGGTGCTGTGCGGAATCGCTTGGGGCCGTTCTGTCGGGATTTTGCGGGAATAGTTGCGCCCGGGGCAGGGACGGCTGCCTGCGCGGAACTGTTTTTGCTGTCCCAAATCAATTCCGCACCATGGGTTTGCGGGGAGCAGAGACCCGCCAAGGAGTGTTCAAATTGCAAAACCGCAGACAGAGGCGCCGCATGTGAAGGCTCTGCGCGGGGGAGTGGGACGCTTCTCAGCAAGAGATACTGCTGCCGCGTGTGCCGCGCTGCCGCATGCCGCAAAATCCGCGTTGAACCGTGTCTCCGCCCGCGCGTCAGAGGCACTGCATAGTGGAGGAAAACTCGGCCTGGGCCCTTCAGGCTGGGCAGATACCTGCCCGCTCAAATGATCCGTCATTCCTTCGGATGCGGAAGGCTTTTGTCAAAATGAATAAAATTCATTCACTTCCTTTGGCGGATATAAATATTGACAAAAGCGGGAAACTGAATTATACTCGTGAGTACAATAACAGATGGGAGAGACGAAATTGCGCCGTCTGACAAACGAGATCGACCTGCAAAACGAGCAGATTCTGGAAGTTGCAATTCAGCAGTTCTGCGAAAAGGGCTACGCAAAAACAAGGATGGAAGACATCGCCCAGATTTTGGGGATCACCAAAACACCGATCTATTACCATTTCAAGGACAAGGCGGGCCTGTTCGACGCCGCGTTCCGCAAGGCCATGAACAGTCTGTACGCCAGCGATGCCGCGATCTTTGCCAAAAACTGCAGCGTATATGAAAAATTGGTGGAGAGCTTCGTGGTGTGCGCCGTCTCCGCCTCTCAGCTTCAGATCGACGAGATGGGACGCATCCTGATGAGGGAGGGAGAACCTCTCAGCGCCACCGGCCGATACCAGCAGGAGATGATGGAACGCTTCTATGTGCTGAAGGCCGGAGCCATGCGGGACGCCCAGCAGCGCGGCGAAATCCTTCCGGATGCCGACATCGACGAGCTGTATGCGCTGATCAACGCCTGCTACAGCGGCGTACTCAGCTGGGCCGGGGGAGTGGCACTCCATGAGAACATGACGCCCGGCGCCAAGGAAGCCCTCATCAAGCGCCTCATCGGCCGGGTCTTCGAGGCCATCCGCCCGCTCTATTTTGCGGACTCCGATAAAACCTGAATCCGTTTGATAAATCCCCCTGCCTCCTGCGCAGCGCACCGGAGCGGCGGGATTTATTAAAGGCATAAAATAAACGTACCAGTTCATTTAATAATGGTAAGAACGGGCGAAAGCGCTGCGGCAGATAAAACACTGCAAATACCGCATGGTAACTACTTGGAGCGAATGGCTCCTGATTTTTAAAACTATAATAAACGAATGAGTACGTTTAATTATTAGAATTTGATTGAGAGGAGCGCACATTCCATGACCGTTTACAAACATATCCTGCTGGAAAAGAAGCCCCCGGTGGCCCTGGTGACCCTGAACCGTCCCGAGATGATGAACGCCCTGAACCTGGAGACCATCCGCGAACTCGGAGAGTTGTTTTCCCAGCTGTCCCGCGACCCGGAGGTACTGGGCGTGGTCCTCACCGGCGCAGGCCGGGCCTTCTGCGCCGGCGCAGACCTGTCCGGGCTGGCGGACGACGGCGGAAACCGGAACTTCGCCACCCGCGCCTTCGTGCTGGAGGCTCAGGAGCTGATGAACCAGATCGAGTCTTTCCCCCATCCGGTGATCGCCGCGGTGAACGGCTTTGCTCTGGGCGGCGGCTGCGAACTGACTCTGGCCTGCGATCTGCGCATTGCGGGAGAGAAGGCGGTCTTCGGTCTGCCGGAGACGACGCTGGGTGTGATTCCCTGCTTCGGCGGCACCCAGCGGCTGCCCCGGCTCATCGGCACCGCCCGGGCCAAGGAAATGATCTATACCGGCCGCAAGGTCAAGGCTGACGAGGCGTTGGCGATGGGGATCGTCACGGCGGTGGTGCCGCAGGAGGAGGCCGCCGCGGCCGCAGAGGAAAAGCTGCGGGAGATCACCGCCTCGGCTCCGCTGGCGGTGCAGCTGGCCAAGGCTGCCGTCAACAGGGGCATTGAGATGCCGCTGCGGGAGGCGCTGGAGCTGGAGGCCGACATGACGGCCCTGCTGGGAACTACCGGGGACGCGGCAGAGGGGGGCGCGGCCTTCCGGGAACGGCGCCGCCCCGTATTCAAGAATCTGTAAATTTGGGAGGCTGTAAGCGTGGTACATTATCATTTTGCAACGGATGAACAGCGGGAGCTTGCGGAGAACTGCCGCAAAATTCTGGAGAAGGAGCTCGCGCCCCGCATCTCCGATCTGGAGAAGGCGGAGGGCATCGCGGCATTCCCGCGGGACGTGGTCAGGACCTTGGGCAAGGCGGGCTACTGCGGCATGGCCATCCCCGAAAAGTGGGGCGGCTACGGCTTCGACTTCAAGACGCAGACCCTGATCTATGAGGAAATGGCCCAGATCGACGCAGGCTTTTCCTTCAACTTTGCGCTGGGTTGCTGCGGGCCTGTGGGCATCGAGACCACTGCCATCCCCAAGGAGGAAAAGCAGGTCTGGTACGACCGCTGCCGCAGCGGCGACGCGATGTTCGCCACCTGCCTCACCGAGCCCAACGCGGGCTCCGACACCCGCATGATCCGCACCACCGCCGTACAGGACGGCGACGAGTGGGTCATCAACGGCACCAAGTGCTTCATCACCAACGGCGCGCTGGCGGACGCCTTCGTGGTCTCCGCCTACGTGGACAAATCCAAGGGCCCCGCGGGCATCGCCCAGTTCTTCGTGGAGAAGGACCGGGGCGTGAAGATCGGCAAGGTGGAGGACAAGATGGGCCTCAAGCTCTCCATCACCTCCGAGGTCATCTTCGACGAGGTCCGGGTGCCCATGGATCACCTGTGCGGCTCTATCTACTACCTGAAGCCCGACGAGGCCAAGGAGCTGCCCGTCAGCAAGCTCAAGGGCAACGCACTGATCCTCAACGGCATCGCCATCGCCCGCATCACCTCCATGGTTCACGCTCTGGGCCTCGGCCAGGCGGCGCTGGACTGCGCCGTGAAATACGCCAAGGAGCGCCGCCAGTTCGGCAAGCGCATCATCGACCACGAGGGACTGGGATTTTTGATCGCGGACATGCAGATGCGGGTGGACGCCGCCCGCGCGCTGCTCTATTACAGCGTGGACTGCCTGGACAACCAGATCGACACCGGCACCCTGAGCCCCTCCACCAAGGTCTACGTCTCCGAGTCCATGCTTCAGGTGGCTCTGGACGCGATCCAGGTGCTGGGCGGCTACGGCTACATGAAGGATTATCCGGTGGAAAAGCTGGCCAGGGACGCCAAGGTGTTCTCCATCTTCGAGGGAACCAACCAGATCAACAGACTGGTGGCCGCCCGCACACTGGCAGGCCGGGATCCTCAGGCGCCCAGAAAAAAATAAGCACCCCGCAGAAAACGCCGCGGGAACGCGGCAGCGAGTACATACACAAAAAACGACAGGAGGATTTATCATGGATAACAAGGCGTACATCGATTCTTTGGTACTCAAGGGCAAAGCGGCAGTAGAGAAAATTTCCGGCTACTCTCAGGAACAGATCGACAAGATGGTTCAGGCCATCTCCAAGGCGTCCATGGCCCATGCCATGGAGGTCGCGCAGATCAACATGGTGGAGACCGGCATGGGCAATCTGCAGGCGCTCACCTCTATGTCCAGCGGCGCGATGCTGTTCTACGACGGCGTCAAGGGTCAGAAATCTCTGGGCCTCATCGACGAGGACCCCGTCACGGGCCTGCGGACCTTCGCCAAGCCCATGGGCGTGCTCTGCTGCTCCGCCCCCTCCACCACGCCGGTGTTCAACATCATCTTCGTGGCCATCCACGGCCTCAAGAGCGGCAACGCCGTCATCAGCTGCCCCCATCCCAACGCCAAGAAGTGCGTGATCCGGGAGATCGAGGTCATGCGGGAGGCGCTGGTCTCCGTGGGCGCACCGGCGGATCTGCTGCAGGTGATCGAGGAGCCCACCATCGAACTGTCCGGAATTTTGATGGAATCCTGCGACGCCATCATCGCCGTTGGCGGCGCGGCCATGGTCAAGGCGGCCTACTCCAAGGGCAAGCCCTGCTTCGGCGTGGGCCAGGGCAACGTGCAGACGCTGCTGGGCAAGGATTACGCCGACCTGGACAACATGGCGAAGAACATGTTTGAAAGCCGCATCAACGGCAACGGCGTCCCCTGCACCGGCGAGCAGACGCTGTGGATCCCCCGTGACAAGCACGACGCCGTGGTGGCCGCCTTTGAGAAGCTGGGCGCCTACTACCTCAATGACAAGGCTGTGATCGACCAGATGCGCGCCGCCTTCTTCGACGAGCGCGGCATCAACCGCGCCATCGTGGGCAAGCGCCCCAAGAAGGCTCTGGCCGCCGCCGGCATTACGCTTGAGGACCTGTCCGACAAGAACCAGCTGCTGCTGGTGGAGCTGAACTCCTGGGGCAAGGACGAGCCGCTGGCCCGCGAGATCATGTTCCCGATCATCCGCCTGAATATGTACGACGATTTCGACGAGGCCGTCCGGCTGGCGAGAGGCAATCTGCTCATTGAGGGCGCCGGCCACAGCGCAGGCGTCTGGAGCCGCGACCAGAAGGAGATTGACTACGCCGCACATATGCTGCCTGTCGGCCGCCTGCTGGTGGAACAGGGCGGCGGAAACTCCACCGGCTCCTTCTTCAACGGCCTGCCCTTCACCAACGCCGTGGGCTGCGGCACCTGGGGCGGCAACACCATTTCCGAGAACCTCACCTTCCGGCATCTGCGCAACTTCACCAAGGTGGCAAATATGAAGAACGCCGGCATTATGGCCAAGATCGATTTCCAGAAGATGATGGCCTGCGACTGATCGCCCCCTTCTCCGCGAACGGGAGGGCCGATTCCATCTCTCCCGTTCGCGGCGCCCTCCGCCGGGACCGGCCCGGCACAGTCTGCATGAAAGGCAGGAAGTACCTGTGGGCAAAAAAATTCTGACCATCAATCTGGGCACTACCTCCACCCGGCTGTCGGTATTCGACGGAGAGACCATGCTGGATGAAAAGAAACTCTCTCATTCGGAGGAGGAGCTCAGAGCCATGCCCCAGAGCGGGCATGTGGAGCAGCGGCGCGAGCTGCTTGTGAACTGGCTGGCTGCGTGCGGCCTGAGCATCGGGGACATCGACGCCGTGGCCATGCGCATTCCCAATCTTCCCAGATCCATCACCGGCGGCACCGTCCGCATCGACGGCGGGCTGCGCCGGGCGCTGGAGAAGCACTATCACCCCGACAAACCCCTCACGCACGGCACGGACATCACCCTCGCTCTGGCCGACGCCGTATGCGGCGGCCGGGAGATTCCCTACTATGTGGTGGAGCCGGCCAACCAGAACGACATGATCCCCGAGGCCCGGCTCACCGGCCACCCGCTGCTGGAGCGGACCACCATCTTCCACGCCCTCAACCAGAAGAGCGTGGCGCGCCTTCAGGCTGCAAAGCTGGGAAAACGCTACGAGGAGTGCAATTTTGTGGTGGCCCACATGGGCGGAGGCATCTCCGTGTGCGCCCATCAGCACGGCCGCGTCACCGATACCAACAACTGCAGCGGAGAGGAGGGGCCCTTCTCCGGCACCCGCACCGGCACGCTTCCGGCGCGGCAGCTGGTGGATCTCTGCTACAGCGGAAAATACTCCTATGAACAGCTTCTTGGAATGCTTTTGTGGAAGGGCGGCATCACCGCCTATCTGGGCACGGGCGACCTGCGCGAAGTGGAGGCTCGGGCAGACGCCGGAGACGAAAAGGCCGCGCTGGTGTTCCGCACCGTCGCCTACCGCACTGCCAAGGAGATCGGCGCGCTGTGCGCCGTCATCGACGGGCCGCTGGACGGCATCCTTCTCACCGGCGGCATGTCCAATTCCCGGCAGATGTGCAAGCTGATCGGCGACCGGGTGAGCCGGTTCGCCCCGGTGAGCGTCTACGCAGGGGAGCGGGAGAGCGAGGCGCTGGCCGCAGGAGTTCTGCGGATTCTCAACGGAGAGGAACAGCCCGCCGTCTATCCCGAGTGACCCGCTGAAAAAATGCCGCGGGGCCGCGGCTTGAGAGAAAAGAGGCAACCATATGGAACTCCAAACCATCGATCAGGTTATCGAAATCATCCGCGCCAGCGCCCGGCCCAGACGGCTGGCTGTGGCCGCCGCCGCAGACGGCCACACGCTGGAGGCCGTGGTTCGGGCCCAGCGGGAGGGGCTGGTATCGCCCGTCCTGTTCGGCGACGGAACGGAAATCGAACAGCTGCTCCGGGGGCTGCACGCCAACCCGGCGGACTGCCGCATCGTCCATGCCGTCAGCGACACGGCGGCGGCCGAACTCGCCGTGGCCTCCGTGCACCGGGGCGAAACAGACCTTCTGATGAAGGGCATGATCCAGACAGGAGACCTCATGCGGGCCGTTATTGACAAGGAAAAGGGCCTGCTCCGGGAGGGAGACACCATTTCTCTGTTCACCATCAGCGAGATGACGCATTATCACAAGCTGCTGGTGATGACCGACTCGGGCATCGTCCGCACGCCCACACTGGAGCAGAAGGCCGGTATTCTGAAAAATGCGGTTAAGGTTCTGCGGGCCTATAGCTATGAACAGCCCAAGGCCGCCGCCATCTGCGCCGTGGAGGTCGTCAATCCCAAAATGCCGGAGACTGTGGACGCGGCAAAGCTCGCCGAGATGAGCCTTGCCGGAGAGCTGGGGCCCTGCATCGTGGAGGGCCCGCTGTCCATGGACATCGCCATGAGCGCCGAGGTTGCCCGGTACAAGGGCATTGACAGCGCCGTGGCGGGCAACGCGGACATTCTGCTCTGGCCCAACGTCCTGTCCGGCAACATCGCCATCAAATCCATGGGCTTTTGCGGCGGCATCAGGAAGACCGTCGCCTTCGCGGTGGGCGCCAAGGTGCCCATTGTCATGACCTCCCGGGGCACCGATGTGGAGGGAAAATATTACGCGATCCTCGGAGCAGCCGCGGCCTCCTGAGCGCCGCGGGACTGTACCCGGCCCGCCTTCTCCCTGAAGCGGGCGGCGCGAAGCCGGGGCGTGACGCCCGGCCGTCGGACTCCATAACTTTTCATTTAGGGGGAAAGGCTTTGAATATCTTAGTTTGCATCAAGCAGGTGCCGGATACCACGGAGATCAAGATCGATCCGGTTACCAATACGCTGATCCGGGACGGTGTTCCCAGCATCGTCAATCCCTTCGATGCGTGCGCGCTGGAGATGGCCGCCCGCATCCGGGACGAGCAGGGCGGCCGCGTCGTGACCATGTCCATGGGCCCCGCCCAGGCCAAGGCCGCGCTGAAGGAGAGCCTCACCGTGGGCGCGGACAAGGCGTATCTGGTCAGCGACCGGGCCTTCGGCGGCTCTGACACGCTGGCCACCAGCTACATCCTCTCCCGGGCCGTCAAAGCGGTGGAGGAGCGGGAAGGCCCCTTCGACATCATCTTCTGCGGCAAGCAGGCCATCGACGGCGACACCGCCCAGGTGGGCCCCGAGCTGGCCGAGCAGCTGGGCTATCCCCAGATCACCTATGCCTCTCAGGCGTCCGTCCACGGCACCGCGATCCGGGCGGAACGGGAGACAGAGAACGGAAAAGAGATCTGGGAGTCCTCCTTCCCTGTGGTCATCACGGCGGGCAAGGGCGCCTGCGAGCCGCGCTACGCCTCGGTGGGATCCATTCTGGCGGCCAACCGGGCCGATTTCCCGGTCCTGACCATTCAGGAGATCCCGGCAAAGCCGGAGCACAGCGGTCTCAAGGGGTCGCCCACCAAGGTACAGAAAACGTTCGTTCCTCTCCGCAAGGGCGGCGGCGTCATCATCCGCGAGGAGACCGGCAAGGCATCGGCGGTCAAGCTGGCGGGGATGCTCGCAGACATCGGACTGGTATGAGGGAGGGGATTGACGATGAGTGAGTATCGCAATATCTGGGTCTTTATTGAGACTTTTCAGGGCGCAGCAAAGAACGTGGGACTGGAGCTTCTTTCCCCCGGCCGCGCCATGGCCGACAAGACGGGCCAGAAACTGGTGGGCATTGTCATCGGCGAGCACGCGGAGGAGGCGGCAAAGGCTGCCTCTGCACACGGAGCCGATCAGGTGATTCTGGTGGACGGCCCGGCCTATGCCGAGTACAACACCGCCGTCTATGCCGACGCCATGCACCAACTGGTGGAGAAGTACAAACCCGACACCATTCTCTTCGGCGCGTCCAGCACCGGCCGGGACTTCGCCCCCCGGCTCTCCTGCCGTCTGAAGACCGGCCTCACCGCCGACTGCACCGGCTTGGACGTCAACCCGGAGACCGGAAACGTCCAGTGGACCCGCCCCGCCTTCGGCGGAAACCTGATGGCCGTCATCGAGTGCCCCAACACCCGGCCCCAGATGGGCACCGTCCGGCCCGGCGTATTCAAAAAGGCACCGGCTCGGGACGTTGCTCCCGACATTGTCCGGGAGACGCTCCGCACCCCGCCCGTGCCTCAGTCAAAGCTGCTGGAACGGATTCAGGAGGTTGCGGGGGAGATCGTCGACCTGGAGGGCGCGGAGATCATCGTCTCCGGCGGCCGCGGGCTGGGCGCCTCCGAGAACTTCTCCCTGATCCGGGAGCTGGCGGGCGTGCTGGGCGGCGCCGTGGGCGCATCCCGCGCGGCGGTGGACGCCGGCTGGATCTCTCACGAACACCAGGTGGGGCAGACCGGAAAGACCGTGGCTCCCAAGCTGTACATCGCCTGCGGCATCTCCGGCGCCATCCAGCATCTGGCGGGCATGAGCGGTTCGGACACCATCGTGGCCGTCAACCGCGACCCGGAGGCTCCCATTTTCAGCGTCGCGCATTTCGGCATCGTGGGCGATCTGTTCGAGGTTGTGCCGGCACTGACCGCCGAGGTCCGGCGGCTCAAGGCCGAAAAGGACTGACCTCTGCGCCGGATACACCGAAATTTTTCAAAGGCTGTTTTCTTTCCAGGGTTTCCCTGCTATCATCTGTCTGATACCTCACGAGAACTCAATTTTAAAATTGTTATGGAGGTAGCATTATGTTAGGGATTACATCACCGACAATCACTCCGTTCATGTTCGGCATCGGCGCCAGGAGCATGGTGGGAGATAAAGCAAAGGAACTGGGCATGACCAAGGCCATGGTGGTCACGGATAAGGTGATCGCCGGCACCGGCCTGCTGGACCCGATCTTCGCAAGCCTGAAGGCCGCGGGCGTCCCCGCAATCCTGTATGACGGCGTCGTGCCGGACCCCACCGACGTCTGCGTGGACGAGGGCGGCCGGATCGCGCTGGCGGAAAAGGTAGACGGCATCATCGCCGTGGGCGGCGGCAGCTCCATGGATACCGGCAAGTGCATCAACCTGCTGCTGAACAACCCGCCTCCCATCGAGCAGTATTTTGTGCCTGCCATGCCCGCCCCCGTCAATCATCCCATGATCACCATTCCCACCACGGCGGGCAGCGGCGCGGAATGTACTTCCGGCGCCATCATCACCAACACCAAAGTGCATGTGAAGGTCCCCGTGGCCCTGTGCATGCCCACCTATATCTTCGTCGACCCTGAGATGTACGTCGGCCTGCCCCTGAAGCCCACCATCTACTGCGGCTTCGACGCGCTGACCCACGCGATGGACCTGATGACCTCCATTCACTGCGAGGAGCTGACCCGGGTGCTGACCGAGAAGGCCACCTGCCTCATCGCCGAGTATCTGCCCAAGGTCGTGGCCAATCCTCAGGATATTGAGGCCCGCGCGCAGATGGCTCTGGCCGCCACGCTTTCCGGCGAGTGCCTGAACACCAACTACAACGGCACCCATTACTCCCACTCCATCGGCCACTCCCTGGGCGCGATGCTGCATATGCAGCACGGTCTGGCCTGCGGTCTGGCTGTCCCGCAGATTCTGGAACGTCTGGCGGACATCAGTCCCGAGGCCACCCGCCGCTTCTGCGACTGCATGGGCTTCGGTCTGGACCCCAAGCTGCACAATGCCGCCTACGGCGCTCAGGCCAAGGCCGCCATGCAGAAATTCATGAAGGACGTTGGCATGCCCAACGCAAAGGAGCTGGGTTATACATTGGATCAACTGCTGGAAGCCATCCCCATGATTCTCACCGACATCATTACGGTATTCGGCTGGCCCGCACAGCTGGACGCCTCCGACTTTACGGACATTCTCACCGAGGCCTACGACCAGTAACGACCACGGCAAAACGGCCCGGCAGGCTGCCGCGCAGCAGCTCTGCCGGGCTGAGGTCCATCCGGCCGCCGCAGGCGGCCAACCGGGAGCAAACCGGCCGTCAAGGCGGGGCTTCCGAAAAAATGAAATAGGAAAGAAGCGTGCAACTATGGAGAACCCTCCTCAGGGCAGGGGAAAGGGGCTGATCTTTTTCCTGCTGACCAGCCATAATCTGTTTGCCATGATCCCGTATATGGCCTGTGCCGCCGTCCTGACCAATGTGGTGGCAGATCTGGCGATCCCGGCGTCCATGACGGCTTTCGTCATTACCACGATCACCATTGTCTCTGGCGTTTGCATGTTTGTCGGCAGCTACCTCATCGACTGGCTGGGCTACGTCAAGGGATTCAATGTGGCGGTAGCGCTGGAGGCGGCCGGCACGGCCATTTCGGCGGCAGCCCCCAACTTCGCCGTCTTTCTTCTGGGCCGCGTCGTTTTCGCCGTGGGCTTCGGCCTGAACGCCTCCATCGGCGGGGCGCTGGCATCCATGTGGTTTCCCGGCGCGCAGTACACCGCCTACAACACGGCCTATATGATCCTCTCCTGCGTGGGCGGCGCCGCGGCATACATCATCATCGGGCCCATCATCGGGCTGGTGGGGTCCTGGCAGAATGCCTACTGGGTCTTTGCCGCCATGATGGCGGCCTATATGGTGGTATGCTTCGCCGCCATCCGGTATCCCGCCGGCGTCAAGGAGGGCCTGGCGCAACAGAAAGCCGCCATCAAGTCCGGAGCGGCACCCAAGCCGGAGTTCCCCCTCAAGCGTGCCCTGAAGCGCCGCAACTTTATCCTGCTGACGGTGGCCACGATCTTTGTGACCGTTTCCAACAGCCTCTATCAGACCTATCTGCCCACCGCCCTCATGCAGGAGAACGGGATGAACTCCACCGCCGCCACCAGCATCACTGGCGTGGGTATTTTCGCCGGAATGCTGGGCGCCCTTGTGGCGGGCGTTCTGGTGGGCAAAACCGGACGGCGCAAGATTTTCAACACCATCGGCACCATCATTTTCGTGGCCGCCGGCGTGCTGACCGTTCTGAGTAAGGATTTCAGCGTCGTCCTGCTGATGTACATCGCCCTGAACGTGGGCTATTACCTGCGGATGCCCGCCATGTCCCAGTACTATCTGGAGGAGGTTGTCCCCTATGACCCGGCGATCATCGCTCCCGCCGTGGCCATGGTCAACGGCATCCCCATGCTGCTGAATCTGGTCAGCAGCTTCATCGCCTCGCCGATGACGGTGAGCGCCGGCTATGGAAAAACGCTCATTATTTTCCAGCTGCTGGGTGTTATCTCCATTGTTTGCTGTTTCCTCATGACGGAGTGCGGCCCTCGCGCACAGATGAAAAAGTCCGCCGAATGAGAGACTGATGGCTTCCGTCTCCGGGAGTGCCGGGGCGGGATCCAACGGCTCGTTTCCCCTGCGAACCGCACCAGCGGCTTCGTCAGGTTGGGGGCGCGGCTGCTCTCAACTCCGCAGCTGCCAGACAACGCAGACAGGACCCCGGCGGAGCAGTCCGCCGGGGTCCTGTTCAGTATTTGCCGCTCCGTACGGGAACGTTGCAATCCGGCCGCGCACGGACCGAACGCGGCCGTGCTTGTGCCGGCGGCAATGCCCTTTGAGGCGGCTCGAAGCACAGCCTCGTATGACAGGCGTCCCCGGCGCTCTGCGGGGCGGGGATGCGCCGGCGGCAGCCGCCGTGCGGCCGCGTCCGGCGGCGCGGCGTTTTTCCCGACGCGTCGGATCATCGGGAGATTGTGGACTCCGCGGCGGCATACCCCGCGGGCCGGCTGAAAAAAAACAGGCAGGGCAGCCCGCGTAGGGCTGCCCTGTCGCTGAAAAAGGAAGCGCGCCTGACGATCAGGCCTGCGGAGCAGACTGCTGGGAACTGCTCTCCGCAAGGGGTTTTCTCTGCACCTTCGGGACCAGCAGCATGGAGATCACGGAGATGATGTTGAGGACGATTGCATAGACGAAGGAAGAGGTGTAATTGCCGGAGCTGGCCACCAGCGCGGCAACGATGGCCGGGGTCACCAGTGTGCCGTAGACCATATAGGCCAGCATTCCGGTGCCATAGAGGCTGCCGGCATATTTGGTGCCGAAGCTCTTGGTGATGGCGACGGGATAGACGCAGTTGGTAGAACCGAAGCCGATGCCCAGCAGCGCGTAAGCCAGATAGAAGCCGCCCACGGTGCTGGCACTCATCATGGCGACGGCAGCACCGATGCTGAACACGCCGCACCAGATATAGACGAATTTGTAGCTGGTCTTGTCGATCAGCAGGCCAAGTCCCAGACGGCCCACCACGTTGGCGATCGCGTAGACGGTGACGCCCAGAGAGGCGATGGTGGGATCAATGCCGGCATTGGTCATGAACAGGGTGAAGCGGGGCAGCAGCACCACGTACAGAACGGGCATAATTGCCAGACACAGCGTGATCTGCCACATGGCGCGGGTGCGGAAGGCCCGCTTGGGACCCCAGCTTTCCAGCTGAGTCTCGTCGCCGCCCTTGGGCGGAACGTATCCGGCGGGAGTGTAGCCTTCGGGTGCCATGCTCATGCCGGAAAAGGCGATCACAAGGCCAACAACCAGCCACACGCAGCCCACGATAATCATGGTAGAGCGGACGCCGATGCCGCCGATCATCTTGGTGCAGACGGGGGCGATAATGGCGGAGGAGCCGCCCTGCACGGCCATGCACAGGCCGGAGACCAGTCCGCGCTTATCGGGGAACCAGCTGGTGGCGATGTAGGTGCCGGGAGTGTAGAAGCAGCCGCAGGCCAGTCCGAAGCAGGCACCGAAGGTGATGCGCAGGCCTACTGCGGAGGAGGGGAGCAGAGCGGTTCCTGCAAAGGCGATGAACCAAAGCACCGCGCCCAGAGAAAAGACGACCTTGGGTTTGAAGCGTGCGATCAGCTGGCCTCCCAGCAGATGGCCGGGGGTGCAGAAGGTCGCCATCAAGGTAACAGCGGCGGAGATGGTCTCGACTGGCATACCGGTGTGTTTTGCCAGAGGAGTGACAAAGACAGCGGGGGCGCCGACCAGACCTGCGAAGAACAGAATAATCAGCGCGCGGATCAGGATGCTGTTGCGGTTGATTGCCGGTTGTGCGGAAGATGTCTTGTCCATGTGTGTTTCCTCCCTCTTTTTGTGACGAAAATTGGGGTCAGACGATGGTCCAGCCGCCGTCTACCAGCAGCAGTTGGCCTGTTACATAACTGGAGGCGTCGGAGGCCAGATAGAGCATGGCGCCGTTCAGTTCTCCGGGCTGGCCGCGCCGGCCCATGGGGCAGTTGTTCCGGATGCCGGCCTCATAGGCCTCGTTGGCAACCCGGGCGGACATCTCGCTGGCGAAATAGCCGGGGCCCAGCGTATTGACGGTGATGCCGGATTTCGCCCACTCCGACGCCAGCGCGCGGGTCATCATGTAGACCGCGCCCTTCGCGGTGGAATAGCCGGAGCGGGGAACACCGTTCATAGTGACCTGGCAGTGGAAGGAGCCGATATTGATGATCTTTCCATACTGCTGCTTCAGCATGATTTTCCCAACCTCGCGGGCCACGAAAAAGACGCCGTTCACATTGGTGTTGATCACCTTGTTCCACGTCTCGTCGTCCGTATCCACCGCCGGGGTGGAAAAGCTGGACGCGGCGTTGTTAATCAGAATATCGATGCGGCCGAAGGACTCGGCCACGGTGTCTATTGCGCTCTTAACCTGCTGGGAATCAGTCACGTCACACGGAATAGCCAGGCACTTTACACCGTAGGCCTCAACTTCCTTTTTGACTTCCTCCAGCTTTTGAATACGGCGGGCCATGATCGCCACGTTGGCCCCCTGCTCGGCAAGGCACAGGGCAAATTGCCTGCCAAGCCCTGAGGAGGCACCTGTAATCAGTGCATACTTTCCCTTCACGTCAAAATAGTTCTTCATCCTTCACGTCCCTTTCTGTATCGGATCGCAACCTGCGATTTATTTAACGATAGCGGATTTGAAGGCTGGCAACAATGTGCAAGGCTTACAGGATTTTGACAGTTTTTGTGCATTGTGCGGCGGTTTGCGGAGATTTTGCAAAGGCGTTTGGTCGCTTTGATGATCGGCTCGGCGCGGGATATGAAAGGGCTCCCGAAGGCACAGCCTTCGGGAGCCCTGAAAACAGGATACGCGTGTCAGCAGTAGTGATCCCGGTGAGAGACCAGCTGGCCCTCCAGCGGGACAATGGAGTGAAATTCGGCGTGGTTCCGGGCCATACAGTCCTTCGCGGCCTGAAGATGCTCCGGCTCGAGGAGGAGGGACATCCCGCAGGAGAGCTCGCCCTGAATGGAGCGGGGAGCGGGGGCGATGCGGTTGGGAATGTTCTCTCCCGTCAGGAGGTCGTGGAGCGCCAGCCCCTGCTCGTAGTTGGCAAACAGAACATAGTAGCGCAGGCGCTTGTCATCCATTGAGCATCTCGACAAAAGCGCCGATCCGCGTGCGCAGCTGCTCGGCGTCGGTGTCCGTATAGTCGGTTTCCAGATTGAGAACGGGCACGCCGGCGGCCTTCAGCGCGCTGGAGACGCCCCGCTTCTCCGTGTCGTACAGGCAGCAGAATTTCAGGCTGCAGTCGATCACGCCGTCCGCGCGATATTCCTTCACCATGCGCAGGATGTCGTCGATCCGGCCCGTGTTGGGCGTGAAGCAGGCGCAGTTGGTTTTCATGTACCGCTGAGAGAGGGCCATGAACTGGCCGTCCAGTGTCGTCTGAGACTCGTCCACCAGATTTTCAAAGTAGCGGGTGCCCGTGCACATTTCCTCGCACACCACCATGGCGCCGCTGGTTTCGATGATGTTGTGCAGCTTCCAGTTGGGCACGGCCAGCGGCGTTCCGGTGAGCAGGATGCGCTTGGTGCCGGCGGGGACCACGGAGACGCCGTCCCGGATGCGCTGCTCCAGCTCGTCCGCCAGACGGTTGCACATCTGCGCGCAGCGCACGGGATCGTCGAAGAAGGAGATCTGCATCATCAGCAGCGCATCGCGGCCGGAAATGGGCAGGCAGGCGGACTTGCGGCAGTTGTAGACCCGGGCCAGCGCACGGCGCTTTTCATTGATGATGCGGATCGCCTGCCCCAGAGTCTCCGGGGTGATGGCGTTTCCGGTGAATTCCTCCACCTTTTTCGCGAACTCCGCGATCTCATCCTTCCATTTGACGATGTCCTTTTCCCGCTTCATCTGCGGAACATCCATCACGTACATGGGCACGTCCTCGCCCAGAATTTCGTAGGCCTTTTTCTTTCCGTCGCAGGTGGTCTCACCCACGTACATATCCGCAATGCGGAAGAAGGGGCAGGTGCGGCCCAGCCGGGCGCCCACGGAGGCCTTAATCAGCGGACAGGTGTTCTTGGGGAGCACGGCCTCGCCGCCGGGGACCCAGAACTGCGAGCCGCCGCACAGGCCGGTCACGATGCCGTTGGCGGCGATCACAACCTCGTCGGGCACATAGACGCAGAAGGTGCCGAATACCTTGCGCCCCTTTTTCTGCTCCTCGATCAGCTCCGCGGGGCGGATGCCGTGAACCTCGGAGATGACGAGATCCCAGAAATCCATGGCCTTGGGCCGGTTTTCCTGAGAGAGAAAAACATCCCCTACCGCGGTGGGAAGCACCTGACAGAGCAGGTCGTGACTTTCCAGATCCATTCCGAGATTTTTCCACATCTCTACGTAGTCGGACATAAAGCAGCCTCCAATATATGTAATTTGATCGTGTTCCCGTCGGCGGGGGTACGGATACGGCGCGGCTTTTCCAAGTGCGCTATACTATCAATAGAATAGCGTATCCGGCGCGGAATGTAAAATCGGATCATTGGATAATAACCGCCGATTGATCGAAAAAATCAATCAATGTCTCAAAATGGCGGCGCGGAAACCGCGCGGCAAAGAAAAAAGCACTTCAAATGTTGGAAAAGACTGTCCGAACCCGCGAATTTGTGGTATGATGCGGGTATCAGGCGCAGGAAATGACTGCGCCGCAGGGAGATGGATGCCAAATGGATTACAGACAGGCCGCAAACTTCTGGACGGAGCGGGACGCCCACGGAAAACGGATGGATCGGGAAACTCTGCTGGCGGAGATCGACGCTTTTCTCGCTGCCCGCCGGGTATGCGCGCTGGCTACGGGCTTCGGGGAATTTGTGCGCTGCACGCCCATCGAATACAGCTGGAGAGACGGAAAGCTCTGGATGTTCTCCGAGGGCGGCTTGAAATTTTCCGCATTGGAGCACAATCGGAACGTCTGCGCCGCAATCTATGAGGAAAACCCGGATTTCGCCGCGCTGCGGGGAATGCAGATTTCCGGAACGGCGGAGCTGACGGAGCCGTGGTCTGAGGAATACCGGGCGCAGCTGGCCTTCCGGCACATTCCGGAGGAGGCGGTGCGCGGCTTGCCCCATCCCATGTATCTGCTCTGCGTGACGCCCGCGCGCATTGATTTTCTCAGCGCGGCGTTTCGGGAGCGGGGCTTTGACGCCCGCCAGCATCTGGAGTTCTGAAGGCCCGCAAAAGATAAAAAGGAGAATACCATGGAGATCCGCACTGCTTCGATGGCCGATCTGGCCGCTGTCACAGAGGCCGAGGCCGTCAGCTTTCCGGCGGCGGAGGCGGCCCCGGAGGAGAGCTTTCGCCGCCGGCTGGCCGCGTACCCCAACCATTTCTGGCTGCTGGAGGATCAGGGCCGTCTGGCGGCCTTTATCGACGGCATGGTCACCGATCTGCCGGATCTGACCGACGGAATGTACGAGGATCCCTCGCTCCATGACGAGGCCGGGGCGTGGCAGATGATTTTCGGCGTGGTCACCATCCCCGAATACCGGCGCCGGGGCTGCGCGGCGGCCGTGATGGAGCGCGTGATCGCCGACGCCCGGACGCAGGGCAGGCGGGGACTGGTTCTGACCTGCAAGGAGCGGCTGATCCGCTACTATGCGAAATTCGGCTTTCAGGACGAGGGCGTCTCCGCCTCGGAACACGGCGGAGCCGTCTGGCATCAGATGCGGCTGCGCTTTTGAGCGGCTGCCGGAAAAGAACGTGGAGGTGGGTCGATTGAAGGAAATCAATGTGGCAAAAATCTGCAAAGCGCTGGGAGACCCTAACCGGCTGGACATCGTGGGAATGCTGGCGGGGGGAGAGATGTGCGCCTGCAAGTTGCTGGAGCAATTCAACATGGCGCAGCCCACGCTGTCTCATCACATGAAAATTCTCTGCGAATGCGGACTGGTTGACGTCCGCAAGGAGGGCAGATGGTGCCATTATTCTCTCAACTGCGAAACACTGGACACATTTAAGAATTTTATCGGCGGCCTCTCCTGCTGCGGAAACGCCGGAGGCTGCTGCGGGTGAGAACTGGCAGAGGGACAAAAAAGAACGGAGAATCCTGCGGGACCCCGGCGATGCAATGTCGCCGGGGCCCCGTCGTCAAATAGGGGAAACTTCATCAAAAACGGGGAAATCATACTTTAGAAGGATTACAAACAGAAAAAAAGTGTATATACTGAAAACAATGATGGAAAACGGAGGAAAACTATGAGCGGGGAGTCCACTGTCATTATCAAAACGGCCCTGCGGGATACGGTTCTGGGCGCATGGGAGCACAGCCGGGTTTTCCTTTTCTCCGCGCCCTGCGGATGTGGGAAAACCGCCTCGGCGGCCGCCCTGCTGCGGGGACACAGCGTATGCCGCTTCAACGCTGCGGATGCCGACTTTTCCCCGGAGAGCCTGTCCTCCGGCTGCGAGGTCGTGCTGGTCGACGATCTGCAGCTGCTGGCGGAGCCGGAGCGTCAGGGCGCCCTGTGCGAGCTGATCCGCACCCGCCCCGATCTGCACTTTTTTCTGCTGGGCCGCGGGCGCGTTCCGGGATGGCTGATGCCGTTCCAGTTTGCCGGCATCCTGCGGGTGATCGGCGTCTCCGATCTGAGCTTTGACCGTCCGGCATCCGAACGGATGCTGGAGTCCCGCGGAATCGCCGTGAGCGCGGCCGAAATGACTGCTATCCAGCGGGATATGGTGGGGTACCCCATCGCCATGGATATTCTCTGCCGGAAGATGGAGAACGGGGAGCCCTACAGCCGGCAGATGCTGGCCGATGTGAAGCGGGAGCTGTTCGTCTACTATGACGAGGCGGTTTATCACCGCTTCGACCTGCCGCTGCGGCAGCTGCTGCTGTGTCTGGCGCCCTTTGAAAGCTTTCAGCTGGAGCTTGCCCGCATCGTCAGCGGTGAGCCGCGGGCAGGGGAGCTTCTGGGCGTCGTGCAGAGAGATACGTCGATGCTCCTGTTCGACGGACTGGAGACCTACCGGTTTCGGCCCATCTTCCGGGAGTTTCTGATATGGGAGCTGCATCAGAGCATGAGCGATGCCGACCTTCGCATTCTCTACGGACGGGCGGCGCTTTACTTTGAGCTGCGCGACGAGCTGGGTCAGGCGCTGGATTTTTACTCCCAGGCGGGAGAGACCACCAAGGTGTCGGCCCTACTGGCGAAGAACGCGGAACGGCATCCCGGTGTGGGCCACTATCGGGAGCTTCAGAAATATTATCTGGCCCTGCCGAGAGAGGAGATCCTGCACTCGCCCTCACTGATGTGCGGAATGAGTATGCTTCTGGCCATGTGTCTGGATTACGAGGGCTCGGAGCAATGGTATCGGGAGCTGGAGAACTATGCGGCCCGCCTGTCCCACACCGACGCGGAGTACAAAAGCGTTCTGGGAAAGCTGGCCTATCTGGACATCGGACTGCCGCAGCGCGGCAGCAGCGGCCTGATCGACGTGATCGGCAGCGTGTTCCGGGTAATGACGGACAAGCAGATGAAGGTACCCGCTTTCTCCGTAACCAGTATGCTGCCCAGCCTGATGAACGGCGGCAAGGACTTCTGCGACTGGTCCAAACGGGACGACCTGATGTATGCCACCATGCGCAGACCGGTGGAGGCGGTCCTGGGCCGGGACGGCGTGGGACTGGCGGACTGCGCCATCTGCGAGAGCAAGTTTGAAAAGGGAGAGGACGTCTCCGCCCGGCTGCTGACGCTGATGTCCCGGCTGGGCGAGATCCAGACCCGCGGAACGCGGGACATGGAGTTCGCGGTGGTGGGTCTGCTGGCGCGGGTGCAGGTTTCTCAGGGAAAGGCCCGCTCTGCGCTGGAGTCCATCGAGAGTCTGCGTGAAAAATTCCGGGAGCTGGGCGAGACCCGTTTCCTGACCAATATGGACGCGATGATCTGCCGCATTCAGCTGCGGCTGGGGGATATGGAGAGCGTTCTGTCGTGGCTCACGGAACGGTCCCCAAGGAACGAGGCCCGGCTGTGGGCCATGTGGCGGTATCAATACCTGACCCGCGCCATGGTGCTCTATACGATGGGCGACTGCGGAGAGGCGCTGCTGCTTTTGGCGCGGCTGCTGCCCTACTGCCAGCGATGCGGACGGATCATGGACGGCATCCACATCCGCCTGCTGACGGCGCTGTGCCATGAGAGAATGGGCGCGGACGAGTGGAAAAGCGAGCTGTGCCAGGTGCTGGATACCTGCCGGGAATACCGGTTTATCTGGCCGGTGGCGCAGTATGGCCCGGCGGTGCTGCCCCTGCTGTCGGAGTGCGGATGGGACAGAGATTCCGCCTATCTGGAGCGCCTGACGGGCGCGACCCGGACGCAGGCCGTTCACTATCCGCGCCTGATGCGCCAGCTGAGCGGGCCAATGGAACCGCTTTCCACCGCGGAGACGCAGGTTTTGAAGCTGCTGTGCCAGAATCTCAGCAATCAGGAGATCGGCGAGATCCTGAATATCAAGCTCCCGACGGTTAAAACCCACGTCAGCCATATTTTGCAGAAGCTGGGTGTTCGCCGCCGGGGCGAGGCCAGGGATGCCGCGGAAAAATTGCACCTGATTTAAGGAGGGCGTGTTATGGATGACACCATACTGACTCTGCGGCCAGACGTGGAACTGGTTGAACAGGGCGGCCGGACCGGCCTGAAGCTGAACGGAGAGATCGGATTTGCCCGCGACGAAATGCACGCTGCTCTTTTGCGGGCGATTGCCGAGCAGGGAAGGTCCACCGACTGGCTGATGGCGTTTCTTGCGGATCGGGGCGCCTCGGGGCCCGGCGGGTCGGGAGCCGCGCTGGTGCTGGCTGCTTTCATTCTGGATTTCGGCGAATATCTGGAGCCATGAACAAGGAGGAACTTGCATGAAACGCACCGTAACTCTGACCATCACCGGAACGGAAAATGGAGAATGGCAGGGAAAGGTTGAGAACGCACAAAAGAAAAGCACGGAATTTCAGAGCGTGATGGAGCTTCTGAAAATCCTGAACGGGGAGCTGAAGGAGGCTCAGTGACTGCGGGAAATCGCGGATATGGAGCCGGCGCCCCGGCGGCTGAACGGCAGGACCTGCTGCTCTGCCGCCGGGGCGCTGATTTGAGCGGGAACCGCAGACATCTGCGATTCCCGCTTGTTTTTTTTCGCGTTCGTCTGTATGATGAGAGAAACGCCCGCGCTGCCCATAGCCGGGAGGACCGGAGGAAAAGAAATGATAAGAAATGTGCTGCTGGACCTGGACGATACGCTGCTGGACTTTCACCGCGCGGAGCGCGTGGCGCTGAGCGGCACGCTGCGGGATCTGGGCGTGGAGCCGCGGGAGGAGACCCTGAGACGATACAGCCAGCTGAATCAGGAGCAGTGGCGCTTGCTGGAGCGCGGGGAGCTTACGCGGGAGGAGGTCATGGTTCGCCGCTACCGGCTTCTCTTTGAGGAGCTGGGCGTGGCCTGCGATCCCCGGAAGGCCGCCGACGATTACGAGAACCGGCTGTGCGTCGGGCATTATTTCGTGGACGGCGCGGAGGAGCTGCTGCGGGAGCTGGACGGGCTGTACCGGCTGTATCTGGTGTCCAACGGCACGACCCGCGTGCAGGAGAGCCGCATCAGGAGCGCCGGAATCGGCGGCTATTTTCAGGGCATCTTTCTCTCGCAGCAGGTGGGGCGGGACAAGCCCGACCCGTCCTTTTTTCAGCGATGCTTTGCGGCCATTCCGGATTTCCGCCGGGAGGAGACGGTGATCGTGGGGGACAGCCTGACGTCGGATATTCAGGGCGGAAAAAATGCCGGCATCGCCACCGTCTGGTTCTGCCGGGAGGGGGCGGAGATGATGCCCGCCATCACCCCGGACCGGACGATCCGCCGCCTGCAGGAGCTCCCGGCGCTGCTGGAGAAAATGTGAGGAAGGCCGCCTGCGGCAGGAACCGGCATCCATGGGGAACCGAACGGAAAAATGAAAGCAGGCAGAAGCTTCTGCCTGCTTTTGTATTCAGCGAATAAAGTTCGTGAAGGTGACGGCCTCGTACTCGGGCAGGGGAACGCTGGAGTTCTCCCGGCATTTCAGCAGCCATGCCAGATTCTGCCCCAGCGTCCGCATGGTCTGCAGGCCCTCCGAATCCTTCCGGACATCGTCGGGCGTGAAGCCGTGGACCTGATTCCAGTACTGGGAGGATACCACCGGCATATTGCAGATGGTGAAGTACTTGTTCAGCCGGTCAAAGGCCGCGCTGGCTCCGCCCCGGCGGCAGGACACCACCGCCGCGCCGAATTTTCCGGCCATGCGGTCGGACCCGCAGTAAAAAAGCCTGTCCAGCAGGGCGCAGAGCTGGCCCGCCGGGCCGGCGTAGTACACCGGAGAGCCTACCACCAGAGCGCCGTAATCGTCCAGATGGTCCAGAATACGGTTGACCTGATCGTCAAAAATGCACCGCCCGGTTTCGCCGCACTTCTGGCAGGCGATGCAGCCCGCCACGGGCTTTGTTCCGATCCAGTGGATGTCCCAGCTGACGCCCTCCTTTTCCAGCGCAGAGGCAACCTCCCGCAGAGCGGTGTCGGTGCAGCCGTGGGGATGGGGACTGCCGTTGATGAGCAAAACTTTTTTCATAAGAACCTCCTGTTGTCGCATGCCGATTTTATACCATCGTAACCGCAGCAGAGAAAAAATGCAAGAATCTTTTCCCAGCGGCGCGGTAGGTGAGTTTGTCACGGAAGGGGACGGTGGAAAGTGGTATTCTGACAGCGAAAAGAACAGCCGGGCACACCGGCAATCTCAAAGGAGGACTTCAAAATGTCTGTACTCACCATTACCAAGGAAAACTTCCAGAAGGAAGTCATCGAGAGCGAAAAGCCGGTGCTGCTGGACTTCTGGGCCAGCTGGTGCGGCCCCTGCCGCATGGTTTCCCCGCTGGTGGACGAGATCGCGGAGGAGACGGATGCCGTCAAGGTCGGCAAGATCAACGTGGACGAGCAGCCGGAGCTGGCCGGCGCCTTTCAGGTGATGAGCATTCCCACCCTTGTGGTCATGAAGGACGGCAAGGTCGCCAACAAGGCGGTGGGCGCCCGTCCCAAGCAGCAGATTCTCTCCCTGCTGAACTGAAATGAACAGGGCCGCTCGGCGGCCGCCAGACAGAAAACCGCCGCGGGGCTGATCCCCGCGGCGGTTTTTGTTTTTGTCAGATATTCCGCGCGGCGGAATGGGGGCCTGCGGGCCGAAACACCGGCAGGAGAAACGGCGATAAAACGGCTGTCAAAGGCGCGCGGTCCGGGCGGATGCACCGGTTCGCAGCCGCCCGACGGACTGAGGATCGCGGCCCGCACCGGGAGTCCCATGCCCCCTGCGATCTGCGGCACCGGACGGCTCCGCTATTCCGCCAGGGACTTCAGACGGGCGCGATCCGTCAGCTCCACGGCCCCTCTGGTCAGGGAGACCATGCCCTCCGACTGGAAATAGCGCAGCATACGGGTCACGACCTCCCGCGCCGTTCCCAGATGGGCGGCGATGCGGTCGTGGGTGATCTTCAGGGTATCGCTGCCGTCCAGCGTGCTTTCCTCCAGCAAAAAGGCCGCCAGCCGCCGGTCGAAGCTCTTCCACATGATCTGCTCCATCAGCCACATGACCTCGGAAAAACGGGAGGCCATCAGCTGGTTGGTATAATTGGACACGGCCAGCGAGTGATTCATCAGCTTTTGATAGACAGCGGCGGGCACCACCCACAGCTCCGAATCCTTTTCCGCCTCGATGGTGACGTCAAACTGGATGCTCTGCATGATGCAGGAGGCGGAAAACAGGCAGATGTCCCGCTCGAACAGGCGGTAGAGCGTGACCTCCTTCCCCTCGCTGGACAGAACGAAGGCCCGCAGCTGCCCGGAGCGGACGATGAACAGGCCCACGCAGTCGGCGCTCCCGTTGTGCAGCAGCGTTCCCCTGGAGACGCTGCGTTTGACGGCTCCGCTCTCCAGCAGGCTCCGCTCCTCGGAGGTCAGCTGTTCCCAGACGGGGAAATATTCTTCAAGGCCCATGGCGAGCCCTCCTTTACAGACGATACCTTCATTATACAGCCGGCGGGCCATCTGTCAATTTCCAATTCTGTGGGGCGGCCGCCGGAGAAAAAGACGTTGGCGGGCGCAGGAAAACATGATACAATGCAAAGCGGAGAACTCAAAGGGAGGATGCACCATGAAAAAGCACGCTACGGCCATTTCCATCACGCTGCTGCTGATCCTGTCGGCAGGACTGTACGCCCTTCAGCTGGCGCTGTTCCGGGACGCGAGAGACACCCGGTTTTATCTCCTGCAGGATCTTGCCTTTCTGCCGGTGCAGATCGCGGTGGTCACCATCGTGGTGGGGAAGATCATCAACGCGCGGGAGAAGCGGGATCGCGTGGCAAAGACGAAGATGCTGGCCGGCACCTTTTTCTCCGAGCTGGGAAACGAACTGCTGGGGCTGCTGCTGCCCTGCGCGGAGAACCGCGGGGAGCTGACGCTCCGGCTGCAGGTGGGACAGGACTGGAAACCCGGCGACTTTCAGGCTGCGGCCGCCTCCCTCCGGGAGATGCGGATGCCTGTCAGCTGCCCTGGTGATACGCTGGAGGCCGTGAAGGCGCTGCTGCTGCGCCAGCGGATGTCCATACTGGTGCTGTCCTCCAATCCGGCGCTGCTGGAGCATGAGGATTTTACGGATATGCTTTGGGCGGTCTTTCACCTGTCCGACGAGCTGACGGCGCGGGGGAGCCTTTCCGGGCTGGCGAAGGCCGATGCGGCGCACCTGAACGCGGACGCAGAGCGGGTCCTGCGGGCGCTGCTGCTGAACTGGCTGTGTCACATGGATCACATCCGCTCGGAGTATCCGTATCTGTTTTTGCTGGCGGTACAGCAGAATCCGCTGGCGGCGGAGAAAAATTGAACAGCAGCGGGCGTGCGGACAGGTGCCGCACGCCCGCTGACTTTCTGATCTTCCGGAGACAGGTGCTCAGACCTTCGCGATGGCCTCCGACAGCTGCCGGCGCAGCAGCTCCGGATCCAGCGGCTTGGAGATGTGCCCGTTCATGCCTGCCGCCATACATTTCTGCACATCGTCGTCGAAGGCGTCGGCGGTCATGGCGAGAATGGGGATCGCGGCCGCGTCGGGCCGGTGCAGGGCCCGGATGGCCGCAGTGGCCTCGTAGCCGTCCATCAGCGGCATCCGCAGATCCATCAGCACCGCGGAGAAGTACCACGGCTCCCGTGCGGAAAAAGCGCTGAGACCGGCCTGCCCGTTTTCGGCGGCAACGACGTTCATCCCCCAGGAGGACAGGAGCGCGCAGGCAATTTCCCGGTTGAGGGCGTTGTCCTCGCAGAGCAGGACGTTTTTGCCGGAGAGACTGTCCGCGGGATGCTCCGGCTCATCCGGCGAACCGGACGGAGAGACGCCGGAAACCTCGTCGAAGTGCAGGCGCACCGTGAAGGCGGTGCCCCGGTACTCCTGCGTTTCCACGGAGATGGTGCCGCCCATCAGCTCCACCAGCTGTCGGACGATGGAGAGGCCCAGCCCGGTTCCGGAGGAATGTTCCCCCGTCTGCCGCTGCTGCGCGAAGGGCTCATAGATGTGGGGCAGAAAACTGTCGGAGATGCCGATGCCGTTATCCCGGACGACAAATATCGTATCGGGGCTTTCCCCGCCCTCGGGGGCGTCGTGTATTTCCCAGACCACGCGTCCGCCCTCGGGCGTGTACTTGACCGAGTTGGACAGGAGGTTCAGAAAAATTTTTTGTACGTTCAGCTTGTCCGCCAGCACGACCTTGGGCGGCACGCTGTTTACGACGGAGAAGGTGATGCGTTTCTGCTCCGCGGCGGCCCGGATGGGAATGATGATCTCCTGCGTCATCTCCTGCGTGGAGACGGGCTGCAGGCTGAGCTGAATCTTGCCGCTGCTGATTTTGGAGATGGTCAGCGTATCGTTGATCAGCTCCAGCAGCAGATTTCCGGAGGCGTGAATTTTGGACAGATAGTCCCCGACCTCGGGGGAAATCGCCTTTTGCTGGGCCAGATTGGAGAATCCGATGATGGCGTTCAGAGGCGTCCGCATATCGTGGCTGATGTTGGAGAAAAAGCGGTTCCGCTCCTCGTTGCTCTTTTCAATGGCCAGCAGCTCCGTGTGGCGGGTGCTGTTTTCCTCCCGCTCCCGTGCGATGGCGGCCATTTCCCGCTGGCGGCGGGTGAGGGAGATCACGGTGAGCACCAAAAGCAGGATGCTGGCGATCATGACCCCCGCGAAGATCGCGGTCCACAACGGGGGAATGCGGGCGATGGTGGTGCGCCAGCTGTTTTCCGACAGCGTGTCCCGCGCGACGATGCCGTTGAAGGAGTAGTGCGAGGCCCGGATGCCCTTGTTGAGGATGGACCAGAGAAGCTCGTTGTCCGCGTTTACGGCGCCGCAGAGATTCATGTCGATGCCCGACTGGGGAGAGATGCTGTAGGCCGCGGCATTGGTCTGATTGACCAGCCATGTGATGCTGGGCAGGCCGCTGATCATGCCGTCCACCTCGCCCCGGTTCATGGCGTCAAAACAGGACTGGGCGTTGTCGTATGTCACCAGAGAGGCATGAATGTCCGTGTCTATGCCCAGCTGAATGATGCCCCTGCTGCGGCTTTTCACGGCAATTTTATGGATGGAGCTGCGATCCGTGCCGGCACGGGTGAGCAGAACGGCGTTGACGGTGGAGTAGGCGTTGGTCAGCCGCAGACTGGATGCGTGGGCGGAGACCAAGCCGTTGCTGAACATTCCCAGCACGTCCGCCTTTCCCTCGTGAATGGCGTCAATGGCCTCCTGCTGGGAGGAATACGCGGCAAATTGAAAGTCCACCCCCACCAGAGAGGCCAGCTGCGTGTAATAATCCGGCAGGATACCCTTGGGGGAGCCGTCCGTCCCATAGGAGAAGTAGGGCGCGTCGCCCTTCAGAACGGCCACGGTAACGGTGGGGTGCTTGGAGATATAGATTTTTTCCTGACGGGAATAGACATCCATGTCGCTGCTGCCGGTGGAGGAGAAGATTTCCATCATGCGCTCCTTGTAGAGCGGCTCCTCCGCCAGAAGGCACCCCATGGCGTCGTCGATGCGGTTTTTCAGGGCGGATTCGTCTGCCCGGAAGGCGGCGTAATAGGGCTTTGGAGCAAATTGCAGAATGGTTCGGTAGCCCTGCGCGGCACTGACACCGTACACGCAGGCGTCCACCTGATGGGCGGTGAGGGCCGCGTTCATGGCATCAATGTCGGAAAATTCCCGGATGCTGGGCGTGAAGCCCCTCTGCTGACACCAGCTTTTGAACAGCCGGGTCAGGTAGCTGCCGGATTCGGTGGCGAAGGTCATGTCCTTGAGCTGCTCAAGATTCCCGTAAGAAAAACGGATGTCGTCCTTCCGGACATAGATCGACTGGGGCGTGCTGCCGGATTCGTATTCGGCAAAGAGGTATTTTTCCTCCCGCTGCGGCGTTTTGACCACGTCGAACAGCATATCCACGTCGCCGTTGTCCAGAGCCTGAAAATAGCTTTTCGCATCCTTGATGAGCTTGACCTCCACGTCCACATCCGCGTATTCCGCGATGCGGTAGAGATATTCCACGGCGGCGCCGGCGCAGCGTCCGTCACTGTCGTAATAAGCGTACTCCGGATAGGCGGATACGCCGACCCGGATCGTCATTCTCTCCGTTCCGGAGACTGCCAGCGCCGACGAAGCGAGAGCGGAGAGCAGGCAGAGAACTGTGAGAGAATATGTCAAAAGACGCCGACAGTGTTTCATCTGAGATTCTCCATTCGCCGCAGCAGAAGCGCGGCCTTGCGGTTAAATGCAGCGGTCATTGCTTTCCCTGATCCGAGGAGCGCCGGATGGGCGCCTCCGTCACGGCGCTGCCCACCCTGTCCGGACTGCGCAGCATCCGCTTGTTGTCATACATCAGACTGTCCACGTGGACCAGAAATTCACCTGCGGTCATAGGGGTTTCGGCGCGGTAGACGTCCCCGCCCATGCTGAAGGTCAGCCGGAAGGACTTGCCGCCGCGGCGGTTGAAGGCCTCGGTCTCCTGCAGGATGCGCCCGGTCACGGCCCGCAGGGCCTCCTGAGTGCCGGGTTCCATCAGGATGAAGAACTCGTCCCCGCCGTACCGGGCCAGCAGGGTATCCCGGCGCAGAACGCTGTGCAGGAGGTTGGCGGCGTCGATCAGAGCGGCGTCTCCCGCCTGATGCCCCAGCGTATCGTTGATGCTTTTGAAGTAGTCGATGTCCAGCAGAATGCCGGCAAAGGGGTGATCGGCATCGCACCCGTCGATCATCCGCTGGAGGGCGATGTCCAGCTTCCTGCGATTGTACAGGCCGGTGAGATAGTCGATGTCCAGATTGCGGCTCTGCACGTATACGAATACGATCAGGATGCCGTAAACGGTGGCGTTCAGGGCGAACGCATACCCATAGACGACGATCTGAACCATGCTGGCCAGCAGGGGCACCATGGGGAAAAGCGCCAGAAAGCGGAAATGGGACGGCTCGACCCGCCTGCGGTGCAGCACCAGCAGCAGTTCGGCAGAAATGGTCATGGAAATCATCACCACGCTGGTGACAGAGAAATATACGCCCCGGTGATACACGTTCTGCGCGTCATACTCGTAGAGCAGCCCGGCGAAGGGCGTCAGCGCCACAAAGACCGCGTTGACGGTCCACAGTCCAAGCTGGAGGCAGAGCATCTGCCGCGTCTCGCGCCGGTTCAGATCAATCTGATCGCAGACGTAGAGGGACCAGAGCAGCGTCAGTGTCGGGTTCAGCAGAAACAGAAAGAAGTTGGAGACCTGTGTCAGCCGGAACAGAGCGCCGGAGGCTCCGTCCATCCGGCTCAGCAGGTCAAAGACCAGCTCCAGCGCGTTTACCCAGAGAAAGCACAGGAACAGGATCTGACGCCGGGGATGATCCTTCCACTCTCCGCGCTGCCGATGGGTGGAGATCATCAGAAAAATCAGGATCAGCTCGGAGTACAGCCCAATCCCCAGATTGATGCCCAGATGCAGCACGTGCAACGCAGTCACCTCCATCCGGCGCCTGTCCGGGCGTGAAAAGCGGCAAAACCCGCGCCCGACCGGGAAAATCGTCAAAATAAATTTATAGTTTCCACTATATGACATTTGCGGCCCCCCGTCAATCGTTTGCAGAAATTGGCAAACACTTTTTTTCGGAGATTGGCAGAGACGGACGACCGTGATATACTATAAGAGACAATGGAATCCGGTGCGGGAAATACTGCGTTTATACAGAAAAGAGGGTGTCCTATGGGAATTTTCAGCGCGATCATGGTGCCGCATCCGCCCATCATTCTGCCGGAGATCGGGCGCGGGGAAGAGGAGCGCATCCGGGCCACCATCGACGCCTATGAGCAGGCGGCCCGCTTCATAGCGGACGCCGCTCCGGAGACGCTGGTGGTGCTTTCACCCCATGCGGAGATGTACCGGGACTGGTTCCATATTTCGGCGGGGGAGGGGGCTGAGGGCGACCTGTCCCGCTTCGGCGCGCCGTATGTCCGCCTCTCCGTGCGCTACGACGCCGCGCTGCGGGACGAACTCTGCGCGGCGGCCCGGCGGGAGGGCTTTCCTGCCGGCTGCGGGGACGAACGGGAGCCGGGGCTGGATCACGCCTCCCTGATCCCGCTGTATTTTCTCCGGGGCGCTATGCCCGGCGGCAGGCTGCCGCCCGTGGTGCGCATCGGACTGTCCGGCCTGCCGCTGACAGAGCATTACCGGCTGGGAATGCTGATCCGGGAGACGGCGGAGCGGCTGGGACGGCGGGTCTGCGTCGTCGCCAGCGGGGACCTGTCCCACCGGCTGCGGGAGGACGGGCCTTACGGCTATCAGCCGGAGGGCCCGGAGTACGACCGGCGGATCATGGACGTCATGAGCCGCGGGGCCTTCGGAGAACTGTTCGACTTCGGAGAGGATTTCTGCGAAAAGGCCGGGGAGTGCGGCCACCGCTCCTTTTCCATCATGGCCGGGTGCTTCGACGGGCAGGAGGTGGAGGCACGGAAGCTGTCCTATGAGGGCCCCTTCGGTGTGGGCTACGGCGTGTGCCTGTTTGCGCCCGGAGCGCCGTCGGAGGAGCGCCGGTTCTACCGCATCCGCAGGGACGCGGAGGCGCAGGCGCTGGCCCGGCGGCGGGAACGGGAGGACCGCTTCGTCCGGCTGGCCCGGCTCAGCGTGGAGACCTACGTCACCTCCCACCGCCGTGCAAAGCTGCCGCAGGGGCTGCCGGAGGAGCTGACGGCCCGGCGGGCGGGGGCTTTTGTCTCCCTGCATCTGCACGGGCGGCTGCGGGGCTGCATCGGCACCATCCTGCCCACCGCCGACAGTGTTGCGGAGGAGATTCTCCGCAACGGCGTGTCCGCCTGCTCGCAGGATCCGCGGTTTCTCCCCGTGACCCCGGAGGAGCTGCCGGAGCTGGAGTACAGCGTGGACGTGCTGGGCAGTCCGGAGGACATTTCGTCCCCGGCGGAGCTGGACGTGAAGCGGTACGGCGTGATCGTCTCCTGCGGAGACCGCCGGGGACTGCTGCTGCCCGATCTGGAGGGCGTGGACACCGTGGAGGAACAGATCGCCATTGCCCGGCAGAAGGCGGGCATCCGCTTCGGCGAGCCGATCACGCTTCAGCGGTTTGAAGTGGTGCGTCATGTCTGACGGCGTGATCGCCTGCCCCGTCTGCTTTCACCGCTGTATGCTCCGGGAGGGGGAGACGGGCTTTTGCCGGGCCCGCGCCAACCGCGGGGGACGCAGCGTATCCCTGAACTACGGGAAACTGACGTCGCTGGCGCTGGATCCGGTGGAGAAGAAGCCGCTGGCGCGCTTTTATCCCGGCAGAACCGTGCTTTCCGCAGGCAGCTTCGGCTGCAATCTGACCTGCCCGTTCTGCCAGAACCATGAGATTTCACGGGCCGGGGAGGATACGGTTCCCTGCCGCGAGATGGGGCCGGAGGAGCTGGCCGCCCTGGCGGAGAGCCTGCGGGACCGGGGAAATATCGGCGCGGCGTTTACCTACAACGAGCCCATGGTGGGCTGGGAATACGTCCGGGACGCGGCCCGGGCCGTGCGGGCGCGGGGAATGAAGAACGTGATCGTCACCAACGGCTCGGTGGAGACGGAGGTGCTGCGGGAGGTGCTGCCCTATGCGGACGCCTTCAACATCGACCTGAAGTGCTTTTCACCGGAAAAATACCGGATGCTGGGCGGGAGCCTGAGCACGGTGCTGGCCTTTATCCGGGAGGCTGCGGCGGTCTCCCACGTGGAGCTGACGACACTTGTCGTTCCGGGCTTCAGCGATTCGGAGACAGAGCTGCGGGAGCTGGCGTCGTGGGTGGCCGGAGTGGATCGGACCATTCCGCTGCACATCACCCGGTTTTTCCCGCGCTACCGGATGCAGGACCGCCCGCCCACCGATCCGGCGGTGCTGTACCGGCTGGCGGACACGGCCCGGCAGAAGCTGGACACCGTGCTGATCGGAAACCTGTAAAAATATCTTGACCTGGAGTTAGCTTCATGGAGTATTCTGGACCAAAGACGGTTAGGAGGAACGCAGATGAAGCAGCGCATTTTGATCGCGTGGTTTTCCCGCCCGGGAGAGAACTATGCGGAGGGGAAGATCGTGGACCTGCCGGTGGGCAATACGGAGATCGCGGCGAGAAAGCTGGCGGAGCTCACCGGCGGAGACCTCTTTCAGATCGCTCCGGTGCGGCCCTACGCCCACGATTACCAGACCTGTGTCCGCCAGTCCCGCCAGGAGCTGGCGCAGAACGCCCGGCCTGAGCTGGCCGCATATCCGGAGGGACTGGACGGCTACGACACGGTGATTCTGGCCTACCCCAACTGGTGCGGCACCATGCCCATGCCCGTGTGGACGTTTCTGGAGCGGTACGGCTTTGCCGGCAGGAAGATCCTGCCCCTCTGCACCAACGAGGGCAGCGGGATGGGCCGCAGCGAGGCGGATCTGAAAGCACTCTGTCCCGATGCGGTGCTTGGGCCGGGCCTGTCCGTCCGGGGCAGCGCCGTCCGGGACGCGGGCGCCGGGATGGCGGACTGGCTGAATCGGAATCTGTGAGGGGGCGGGAAAATGACGATTGCCGAGGTGGCAAAGCAATACGACCTGACGCCGGACACCCTGCGCTACTATGAGCGGGTGGGCCTGCTGCCCCGCGTGGGGCGCACGTCCGGAGGCATCCGGGACTACAGCGAGAGCGACTGCCGCTGGGTGGAATACATCAAATGCATGCGCTCAGCCGGCGTTTCCGTGGAGACGCTGGTGAAATATGTCCGCCTGTTCCATCAGGGCGCGGAGACGATCCCCCAGCGCAAGGCTCTGCTGACCGAGCAGAGGGAGCAGATCGTGGCCCGCATTGCCGAGCTGAACGAGGTGCTGGCCAAGCTGGACTGGAAGCTGGACGGCTATGAGGAGCGGATGCTCCGCTGTGAGGAACAGCTGAAATAAAAAGGAAGCCCTTTGGAGCGTTCACACAGGGATTAACGAAAAAACTTGAGTGAACAGCTTCAAGCGGCGGCAACAGGAAAGCGACCATGTAAGAGCATTATGCTCCTGCATGGCCGCTTTTTTGCGTTTTAAGA
>Ga0160425_1000539_pt1 | contig 51286 bp, 46 predicted proteins | sample BioMet8_FD_108193 | JGI IMG/M metagenome (GOLD analysis project Ga0160425, IMG submission 108193) | Microbial communities from bioreactor (seeded with sewage sludge) at Lawrence Berkeley National Lab, California, USA - Biofuel... | ecosystem: Engineered > Bioreactor > Anaerobic > Unclassified ...
CAGCATTACGATGGTCATTCTGGCCTCCGCCACAGGACTTTCAACCGGCGATCTTTTTATGGCGGGCATTGTGCCGGGCTGTATTCTGGCGCTGTGCTATATGGTGCTGAACTACATCTATGCCAAACGCAACAATATTCCCAAGACGAAGTTCGTGGGTTTTGGCACGCTTTCTAAAAATTTCATTCGCGCCCTTGGATCACTGATGATGCCCATTATTATCATCGGCGGCATCCTCGGCGGTATCTTTACCCCCACTGAAGCGGGCGTGACGGCGGTGGTATATGGCCTTATATTTGGTATTGTTACGAAGAAACTGCCCTTCGCACAGTTGAAGGTATGCCTTACAAATGCGATCAAGTCTACGGCGGGATGCATGTTTGTGATCCAGGTTTCAACAGTGCTTTCCTACATATTCACATCGCTGCATCTGACGAACAGCATAGCGGCCTTTGTTCATACCTATTGCAATAATCAGTGGCTGTTCTTTGGCTTCGTGATCCTCATCTGCCTGATAGCCGGCTGCTTTATTGACAGCAACGCCACTATGCTGATGCTGGCGCCGATTTTCCTGCCGGTAGCCATTTCCATGGGTATTGACCCGCTGCAGTTCAGCATGGTCTTTATTCTGGCGCTGCTGACCGGCGGTATTACCCCGCCTGTAGGACTGTTCCTCTACATTGTGGCATCCTTTGACGGGACACCACCCGAACGATCTTTCAAATATGTGCCTGTATTTCTGCTGTGTGTCCTTGTGACCATTATCATCCTGATTCTTTTCCCCGCCTGTTCCGTATTTATCCCATCGCTGCACTGATGAGAACAACCATTTAGGTGGTTCTAAATAAAAATGAAGGAGTAATATGATGAAGAGAAAGTACAGAGCCCTATCACTTGTCATGGCAATGTTGATGGTTATGACACTTCTGGCGGGCTGCGGCAATAAAACTGCCGAATCCAAGACCGAAACTAAAACCGAAACAACCACATTGGCCGACCTTGAGCCCATGACCATTACGCTTGGTACCGGCGGCAACAACATTGAAATGAGCGAACAGGGTGTTCAAAAATTCATTGAACTCGTAAAAGAGCGTTCTGAAGGCAAGATCACCATCGAGTACGTGAACGGCGGTCAGCTGGGTTCCGCTTCGGAACTGGCCGAGTCCATGGAGCTGGGTACCCTGAAGATGGCTAAACTGGACCCCACCACGATGAACGGCTATATTCCGGAATACTCTCTTCTGGTTCAGCCCTTCCTGATCAAGAACTATGACCATATCAAGAAGGTCGTGAAGCTTGACAGCGTCAAGGCACTGGATCAGCGCTTGTCTGATGAACACAACATTCACATTCTGGCATGGATGGGCTGCGGCTTCCGCGCCTTTGCCACAAAGACCCCGATCAGAACTGTTGCAGACTGCAAGGGCATCGTTCTTCGTTCTCCTGAGGCACAGATCTACATCGACACCTTTAAGACGCTGGGTATGTCCCCCACGCCCCTGGCCTTCGGCGAAATGTACACAGCGCTGGAGTCCGGTGTCGTAGATGGCTGCGAACCTGCCGCTTCTGCTATTTATCAGTATGAGTTCTATAAGGTGGCGCCTTATATCTGCCGTTCCAACCACATGTTCTCTCCTGTTGTGCTGTGCATTGCCACCGATATGTGGAATGATATGCCCGCACTGTATCAGAAAATTTTCAACGACTGTGCTGCCGAAGCGTCGGACTGGGAGTGGACATCCATGGAGGCGGAAGAGGATAGCTACTTCGAGAAGATGGCGGCCGACGGCGCCACGATCACGCAGTGGGATAACTATCAGGAGCTGGTCGATTTGTTTACGCCCTACTGGGACAACACCGCCAAGACACTGGGCGGCAATGCGCCTCAGATCCTTGCGGATATCAAGGCAGCTGCCAATTAAAGACAGCCGTATCTGATGGGAAAAGCAATATCTTTTTGCAAAATTGATTGAGTGCCGTATCATCACAGCAGCCTGTACGGCAGCGGTCCGCAAAACCGCTGCCGCACAGGCTGAAAAACAGGAATACGGCCAAAAAGAATGAGATCTGCTGTATAGCGGAGAAAAGAGGTCAATGATGAATAATAACGGCAGAGCTGCTTTAATCACTGGATCTTCCAGAGGTATTGGAGCCGGTATTGCGTTGCTTATGGCGGAGGAAGGATATTCTCAGATTGGAATTAACTTTGCGTTTGATAAGGAAGGCGCAGAGGCGACCGCTGAAAAATGCCGTGCACTTGGTGCTGAAGTGGAAATTTTCCAAGCAAATGTTTCCGAGAAAGAAGACTGCAGGAAGCTGGTGGAAGGCTTTATAGAACGGTTCGGAAAAATTGACGTTCTGGTGAATAATGCCGGCGGTGCAGGGAAAATCGTGAACCTGGACAGGGGGTTCGATGAGATCACACTCGAATACTGGGATCAGCAGATCGCGCTTAACCTCTCTGCGGCCGCTTACTGCTCCCATTATGCGCTCATCGACATGAAAGCCAAGGGAACAAAGGGATGCATCGTTCATACCAGCTCGGTCATGAGCTACGGCGCGTGGAACCGAAAAAATCTGATTCCCTACTGCCCGGCAAAGGCCGGATTGAACGAGTTTACAATTGTATTGGCAAACGAATGCGCCCCGTTCGGCATTCGTGTCAATGCAGTGGCGCCGGGCTTCATCGTGACGCCCCTCACGATGGCCCGATACAGCGACGAAGAGCGCGCGGAGAAAATTAAGAAAATTCCGCTGCATACGTTCGGCGAGCCGAAGGATATCGCCAATGCCGTGGTATTCCTGGCGGATAATGAAAAAGCGCGCTATATTGTGGGCCAGACGCTCCTTGTGGACGGCGGCTTCGGCGCCGACAGAGGTCCTTTTGATTAAGCAGCTGCCTGCTATCCCCTGGAGAGTTTATCTCTCCGGGGGAAAACATCTTTATTTATATGTGTGGAGGGGAAATCATGCTGCAGTTTGAAGAACTGGTGCCTGAAATATATTTGCTGAAAACACCTTTTGCCAGTTTGTGGAGCGGGGTATTTTTGCTGCGCGGCGAAGAGAATATTCTTGTCGATTCCGGAGCGGGTGCCGAGGTCGTCGATGAAGTGATTCTCCCTGCATTGGAGCGTATGAATGTTGAAAAAAACAGCATCAAGTGGCTGATCAATACCCACACCCACGGCGATCATGCCTACGGCAATACACGGCTGCTGGAAGCAACAGGTGCGAAGCTGGCCACCTTTGACAAGGGCGTGGATAAACTGAAAAACCCGTTGTACTACAGCAGGGAAACACGAGCTGCTTTTCCGGCCTACAGTTCAAAAGCACCGGATTACATTCCGCAGGTGGATACAGATGTGGTCGTGCATGACGGAATGGTATTGGCGGACCGCGTTAAAATCTTTTCCACACCCGGGCATGATACCGAATGCATCTCACTTTTGGATTTGAATACAAATTCGCTGCTGACAGGAGATTCTCTGCAGTTTGGCGGGACCAGAAGCGCCGCCGGCAGTGATATCGCATACTACAAGGATCTTATCGAATACCGGCAGACCATTGAAAAAATCAGCAGGATCCAGCCTGATAACATCTTCGCAAGTCACGACTATCAGCCGGCCGGTTTTTGCTTTTACGGGCGGGAAGCTGTGGAAAATGCCCTGCGCATCTGTACGGAAGTGGCCGATTCCTATACCATGTGGGTAAAAGAGGAATTGGACAGGGGCGTGACCGATTTGGCGGAACTCGCCCGCATGCTGCTGCATAAAGGAGGCGGAGAGGAAGGCGCGTATCTGTTTACAGATATGTATACGGCGCGCGAACATGTAAAGGAAGCGAGGAGCGGCAGGTGAGCGACATCAAATACACCGTGACGGAGTCAGACGTGCTTGTGATTGGCGCGGGGCTGGCCGGCTTGCGCGCTGCGTATGAAGCGGCAAGAAGAGGCTGCTCGGTCACGGTTGTATCCAAGGGCCCCCGCTGTTCTGCGGAAATAAGCGGCTTTAATGCACCCCTGGGATCCGGCGACAGCGCCACGCTCTTTTATGAAGATATACAGCGAAGCGGATGTTCTCTGAACGACCCGCAGCTCGGTAAAAAACTGGCGCTTGACATCTCCGAAGAAGTTTGCCTGCTGGAATCGCTCGGCTTGGAATTCCAAAAGGATGCGGAAGGACGATATGATCTGCTGCAGCCGCTGGGGTGCCGGGTACCGCGGCTCGTCCATGCCGGAACAGACACGGGCCTGCTGGCGGAGCGCTGCCTGCTGCGGGCGCTGGCCGACTATCCCATTGTATGGCAGGAGCCCGTAACGATCCTTGCTCTTATGACCGATGGCGGCACAGTGTGCGGTGCAATAGGACACAAAGCAAAGAGCAAAGACCTTGCTGTTTATTCCGCAAAAGCGGTGGTGATGGCGGCAGGCGGATGCAGCGGCATGTTTTCCCTGTCCACCTATCCGGCTAAAATATGCGGCGATTCTTCTGCGCTTGCATTCGGCGCGGGAGCAAAACTGATCGATATGGAGCTGATAGACGTTGAACCCTGCTGCCTGCTGGAACCGACCGCGCTGAGAGGACATGGGATATCTTCCACAATGCTCTTTGCCGGCGGCGTTTTGCGTAATGCGCGGGGAGAGAATATCGTCGAAAAGTACTTCTCCGGCAAGGAGGAGATATACAAGAGCCGGCTTGCGAGAGCCATGTATCAGGAAATATACGCCGGAAACGGTTCGCCTCATCACGGCGTATTTTACGATCTGACGCAGGTCCCCGAAAAAACGCTGCAGCAGCATGAATCCAGCTTGCCGCTTCTGAAGAAAAACGGGATCGAACTGACGCGTACCGTGATCGAGGTAGCGCCGGCTCATCATACAGCGCTTGGCGGTATCATGGTGAATAAGTATGGCGCGAGCTCAGTGCCGGGCTTATTTGCCGGCGGAGAGGCCATGGGCGGACTGCACGGCGCAAACAGAATCGGCGGAAATGCCGGCGCGGCTGTATTTGTTTTTGGCGCGGCTGCCGGAAGATCCGCGGCAGCCTATGCCTCCGGCAGGCAGACCGGAGATATTCGCGTCCTGGCGGACAGCACGATACAGCGCCTGACGGAGAACATGACGCGCTGCCATCTTTCTGACGAACCAACGGATTCCTGCATGAAAACGGTAAAAAAAATAATTTCGGAGGGGCTTCCGCTTATATGCGGCGGCGATGAGATGCAGCGGATGACCGCGGAACTTGCGCGCAGCTGCGCGCTTGCCCGTTATGCGGAAGTAACGGCTGAAACGGTATCAGCCTTTGTGCAGATGGAAAATGTGTGTCAGACGGCGTCTGTCATCGCGGCGGCAGCCCAAACAAGAAAGGAAAGCAGAGGCGTATTTAATCGAAGCGATTTTCCGCAGACCAACAGCTGCTATGATAACAAAAACACGATCACAGAAGCAAAAAACGATGGCATTGCTTGTGCGCTGATCCGGCGAAACTATTAAATTTGGGAGGCATATAACCATGCAGAAGGAACAGAAAAAATTGCGCAGCGCGTTTGACTATGGACAGGCATCGGAGTGCAAGAGAGGCCTTATGCGCGGCATGGGGTATACGGAAGAGGAGATCAAGCGGCCGCTGATCGGCGTGATCAATTCGTGGAATGAATTTAATCCGGGGCATGTGCATCTGGACAAAGTTGCTGCGCGGGTGAAGCAGGGGATCCGCGAGGCCGGCGGGCTGCCGATGGAGGTGATGACCACCGCCATCTGCGACGGTATGTGCCTGCAGGACCCCAGATATATCGAAGTACCGAGCCGCAACAGTATCGCAGATCAGGTGGAGGTTACGGCAGAAGGCAACTTCTTTGACGGAATGGTCATGCTCTGCACCTGCGATTCCATTGTGCCGGGACATTTGATGGCTGCCGCCAGATTAAATATTCCGACGATCTTTGTCACGGGCGGCTATATGCCGTTGGGCCAGGTCCGCGGACAGGAGGTCGTGCATATTGCGGCGCAGGACAAAGTGATGACCGCCATCGCGGGACGCATGGATATGGATGAATATACAGATCTGATCTCCAATTCCTGGGGGATCTGCGGCGCCTGCAGCTCAATGACAACGGCGAACAGCATGTGCATGATGGCGGAAGCAATGGGTATGTCCCTGCCGGGCAACTCGACCATTTCCGCTGTGAGTCCGCGTTTGTATGAAATTGCTTACAACGCCGGCCGCCGTATCATTGACCTGGTCAAGGAGGGCGTCACCTCCAGAATGATTATGACAGAAAAAGCAATTATGAACGCCATTAAGGTGGATATGTCGCTTGCGGCCTCTCCCAATTTGCTGCTGCACCTGCCGGCTATCGCCAATGAGGCCGGCTATGATCTCCCGTGGTGGAAGTATTTTGACGAAGCTTCCAATACCATTCCGCTGCTGTCCAAGCTTGCGCCCAGCGGAAAATATACGTTGAAGGACCTGGATCTGGCCGGCGGACTTCCCGCCATCATGAAAGAATTGCTGCCGCGATTGGACGCCGACTGCCTGACGGTCACGGGAAAAACAATCCGGGAAAATGTGGAAAAAACCGTTATTTACAATCACGATGTCATTCACTCGCTGGATCATCCTGTTTCTCAGGAGCCCGGCATTGGCGTGCTCTATGGAAATCTTGCGCCGGAAGGCGCGATTGTAAAGATCCCTGCTGTCCCGGAGAACTTGCTGGTCTATTCCGGAAAAGCCCATGTGTTCGATTCCCTGCAGGCGGGGCAGGACGCCCTGCGCGCCGGTGAAATCAAGCCGGGCGAGGCAATTGTTCTGCGCTATTTGGGCCTGAAGGGCAGGTTCGGCACGACGGCATTTCCTTTCCAGGAAGACCTGAAAGGATACGAAGAACTCTTTAATTCCTGCGCCATTATCACCGACGGCCGTTTCTCCGGCGGTACATCGGGCCTTTCCATCGGATATGTATCGCCTGAGGCGGCGCTGGGAAGCGCACTGGCGGCTGTTCGCGACGGTGATACGATCGAGATCGATGTGCCCAACCGTAAAATGAATTTGTGCATCTCGGAAGAAGAGATGAAGCAAAGACTTGACGGCTTTGCCTATGTCTTTGACTCGCTGGGATATCCTCCCTATCTGCGGTTGTTCCAGAAAAATGTCGGCTCTATGGCCAAAGGCGGCATCTGGGCTGTTTAAACAGGACGCGAGGCTGACAGATGACAGGGTTTACATTAAAAAAAATAAATTATCTGTTTTACGGAGGCTACGTCAACACGTATCTGCTGGAAACAGACCGCTTCGTGATCCTGATCGATTCCGGCGTCGGCAGTGCGAAAAAGACCATCTGTCAGGAGCTGGACGGCATCGACTTTGCGGATAAGCCATTTTTGCTGCTGAATACCCATATGCACTGGGATCATGCGTCCCTGAACGGGTATCTGAAGGAGCGTTACGGCGCCGTGATCTGCGGCGCGTCCGCCTCTGAATGGCTGTGTGACCGCCTGCGTCAGTTTGAGGAAACCTATGGCGCGTATGAGAAGTCGTATCCCCATGAAAAGAGTATACGGGAGCTTTACTGGAGAGAATTTGCCTATCCTGCGCCGGCAGACCGGGTCCTTGTGAACAATGAACGAATAGAGGACGCGGGGTTCTCTCTTCGCGTACTTGAAACGCCCGGTCACTCTGCGGATTCCCTGAGCTTTTACGAGGAGAACACGGGGATCCTCTTTGCGGGCGATGCCCTGCAGGGAACCGGATTCGATGGCAACGCACCGTTTTATCGCAGCGCGGAGGACTATCTGCATACGGCGGAAACCGTCAGGCATCTGCCGATGAAGGAAATACTGTGCGGGCACGGCATGTTTGAGGGGGCTCCGCTGTGTGCAAAATGGGCGGAGGCTTCCGTTGAAACATGCGAGAAGCTGGACAGGGCTGTTCGAAAGGCGGAAGCGGCCGGCGAGCAGGCGACCGGAATTTGCGCGCTGTTGAAAGAAGAGATGGGCTATCCGGAAACCGTCCATTTATACACGACGGTCAAAGCCCATATGACACAGGCGCGATCCGGATACGATGAAAGTGACTGCACGAAAACGGAGGACAAACATATATGCAGATAGAACTTCCATATGGCAAGGGAAACATTGTGTACACCCCGGTGAAGCAGACGCGCGTTCTCACGTCCCGGCTGCTTGAGCTGAAGGCGCAGGAGAGCGGACTTTCAATTGTACAAAAAGCGATGGCACACCCCATCGGCAGCCGCCCGCTCCATGAATTGGCGCAGGGGAAAAAGACATGCACCATCATCATCAGCGACCATACGCGACCGGTGCCCAGCCGCGACATACTTCCGCCCATGCTGGAAGAATTGAGAGCGGGAAACCCTGCAATGGATATTACACTGCTGGTGGCCACCGGCTTCCATAGGCTGACCACGGAAGCGGAATTGCGCAGCAAGCTGGGAGATGCCGTCTTTGATGGCGAAAAGATCGTGGTGCACGACTGTGAGAGAAATAATGTGTTTGTGGGAACGCTGCCCTCACAGGCGCCTCTGATCGCCGACCGGGCTGCCGTTGATACGGAACTGCTGCTTGCGGAGGGATTTATTGAACCGCACTTTTTCGCCGGATTTTCCGGCGGAAGAAAAAGCGTTCTTCCGGGTATTTGCGATCGCGCCACGGTTTTGGGCAATCACTGCAGTGCGTTTATCGACAGCGCCTTTTCCAGAACGGGAACGCTGGAGGGCAATCCGATTCACCGCGACATGGTGGCCGCGGCTCGGATGCTGCATCTGTCGTTTATTGTTAATGTTGTGATAGACGAGCAGAAAAAAACGGCAGCCGCCTTTGCGGGAAATTTCGAACAGGCGCATGAAAAGGGCTGCGCCTTTTTGAAACCCTACTGCAGCGTACACGCAGAGCTTGCCGATGCTTCCGTTGCAACAAACGGAGGGGCTCCGCTCGATCAGAATATTTACCAGTGCGTCAAAGGTATGACGGCGGCGGAAGCGGCCACGCGCCCCGGCGGCGCCGTCATTCTATGCGCCGAGTGCGCGGACGGCGTGGGCGGAAACGGCATATACACGGCGCTGCGGAATTGCGCCGATCCCGATGAATTGTATGCCAGAATTATGGCCACACCGGCGGACAAAACAGAACCGGACCAGTGGGAAAGCCAGATCCTTGCACGTATTCTGCGGAAGCATCCCGTTATTATGGTGACCCGGCCCGAACTGAAGAAAACGGTCGGGGAAATGAAGATGCTGTATGCGGCTACGGTCGATGAGGCTGTATCGCTGGCTGAGTCGGTCGCCGGACCTGTAAAAACAGTCAATGTGATTCCGAACGGCGTTTCCGTGATCGTGAACTAAACGGCCTGCCTGTGAGGCCGCGGCATCTTTCCTTCGCAGGAGGAATCCGGGAGATCCGACAGAAAAAAGCAGCATGCATCGATCCGTTTGACATTCGTCTGCGCTGCATAACACAGCAATGGGAAAGAGGCCTGTTCAACAGGCCTCTTTCCCATTGCCGCCGATCAGCCCGACAGGGATCTTCTGTCACCTGCATCGTGCCGCTCAGCCGGCCGCAGCGCCGGATAAGCAAAGCGGGATGCCCCAAAGACGCGCCGTCACATCCCCGCCGCCGGGCGGTTTTCTGCTGCTTTTGCCGGCGCAAAAACCGCCGCAGCGGTGTGCCGCTTGCTGGAAGCGTCCGCCGCTTTGCCTGACGGCGGAAGGAACGTTACTCCATGCTCTGAATGTCCGCGGAAATTTTAGCAGCGTATTCCACCACCAGCTGCTGTGCCTTTTGATAGACCGCATCGCCCATGCGGACCACCGGCGCTGAAATACTCAGCGCATAGACGACGTTGCCGCTGGAAAGACGGACGGGCGCCGCGACACAGCGCAGTCCCGCGCTGAAGCTTTCGTCATCCAGCGCGTAACCGTTGGCACGCACATCGTGCAGCAACGTCAAAAACGACTCCTCGTTCATACCGATTTCATCGCGGCTGTTGTTATAGGCCCACCTCTGCGCGGTGTCGCTCATCTCGCTGAGGAATATGCGGCCTACGGCGGTGCAGTAGGCGGGAAAAGGACGGTTCAGCGGGAAGGTGGGACGCAGAACGTGGGGACTTTCCGTACGGTAGATGTGAATGGTGCTGTCACAGGAGCAAATAGCCACATTGACGGTTTCGCCGGTGATTTGCCCCAGTTCTTCCGCGCGCGCGGAGGCGACATCCATGTATTTTTGGTACGACTGACATTTATAAGAAAGACTCAGCAGCTTCGTCCCCAACCGATAACGCCTTGTTTCCAGATTCTGGAGAAGAAACCCCTCAAATTCCAGACTCTGAACAATCCGATGCACAGAGCTGACAGGGAGATTGACCTTAACAGAGATTTCCGAAATTCCCACTTCCTGCTGGTCATCTTTGAAACATTCCAATATGTCCAACGCCTTCATCAGGGTGGTGGAGTATACATTGTTTTTCATATCTTACCCATAAGCGAAGCGCCGCCTGCGGCCCTTACAATGCTTCCTTTTCAACAAATAATGCTTTCTGACCCGACAAAATCCCTCTGCTGCGTACATCATATCATGCCCTCGGATAAAAATCCATACATAAATTCTGTTTTCCAAAAGCGGCGATTCCGCTTTTCCGAAATGCGGAAAAGGCGCATTGAAACCTTTTGCCGTTGTTGCTACTATGAAGAAGAACAGAGCAGGCCAAGTCCTTGGAGAGGGACGAAAAAAACTACTACAACACAATGCGAGGAGAAAAACATGAGTCATAAAGCTGTAATGGACGGCAATACTGCCGCTGCCTATGCTTCCTATGCCTTTACGGAAGTGGCGGCTATTTATCCGATCACGCCGTCTTCCCAGATGGCGGAATCTGTAGACGAGTGGGCGTCCCAGGGAAAGAAAAACATCTTCGGAAAGCCGGTCAGGGTGATCGAGATGCAGTCCGAAGCGGGCGCCGCCGGTACCTGCCACGGATCACTGCAGGCAGGCGCCCTGACAACTACCTATACAGCTGCACAGGGGCTGCTTTTGATGATCCCGCCCATGTTCCGCATGGCCGGCGAGCATCTGCCCGGCGTGTTCCATGTTTCCGCCCGCAGTGTGGCCCAGAATATGTGGTCTATCTACGGCGACCATTCCGACGTCATGACCTGCCGCTCCATCGGCTTTGCCATGCTGGTTTCCGCCAGTCCCCAGGAGGCAATGGATCTGGGAGCTGTGGCGCATCTGTCCGCGATCAAGGCGAGCCATCCTTTTATGCATTTCTTCGACGGATTCCGCACCTCCCACGAAATGCAGAAAATCGATGCGCTGGATGATGAGGATCTTGTTCCCCTGGTGGATTTCGATCAGATCGACGCCTTCCGCCGCCACAGCCTGAATCCGGAACACCCCTTCATCCGCGGCACCACGGCCACCAGCGAAACCTTCTTCCAGGGCAGAGAAGCGGCCAACCCCCATTATGATGCCATCCCCGATATTGTGGCGGGTTTTATGGACAAGATCAACGCAATGACCGGCCGCCGCTATGCGCCCTTTGAGTACTATGGCGCACCGGATGCCGAAAGATGTGCGGTGGTCATGGGCTCCGGCGCAGAAACGCTGCGGGAAGCGGTGGACTATCTGAATGCCCGCGGGGGCAGATGCGGCGTGATTTCCGTGCATCTGTTCCGCCCGTTTTCCGCCAAGTATCTGCTCAAGGCGCTGCCAGGGACGGTGAAAAAAGTAGCTGTGCTGGACCGCACGAAGGAATCCGGCTCCGTGGGTGAGCCTCTGTTTCTGGATGTCAAAGCGGTGCTGGCTGATTCCGGCCGCCGCTTCGACGCGGTGGTGGGCGGCCGCTTCGGCCTGTCCGGCAAGGATACGACCCCCGGCATGATGAAGTCTGTGTTTGACAATCTGGCCGCCGCCCAGCCCAAGACAAATTTCACAGTGGGCATTGTGGACGACGTCACCTTTACTTCGCTGCCCTATGAAGAGATCAATACGGACCGCGCCGGCCTTGTGTCCTGCAAGCTGTGGGGCGTAGGCGGCGACGGCACGGTGGGCGCCAACAAAAACTCCATCAAGATCATCGGCGAACTGACAGACAAATACGCACAGGCCTATTTCGCTTACGATGCGAAGAAGTCCGGCGGTGTGACGCAATCCCACCTGCGCTTTAGCGACGCCCCCATCCACTCAACGTATCTGGTCAGGAGCGCGGATCTGGTGGCTGTTCACAATCCGGCGTATCTGGATAAATTCGACACAGTTTCTGATCTGAAGGAAAACGGCACGTACCTTTTGAACTGTGCCTGGAGCCAGGCTGATCTGGAAGCGCACCTGCCCAACCGTGTCAAACGCGTGCTGGCGGAAAAAAAGGCAAGGCTCTATATCATCGATGCGTCTGATGTTGCCATGAATCTGGGTCTGGGCAACCGCACCAACACCGTGCTGCAGGCCGCATTCTTCCAGCTGGCCCGCGTCATCCCCATGGAGGATGCCGTGAAGGCCATGAAGAAAGCCATTAAGAAAACATATCTCATCAAAGCCGGACAGAAGGTGGTCGATCTCAACTGCGCGGCGGTGGATGCAGGCGTGACGGCGCTGAAAGAATATAAGATCCCCGACAGCTGGAAAACGATCCCCTGTGAAGCGGCCGCCGAAAACAGCACGCATGATTTCGTAAACGACATCGTTGCACCGCTGAACAGGATGGAGGGCGATCAGCTGCCTGTGTCCATCTTCCGGAAGTATGGCACGGTGGACGGCACATGGCCCGCCGGCACCTCGAAGTACGATAAACGGGCCGATGCCATTCTGGTTCCCCAGTGGGACGCCGACAAGTGCATCCAGTGCAACCGGTGCGCGGTGGTGTGCCCCCATGCGGCGATCCGCCCCGTGCTGGTGAACGCGGAGGAGAAGAAAAACGCCCCCGCCGCCTTCCGCACGGTGAAGGCCAAGGGCCTGCCGACCGATGCCTATGAGTTCCGCATGCAGGTTTCACCCTACGACTGCCTGGGCTGCAGGAACTGCGTCAACGCCTGCCCGGAGCAGGTGAAGGCACTGCAGATGGTGCCCGCCGTCCAGTGCAGCGGCGATGTGGAGAACTGGAACTACGCGGTGGAGAAGGTGACCGTCAAAGACGACGCGGTGAACAAAGCGACGCTGAAGGGACTTGAATTCGGCCGCCATTACTACGAATTCCCGCCCGCCTGCGCCGGCTGCGGCGAAACCGCCTATGTACGCATGGTGACGCAGCTCTTTGGCGACCATATGTATATCGGCAACTCCTCCGGCTGCACGGCCGCCCACGGCGGCTGCCTGCCGTCTACCCCTTATACCAAGGATGAAAAGGGCTTCGGCCCACCCTGGGAACAGTCCCTGTTCGAGGATACGGCGGAATTTGCCTATGGCTTCCTGCAGGCGCATGAAACCGTAAAGGACGAGCTGCTGGACGCAGTGAAAACCGTGAAGAGTGCCGGCATTGCGGCGGCAGAATGCGAGGCCTACCTTGCCGCCAAGGATCATGCCGCAGAGTCCCGCAAGGCTGCCGACGTTTTGCTGGCGGCGCTGGCGAATGTAAACGCGGACGGCGAAACCGGCAAGGCTGTGGCCCGGATCCTGACAAACCGCGAGTTCCTCAGCAAGAAGTCCGTATGGGCTTTCGGCGGCGACGGCTGGGCGTATGATATCGGCTTCGGCGGACTTGACCATGTGCTGGCTTCCGGTAAGGACATCAACATGCTGGTGATGGATACCGAAGTATATTCCAACACCGGCGGACAGGCGTCCAAGGCGACCAATATGGGCGCCACGGCACAGTTCGCAGCCTCCGGAAAGGAAACCAAGAAGAAGGACCTGGGCATGATGCTCATGAGCTATGGCTACATCTATGTGGCGCAGGTTTCCATGGGTGCTGACCCGGCGCAGACCTTGAAAGCCATTCGCGAGGCGGAAGCATATCCCGGCCCGGCTGTGGTCATCGCTTATGCTCCCTGCACCGCCCACGGCATTGCCGGCGGCATGGCCAACACACAGCTGGAAATGAAGCGGGCGGTGGAGGCCGGCTACTGGCAGCTGTACCGCTATAATCCGCTGCTGGCCGCGGAGGGCAAAAACCCCTTCCAGATGGATTCCAAGGCGCCCACCGGCAGTTATCTGGATTTCCTGCGTTCCGAGCGCCGCTATGCGTCTATGGAAGTCAAGTTCCCCGAAAAAGCAAAGAAGCTCTTCAGCGGCGCCGAAAAGAGCGCCAGGGAACGCTACGAGGCCTATGTAAAGCTTTCCAAGCAATAAAGCGACCGTTTCTCATGCACCTGCACACAGACGCCCTGCGTGTCTGTGCGCAGGTGCGCCTCCTCAAATATACAGACAACAACAGAACAGAGAAAGGAGAGTGCGCGATGAAAACAGCACAGGAATATAAGGACAGTCTGCGTCAGCGCAACATCAAGGTCTATCTGAAGGGCGAGCTTTTGGACAGCAAAACACTCATTGATCATCCTTTTATCCGCGGCCATGTGAATGCTGCCGCCATGACCTATGCGCTGGCAAACACCAAGGAATACGAAGATCTGATGACGGCCACTTCTCATTTGACCGGTAAGAAGATCAACCGCTTTACCCATATCCATCAGAGCACCGATGATCTCATCAGGAAGGTCAAGATGCTGCGCATGATTTCTCAGAAAACCGGTACCTGCTACCAGCGCTGCGTGGGACTTGACGCCATGAACGCTGCCTATACGGTGACCTATGAGATGGATCAGGCCATGGGGACGGACTATCATGCGCGTTTCAGAAAGTTCCTGGAGTATGTGCAGGAAAATGACCTGATGATCTCCGGCTCCATGACGGACGTCAAGGGCGACAGAAGCCTGCGTCCCGGTCAGCAGCCGGACCCCGACATGTTCGTCCATGTAGTGGAAAAGCGCGAAGACGGTATCATCATCCGCGGCGCGAAGGCGCATATGACCGGCATGGTCAACTCCCACGAAATGCTCATCATGCCCACCATGGGCATGAAGGAGGACGAGGCAGAGTATGCGGTTTGCTGCGCCCTGCCGGTGGATGCCCCCGGCGTCGTCCATATCTTCGGGCGTCAAACCAACGACGACCGGAAAATGGAGGGATCGATCGACCAGGGCAATGCCCGGTACGGCATCGTGGGCGGCGAGTGCCTGACCGTTCTCGACAACGTGTTCGTGCCCTGGGAGCGGGTGTTCATGTGCGGCGAAACCAAGTTCTCCGGCCTGCTGGTGGAACGTTTTGCCTGCTATCACCGCGCCAACTACGGCGGATGCAAGAGCGGCGTATCCGATATTGTCATTGGGGCCGCGGCCCTGATGGCCGATTACAGCGGCTATGGAAAGGCCGGTCATATAAAAGAAAAACTCAATGAAATGATCCACAAGGAGGAATCTCTGTGGGCCTGCTCGCTGGCCTGTTCCTGCGAAGGAAAGCCCACCCCCTCGGGCGCCTATTTTGTCGATCCGCTGCTTGCCAACGTGGGCAAACACAATGTGACCCAGCTCATCTACGATATTGACCGTTTGGCGCAGGACATCGGCGGCGGTATCATTGCCACCATGCCTTCGGAGGAGGATTTGAAATCTCCCGAGGTGGGGCCGTATGTGGAGAAATACCTCCACGGTGTGGAAGGCGTATCCACCGAGGACCGCATGCGTGTGGCGCGGCTCATCGAAAATATGACCGGCGGTACGGCACTGGTGGAATCCATGCACGGCGCAGGATCTCCGCAGGCGCAGAAGGTCATGTATGCCAAACTCTCCGACCTGGAAGCCAAGAAGAAAATGGCGGCCCATATTGCCGGTGTCGGACAGACGGACAAAGAATAAGACACGCACCCATTCGATACGGAACATAAGGAGAGCGATATATATGGATTTTACGCTGACGCGCGAACAGGAAATGATTCGGAAAATGATCCGGTCTTTTGCGGAAAATGAAGTCAAGCCCATTGCGGCGGAAATTGACAAAACGTGCCGATATCCTGCCGAAAATGTGCAGAAGCTTTTTGATCTGGGCGTGATGGGCATGACCGTTCCCAAAAAATACGGCGGCGCCGGCGCGGATATGCTGTCTGCGGCGATCGTCACGGAGGAGATCGCCAAGGTCTGCGCATCGACAAGCGATATTATTGCCGGTCATTGCCTGTGCTTTGAACCGATCATGGAACACGGCACCGAGGAGCAGAAGCAGAAGTATCTGCCGATGCTGACAAAAGGCGGCGTGCTGGGCGGCTTTGCCATCACCGAGCCCAACGCCGGCTCCGATGCGTCCAAAACCCAGACGCTGGCTGTCCTGCAGGATGACCATTATGTGCTCAACGGCGCAAAGACGTTCATTACCAACGGGTCTGTGGGCGGTGTGTTCGTGGTGTTCGCCATGACCAATCCGGCCAGGGGGAGCAAGGGCATTTCGGCTTTTATCGTAGAGAGCGGTTTCCCCGGTTTCGAGGTGGGCAAGCATGAGGAAAAAATGGGCCTTCACGGCGTGATGACCACAGAGCTTGTGTTTACAGACTGCCTTGTTCCCAAGGAAAACCTGCTGGGTCAGGAAGGTAAGGGCTTCAAGATCGCCATGCAGGCGCTGGACGGCGGCCGTATCGGCATCGCGGCCCAGTCCCTCGGCATTGCCGAGGGCGCTATGGAAGAAGCCCTGAAATATACAAACGAGCGTGTGCAGTTCGGCATGCCGCTGTTCAAGTTCCAAAACACGCAGTTTACTTTCGCGGATATGGCGATGCGCATTGAATCCGCCAGGCTTTTGACCTATCAGGCCGCCACCATGAAGAACGAGGGCATCCGCTGCACCAAGGAGGCTGCTATGGCGAAACTGGCCGCCTCCGAAACCGCTATGTGGGTTACCACCAAGGCGCTGCAGATGTTCGGCGGCTACGGCTATACCAAGGACTATCCCATGGAACGCATGATGCGCGACGCCAAGATCACCGAAATCTACGAGGGCACTTCCGAAGTCCAGCGCATGGTGATCGCGGGCCAACTGCTGAAATAACGAAGGAGGTAAGGCAGGATGAAAATTATAGTGACAGTCAAACAGGTGCCGGATACCTCCGGTAAGGTGGCGGTGAACCCGGACGGCACGCTGGACCGTGCTTCCATGCAGACCATTATCAACCCCGACGACATGAACGCCGTGGAGGCCGCCCTGAAACTGAAGGATGATCTTGGCTGCAAGGTCGCGGCCTTTACCATGGGGCCTCCCCCCGCGGAGGGAATGCTGCGTGAGCTGATGGCCATGGGTGTGGACGAGGGCGTCCTGATCACCGCCCGCGAGTTCGGCGGCAGCGATACCTATGCCACGTCCCAGATCCTTGCCGCCGCCATCGACACCTACGGCGTGGAGGACGACGACATCCTTTTCGCCGGCCGGCAGGCCATCGACGGCGATACCGCGCAGGTGGCCCCCCAGATCGCGGAGAAGCTGCATCTGCCGCAGGTCACCTATGCCGGCGGCATCCAAAAGGAGGGCAATACCCTGACAGTCAGGCGCATGCTGGAGGACGGCTACATGACCGTCAAGGTGCGGACGCCCTGCCTGATCACCTGCATCAAGGAGCTGAACACCCCGCGCTACATGTCGGTGGGCGGCATCGAAGAGTGCTTCGCCCGGCCCATAACGGTGATGGATTACGCCGCTTTGAAGGATCATCCTCTGATCGACGCCGCGACCATCGGCCTGAAGGGTTCTCCCACCAACATCTTCAAGTCCTTTACGCCGCCTCAGAAGGGCGTGGGCATGATGCTTCCCGGCGCTGACAAGGAAACCACTGATCAGCTGGCCGGTATTCTCGCCGCCAGGCACATTATCTGATTGAAAGGAGAAATATTGAAAATGGCTGCTGATTTTAACAGTGCTGATATTGCTGCTTTCAAGAATGTATGGGTATTCTGTGAACAGCGTCAGGGCAAGATGATGCCCACCGCTTTTGAACTGATCTCCGAGGGCCGGAAGCTGGCTGACGAACCGGGCGTGCACCCACGGCGGCGCCTCTGAGAGAAGATCGCGGCCCTTTGCGCGCCGCTGCGGCGTCCCGCCGGCCGGACCGGTTTGCGGGGGCCGTCCTTCCTTTGTCAGGAGAAGCCGCGCCGGAAGCCTGCCGCCGTTTGAAAGTCATTGGGAAATAAAAAGAAAGCGCGCCTCCGGAGCTGTTCCGGAGGCGCGCTTTCGCGCGGCGGGCGCCGGATGCGTCCGCCGGGGATCAGGCGTTGTCCGCGCCGAAGAAAAGCTGCATATCGTCGTCCACGCTGCCGATGCCGGCGATGCCGAAGTTTTCCACCAGCACCTTGGCCACGTTGGGGCTGAGGAAGGCGGGCAGGGTGGGGCCCAGATGGATGTTTTTCACACCCAGGTACAGCAGAGCCAGCAGCACGATGACGGCCTTTTGCTCATACCAGGCGATGTTGTAAACGATGGGCAGGTCGTTGATGTCGTCCAGGCCGAACACTTCCTTGAGCTTCAGGGCGATGACGGCCAGAGAGTAGGAGTCGTTGCACTGCCCAGCGTCCAACACCCGGGGAATGCCGCCGATATCGCCCAGCTCCAGCTTGTTGTAGCGATACTTGGCGCAGCCGGCGGTGAGGATCACGGTGTCCTTGGGCAGCGCCCTGGCAAAATCGGTGTAGTAGCTGCGGGACCTGGCGCGTCCGTCGCAGCCGGCCATGACCACGAATTTCTGAATGGCGCCGGATTTGACGGCTGCCACCACCTGGTCGGCCAGGGCCAGCACCTGAGCGTGGGCAAAGCCGCCGACGATCTCGCCGCTTTCGATCTCCGTGGGAGGCGCGCAGCGTTTGGCGTGAGCGATGATCTCGGAGAAGTCCTTTTCCTCGCCGATGCCGCCGGCAATGTGCCTGCAGCCGGGATAGCCGGCCGCGCCGGTGGTGTAGAGGCGGTCCTTATAGCTGTCTTTGGGCGGCACGATGCAGTTGGTGGTCATGAGGATGGGGCCGTTGAAGGACTCGAACTCTTCCTTCTGCTTCCACCAGGCGTTGCCGTAGTTGCCCACAAAGTGAGAGTACTTCTTGAAAGCGGGATAGTAGTGGGCGGGCAGCATCTCGGAGTGGGTATAGACGTCCACGCCGGTGCCTTCGGTCTGCTTGAGCAGCATTTCCATATCCCGCAGGTCGTGGCCGGAGATAAGGATGCCGGGGTTCCTGCCCACGCCCAGCTTCACCCGGGTGATCTCGGGATTGCCGTAAGCGTCGGTGTTGGCCTTGTCCAGAAGGGCCATGCCGTTTACGCCGTACTTGCCGGTTTCCAGCGTCAGCGCCACCAGATCGTCGGCGGTGAGGCTGTCGTCCAGCGTGGCTGCCAGCGCCCGCTGCAAAAAGGCGTCCACCTCGCCGTCGTCGTGCAAAAGGGCGTTGGCGTGCTTGCTGTAAGCGGAGAGCCCCTTGAGGCCGTAGGTGATGAGCTCCCGCAAAGAGCGGATGTCCTCGTTTTCGGTGGACAGCACGCCCACCTTGGCGGCGGTGGCTTCCCACTCGTTCTCCGCGCCGTCCCACAAAGCGGCCTGAGGCAGAGCGGCGGCGTCCTTCACCTGCGAGAGCAGGCGGCGCTTTTCCTCCAGCGTGGTGCGGATGCGGGCCTTGATGGCGTCTTTGTCGAAATTGGCGTTGGTGATGGTGGTGAAGAGGTTGATGGTGACGAGGTGATTGATCTCCGGGCTGATCCCGGCACCCTGGGCGCGCAGCGCGGTGGTGACGGCGGCAAGTCCCTTGGTCGCATAGACCAGCAGATCCTGCATGGCGGCCACGTCCGGCTGCTTGCCGCAGACGCCCGCGCGCGTGCAGCCGGCGCAGCCGGCCGTTTCCTGACACTGATAGCAAAACATCTGATTTTCCATAACATTTTCTCCTTGCACATGACAAATTTTTTTGTGAAAGCGGCGGACTGAAAAACCCGGCGGCCACCTTTCATATGCCGCGGCACACCGCTCATCACAAAAACAAACCGATTTGTTTGTCTGCGATGAGTATAGAGGAAAGAAACAGGGTTTGTATGTTGTTTTTACAACAAAGCAAAAGGAAACGTCCCATATGTTTGGCGGGAGGCGCCTGGCGGCAGGGCGAAGGAAAGAAAGGAAAAAGCACGCATACCGGCGGAATGCATCACATTTGGCGAAAAACTGTTGCCATGTTTCGATGAAGTGTGCTATGATGAAAAATGAGAGAGCGGCAGGCTGTCGTTTTCTGAAAGAGAAGAGGCGTGTGCAAGTGGAGAAAAAGAGGGAGAGCGGCGGTTTCACGCTGCTGGAGATGCTGATTGTGACGGCGATTATCGTGGTTCTCATCAGCATTGCCATACCGGTCTTTACGGCGCAGCTGGAAAAGACGAAGCAGGCCGCCTGCGCGGCCAACCGCCGGTCGCTGATGGCGCTTTTGACCGTGAGCAATATGACGGGCGAGGATGTGGAGCAGATCTATCAGGACAACGCGGCGACGTACAAATGTCCCGACGGAGGCACCATTACCTATGAAGTGGGCGCCAACGGCGCGATCAAGGTCTATTGCAGCCGGCACGCGGTGAAGGGTTCGCTGGGCGATGCGGACACCATCAACACGGTGATGACGCTGATACAGAAATATGCAAAGGGCCAGCTGGACTCCGCGGCGGCGAAGCAGGACGGCAGCAAAGCGTTCAAGCTGGCGGCGGCGCTTGCCAAGGAAGGGCTGGATCTCAATACGCTGGGCGCCGTTTCCTGGCACTACACCGTCGCTTCCAAGTCGCTGTTCTGGTCCACGCTGGATATTAATCAGTACGACGTCGGTTCCGGCCTGGCGGTCATCCGGTACAATTCGTCCGATCACCTCTATTCCGTCTGGCCGGCGAAGGTGGTCGAAACCACCTCCGCGGTGGGCACCTACAAGACGCTGCTGCCGGATACCAGCACCTCGTCAGTGATCGCCAGCGGTACGGCTTCCTATGACCAGGCGTTCTCCGCCTATCAGAAGGCGATCAGGGATATGGGCCTGTCGTAGGAAAAAGAGCATATAAAAGGACTGCGTTTTCTCTGCCCTTCGGCGGGAAAACGCAGTCCTCTTTTCTTTTATGCCTGATGCCGTCTTTTTCAGGGCGCCGCGCGGAGCTTGCCCACCAGCTTTTGCACCGGTTCTCCCTCCGGTCCGGCCGCGATGGCCACCCGGTGCGCGTCTTGCGGAAAGCACACCAGGAAGTCGCCCGGTTCCAGACAAAAGACGGTGCCGCCCTCCGCGTCGTAAAAACCGGCGTCGCTCTCCGGGTCGAAGGGACCCAGCGGGCGGGCGGTTCCAATGTCCGCCACACGGATTTTTTCCCGGCCGGTCAGCACGCAGTGGACGTCGGCGTAACGGCGGTGCGCCTCGTAGCGGCAGTCCGCCTCCGGCCGCGTCACCAGCGACACGGGGTTGACGAACACGTCGTCGCCCTGCAGCGCCACGCGCTTTTCGGGAAGCGCCTGCGCCTGTGCCAGGTAGTCCAGCAGCGGGGCGAGTCCCGGTATGTCCCGGTAAGTGTCCCGGTGGGACAGCTTGTCAAAAATCATCTGCGGCCCGTCCTCCTTCAGAGCAGCGCTCTGACGCCCGCTTCCCGCAGGCCCTTCAGAGCGGCCTCGTCGCCCACCAGCGTGACGTCGGGGTGCATCTGCAGAATGGAACAGGGCACCTCCGGCGTGACCGGCCCGGTGAAGGCCCGGCGGACGATGTCGGACTTGTCGGCGCCGGACACCGCCACCAGGATGCGCCGCGCCTGCATGATGGACTTGATCCCCATGGTGAAGGCCTGACGGGGCACCTCGTCCCGGCTTCTAAAGAAGCGGGTGTTGGCCTCAATGGTGCTTTCGGAGAGATCCACCAGGTGGGTTTCCAGCTCAAAGGCGTGGCCGGGTTCATTGAAGCCGATGTGGCCGTTGTGGCCCAGGCCCAGCAGCTGCAGATCGACGCCGCCGAGCTGCGCGAGGATCTCGTTGTAGCGGCGGCATTCGGCCGCCGGGTCGGCGGCCATGCCGTCGGGCAGGTAGGTGTTCTCCGGCCGGATGTCGATGAAATCGAAAAAGTTGACCTGCATGAAGCGGCGGTAGCTCTGGGGATGGTCGGGCGTCAGGCCCCGGTATTCGTCCAGGTTGACGCTGCGTGTTTCGGCGAAGCTCAGATCGCCCTTGCGGTACCACTCGATGAGCTGCGCGTAGGCGCCCAGGGGGGTGGAGCCGGTGGCCAGACCCAGCACGCAGTTGGGGTGCAGGATCACATGGGCGGAGATGATGTTGGCCGCCCGGCGGCTCATGGAGGCATAATCCGGTGTTTGATAAACGCGCATGAAAGATCACTCCCTGTTTACAGTTGTGCGGACAGCCCGTCAATGCTCCGGGCGCAGTCCGCGGCGATGCGCCGTGCCTTTTCCGTCAGGTTGGCCAGCGGTGCGCGGACGCCGCCCGCGTCCGGGCCGCCCCGGCGGCGGATGATCTCCTTGAGAACGGCGTAGAGGTTGCAGTCCGCTTCGCACATCCGGTAGATGAGGCGGCAGGCCTCGTTTTGCAGGACGCGGCCCTGTTCCATATCGCCCTGCACAAAGCATTTGCAGATGGCCAGATATAGTTCCGGCATGGAGGCGTAGGTGCCGCCGATGCCGCCGCAGGCGCCGGCCGCCAGCCCGGAGAGCAGCTGCTCGTCGGGGCCGTTAAAGACCAGCACGTCCTCGTCGCGCCACATTTGGATGTCCTGCACCGGCATGGAGGAGTTTTTCACGCCCAGCAGGCGGGGATTTTCCTTCATTTTCCGCAGCAGCGGCACGCTCAGGCCCACGCCGGCCAGCTGAGGAATGTTGTAGATGATAAAGGGGGTGTGCGGCGCGGCGTCGGAAATGGCGTTCCAGTACTGGGCGATGGAATCCTCCGGCAGATGGAAGTAGATGGGAGGGATGGAGGCGATGGCGTCGGCGCCCACGCTCTCGGCGTGGGAGGCCAGGGCGCGGCTGTCGGCGGTGTTGTTGCAGGCCACATGGGCGATGACGGTCAGGCGGCCGCCTACCTCTTCCATCACGGCTTCCAGCACCTTCCGGCGCTCGTCCACGCTCTGATAGATGCACTCGCCGGAAGAGCCGCCCACATAGAGGCCCTGCACGCCCTTTTCCAGCAGGTACCGGGCCAGTTCTCTGATCCGCTGGGGGGAAACGGCGCCGGAATCGTCATAGCAGGCGTAAAACGCCGGAAAAATGCCCTGAAATTTCTGATACTCCATAGATGTTCTCCTCTGTTGTCGCAGCGGCGTGTGCCGCCGTTGTTGTCAGCCCTTCACAGCGCCCATGGTGATGCCCTGGGTGAAGTATTTCTGGAAGAGCAGGAAGATGATGATGATGGGAACAGCGCCCAGCGCCGCGCCGGCCATGATGAGGCCGTAGTCCGTGGACATTTCCGCCTGAAGGCCCGCGATACCCAGAGCGATGGTCTTGACCTCGGTCTTGTGCAGCATGACCAGCTGCAGCGGGTATTCGTTCCAGGCGCTGATGAAGGTGAAGATGGCCAGAGCGCCGATGCCCGGCTTGATAATGGGCACGGCCACGTCCCAGAAGGTGCGCAGTTCGCTGGCGCCGTCGATGCGGGCGGCTTCCAGCAGGGACGAGGGGATGGTTTCGGAAAACTGCTTCATCAGAAAAACGCCGAAGGGCCAGCCCACCACGGGGAAGATCACCGACCAGGCGGATTCGGACAGACCCAGGATCTTGGCAAGGGACACCAGAGGGATCAGGATGACCTGCTTGGGCAGAGCCATGGCGCACACGAAGAGGGCAAAGATAAAACCCTTTCCGTAGAACTGCTTCTTGGCCAGCGTGTAGCCTGCCAGGGAGGCGGTGACGCAGGTGAGGAGCATGGCCATCACGGAGATAAACACGCTGTTGAACAGCCACTTGACGGCGGCGGGCACCCGGAAGGCGGCGCCGAACAGGGGCCAGGCGATGGTGGTATTCATGAGCTTGTCGTAGTTGGTGCCGGTGGGGGAGAGTGGGAACCACTGCACGGCCTGTCCGGCCTTGATGAGGATGTCGGTCTTGTCCTTGACGGAGCCGGTGACGATCCAGTACAGCGGAAAGATGAAGAGAATGGCCAGAATGATCAGCACCACCGTGCAGGTCGCCAGATAAGGGGATTTTTTCTGTTTCATCACATTTCCTCCTTATTCTGTGGTGCCGCCGTTCATCACCTTGAACTGCAGCGCGCTGAACAGGGCGATAACGAGAGCCAAAACGACGCCCATGGCGTCGGCATATCCGTATTGGAAGTTTTTGAAGGCCGTTTCGTACAGCAGGTACATGACTGTGCTGGTGTGATAGTTGGGGCCTCCGGAGGTGAGGAGCTGGATCAAAGCGAAGCACTGGAAGGAGTTGATGGTGGTGATGACCACCACATAGAGCGTGGTGGGCATGATGGAGGGCCATTTGATTTTCCAGAAGGTCTGAAGATCGCTGGTGCCGTCCACCTGGGCCGCTTCGATCAGGGTCTGATCCACGTTGCCGAGCGCGGCCACATACAGCACGATGGGCTGTCCGATGGAGGTGGTAAAGAGGATGATGAGAATGCACCAGATGGCGAACCGGGAATCGCCCAGCCAGTCAATGCCTTTTGTCATCAGGCCGGTGCTGGTGCCCACGTAGTTGAAAAGACCGTTGTAGGTGTTGAACATCCATTTCCAGACCACCACCACCGCCACGGAGCCCGTGACCACCGGCAGATAGAACACGCACCGGAAGAAGGAGCGGATGCCGGCTTTCATGCGGTAGATGGCGCTGCCCACCCACAGCGAGAAGGCGGTGACCACCGGGACGGAGATCAGCACGATGAAAACGGTGTTCCACGCCGAGCGCAGAAACTTGGGGTCCTGAAAAAGCCGGATATAGTTGTCGAGCCCGACGAATTTGCTGCCGCCCATATGAGAGTCGGTAAAACTGGTGACAAGACCCATCACCATGGGGGTGACGACGAAGCAGGAGAAGATCGCCAGCGCCGGCAGAAGAAACAGGTAGGACACCGCTGTTTCCCTGCGCCGGAGGGCTCTGCTTCTGGACGTGGCGAACTGTGCCATAGGACGCATCCTCCTTTTTAATGGGACGGCCTCCTCCCCCGCATTTGAGGGAGGAGGCCGCATTCGCTTGAAGCAATATAGCCGGGATCAGTGCGCTGCGTTGGAGTTGGTGTTGAAGGTCTGAGCCTCGGCGGCGGGAGCGCCGCCCTGGAACACGCGCTGGAGCATGTTCCACCACTCGGTGCGCATGGCGGAGAAGTTGGGGGTGGTGTTGTAATAGGTGCCGTAGTACTTGGTCCAGGAGGACAGGAGCGTCATCTCATCGTTGCCCTGATACAGGTTGCCGAAGGAAGCGCGGACGGGGAAGGCGCCGGTCTTGACCACGCTCTTGGGGCCCCACTGGCTGTCGTCGCAGATGAACTTGAGGAAGGTCTTGGCCGCGGCGGCCTTGGCATCGCTGCCGTTGTTGAACACGCAGAAGCCGTTGACCAGATACTCCAGCTCGGGAACGCCGTCGTCGGAGGGGAAGGGAACGGAGATAGCGGTGTAATCCTTGGACGCGTAGTTCTTGGCGTTGGAAGTGCCCCAGCAGAAGGTCATGGCGCAGGTCTGTGCCTGGAACTGCTGCAGCTCGTCGGCGGCGGCATAGGACATACCGGCGTCGAGGGACTTGTTGCTGACCATGGACTGAAGCAGAGTCAGAGCCTTGACGCCCTTTTCGTCGATGTTCCACTTGCCGCTGGCGTCAATGATGCGGGAGGAGTACAGGTTGTTCACCAGAGCGCGGGTGCCCTGGTCGCCGCCCTGAGCGCCGCAGTACACGATGCCGGGGGTCTGCGCCGCGTTGGCGTCACGCAGGGCTTCGCACATCTTGATGAAGTTGTCGGTGGTCCAGGTGCGGTCGCCGGTCAGGTTCACGTACTGGAGCGCGTTGGCCTTTTCCAGCATTTCCTTGTTCAGGCCCATGTAGAAGGGAGCCGCGGATACGGGGTACATGTAAGCGGTGCCGTCGGCCTTGCAGGAGTTGAGCAGAGCCTCGTTGTTCACGTCTTTGACGAAGTCGGAGGTGAACAGATCGTCCAGGGACACCAGCTTGCCGGCGCGGCCGTACTGAATGATGCGGCCGGGAGCGTCGAACAGGATGTCGGGGGCGGTGCCGCCTTCGATGGCGGAGGTCAGGGCCTCGGGGCCGCTGGTGAAGTCGATGGTGACAAGATCAATGGTAATTTCGGGATGCACGGCGTTGAAAGCGGCGATCACTTCTTTTTCATAGGCGCCGTCTGTGCCGAAAGTGGGGAACGCCCACCAGGTCAGGCTGACTTTGTCCGAGGAACCGGAGCTTGTGGTGGTGTTGGTTTTGCTGCTGCCGCAGCCGGCCAGTACGCCGACCAGCATGAGGACGCTCAGAATCAGTGCAAGGAACTTTTTCATGGGGTCTTCCTCCTTTTTATCATTGCGAAAATTATTTTCATTTTCACCGCACCGTCTGCCGGCCTTCCTATGCGCCGGAGCGGTGTTTCTGCCGTGATTGTATCCGCAAAGAGGGGGTGTTGTCAATATGATTCTGAAAATTATTTTTAGAAAATTGAATTTTTGGCAATTTATTTCAAAACAGACGTCCGTTTACAGCATTTTGACGAAAGCATACCCCCTTTCCCGGGAAAAGATCAGCCGGTCTGCCCCGTTTTGACGGGCAGACCGGCTGATCTTGCCAAAGAAACGCAGCATGGCCTGCGCTTTGTTGTGCAGAAGCCATAAGAAGCTTGAATGATATTTCCGGCGGCATGCGCGTCGGAAATATACCCTGACTTTCGCCCCTGGGGGGGCGGGCCAAAAGCGCTGTGCCGCTGGGCGGCGCGGCGCGAAGGTTTCAAAAGTGTCTACACCTTTTTTGAAAACAATAGCCGGTCTGCCCCGTTTTGACGGGCAGACCGGCTGAAAGAGGGTCAGATATGTTTTTCGGAGAGGGCGTCGGCGATGGCCTGCCGGTGGGCGGCGCAGGAGGCCATATCCCGGCGGCACATCTCGTTGACGAGGACGTCGAGCAGGTAGATCTGGGCGATGCGGGCGGCGGCGGAGCCCAGCTGCAAGGGATTTTCATTGGAGCCGCACAAAAGCACGATGTCCGCCATGGCGGCGGCGGGGGAGTTGGGGAAGCGGGTGATCAGCAGTATTTTAGCCCGCCGTTCCCGGGCCACGGGCAGCAGCTCCATCAGGTCCCGTGTGGCGCCGGAGTAGGAAAAATAAAGAATGGCGTCCCGTTCGGTGAGCTGGGTGGCTTCGATCATCTGCATATGGGAATCGCGCACGGCGAAATAGCCGCCGAAGGAAGTGGAGAACAGGTGCGCGGCCTCCTCCGCCATGATCATGGACCCGCCCTGGCCCATGCACAGGACGCGGTCGGCGGCCAGCAGGGCGTCCGCCGCCCGCTGGATGACCTCGGGGCGGATCAGCTCCTGGGTCTGGGCGATGGCGTCCACGTCCGCCGTACACAGCTTCTGGCACAGATCCGTTATGCTGTCCTCCGGCGTGATCTCTCCGGTGAGAGGACTGCGGGTGCCGGGGCGCGCCACGGTGGACTTGGCCACCGCCAGTTTGAAGGCGTTGTAGCTCCGGTAGCCGATCTGGCGGCAGAAGCGGGAGATGGTGGCGTCCGCCACGCCGCAGGCCTCCGCCAGCTCCGAGATGGAAAAATACTGCACCTTCTGCTGATGCTGCTGCACCACGATGTAATCCGCCACTTTTTTCTCCGCTGCGGTCAGCTGGTAGTATCCGCTGGTGATCCGCGCAAATATGTTGCTGTCCGGCATAGTATGCCCGCCTTTCCCGCGGGAGCCGCGGCTCCCTCGGCTCAAATTTGGGCCCAGTATAACACACCTGAAATTTATTTTCAAGACAGTCCTTGTTTTGAAAATTTTGCGTGACAGAAGAAGCGGGCCGTGCTATGATGCCCTTGAGAAAGAGATGCGCGGGAAGGACGTGACAAGATGCAGCTTCTGAATCCTCAGAACCGATTTTTCCGCACGCTGGCGCGGGCCACCGACGTGGTGGGACTGAGCCTGCTGTGGACGTTTCTGTCGCTGCCGGTGGTGACGGTGGGGGCGGCCTCCGCCGCGCTTTACGACAGTGCCGCCGTGTGTGTGCGTCAGCGGGAGGAGGGTGCCTACGCCCGCTTTTTCAAGACGTTCAGGGCCGCGTTTCTGCCGTCGCTGCCGTCGGTGCTGATCTGGAGCGCGCTGTCGGTTGGCCTGTGGGCCGGCGGCCGGGTGCTGGCGCTGATGGCCCAGGCCGGTGAAAAGGCGGCGCTGGTGCAGCTGGTGGCCTTTTGCGTGCTTCTGACGGTGCCCGCCGGCATCGTCTGCTGGCAGTTTCCCCTGCTGGCGCACCGAAGAATGCGGTTTGGCGAGCTGAATCTCCTCGCGGCGCACCTGACGCTGCGCCGCCTTCCCGTCACGGTGCTTCTGACGGGGATGACGGCCCTTTGCGCCTGGCTCTGCTGGCATTTTTGGGTGCCGGTGCTGGTGCTGCCGGGACTGTGCGCCCTTGCGCAGGCGGCGCTGCTGGAACCTGTTTTCGCCAAAGAGAGCCTGCCGCCGCTGCCGGGGAGCCGGGCGCCGTCGGACGCGCCGTCCCCCGACGAAGAAGAAAAATAATTTTCATTTGTAAGAATGTATAAAAATATTTTCCAAACCTTGTATAACTCTCCGAACTTTGTGCCGTCCCACGGATTCCTGTTGTCAAAGGGGCGGGGAGCCTGTTACAATGAGGGCAAAAAAAGGGGGATCGGCGATGGATCAGAAAAATCAGGTAATTTTGGAGCGCCTGAAAGGCGGCCTGGTGGTTTCCTGTCAGGCGCTGCCGGAGGAACCGCTGCACAGCTCTTATATCATGTCGCGGATGGCTTACGCGGCGTATCTGGGCGGCGCGGTGGGCATCCGTGCCAACACTGTGGAGGACATCACGGAGATCCGCAGGACGGTGGAGCTGCCCATCATCGGCATCATCAAAAAAGTCTACGCCGACCGGCCGGACGTGTATATCACGCCCACGATGGCGGAGGTGGACGCGCTGGCGGAAAGCGGCGTGGAGATCATTGCCCTGGACGCCACCCATCGGGTGCGGCCGGGGGATCGGGCGCTGGCGGAATTTTTCGCGGAGGTGCGCCGGAAGTATCCCAACCAGCTTTTCATGGCCGACTGCTCCGCTTTGGACGAAGGCATGGCGGCCGCCGCCATGGGCTTTGACCTCATCGGCACCACCATGGCGGGGTATACGCCCTATACCAGGGGCTGCCAGATCCCGCCCTATGACATGATCGAAACGCTGGTGAAGCAGTGCGGCAGGCCGGTGGTGGCGGAGGGCAATCTCTCCACGCCCGAGCAGCTGCGCCGCGCCATGGATCTGGGGGTCTGGACGGCGGTGGTGGGCAGCGCCATCACCCGGCCCATGGAGATCACCAAAAAATTTGTGGCGGCGCTGGTATGAAAGAGATGCGGATCGCCGCCCTGGACATCGGCGGCACGAAGATCAAGGCGGGCCTTTTTGTCGGCGGCGTGCTGACGGCCCGGGGAGAAGCGGACACCTGTCCTCAGGCGGGCGCGGCGGCTCTGATGCGGCGCGCGGGCGACCTGTTGGAAACGCTGGGCGCTTTTGACGCCGTCGGCGTCAGCACCGCCGGCCAGGTGCGAAACGGCGTCATCAGCTATGCCAACGACAACCTGCCGGGGTACACGGGCACGGATGTGCGCGGCGTTCTGGGCGGCCGGTTCGGCGTGCCATGCGCCGTTGTCAACGATGCTTGCGCGGCGGCGGTGGGCGAGGGCAGCGACGGCGCGGCCAGAGGCTTTGCCGATTATCTGTGCCTGACCTACGGCACAGGCGTGGGCGGCGGCGTGGTGCTGGACGGACGGCCCTATAACGGCTCCGGCGGCAGCGCGGGGACGGCGCCGGGCGGCCTTGTGACTCACCCGGAGGCCATTCGGGCCGGCGACCCCTACGCCGGGACCTACGAGCGTTACGCCTCGGCCACGGCGCTGGTAGCGGCGGCAAGGGGCGTGGAACCGACCGTCATCGACGGCCGGGCGCTTTTCGCCCGCATGGAAGAACCGGCCTTGCGTCAGGTGCTGGAGGCCTGGATGGACGAAGTGGCCGTGGGTCTTGTATCGCTGGTGCATCTGTACAATGTGCCCTGCGTGGTGCTGGGCGGCGGCGTGCTGGAGCAGTCCCTCGTGCTGGAGGGTGTGGAGCGGCGCGTGCGGGCGCATCTCATCCCCGGCTTTGACCGGGTGCTTCTGGTACAGGCGGCGCTGGGCAACGCGGCGGGCCTGTACGGCGCCCGAAAAATGGCGGCGGCGCTGCTGCCGTAAAAGCGGGCGATTTGATTTTTTCGGGAAGAGAGAGCAACATAGAAGTCTTGCGGTGCAGCCAAAAACGGCTGCGCCGCAAGACTTTTTCCGTTCAAACGGTTTCCCGCCCCGCCGCCTGGGCCGCGGCCTTTTGAAAAAAAGATTGACAAGCGCGCGGGCGTATGATACCATGCACATCAAGTTGTATGCCTATCGCAAAAAACTTACTGACCATCCTTTTCGGAGGATTAAGGCCATACGGACAGCCGGGTCAACTGCCGATGGCAGCGGATGCTGCATCTATTGATTGAGTTAGAAGCTCAAATTTTATGAGTTGGTTAGAGCATTAACCATGTGTAGTTCCTACACAATACTTGTGAAACGGTCAATAAGAGTAGTAATAGTAAGTTTTACTGTATAGGCTCTGAATGATGGAATCAAACGCATACGGGTGCGCCGTGCCTTCGCGGCGGTTTTTGCCCCTGCGCTTTGTCTGTTCCCAAGGATTTTTGTGTCGATCTGCACAAAAATGCCTGGGAATTTTTTTATGGGCAAAGGGGGGCTATCCATGGAAAAGAAGATCGCGCTTTACGGGTTTAACAACCTGACCAAAACACTCAGCTTCAATATTTACGACGTTTGTTACGCCAAAACGGAACGGGAACAGCGGGACTATATCGCCTACATCGACGAGCAGTACAACTCCGAACGGCTCACCGGCATCCTCTGCAGGGTGACGGAGATCATCGGCGCGCATGTGCTGAACATCTCCAAACAGGATTACGAGCCGCAGGGGGCTTCCGTGACCATCCTTATCACGGAGGAGGCGCTGCCGGAGGGACTGGTGGATCAATCCTGCAACAAGGGCTGCTATCTCCTGGCGGACAGGGAAACGGTGCTGGCCCATCTGGACAAGAGCCATGTGACGGTGCACACCTATCCGGAATACCACCCCGACAAGGCCATCTCCACCTTCCGGGTGGACATCGACGTGTCCACCTGCGGGGAGATCTCGCCCCTCAACGCGCTGGAATATCTCATCGGCAGCTTCGATTCGGACATCATCACCATCGACTACCGGGTGCGGGGCTTTACCCGTGATCTCTCGGGGAAGAAGTATTTCATCGACCACGAGATCCACTCCATCCAGGATTACATCAGCGCCGAAACCATGCGCCGCTACGACGCCATCGACGTCAACGTCTATCAGGCCAATATGTTCCACACCAAGCTGCTCATCAAGGAGATCGACCTGCAAAACTACCTTTTCAACACGGATGTGTACGAGCTCTCGCCCCGGCGGCGGCTGGAGATCACCGACGACCTGCGCCGGGAAATGATCGAAATATACAGCGGTGCCAATGTCTACTGAGGGGCGCGCCATGAAAAACAGAGCTCCCATCTATGAGGCGCTGGCCGCCCACCAGGCCCGGCGGGTGGTGCCCTTCGACGTGCCGGGCCACAAGGGCGGGCGGGGCACGCCCCAGCTGACGGCCTTTCTGGGGCAGGCCTGCCTGAAGGCGGACGTGAATTCCATGAAGCCGCTGGACAACCTCTGCCATCCGGTGGGAGTCATCCGGGAGGCGGAAGAGCTGGCGGCGGAGGCGTTCGGCGCCGCCCACGCCTTCTTTATGGTGGGCGGCACCACCTCGGCGGTGCAGGCCATGGTGCTCTCCTGCTGCAAGGCGGGGGAGGAGATCATTCTGCCCCGCAACGTCCACCGCAGCGTCATCAACGCGCTGGTGCTGTGCGGCGCCGTGCCGGTGTATGTGACTCCCGGCCTCAGCCGCGATCTGGGGATCCCGCTGGGGATGCGCCTTGCCGACGTGAAGGCGGCCATGGAGGCCCACCCCAACGCCCGGGCCATTTTGGTGAACAACCCCACCTATTACGGGGTCTGCTCCGACCTGGAGAGCATCGTGACCATGGCCCATCAGCGGGGAATGCGCGTGCTGGCGGACGAGGCCCACGGCACCCATTTTTACTTTGGAAAAGACCTGCCCCGCGCGGCGATGGCGGCGGGGGCGGACATGGCGGCGGTGAGCATGCACAAAACCGGCGGCTCGCTGACGCAAAGCTCTTTTTTGCTCTGCGGCAAGGGCGTCAACGCCGACTATGTGCGCCAGATCATCAACCTCACCCAGACCACCAGCGGCTCCTACCTGCTGCTGACGTCGCTGGATCTGGCGCGGCTGAACCTGCAGGAAAACGGCGCGGCCATCTTCGCCAAAACGCTGGAGCTGGCGGAGTACGCCCGGTGCGAGATCAACCGCATCGGCGGGTTTTACGCCTTCGGAAAAGAACTGACCAACGGGGACGACTTTTTCGACTTCGACGCCACCAAGCTCTCAGTCCACACGCTGGAGCTGGGACTGGCGGGCATCGAGGTCTACGATCTGCTGCGGGATGAATACGGCATCCAGATCGAGTTCGGAGATCTGGGCAATTTCCTGGCGGTCATCTCCGCCGGCGACCGGGCCTTCGAGATCGAGCGTCTGGTGGCCGCGCTGGGGGAGATCAAGCGCCTCTGCGCCCGGGATAAAACCGGTATGCTGGAGCATGAATACATTGTGCCGCAGGTGATCCTGCCGCCCCAGCAGGCCTTTTACGCCAGCAAGAGGAGCCTTCCTCTGGCGCAGAGCGTGGGCTATGTCAGCGGCGAATTTGTCATGTGTTATCCCCCCGGCATTCCCATCCTGGCGCCCGGCGAGCGGGTGACGGACGAGATCGTCGCCTATATCCGCTACGCCCGGGAAAAGGGCTGTTCCCTCACAGGCACGGAGGACCTGACGGTTTCCTCCCTTCAAATCATCGAATAAGGAGAATGAATCATGGAACTTTGGTATACGGAAGAGCATTCGGAAGACGTGCGGTTTTCCATCCGCGTGGACAAGCAGGTTTACAGCGCGCAAAGCGAGTTTCAGCGCGTCGATTTCTTTGACAGCAAGGAGTTCGGCCGCTTCTTTACCCTCGACGGCCTCATGATGGTGACGGAGAAGGACGAGTTCATCTATCACGACATGATCGTCCACGTCCCCATGGCCACCAATCCCGCCATCCGTTCGGTGCTGGTCATCGGCGCGGGCGACGGCGGCACGGTGCGGGAGCTGACCCGCTACGCCGGTGTGGAGCGCATCGACATGGTGGAGATCGACCGCATGGTGGTGGAAACCTGCCGGACGTATCTGCCCCAGACGGCCTGCCGGCTGGACGATCCCAGAGTCCGCATCTATTATGAGGACGGTCTGCGCTTTGTCCGGGGCAAGGAGAATGCCTACGACCTGATCATCGTGGACTCCACCGACCCCTTCGGCCCCGGCGAGGGCCTTTTCACCAAGGAGTTCTACGGCAACTGCTACAAGGCGCTCAAAGAAAAGGGCATTCTGGTGAACCAGCATGAAACGCCCTATTACCCCGCTTACGCCAGGTCCATGCAGCGGGCTCACCGGCGCATCCGGGAATTTTTCCCCGTCTGCCGGGTCTACCAGGCTCACATTCCCACCTACCCTTCGGGCCACTGGCTCTTCGGCTTTGCCTCCAAGGAGCTCGATCCCATCCGCGACCTGGACGCGGCGGCCTGGAACGCGCTGGGGCTCAAGACACGCTACTACAACACCGACCTGCACACCGGCGCCTTCGCCCTGCCCAATTACGTCCGCGAGCTGCTGGAGAACGCCGATGAATAAGAACGTCCACACCTTTCTGGGCTGCGACGCGGACTATGAACAAAGCCGTATCGTCCTTTTCGGCGCGCCTTTTGACTCCACCGCCTCCTTTCGCCCCGGCGCCCGCTTCGGCTGCGCCGCCATGCGGCAGGAGAGCGTAGGGCTGGAAACGTACAGCCCTTATCAGGACAGGGATCTGTGCGGCGCGGGCGTGTTTGACGGCGGGGATCTGGACCTGGTGTTCGGCTCGGCCCAAAAGGCGCTGGAGCAGATCCGCGCCTGTACGGAGGAGATCCTCCGGGACGGCAAGCTGCCCGTGATGATGGGCGGCGAGCATCTGGTGACCCTGGGCGCCATGGAAGCGGTGGTCAAAAAATACCCGGAGGTGCGCGTGATCCATCTTGACGCCCACGCCGATCTGCGAGATGCTTATATGGGAGAAAAACTGTCCCACGCCACCGTCATGCGCCGCATCTGGGAGCTGGTGGGGGATGGACGCATCTGTCAGCTGGGCATCCGCTCCGGGGAAAAGGCGGAGTTTGCCTTTGCCGGAGCGCACACCGAGCTGCATCCCTTTACGCTGGAGGCGGCGGCACAGGCGGCGGCGAAAGCGGGCGGCAGCCCGGTGTATCTGAGCATCGACCTGGATGTGCTGGACTGCGGGGTATTCCCCGGCACCGGCACGCCTGAGGCCGGCGGCGTCACCTTCCGGGAACTGCTGAAGGCTCTGCTGCACTTTGCGCCGCTGCACATTGTGGGCTGCGACGTGGTGGAGCTTGCCCCCATGCTGGACAGCAGCGGCGCCTCCACCGCCACCGCCTGCAAGGTGCTGCGGGAGCTGCTTTTGCTGCTGCGGCACTGAACGCCGGAAAAGATCTCACTGACGAGAGCCCGCCGCCGGAGAAAACGGGTGTAAAGTGAAAGAACCTGACAGAGAACGCGCGGAGCAGCCGTCGGCTTTCCCCGTTCACCTCCGGGCGTCAGCGCCCGCCGGGTCCCGCGGCAGAGCCGGGACAAAGCCTGAGGCAGCCGACCTGTGCTAAAACCCGGCCGCATCGGCCGCTGTGGCAGGAACAGCAGAACTTTCCGATCATAGGAGAAGGCGTCCGGATGGCGATGCTTCCCCGCTCCGGCGGAGGAAAAACCGGGATTTTTCGCCCGCCCGCTCCGCCGCGCCGTGTCCGTATGCCGCAAAAAGGCCGCCGGACATTTTCCGGCAGCCTTTTGCATCATATGAAGCACTAAAGTAAAACGACTTTACAGAGAGGGCAGGGAGGCGGCGGCCACCGACTGTCCCACGCGGCGGATCTTTTCGTCGGGCAGCTGCACGCAGATGTGCCCGGCTATCTCGGGATACTCGTCGTCCAGCACCCGGCAGGCTTCCGCCAGCAGGAGATCGCCGCCTCTGCCGGACATGACGCGTCCCAGAAGCAGGACGTGCCGGAAATGGTAGAAGTCCTCGTACAGAGCCAGCGTGTGCGCCAGATACACGCCGATCGAGCGGTAGACGGCGGCGGCGCGCGGATCGTCGTCCTCCATCAAAAGCTGCACGGTCCTGAGCTGTTCGGCGGGCGTGGTCTGCAGATCCAGAGGAATGCCGGCCCTGAGCGCCAGACGCGTCACGGCGTCCTGCGCCAGATATTTTGTGCCGCAGCCGACGTCGCCCGACCACTCGTCCACGGGTGCGCCGGGCGCGGCGTCCACCGGTGCGAAGGCCAGCTCGTTGAGCCAGCCGGTAATGTTGCCGTTTTCATCCACATAGCCCACGGCCTCACTGGTGCCCATGGCGACGCCCAGCACGCTGTTTTCGCGCAGGGCCATGGAGCCGGCCAGCGCCGTCACGTCGCCGTCGTTGCACACGGTGATGGGCACGCCGCCCAGCTCCTGCGCGGCGTGCAGATAGATGTCCTTCACCTGCGTGCGCCAGAGCTCCCGCGGGACCTTTAAAAAGAGCGAGGCCACCATGGGGCGATTGTTGACGTATACGCCCGCGGAGGAAACACCGATGGCGTCGACCCGGGGCAGATATTGCGCTGCGGTGCGCATCGCCTCCACAATGCAGCCGTAATGGTAGGACGGATCGGCGTGATCCTTGGGAAACCAGACGATTTCCTGAGAAAAAACGGGTTTTCCCTCCACCACGGCGGAAACCTTGAGATCGCTGCCGCCGGCGTCGAAGCCGATGCGGCAGCCGTCCAGATGGCGGCCCACAGAGGCGGAGGCGCCTGACTCGGGCGGGACGCGGCTGCACAGACACACCTCGAAGGGACGCTCGTACACGTCCTCCATAAAGCCGCGGTCAAAATTCCGGTCGCCGCCGGGGGCGTAGGATGCCTGCACGGCGCGGCAGACGGCTTCGTTGCCGGCCAGATACAGGCGAAAGCCGCCCTTGATCCAGAGAAACAGCTTGATCAGCTTCTGGGCGTAAAACAGGTCGGCCTGCCGGGCATCCGGCGTACCGCGGAGGTGGGTGTGCCACACGGCGATCTGTCCGTCGGCACGTTCCAGGGCGATATCCAGGGGTTCTGCGGCGTCGGCCGAAAATGCCTGAAAAAAGGAAAACAGGGGGATATAGCTGTCGTCCAGCTCGGGACGGTTCCTGACGGGAATATTCATACCGAGGTAATGCATAGGATACAGATCCTCCTTCCTCAACAAAATTGTTGAACGGCGTTGCTGTTAGCCTACCAGTTTTTTCGGGTCTGTCAAGACCCATTCCTGTAAAAAATGACAAAAGCGAAACAGAAGGAGCATACAACCCGGTGAAAATCCTTCTGCAGGAGGCGTTAAAAAGGTGAAAAAGACAAAAAGGCATTTTTGGCGCGCCGGCCGCGGACAGGAAAAATGACGGCCTGAAGGCGTATGACGCCAAAAAATTTTTACCCGGTTTGACGAAAATCAATGTAAAAACTTGTAATGGCACAAAATCAGTGTTATAATGCAGATGCATAATGAAACGTGAAAATATTTGTTTTATGCCTCTTCCGGCCGGGAAAGACAGGATGTGAACGCGAGGAAACGATATGCTGCCGTTTATTTTGGTTCCGCTGATCGTGGCGCGTTGTCGGCGGCATTCTCTTCGTCCGTTTTTGACTGCCTGGGATTTTCTGCCGCTGCTGGCGGTGGAATGTGTCCACATCTTTTTTCAGGTCAGCTGCTGGCTTGGGAACACAGAGTGGATCGGATACGGGACCTATCTGCAATGGGCGATCCTGCTCTCGCTGCTGTTTCCGATTCTGCGGCGGCAGCTGTATGTACCGGCGCTCTGGGGCGCCGGATGCACGCTGGCAGGCAGTCTGCTCAACCGTGCGGTGATGGCCGCCAACGGCGGGAAGATGCCGGTGTGGCCCACGGTTTCCCAGTGGACCGGCTATTGTACCCGCGAGATGCTCTCCTCCGGTCTGGACAAAGTACACGTTCTGATGACGGACGGGGCGGCGCTTCCGTTTTTGGCCGATTATATCGACCTTGGCTGGTGCATTCTCAGCCCGGGAGATGTGCTGAACCACTTGTTTGTGTCCGTGATTCTCTACTGTGCGGTGCTGTCTTTTGACCGCCCGTCGGAACATCCATTGAAAAGCAGGTGACATAGATGGAATACGTTCTTCTTTTCCTGACGGATGGCGTCATGGGCTATCTGCTGCAGGGCGTCGGTTATCTGCTGGGGATCTATGCATTTGTACGGCGCGAGATCAAGGCCCGGGAGTTTATTCCCATGGCTGTCGCCTATGGGGTGGTGGCCTTTGGTATCCGGCAGATCGGTGTGATCAGCTTCGGTTTTCACACGATCCTCATCATGATCACGATCATTCTCATGGCGGTGCTTTTGCTCAAGACCCCGGCGTTTATGACAGTGCTGGGCGTTCTGTCCGCTTCCGTTGCCATTTTGCTCTCGGAGATCGTCAATATTTCCATTCTCAACGGTATTCTGGGTCATGAACGCATGGCGGTGATTATGGCGGGCGACGGGACGATCAGCGGAGAGATCAGCAAGGCGGTCGCCGGCATTCCCACCAATCTGATCCTGGTGGCAGTCATGTTCATTTTCTACAGACTGCGTATGAAAAAACTGAAGGAGAGTAGCAGTCATGGAGCAACTGGCTCACAAGTGGGCGCAGAAGATCGGAACGGCACTGAACGCTGACCAGGAAAAGATCGCCGTTATGGCCTACGGATTGACGGCTCTGCTGCAGTTACTGCTTATTTTTGCGGCGGCTCTTCTTTTTGGACTCCTGTTCGGCTTCCTGTGGGAGGCCATGATTGTGTTTTTTTCTGTCGGTTTTTTGCGGCGGCTGATCGGCGGCGCCCATGCCGGGACGTTCAACGGCTGCATGGTCATCAGTGTGGTGTGCATCGTTCTTTTTTCCGCGCTGGCGCACTATGTGCTGCCGCTGTGCGGATTCTGGGCGGTTTGTATTGCCTCTGTGCTGATCGATCTTTTGGCATCGTTTCTGATCTACCGGTATGCGCCGGTGGATTCACCCAATAAACCGGTGCGGTCGCCGGAGAAGATTCGTCGTCTGCGCCGCGGCGCCGGTACGGTGATGGCAGCATTTATCTTATTGACGGTCGTTTTACTGTTTCTGTCATACAGGAACAGCGTATGGTTCTCGTATATTTGGGCATTTGATCTGTCCGTTTTGTGGCAGGTCTGTATGCTGACCGCGATGGGCCGGCGGTTGATTTGTGTTGTGGATCACCTGATAAAGGTGCCATAAATAGATGAAGAAGGGAGGAAATGTTATGAAGAAGAAGGTCTTGGCAGCTCTGTCTGTTGTGGCGACATTGGCAGCAACGATCGCAGCGACCTCAGCTTGCATCTGGTGGTTCTATCAGCCAGAGGAGCCGGAATCTCTGAAAAACCTGTAATATGAGTGACGCGGCTTTGTGAGAGCAGACAGCATAAGGAACACCACGGAATCTTTATGTCTGTCTGCTCTTACAATTGTTCAAAGGAGGTGCGGTATGCTGACAGAACAGGAAAAACACAATAAATTCAGCAATATGTTCTTCATGCTGAAGATCATGGCGCTATTTTTCTGCACAGCGCCGCTGTTTCAATATTACTTCGGCGACAGCACCAGCCACATGGTTCTCAATCTGAATCTCGGTATGGGCGTTGTGTTCCTGGCCATTATTGTGATCGTGGCCTTCATGTGGATCGTGCTGAATTATAAGTTCCGGCGGGCAAAGATCGGGCACTACATCGAGATCGCGGTTTTTTACATGGTATGTCTGGCCGCGGTGCTGTACAGCGGTTCTTATCAGAGTTACTACAAATATATGTTTATCTTCATGATCGTGGTTTACACCATGGACATGGGGTTCCGCACGGGTATGTTCATTGCCGGCATCAGTGCCGTCACCATTCTGACGCTGGATCTGACGCTGTATCACGCCAGCGGCGTCAACTCTTACTTTCAGGCGGATCTGGCGCTTTCCGCCATGTTTTTCGTGGTGGCCTGGGTGCTGGGTTTCTATGTAAAGATCGAAAACGAGCATATCGAGAATTTGAAAAAGACGGCCAACATGGACGGTCTGACGGGTCTTTTCAATCATCGGTATTTTTACGATACGCTCACAGCCATGTTCCATGACAGCGACGTGCAGCCGCTGTCGGTGATCATTCTGGATCTGGACCACTTCAAGGTCTACAACGATATGTTCGGCCACCAGAAGGGCGACAATGTTCTCCGGCAGATTTCCCAGCAGATCCGTCGGTCCACGCGGCCGGGGGATGTGGTCTGCCGCTACGGTGGCGAGGAGTTCACGGTGATCTATCCCCACACCTCCCAGGCGCAGGCGCTGGAGATGGCCGATCAGATCCGCCGTACCATCAGCGATTTTCCCTTTGAAGGGCAGGAGATGCTGCCCAATCACAACCTGACGGTTTCCATCGGTGTGGCGGAACGGCTGGGGCCGGAGGACTCCGTGCAGAGCCTGATCGAGCGGGCGGACGCGGCGCTCTACCGCGCCAAGTTTTTCCGGAAGAACCGCGTGGAGCTGTACTCCTCCATTTTCGACCAGTTCACGCATCTGGACGTGTCTGACGACAACAGCATTACCTCCGTCAAGGCGCTGCTGACGGTGATCAACTCCCGCGATCAGTATACCTACAACCACACAGAGCGCGTGGTCCGTTACTGCGACGTGTTCGCGGATTACTGCAATCTGCCGCCGCAGGAGAAGGCCCATCTTGTGTACGCGGCCTACCTGCACGACATCGGCAAGATCAATGTTTCCAAGGAAACGCTGATCTCCGAAAAGCGCCTGACGGACAAGGAGTGGGAGGAGATCAAAAAGCACCCGACGGACAGTGCCGACATTGTTCGCCAGATCCCGGACCTGCAGGAGGTGGTGCCCGTTGTCCTGCAGCATCACGAACACTACGACGGGAGCGGCTATCCCAAGGGCCTCAAGGGGGAAGAGATCTGCCGCCTGGCGCGTATGCTCTCGCTGGCGGACAGCTTTGACGCCATGACCGCCAAACGTCCCTATCAGCAAAGCCGCACCTTTGAAGATGCGTTCCGTGAGATCCGCCGGTGCGCCGGCTCCCAGTTCGACCCGGAGCTGTCGGAGCAGTTTATCAGGGCGATCGACAACGCTCTGTGAGTTTTATGACAAAAAAAGTCCTGCAAAACGGAAGTTTTGCAGGACTTTTTTAATGCCGTCAGCCAAAGACGTGCAGAATGATGCACAGCAGGATCACGCACAGGCCCAGGCAGGTCATCAGCAGAGCGAAGGAGAGGCTGTTGGTCATGCGGCTGACGGTGTCCCGGAAGGTACCCATGCGGTCGGACACCTCTGACTCGTCCAGCGGGCTCGTTCTGGCGATGGAGCGCACGATGGCGCTGTAGCGCTGATGATTGGTGCGGATGTGGGAATCCCGGAGCAGCGTCTTGCGGATAAAGAGCAGCAGCAGATCCAGTATATCGCAGAAGGCCCGGGTCACGACGGACAGAACAGCGATCAGGCGGGAGAAGAAGGGACGGTAGACGCTCTCCTCCAGCGACAGCTTTTTCGGCCATCTGGCCAGATAGACGGCTTCGCCGTTTTGCGTGCGCATCAGCACGCGGCGGATGAAAAGGACGTAGACAGCGGCGCCGATGGCCAGCGAGATGCCCACGCCCCGCAGATTGCTCCAGGCGAAGTAGGAAACAGGCTGATGGAAAGCGTGTCCGCCTGTGAAGGACAGCGTCAGCGCGGTGATGCGCTCGGCAAGGCTGTGGGGCAGAAGCCCCAGCACCGGCAGCGATACGGCGGATATCACCAGCGCGGCTTTCGTCATAAAGCTGCCCCGGGGAGCGGGAAAAGCCGGGCCTTTTTGCCAGAACAGAGCAAGATAGATCTTGAGGAGATAGGCGGCGGTCAGCCCGCCGGAGAAGAGAAACAGCCACTCCACCGCCGTGACGGCCCAATTACCGGAGAGGCGGGCGTACTCCGCCAGGCTCTCATGCACCAGCGTCTTACTGAGGTAGCCGCAAAAGCCCGGTATGCCGGCCAGGGAACAGGCGCCGCACAAAAAGACCCCGTGCAGCAGAGGTTTGCCCCGTCCGAAGCCGCGGATCTGGTTCAGATCCAGCGCGTGGGTGTTCATAAAGACCACGCCGGCCAGAAGGAAAAGCGTCAGCTTTACCAGCGAGTGGTTCACCATGTAAAGGACCGCACCGTTGGCCGCCAGCGCGTTTTCGTCCCCCAGCAGGCTGGTCATGGCGATGCCCGTCATGATAAAACCGATCTGGGACAGGGAGGAGCAGGCCAGAATGTACTTGAGGTTGTTGGAAAAGACGGCGATCACCGCACCCAGCACCATAGTGACGGCGCCCAGAAGCAAAATGAGATCGCCCCAGCCCGCATCGTGCGGCAACATCTGCGCCGTCACCAAAAAGACGCCGAAAAGGCCGGCTTTCGTCAGCACGCCGGAGAGCAGGGCACTGGCCGGCGCAGGCGCCGCCGGGTGAGCCTTCGGCAGCCAGATATGCAGCGGGAACACGCCGGCCTTGGCGGCGAAGCCGAAGAAGATGCAAAAGGCGGCCGCCCGCAGTGCTTTCCGGTCGGTCACGGCGGCGCAGGCGTCCTGCAGTCCGGCGATGGCCAGCGTTCCGGTGAGATGCTGGAGGATGAACAGCCCCATCAGCGTCACAAGACCGCCCAGCACTGCGATGGTCAGATAAGTTTTGCCGGCGTCGATGGCGGCGGGCGTTTCCTCCTGCACCACCCAGACGTAGGAGCAAAGGGACATCATCTCAAAGAACAGGAAGGCGGTGTAGAGATCCGCCGACAAAAAGACGCCCAGCGTGGCGCTCAGCGTCAGCAGAAAGAAAAGGTAGTAGCGGCTCACGTGGCGGTGTCCCACAAAATAGTCCGGGGACAGCAGGGAGGCGGCAAACCACATAAACGCCGTGATGACGCCGTAGACGCACCGGAAGCCGTCCAGCGTGAACTGCAGGTGGCAGTACGGGACGGTGAAGGAGGTCCCGAACTGCGTCAGGCTCAGCGCGATCATACCCAAAAGAACGGCGCCGGTGGTGCACACGGCAAAGACGCCCTGCGCCCGGGTCGAACCGCGGCCGATCCACACGGCGATCAGGGCCGCCGGCAGCGGGAAAAAAAGGACAAAGTAAAGCATCAGACGCTCACCGCCTCTCGAATGAGATCCAGCAGACTCTGGGGGAACAGGCCCGTCAGAAGGCAGACTGCCGCCAGAAGGATCATGGGTACCAGCATCAGAGCGCCGGCCTCACGGACGGAGCCGGGCGCGGGCATCATACCCTCTTTGCTGGGGAACCAGGCCCGCACCACCACCTGAAACATATAGATGGCGGTGAACAGAGCCGACAGCAGCAGCGCCGCGAAGCCCAGGATGGGCAGCGCCCGGTAGGTGTGGACGGCGGCCAGGGCGATGTACCACTTGCTGATGAAACCGTTGAAGGGCGGGACGCCCGTCAGCGCGCAGGAAGCGACGGTGAAGCAGGCGAAGGTCACAGGCATATATTTGCCGATGCCCTCCAGCTCGTCCACGTACTCCCGCTCCCCGTAGTGCAGCACGGCGCCGGCGGCGAAGAAAGCCATGATTTTCACCACGGAGTGATAGAGCAGGTGCAGGAAGGCTGCCGTCAGCGCTTCCGTTGTCATCATGGAAACGGCGAAGAGAATGTAGGACAGATTGGCAACCGTGGAGTAGGCCAGACGGCGCTTGAAATGCTGCTGCTTGAGCGCCATGCTGGAACCGAAAACGATGGTGATGATGGTCAGGATCATCACTGTGTCCTGTGCCCAGGAGCCGGACACGGCCTCGGCGCCGAAGGCGTAGTAAGTCAGGCGGATGCAGGCGAAGGCGCCGGATTTGACCACGGCCACCGCGTGCAGGAGTGCTGTGACGGGCGTGGGTGCCACGGATGCGGCCGGCAGCCAGGCGTGCAGGGGCCAGATGGCCGCCTTGACGCCAAAGCCGACGAAGGACAGGGTAAACACAGCCAGCAGGGTGGTGCGGCTGCCGCCATAGCCCGCCAGATGGCCGCCCATGGTGAAATCCTGTGCGTCAGCGGCGATCAGGAATACCAGGCCGATGAAGGCCAGCGCCGCGCCGCTCATGGAGTAGATCACATACTTGATGCCCGCCTGGATCGCCTTTTGCGTCATGGGCTGCATGACCAGCGGCAGTGTGCACAGCGTCAGCAGTTCGTAAAAGAGGTACATGGTCATCATGTTGGCGGCCAGGGCGATACCCAGCGTCACGCCGAAGGAGGCCGTGAAAAACGACCAGAACATACGCAGACGGTCCTCATGCTTCATGTAATCCCAGGCGTAGACCATGGTCACGGGCCACAAGGCGGCGGAAAGTCCGGCAAAGAGCCGGGCGGCGCCGTCCATGCGGAAGGCCAGCGTCAGGCGGTCGGTAAACCGCAGAAAGACGAAGGCGTCGCTGCCGCAGCGCAGGATAGCCGTCCAGGTAAGGACGGAGGCGACAACGACCACCGTGCCGTAAAACCAGCGGCGGCTGTTCTCCGAGGGAAAGACAATGAAGTAGGACAGGAGGCCCAGCACCAGCGGACAAAGGACGGGAAGCAGCAAAAACCAGGAATTCATCTTGCCACCTCCTTACAGCACTGCCCCGGCAATGCGCTGCATCACCGAGGTTATCCAGTCGGGGAACAGACCCAGCAGTCCGCAGGCGGCGGCCAGCAGGATCAGGGGCAGCGTCAGCTGCCAGGGTTCGCGCAGACGCTCTCCGCCCGGTGCGGGCGGCAGATCGTCACCGGGGAAGAAGCCCCGGATGATGGGCGGAAACAGGTAGCCCGCCGTCAGAAGCGCCGACAGCAGCAGCACGGCGGGCGCCGCGTAGGCGAAGGCGCCCGGCAGGCCGTCCAGTGCCGCGGAAGCAATGTACCACTTGCTGACAAAGCCGCCGAAGGGCGGAATGCCCACCAGCGACAGCGCCGCGAAGATGAAGCAGCCGAAGGTCACCGGCAGCCGCCGTGCGGCGCCGCGGAAGCGTTCCACGCTGCGGAGGCCCGCAAGGCAGATAAGAATGCCCGCGATGTAAAAGAGGGCGATCTTGGCGGCGGCGTGAAAGGCGATCTGCAGAAGGCTGCCCATAAGTCCCTCCTGCGACAGCACGAAAAGGCCGGTAAGAACATAGGAAATCTGGGAAATGCTGGAATAAGCCAGCCGTTTTTTGAAGTTTTTCTCCGTGAACGCCATCATGGAACCCATAAAAACGGTAAAGAGGGCCAGAGTGAGGCAGACCGTCTGCACCCAGGTGCCCCGCAGCCGGTCGGCGCCGGCGATGAAGTAGATGACGCGCAGTATGCCGATGACGCCGGCCTTGGTAATGATGCCGGAGAGCAGAGCGCTGGCGGGGGCGGGCGCCACGGGGTGGGCCGTAGGCAGCCAGTTGTGCATGGGGAACATACCGGCCTTGGTGCCGAAGCCCAAAATGATGCAGAAAATGGCGGCCAGCACCAGCTGTGTGTGGTGGCCGGGGATCAGCGTGCCGCCGGGCAGGAAATCCAGCGTAAAGGTGTTGTCGTACAGCACGGCCAGGCCGAAAAGCACGAAGAACGCCCCGCCGATGGAATAGTAGAGGTACTTCACGGCGCCGGTGATGGCCTTGCGGGTGCGCTCGTAGAGGACCAGCGGCATGGAGCAAAGGCTGGTCAGCTCGTAGAATACGTACATGGACACGAAGTCTGCCGACAGCGCCGTACCCAGCAGCATCCCCTCCGAGATGAAGAGGAAGGTGTAGAAGTTGGCCTCATGGCCGTGTTCATGCTTCATATATTCGTAGGAATACAGGAGCGTCAAAAGCCAGCTGATCACGGTCAGGAGGATAAAAACCGCCGCCACGCCGTCCAGCTTCAGGGCGATCGTCAGCGACTCGGTAAGACGCCAGATGTCGGAGGTGTAGGTGCGTCCGGAAGCGACGGCCGCCGCAACGGTGCAGACCTCCGCGATCTGAGCCGCTATCAGGAGGCAGAACCGCGGCAGACGTCCGCCGGGGGCAAAATGGGGGATCAGCAGGCCCGTCAGAATGGGGAAAAGGATCACAAACACAAGCATAATTCTCTCTCTCTCCTTTCCCTTACTGACAGAACAGGTCGATGCCCTGTGTGAAGAGCGCGGCCAGCGCCGCGGAGTGGATGCCCACCAGCAGGTTGAGGCCGGCCAGCAGCATGGCGGGGCAGACGGTGCCCATCCGCGGCCTGACGCGTTCGTGGACGTGTGTGCGTTCCTCTCCCGGCAGCCAGATGAGAATGGTGGTGTAGAGGAAGTACATGACGTTCAGAATGGTGCTGACGGTCAGCGCCAGCAGCACCACCCAGGTACGCCAGCCCATGCCGAAGGCGGCCAGCGCGAAGTAGAGCTTGGGGATAAAGCCCGCCAGCAGGGGGATGCCCACCATGGACAGGGCTCCCACCGTGAAGGTGAAGCCCGCCATCGGATAGCGGTGTCCGGCGCCCCACAGGGAGCGGAAGTCCTGCCGTCCGCCGCTGGCATCCATCAGCGAAGAGGAGGAGAGGAAGAGCATGGGCTTTGTCAGCGCATGGGCAAAAATCTGGAAAAGGACGGCCAGCAGCGCGCTGTGGGTGCCAAGCCCCAGCCCCATAAAGATGTACCCCACCTGTGCGGCGGAGGAAAAAGCCACCATGGTTTTCAGGCGGGGCGCGCCGATGGCCGAGATGCTGCAGACTACCATACCGCCCACGCCGAAGATCAAAAGGATATTCTGAATACCGGAGGCGCGGAAGATGTCGATCCCCACCACCTGATAAATGATCTTGATGAGCAGCACGATATAGCCCTTGATGATGACGCCCGAGAGGATGCCCGAGGTGGCGGCTGTGGCCTGTCCGTGGGCGTCGGGCAGCCAGAAGTGAAAGGGGAACAGGCCGCTTTTGATGGAAAGACCCACTGTCATCAGGCCGATGGCCACCGTCATGGAAAAGCGGTAGGTCCCCGCCTCCCACAGCGCCGTGACAGCGGTGCGGAGCTGGGGAAAGAGCAGCTCACCGGTGATGGAATAGGTCAGAATGACGCCGATCAAAAAAAGGCCGGAGCCGATGAGGGCGAAGATCATATACCGCACGGAGGCGATCAGAGCCCGGCCCACCTCCTTGGCGGCCAGCAGGGAGCAGGCCGCGATGGTGCTGATCTCGATAAACACGTAGCCCGTGAAAATATCGTTGGTGTAGCAAAGCAGCAGCAGGGAAACGTAGGTCAGATCCACCATCAGCCAGTACAGATGCTGCTTGGGCAGCGCCACATCTGTGGCCACATGCTCCGAGCCGCCCAGCACGCTCAGCAGCATGACAACGCCAAAGAGCAGGGCCAGGCTGGCCTCCAGAATACCGATGGACAGCTCGTTGCCCCAGGGGGCGGCAAAATGACCCATCATGTAGGTATAGCGGATGTTGCCCCGACAGCAGAACAGCAGGGTGCAGGTCTGCAGAGCGGTACCGGCGCAGAGAAGAAACAGCGTCAGCCGTCTTGCCCATTTGCCGTTGAGGATAAAAGAAACCACCGTGCAGAGCAGGGAGAGGATGATGGAAAAGAAGGGAAAATTCTGCACAAAGCTCATGGCTTCCCTCCTTTGTTCACCGCCATCATCATATAAAGGGCGTCCACGTCCAGCGTGTGGTAGGTGCGGTAGATCCGCACGGTAAGCGAGAGCATCAGGGCCGAAACACTGACGGACACCACGATACCGGTGAGGACCAGACCCGCCGGAATGGGGTTGATGTAATATTCGGCGGTGGTGATGCCGTCAACGATGATGGGTACATGGCGTCCGGCGATGTAGCCTCGGGAGGCCAGAAGCAAAAACACGCCCGTGTCCATGATATCCAGTCCCACCACTTTTTTGATCAGGTTGCGGGAGAAGAGCAAAACGCAAAAACCGATGGAAAAGAGGAGAACCGCCACCACGTCCTCGTAATTGGAGAGGAGATTGCCGAAGATCTGTGTCATCACAATCTCCCCCTTCTGAAAAACATATAGAAGCTGTACATGGTGAAGCAGACCACGAAGCCCACCGCCACGTTCAGCGGCATGATGAGCCCGCCGGAGAGGATATGGCCGGGGATCCCCATGGGGATGGCGGAAGGCAGGTGATTGGCACCGGTATAGAAGGAGTAGCTCTTGGCCAGGCAATAAAAGACCAGAGAGCAGAACACCACCAGCCGGACCGTTTTGGCCGGGAAGATGCGGGAAGCCTGTTCTTCGCCCCAGACCATGGCGTAGATGATGAGTCCCGCACCCAGCACGGCGCCGCCGGAGAAGCCGCCGCCGGGGGAAAGATGTCCGTTGAGCAGGATATAGATGCCGAATATCAGAATAACGGGTATCAGAAAACGGCACACGCCGCGCACGATCATATCATCGGCGTAGTTGATCAGTTCCTTGGTGTGTTTGATGTGCTGCCGTTTGCCGGAGAGGTTCATAAGGATGGCCACCGCGCACACGGAGGTGAAGAGCACGAAGGATTCGCCCAGCGTATCAAAGGCGCGGTAGTCCAGGATCATGCCGGCCACGGTGTTGACGGCGCCGGTTTCGTCCGTGCCCTCCTCCAAATAGCGCTCCGACACCTCGTTGACGGTGGGGGCGTTCGGGTCGCCGTAGGGGGGCAGGTTGGCCACCGTCAGGAGCATGACGGTGATAAAAATGAGGCACAGGCAGGTAGCCGCGATCTTATAGAGCTTGGTGGATCTGCGCACATACTGGGAGTATGCCTCCCGGCTGCGGCGGGGGCGGTATTTTTCCACCTCCCTGACGCTTTTGGGGTCCTGATGGCCGGCAGAGCGAAGGGGCGTGGTCAGGTCGATCTGCCCGTTTTTCCACAGCGTCCAGATGGAGGAGAATTCCGGGTCCAGAATAGGCTTATCCCTCATGATCCGCCTCCTCTTCCGCCTTTTTTTCTTCGTCGTGTTCCGCGTCCTTGTCGATGAGATTGATGCGGTGCAGCGTGAGGAAAAAGAGGATACCGGTCACGCCCGCGCCCACGGCCGCCTCCGTAATGGCCAGATCGGGAGATTCCAGCAGGATCCAGATGACGGACATGATCACGCTGTAGGCCATGTAGATGATGATGGCGTGCATGGGTTTTTTCACGATGGCCGTGCCGATGGCGCAGAGGACGAGAGAGGATAGAAGAATGATGCGGAAAGCGGTCATCATGGTTCTTTCATCTCCTTTTGCTCTGTTTGCTCTGTGTTTTCCGTTTCCGGCGGTACGAGGCAGTGGGCGGGAAGATTTTTGTCCACCCGGTATTCGAACTGTGTGAGCATATGGCTGCAGAGGGGACTGGTGCACCATTGCAGGGCGAGGACCAGCACCAGCTTCAAAACCACCATTTTGGGTCCCATGGCGATCATGACGCCCAGCAGAAACAGGAACAGGGCCTGCGTGTCGGCGATGGTGGCCGCGTGGATGCGGTTGAGGGCGAAGTCGAAGGTAAAAAGGCCCATCAGGGAAACGACCAGGGAGAAGAGGCCGGCCACAACGCAGAAAGCGGACAGCCCGAAACGGACCCATTCACCGATCATGGTCTTTGTCCTCCCCCTTCTCTTTTTTCCGGGCGTACAGGTTGATGTAGATCTTGCAGAGCATCATCACGGAGATAAAGGACAGCACCACGTAGATCAGGTCGATGTCCGCCAGGTAATCCTCTCCCATCAGGAAGGTCAGAAGCGCGATGACGATAATGACGATGGTGCTGATGAGATTGATGCCAATGATGCGGTCCACCGTCAGGTGGGCGCCGATGATATAGACCAGCGCCACCAGAACGCACACGGCCAGCACGATCAGCACGCTCCAGAAGAGGTAGTGGTAACAGCTCGCGATCAGTTCCATTTCGGTTCCTCCAGCTTCTGCAGAATGCGGACGAGATACCAGTCGTCGAGAGAATCGCCGGGGGCGTGATCCAGATAGAGGACGGTGAAAAGGCCGTCTTTTTCCTCCACCGTGACAGTGCCGGGCGTCAGGGTGATGGAGTTGGCCAGCAGGAGCCGGGAGATTTGCTTTTTCAGCGGAATGCGCATTTTGACGATGGCGGGGTGATAGACGGGATGGGGAGTCAAAATAATGCGCATGACGCTGAAATTGGCCTTGAAGATCTCGACGATCAGTGCCAGTGCGTAGAAGGCGTACATCCCCAGCCGTTTCCACAGCCGCATCTCGTTTTGCAGACGGTAGCCCAGCGCATAGACCGCAAATCCGTAGATCGCACCGGCAATGACAATGCCGAAGAGGCAAATTTCCAACGTCACGCGCCCGTTGAGTATGATCCAGAGCAGGAACAAAAAGACAGCTGTTACCATTTCGTCATCTCCCGGTTGAGAAAGTTATTCCGCCGCAGGCGGAAGGCTCTGCCGCCCTCCCCTGCACATTCACAGTTGTTCATATTTTTAGTCTTAACAATAATTTAATTTTACCATAGGCAGTGTGTGAAGTTCAACTGAAAATGCTGGTTTTCCAAGCTTTTTTCTTATGAATATACAATCCGGAAGGCTGAGCTGTTTCCGCACGGGAAACAGCTCTCCTCTCGGCGCGGATAAAAAAAGCGTTCCGCGGGCCATGGGGGTCTGCGGAGCGCTCATTTGGCAGCTTCAGTCAGCGGCCTTTACGGCCGCCTGCAGGACAGTGGAAGCGATGGAGCCGGCCACGGTGGCGCCGCCGCCGCCGTTTTCCACCAGCACCACAAAGGCGTAAGGGTGGTCCGCGTCATTGAGGAAGCCGGCGAACCAGGAGTGAGGCGAAGCGGTGCCAACCTCTGCCGTGCCGGACTTGGCGCAGATCTTCAGGTCGCCGAAATTGCTCTGGCCGTAAGTTTTCGCCACGTTGTTGGCCATCATATCGGTAAGGAGCTGACAGGTTTTTTCCGACCAGATCCGACTGCCGGCGGTCTTTTGTGGAGTGGAAACGGTGAGGCCGGTCATGGTGGTTTCCCGTGCGATGAGGCGCGGCGTCACGGGGATACCGCCGTTTCCGACGGCTCCCATCAGCGTGAGAAAAGAGCAGGGGTTGATAAGGTCGTCGTACTGTCCCGCGCCGGACCAGCCCAAATCGGCGCTGCCGGCGGCCCCAACGTCGAAGCTGCCGGCGGCGGTGGTGATGCCGCTGACGTCCTGGCTGTCCAGAAGGCCGGCTTCTCTGACATACTTTTGCAGCGTATCGCCGCCCAATTCCACCGCCAGCTGTGCGTAGGCGCAGTTGCAGGAATCGGCGAAGGCGCCGTACAGATCCAGCGTGCCGTGGGCATGGGGGCAGGTGACGGTCTGCCCGTCGATGGTCAGGCGGCCTGTGCAGGTAAAGGTGCGGTCGAACACGTCGCTCATGTTCTCGATGGCCGCCGCCGTGGTCACCACCTTAAAGACAGAGCCGGGTGTGAAGGCGGAGGAGAGAAAACGGTTCATGTACACGCCGTCGTAGCGGGTGTCGCCGTCTTTGATCACGGGGACGTTTTCAGGGTCGAAGGTGGGTGTGGAAACCATGCAGAGGATCTCACCTGTCTGATAGTTGTAAACGGCCACGGTACCCTTGCGGGTTCCCAATTCGCTGCAGGCCAGGCTGCAGAGCCCGGCGTCCAGCGTGAGATAGACCTTGCGGCCGCCGCCGTTGGTGCCGTCGATGGCGCTGAAGCCCACGAGGTCGGAGAGAAAAGCGGTTCTGGCGCCGGTGGCGATATTGCCGTAAGGGTCGCCCACCGCGTGGAGCGTCGCCCTGCGGACGGCGCTGTCG
>Ga0160425_1000579_pt1 | contig 47992 bp, 44 predicted proteins | sample BioMet8_FD_108193 | JGI IMG/M metagenome (GOLD analysis project Ga0160425, IMG submission 108193) | Microbial communities from bioreactor (seeded with sewage sludge) at Lawrence Berkeley National Lab, California, USA - Biofuel... | ecosystem: Engineered > Bioreactor > Anaerobic > Unclassified ...
AAGAGTACGAGGTAGATAGGGCAGGAGTGCAGAGACAGTAATGTCTAGAGCGGACTGCTACTAATCGGTCGAGGGCTTGACCTGAGACTTGATCCATAGATGTGTGTTCTCGATTGCAGTTTTCAGGGTATGTTGTATATCATAAGATCGCTGTACTGTTTTGATGCTAACAGCGATCTTAAATGATATTATAACTTAATATACAGGGGTATAGTTTAATGGTAGAGTATCGGTCTCCAAAACCGCTGGTCCAGGTTCGAATCCTGGTACCCCTGCTGAACAAGGCTGCGCAGCTGCGCAGCCTTGTTATATTTCTGCGTGATTTCTGGTAAGTAATATCTGTAAAATATTCCCTTGATATGTTATCATCAATATGAAATGTTTAATAAAGGTAATATATTAAATTATATCGGAAACGTTTACAGCTGTATATACAGTATCATACTAAATGTGTTAACAGCGATAAAATATTATCTTTTAGTTGATCATTACTAAAGATGCGGTTTCCTAGACATATGCTATTCATATACAACATTAAAATAGTTGTTTACAACATTAAAACCACTTTTTTTTATCAGCACATTTATAATTTACTAAAAGGGTATATTTCATTTATCAAAGTCATTGCTATTATCTGGATGGGGAATGGACGATAAATAACTGAGAGAGGATGAGATTGTTATAATCGATATTTTGGATAACACACTTTCACAACAGAATATGGGTATCCTGCTTCTGCGTTCAGCTCAGAATAATCATTGCATATACATAAATAAGACAGCCGCGGATCTGCTGTTTACTTCGCAGGCCTCACAGGAGAGAAGCCTGCGTGAGACATGTGCCATGATGCGAGAGAATGATTTTATTGCTCTGGAGAACCTTATTTATCGCTGCATATATACCTTTTGCTGTGATAAACTGAGCTGCAGAAGACAAAACGGGGGCTGGCTCAACATACGTGCGATTCCTGTAACAAGGATATCAGACGACTCTGCATTGATGATGCTGACGATCTCTGAGATGAAGGGCGACGAGAGCAGCCTGGAGAAGGATCTGGAGGACAAGAAGAGAGATCTGCTGCACAACACAGCGCGTCTGATAAGTTTTGAGCTTGATATGATCTCCCGGACCCTGATACCGTCGGAACAGTTTAACATGCTTTATGATACGCGCAGTCTGCAGCAGTGCCCGGCTGATAAGATAAACGTACTCTGCGGATGTATCGATGAAAATGATATAGCTGCCTATCGCGCTATGTACAGTGATATTGATTCAGGCAAGCCGGAAGGTTCTCTGCGCATACGTCTGCGCTCAAGGCTGACAGATTCATTTTCATATGTGACACTGTTCTGGAAGAGCGTCTTTGATTACCGGGGTATGGCAGCCCGGGCGGTCGGTGTACTGCAGCCCGCTGGAAAGGTCAAAAAAGCTTCTAACGCGTCGGTCATTTCGAGTCTGCAGTACCGTCTGGATTTGCAGGATTCTTATCTGAGGCATATAAACGAATATTTTCTGCAGTTAAGGACTTACAGACATGACAGCAGCAACAATATAATAGCTCTGCAGGCTTTCCTTGAACTTGGGGATGTAGAGGCTGCATCAGATTATCTGAAGCAGATGGGAAAGGCATTAAAGAGTGACATTTCTATGATAAATACGGGTAATCCGTCTATAGACGCTGTGATCACAGAAAAACTGACAAGTGCGAAAAAACTGGGCATCGAGATCACGCATACTATAGGCATAAGCCCTGAGATCAAAGTCGATCTGATGGATATGACGATCGCGCTTGGCAGCTGTCTGGACAACGCGGTGGAAGCCTGCGGCAAGGTGATCGATGCCGGGAAGAGTGCCTATATTGACCTGATGCTGATCGAACAGCGAGGCGCTCTGGTCTTCAAACTTAAGAACAGCTCACTTCCGCTGATCGTTCCTGAGGGCGGCCTGCCGGAGACGACCAAGGAAGATAAGAAAAACCATGGCTTTGGTCTGCGCAACGTACAGCGTATCGTAAAAAAATACGGCGGAGAGCTGATGCTGACACCGGGCCAGAATGATTTCACGACATCATTTACACTGTTTATTTCATAGACCATGGAGGTGATATTTCGCATGATTCGGGTGATCCTCTGCGATGACAACAAAAAGATACTCGACTTTTACGCCAACATGCTGAACGAGGCTGCGAGAGCTGCAGATATCGAGGTAAAGATCATCTGCATGGAGAGCGGTGAACAGCTTCTGTTCAATCTGTCGGATAAGCCCAATGACGCGGATATAATCTATCTGGATATCCTGATGGCCCGGATGAACGGAATCGAGACCGCAAGCAAACTGCGTGAGATAGGGTGCATGGCTGAGCTGATCTTTCTGACAAGCAGCAATGAATATGTATTTCAGGGATTTGACTGCAATCCATTTTACCATATCGTAAAGGATGAGATGACAGCCCAGAAGTTTAAGGATATTTTTCTGAGGGCTGTGGCCTCAGTGCAGAAAAGGGCAGACAGATTTATCAAGATAACGTTTGGGGGAAGTACGGTAAAAGTGGTCCTGGACAAGATCATATATATTGAAGTCCAGAACCGCCTGGTGACGGTACATACGACGGACAATGACATTTCATACTACTCTACGCTGGAGATAGTTGAAAAAATGCTTGAGGGCAAGGGCTTTGTACGTATCCATCGTTCGTATCTGGTAAACTGCTACTACATACACAGGCTTTCAAGAACGCAGGTTTCTCTTACGGATGGCACAGAGCTGCCTGTCAGCGCTAAATATGCCGCTTCTGTTCAGAAGGCTTTTTCAAATTATCTGATTGAAATATAGGGGAGGAGATCAAAATGTCAGACAAGATGCTAGAAGGTGATTTTTCCTGGAAAATGTTAGGCGATCTGAATGTGGGGAGAGAGCATCTGGGTCAGGAGATGCCGGTCATCGTTTACAGACTTTTTCAGTATACGATGCGGGCTGTGCTGGCACGTGAATATGGAAAGGATACTATGATCAGCTTATTCCGCGAGAGCGGAAAGCTTGCAGGCAAGGAATTTGCAGAGAACGTGCTGGATCTTTCGCTTGATAAGGATGCCTTCACAGCGCAGCTGCAGGCAGCTTTGAAAGACCTCAGCATAGGTATCCTGCGTTTTGAACAGTTTGACGATGCCAGCGGACATGCTGTTTTGACAGTCAGCGAAGATCTGGACTGTTCCGGACTTCCCGTTACGGGAGAGTGTGTCTGCAATTATGATGAGGGATTCATCGCAGGCATTCTGGGTGCATATATGAAAAATCCTTATTATGCTATTGAAGTAGACTGCTGGTCGAAGGGAGATCGTGTCTGCCGCTTTGTGGCGGATCATGTGAGGAGCTGATATTTTACGTGTCAGATATTGACAGATTATTGGAGCTGATCAGGGAGACATCAGAAAATATCGAAACGGCGGATATCAAGATCGACGGGCTGTCTCCCGAGATGCAGGAGCTGGGAGACGCGATCTGTACTATCCTGCGGCAGGGACAGGAGATCACCCGCTTCGTGGCCAGCCTTTCTGACGGCAATCTGATGGTGCCGGTTCCCTCACGCAGCAATTATATGGCAGGTTCGGTTAAGGATCTGTACTATAAACTGAAACACCTGGAATGGCAGACTAATCAGGTGGCCGGCGGAGATTACAGCCAGAAGGTCGATTTCCTCGGCAGCTTTTCTGATGCCTTCAACAGCATGACGGAACAGCTGAAGCAGCGTGAGGATACGATACGCAGGCAGGCCCGGGAACAGGTGGAGACAGCAAACAGAGAGAAACAGCGTATGGAACGGCAGATGGAGATACAGTACGTCAGCTATCAGGCCTACCGCGAGTATATCGAGAGTTTCCTGAAGTTCCGCATGGAGTACCAGACCATGATGGGTGAAGTATACGCTCTCTTTCAGCAGAAAAAGTACGAGGAAGGACGGCAGCTTATCGCGCAGATCAATGACCGTATGGGAAGCAGAGTGAACATTCGCAGAGATTATTCCAACCATGATTACATCAATGCTGCTCTCACGGACATTGCCTCTTACTGTAAGAAAAGGGGAGTAGAGCTGGAGGCGATGATCCATGTCCCGAATGGCTTCTTTATTAAGCCTGAGGAGTCGATCGGTCTTATCAATCATATGTCGGAGCTGGTATATTTCCTGGTGGCCTTATCAGAGTCAGAGGATCGGTCGGTAAAGATACTGAGCAGCCAGAAATCTGTCTGGCTTAGTATCATCGTCCGCTATTTCGTGCCGGATGATATACTGGCGGAAGAATTGTCGCCGGATATCAAAAACTGTATAAAAGAGATCAGAGAGATCACCAGGAACAGCGACGCGATATTTTCTATGAATCGCAGTGAGGACGGGCATTCAGCTGAATGCATCCTCCACCTGTCAGATAAAGGTAAAGTATCTATTCTCAACATATTATTCATCGTTTACATCTTATATGATTATTTATGTACGCAAAAGTATAAAATTAAATCGATAAATTTGTGTATATTTTCGGTATGCCGGGATCACACTTGAACGGCGGAGGAAGAAGCAGCGCAGGGATTGTTTCGTATACAGCAGCCGGTACAGGGTGGGAGGAATTCATTATGATGGAAGATCATGGCCGCAGACGCGCAAAATATAAGGCCAGGAAAAGATGGCAGGTCGTCATGGCCGTCTTTTTCTGTTTCATCATGCTTGGAACATCGATAGTACCTTCAGCGGGCGCTGCCTGGGCGCAGGAAACAGAGACAGCGGATACCGCCGTATCAGAGTCAGCGTCCGCATCTGAAGAATCTGCATCCGAAACGGAAGCTGCCGCTTCAGAATCAGCTGCTCCCCAAACAGAATCATCAACAGGATCTGAGACAGCTTCTGAGTCTGCGTCAGAATCAGAGAGTATACAGGAAACGGAAACTCAGAAGGAAAGGGCGCTGTCTGTGCAGGCTTTGCCGCAGCAGACGCCGGACACAGATAAAGCTGCACTTCTCTCAGATATCACAGACAGCGGTTATATAGCTGCTTCTTCACTGACTGACACAGACATGGCTGATGCGGCTCAGAAGAATTTCACAATCGACGCGTCTTCTAATAATACCAGTTATCTCTATAAAACTGCGGAGTGGACAGATAAAGACGCAGGTAAGGCGCGGATAACGATAACTGCCAGCCGGGATAAAGGCGCCAGTGCTGTCTACGCCTTCACTACCTGTACAGAGCATGGCTTTACCAAGGCACTGGCTATAAGCAATATCAGGTTTTTGCTTTCGCGGTATCAGAAAGTGGATATCATCGGCATAAACGCTTCCAGTACAGACGGCATCAGGATAATCAGGAATGTAACGGCTGACAACGTCGACAGCACGCTTAGCGGTCAGTTTACCTGGGCGAAAAACAGGCACTGGTCATCGAATATATACGCCGGGCTGTATGAGTATTTATACGGAGGTCTCACTTCAGGACTTGAGCAGGTGGAGTTTCCTACAGATATATATACGTCCTTTGACAATATCGCGGATACAGGCATATCATCATACAGCTATAACTGCTGGGATCTTCTGAAAAGCTACAAAAGCGCAGGCCATTATTTTTCAATGGTCGGCAATTATATAAATGATACTGCAAAAGATGCCTCAAAGATGACGAGTGAGCTTTGCGTATTCAGATACAGTTCAGATCCTCAGCAGGCGAATACAGTTGCCGGATTGATGAATCCGTTTAACTTTCCCGGACTGGGTGTCAGCGATTACTCTTCATACGCCGCGGCAGTCTCAAGAAGAGGGCGCTTTCAGGACTTTACTCTGAAAAATCCGGCTGACTATTCATACAGTCAAAGCATGAGTACTCAGATAGCGCCGCTGGCGGCAGCAGTCAGTGATACGGTCAGCGACAGATTCGTTATCGATTCAGTGTCAACTAATTATGGCAGCCTGAAAGCTGTGACCGACGGCAACACTGTCACTGCCACTGACAGCGATTACCAGGCCAATACCCAGATGCAGGTATATATAGATGTCCACCTTAAAGACAGCTCAGCTGAAAACATAGGCAAGTGGATCGACACTAACGCTTCGGATGCAGGATTTCTGTTTACATCCGGCGGTGTGAAGACATCCATGTCAACGTCATCTCCGAAGCTGGCATATACACCGGACGTGAAACATGAACTTGACGGAAGGCTCTGGTATGACAGCAATGCGAACGGCATGACAGATCCGGGAGAACAGGCGCCTGACAGCTCTTTGGCGGTCAAAATGCAGATAACCACGGATGGAGGCAAAACATGGAAAGATGCAGCCGATCAGCAGGGAGCAGCTCTCAAGACTGTTATCGACGGAGCAGGTCATTATGAATTCAATAATTTTGCGCCCGGTCAGTACCGGGTACTGGCACAGATACAGCCGGACCATGAGCGCGTCGTCAGACTGAAGAGCAGCACGCTGCCGGCAGAGACAGCGGATACCGCCGGCACTCAGGGCAGTTACGACAATGACGCCGACGAGACTCTGATCACGGATGACAATGGTGCGTCCTGGGCAGTTGTTCAGACGCTGGATAAGACAAATATTGCCCTCCCGGCGGAAGGCAATACATATTACACCCACAATGTGGATTTTGGCTTTGTCCCCAGACTGGACGCATCGAAGAGCTGCGAGATACTGAGCACAGGCGTTAAGGACAGCGGAACGGAGAGTGCTCCAGTTGATGTTTTATATGGCGATACTGTCAAATATACTATAACACTGACGAACTCGTCCGCGGTGAGTACTGCGGATGGTGTTATCGCCCTGAAAGACCAGCTGCCGGACGGACTGACATATATTTCATCCGAGATGGCAGATCCGGACACAATGAAGATGGCTGCAGGCGACCCTGATGTTGACGGACAGACGCTTACATTCAGCGCTCTGCCGGCTGTATCAGCAGGCGCCAGGTACACGATAACGATAACGGCGTTCGTGACAGAGCCGGGCAAGGATATTTTTAACACTGCGCATATTATATATCCTGACGGCGCGAATACGCCTTCCAACACTACATATCACCATTCCTATGCCCGTAACCTGACGATCGCTAAAATGGTGAGCGGCAGCAATATGGCTGTCACATATGCCAGCGCCAGTTTGCCCGGCACAGCAGATGTCACGCTTAAGAAGACTGTCACCGGCACAGGAGCTCCGTCCAATGCCAGTTTTGGCTTTAAGCTGACTGTCAGGAAGGCAGACGGGACTCCGCGGACAGGCAGTTTCAGCTATGAGCTCAGCAGCGGGGCAACAGGGACCCTCACACTGGATGCCAATGGGACAGGGAATATTTCCGGTATAACAGCAGGTGGGTCTGTGACTATACATGGCCTTCACAACGGCGATACCTATACCGCGGAGGAAGAATCCGTGACAGTAGGTAACAGCACAGCGGCGCTTAGTGATTCGGCTTCGTGGACAAGCAGCTGGAAAGATTCCCAGAAGCTGATCATATCACTGAACGGATATACGCCGGCGCCGGTGAGCGGCTACGCGATGTGGCTGAGACCTGTAAGATCGTATCTGGCAGCTGGATCGAATGCGGTACTCGCTGATATACCGTCTATCAGGCCGGGAACGAATGTGAGGTTCCTGCATATGAATGGATCTGTGCCGAATCCGGCAATTGATACACAGGTACCTTCTATATTGGCTGGCGCCCTGCTGTCGGATATTCATGTGAATGCCGACGGGACACTTTCGCTGACTGCCGGCGGTATATATACTCTGGTCAACAATACGGCGTACTACAATTTACTCAAGGGCTATTATCTCTATATAGACTATGGAAGCAATACGGTCAGCGGCCGCACGGCTGCAGGAATGGTATATCAGGGGAGCGGCGCGGAATTTGTCAATAACTATACGCCGACATATAAAACCCTGACGATCTCCAAGACAGTCAAGGGAGATCTGTCAGATCCGCTGAAAAAATTCAGCTTCAGCATCGGGCTTACAGCGGCTGACGGTACAGCCGAGACAGCAGCTTATCATTACAGGATATACGCGATGACGGGCTCCGTTCCGAATCCATCATCGGATACGCTGGTGACAGCAGACGGCACAATCGCCAGCGGGTCAGGCAGTTTCCTGCTCAGCCACAGACAATATATAGTTATCAGTAATCTTCCTGAGGGAGAAAAATATACAGTTACGGAAACTGGCAGCAGTGATTATACGACCACGATAACAGCGCAGAACGGCACGGCCGCTGAGCCTTCAGTACGGGCGAAGACAGTCGGGCAGAGAACGATAGCCGGAGGCAGCGGTGATGTGAACAGGGAAGATTATACCAATACCAGACAAAGCGTGCCACCTACCGGTATCATCATTGAGTCACTGCCATACATTCTAATTGTGCTGCTGGTGCTCGCTGCCGGAGCAGGCCTGGCCTTCAGCCGTATACAAAGGAAAAAGCGCGGCGGCAGGAGTTAGAGCGGACCATGCTCAGCATGAGCCGCTGAAACATTGTGATATGAAAATTTCTGAGACGGACTGTTCCCGGATATAAGTGTTCTGATATGAACAAATGGGGAGAGTTAAGAAGCTAATATGAAAAAGAACAGGAAAACAGATGGTCAGCCGGGAACAGGTCCGTCCATTTCAATGCCGGACGGACCTGCTGAAAAGCAGCTTGAAGCCAGGGAGACCCGGCGGGAATTCTTCGCTTTGATGGGCAAGATACTATGCATTGTAATCATAGTATGGGCACTGTTCAGCTTCGTGTTCGGTGTCAGCATCGTGCGCGGCGAGGGCATGTACCCGCGTATGCGCGACGGGGACGTGACACTGTGGTACCGGCTGCAGAACAGTTACAGTATCGGTGATCTCGTGACCTTTATGGTCGGCGGCGAACGGCAATACGGAAGGATAGTCGCAAAGGGCGGGGACACTGTAGATTTTTCAGATGACGGGATACTGCTTCTCAACGGCAGTCCCCAGCAGGAAGAAGTTTTTTTCCAGACTTCAAAGGAAAACCGCGCACAGACATTCCCTGTGACGCTGCGGCAGGATCAGGTCTTCATACTCGGGGACAACAGGGCGTACTCGGTCGACAGCCGTGATTACGGTCCGGTAGCTGTTTCCGGTATAGACGGCAAGATCATATCGCTGCTGAGGAGGCGCGGACTTTAATATCCGTTTTTCCGGCGCTTCGCGCCGTTTGGAATAGGCAAATCATGATTCATAAAATGTAAATGGAGGAGAAAAATGAAAAGAAAAGTATTCAGGAAAGCAGCCGCTATGCTCTTGACAGCATCAATGGCACTTGCTGCATCTGTTACCGCTTTTGCGGCGACAACGACTACTCCGGCGGCGTACAGCCCCGAGGCAAACATTACGGTCGGAAAGACACTGACAGCTAAACAGGCGGGCGTGTGGCCGGACATCACGACATTTACCTTTAAGCTTGAAGCTTTCAGCTACACCGCAGGTCCTGAAACCGCCAACACAGCTTACACTGCCTATGACAAGAGCAATATGCCCATGCCGGCAGCCGGGACCGCCAACACAGCTGCTGCATTGACAGCCGGCGCAATGACAGAGACTGTCACGGTCAGCGGTTTCGACAGAAGCAATACAGGAACCAGCCAGACACTCAAGGTGACGACCGGCAATGCAGCGTATACCCAGGCCGGCGTCTATACCTACAAGCTCAGCGAGGTGGTCCCCGCTGATGCCGACAAGGAAGCAGGTGTCAGCTATGATGAATCTCTGTACTATGTGAATGTTTACGTTACGAACGTGCTGAAGGAAGACGGGACTCCGCTTCTCGGCGATAATGGCCTCCCGGTAGTGAATGTCAGCAATATCACCGCCTACAAGGGTACAAACGGAGCTACTGATCCGATGGCTGCAGACTATAACAACGTCGGCGCAGGCGACAGCACAACGGATTCAAAGATAGGCATCACCACCCCCGACCCTAACAGTTCTGAACCACGCAACATTGAATATCCGTTTAAGAATGACTACGCGACAGCTGATCTTGTCGTTACCAAGAAGGTCACAGGCACGATGGCTGACGTCAAGAAAGAGTTCAGTTTTACTCTCAGCCTGAAGAACAGCCATGATGCAGCAGACGGCCGCAGCTATGCATACCAGGTATGGAGCATGGGCGCTGACGAGACAAAAGGCACCGCGGATGACGTCCAGGTTACCGGAACCGGCAAATCAGGAAATATCACCAATGGCGGAACTTTCACCCTGAAGCATGATGAGTACATTGTGGTCAAGGGCCTCGCTTCCGGGGAGAAGGTTACTGTTACTGAGACCGGAGCTACAGACTACAAGACCAGCATAAGCTCTGTATTCGGAGATGTAACTGCCGCTTCGACTGCAGGTACTGACACGAAATCGCTTGCTGAGCAGACTGTCGTCACAGCTGACAATGCAGTTAACCAGCAGGATTTCGTGAATAACAAGGAAGCCGTCACTCCGACAGGTATCCTGCTCGTGAGCCTTCCGTTCGTACTGATAGTTATCGTGGCAGGCGCTGCACTTTTCTTCGTACTCAGGAAGCGCAGATATAACGGAAGATAATATAACGGAAGATGATCCTGCGGCGGGAGCTGCGGATACCGGCCTGACAGTCTGGAGGGGGATCTGATTGGGAACTGCGAGAAAACTGATCCGCGCCGCGGACCGGCTGCTTGACCGCCTGCTGTGTATAGTGCTGATACTGGCACTTTTGTACGGCGGCTATGCGCTCTGGGATAATTATATGATCTACAGGAGCACGGACTACAGCGGCGAGATCTCAAAATTCAAGCCTGATCCTTCCAATCCGACCCTGTCCGAACTGCAGGCTGTCAATCCCGATGTCTGCGCCTGGCTGACGCTGGATGACACACATGTAGATTATCCGGTGCTTCACGGTTCTGACAACAGCCGCTACCTTAATACTGACCTGTACGGCAGATATTCGCTTGGCGGCAGTATTTTCCTTGATTACAGGAACAAGGCAGATTTCTCGGACAGCTATTCGCTGCTGTACGGCCACCATATGGACGGCGGCGCGATGTTCGGGGATATAGTAAATTTTGAAGACGAGACATATTTTAGCCAGCACAGGACCGGAACTCTGATAATTACAGGAAAGGTCTTTAAGCTGGAGATCTATGCAGTGCTTCATGAGGACGCATACAAATCTCCCATGTTCGAGATGGCGGAAGATAAAAAAACCTACAGTCAGCGGCTTGAATATATCAGAAAGGCCGCATTACAGTACCGCGAGATCGGGGTCACTGCCCGGGATCAGGTGCTGGCAATGTCTACCTGTGCTTCTGCTACTACCAACGGGAGAACTGTTCTGGTTGCCATGATGACGGCAGAAAACAATGCGGGGGGTCAATAAAATGTCAATGAATAAACTCCGTGGCCGGCGTGGGCTGCTATATGCGATCGCGGCATTTCTGCTGCTGACGATGCTCCCGGTGTCTGCTTCGGCAGCAGGATCAGCCGGCGCGGCTGTCAATATTCCTGTCTATAAGGAAGTGGTAGGTGATACTCCTGCGGCGAATGAAACTTTCACTTTTACTTTGAGGGCAGTCGATGGAGCTCCTATGCCGGGTGACAGCTCAGACGGAGTGAAGAGTGTAGTGATAAGCGGTTCCGGGAATGCCTTGTTCGGCCAGATCTTTTATACGGAGATCGGAGATTATTTCTATACCATAACTGAGACCGATATCGGGAAACAGCGCTACAGCTGCGACGGCACGGTTTATTCCGCGCACGTACAGGTGAGCTGGAAAAACAAGGTCGGAGGAGAACTGGCCGCGACATTGTATCTGGCGAAAGAAGACGGAGTATATAAGCAGGAAAAGGCACTGTTTACCAACAGCTATAAGATGCCGGTGCCGGTTTCTGCTGACCCCATTGTTCACAAGACAGTGAGCGGGTCCCCGGATAAGGATTCAACATTTCATTTCCGCCTTACCGCCAATAACGCTGATTACCCGATGCCCTCAGGCAGCCTGAAGAGCGTTAAGAGCTTCTCTGTGACCGGCTCCGGGACAGCTATGGCCGGGAAGATCACTTTTACTGAACCTGGAGTATACAGCTACAATGTGTCTGAGGTAAACAACGGCATCCCGGGATATACCTATGATACGACTGTATATACGATGACTGTAAATGTTACTGAGGCCGGCGGTAAGCTGGATCAGTCGACCACTTACACCAGCGGCGGCGGGACAAAGGTCTCCGGCATGAATTTTACCAACAGATACAGTAAAACTTCAGTCACTACCAAGACGGTCGGAACTTCGACACCCAGGACCGGAGATACGACAAATCTGACACTGCTGATAGCCACGGCGTTAATTTCGCTCGCGATCGCGATCGCGATCCTGATCGTGATACTGATAAAAAAACGTGACGATAATGACACTGATTGATGGCTTAAAGGCAGTGTGACGGGCCGGCGTGTAAACGCCGGCCCCTTTTTATTATTAAAATTTTATAGAATTTTAATCGAACATACGTTCTTGAATTGTTGAAATGCACTATAAAGGGTGGTATAATTCTAAATAATCAGCGATATTATTGCTAGACTCATTTTTTGGGGGTCTTTTGATGAGTAAGTGTATTGGTATAGATCTTGGTACTACGAACAGCTGCGTTGCCGTTATGGAAGGCGGCGAACCGACGATCATCTCCAGCTCGGAGGGACTTCGCACAACACCGTCCGTCGTTGCCTTTACCAAGAAGGGCGAGAGACTGGTGGGAGATCCTGCCAGAAGGCAGGCCGCGCTGAATGCGGATCGTACTGTTTTCTCCATTAAAAGGGAGATGGGTACTAATTATCGTATAGATATCGATGGACACAGTTTTTCACCTCAGGAGATATCGGCTATCATTCTCAGAAAACTTAAGAATGATGCCCAGGCGTATCTCGGTGAGACTGTCAATGATGCCGTTATTACCGTACCGGCATATTTTAATGATGCCCAGCGCCAGGCAACGAAGGATGCCGGGAGGATCGCCGGTCTTAATGTCATGAGGATAATCAATGAGCCGACTTCGGCCGCCTTCGCGTACGGCCTGAATAATGAGCAGGCTCAGAAGGTCCTGGTGTATGATCTCGGCGGCGGGACATTTGATGTCTCTGTCATAGAGATAGGAGAAGGCCTGATAGAGGTGCTGTCCACCTCCGGCGACAATCATCTGGGCGGCGACGATTTTGACAAAAGGCTTGCCGACTATATGGCTGATGATTTCAGGGCAAAGCAGGGCATAGATGTGCGCAGAGACCCCTCCGCGATGCAGAGGATCACTGAGGAGGCGGAGAGAGTAAAGAAAGCACTCTCCACTTCGGCATCCGCGGCAGTGAACCTGCCGTTTCTCAGTGTTGTCAGGGATACTCCGCACCATCTGGAGATGACGGTCACCAGGGCAAAGTTTGAGGAACTCACGCATGATCTTATCGAGAGGACATCAGGCCCGGTGCAGAACGCGATGAAGGATGCTGGCATCACAGCCCGTGATCTTTCCAAAGTACTGCTGGTGGGAGGCTCCACCCGTATCCCGGCTGTCCAGGAGAAGGTGCGCCGCATGCTGGGCATGGAACCTTCGAAGAATATCAACCCCGATGAGTGCGTCGCCATGGGCGCGGCTATACAGGCGGGCAAGCTCGGAGGCAGCCTGCCGGCGAGCTCCGCTGCCAACGCCATGATACTGATGGATGTCACGCCTCTCTCCCTGTCTATTGAGACTGTGGGAGGCATAGCCACGAAGCTTATCGAGCGCAACACTACTATCCCTGCCAGACACAGCCAGATATTCACGACCGCATCGAACTTCCAGTCTTCTGTTGACATCAAGGTCTATCAGGGCGAGAGACAGTTCGTCAGGGATAACACGCTGATAGGCAATTTCCGGCTTGCCGGCATCAAGAGAGCGATGGCCGGCGTGCCGCAGATAGAGGTTACATTTGATATCGATGTCAACGGGATACTGACGGTATCAGCCAGGGATCTTGGCACGGGCAAGGCGCAGCAGATAACGATCACCTCGAACTCCAACCTCTCCGAGGCGGAGATCCAGTCGGCGATCCATGAAGCAGAGGTATATGACAGGGACGACGATGTGAGGAGAGGTTTCTTTGACCTGCACAATGAAGCCGAGAACCTGATCGTGCGCACTGAGCGCAATCTGCAGACTGAGCGCAAAAATCTCAGCAGGCAGGACAGGCATCAGATCAAGAACGCCGCTTCCCAGCTGAAAAAATCGCTGGTAAGATTAAAGCCTCTGCAGATGACGCAGAGCGATGCGGACCAGATAAGATCTGAGAAGGAGAAACTTGAGGAACTGACTGCAGGGAAGTTCAAGGTATGATATATGAGACAGAGGATTGTTTGATGCAGAATTTTATATTTGTTTCACCCCATTTTCCAGTTAATTATGAGAACTTCTGTATACGGCTGAAAGAAAACGGCGTGAATGTACTGGGGATAGGAGATGCGCCCTACGATACGATCAGCCTGGCGCTCAAGGATGCGCTCACTGAGTATTACCGCGTGGATGATATGGAGGATTATGACCAGATGTACCGTGCGGCCGCTTTTTTCTGCTTTAAATATGGCCGCATAGATGGCCTTGAGAGCAATAATGAGTACTGGCTCGAGCAGGACGCGCGTCTGAGGACAGACTTCAATATTCCGGGAATGAAGAATTCCGACATGGAGCACGTGAAGTGCAAGTCGAAGATGAAGAAGTGCTATGAGGATGCAGGAGTGCCGACCGCGCGCTATCAGCTGGTCACTGATCTGGAAGAGAGCCGGGAATTCATCGGCAGGGTGGGCTACCCGGTCATTGTGAAGCCGGATAACGGCGTCGGCGCAGTGCACACCTATAAGCTTAATAATGATGACGAGCTTGTGAGCTTTCATGGCTCAGACTTTGCGGACACGCAGTTCATAATGGAAGAATATGTGCCGGGCGAGATATATTCCTACGACGCCATAATCGACAGCAAAGGTAAGCCGCTGCTGGAGACAGGCAATCACACGCCGACTTCGATCATGGATATAGTGAACAATAAACAGAACAGCGTCTTCGATATTGAGAAGGAGATCGCTGACGATATACGTGACTGCGGGCGCAGATGTGTCCGCTCCTTCGGGGTAAGGAGCCGTTTTATTCATTTGGAATTTTTCCGGCTGACACAGGATCACCCCTATCTGGGCAGCAAGGGCACTGTCCTCGGCCTGGAGGTCAATCTTCGCCCATCTGGCGGGTTCACGCCGGACATGATCAACTATTCCTGCAGCACAGATGTCTACAAGGACTGGGCTGACATGATAGTATATGACAGGCTCACGCTTGAGAAGGATGCAGACAGGTATTACTGTGTATCCGTAGGCCTCAGGAAAAAGAGGGATTATCTTCACAGCTATGCCGATATAATGTCAGTCTATGCAGATAATATCATGATGACTGAACAGCTGCCGCCGGTCCTGGCTGACGCGATGGGCGATACGCTTTACATCGCGCGGTTTGAGACCGAAGAGAAGATGAATAAATTTGTCAGATATGTCTGCCGCGAGAGAAATAAACTCGCCGCGGCTCATCCGCAGCACAGCTGAAAACAGACGTCATATATGACATGTACCCGGTCTTTCGGACACATATCATATATGACGTCTGTTTTATATCTGCAGGCAGCAGATATCTCAGTGCATGATGATGTCTGCGAATTTTGCGCCAGTCACCTTTGCCAGATCCAGAGGCGAGAGCGTGAGGTGCATCCCTATCCTGCCGGCAGAGATTATTATCGTGTCGAATTTTCTGGCCTCCTCGTAGATGACGGTCGGGAAATTTTTTTTCATTCCTATCGGCGTACATCCGCCGCGTATATAGCCGGTGATGCCGTTGATATCCTTTACATGTATCAGCTCGACATTTTTCTCGCCTACGGATCTCGCGGCCATTTTAAGATCGAGCTCTTTGTCGACCGGTATGACAAATACGTAGTAATTGCCGCTTTTGCCTTCAGAGACGAGGGTCTTGTAGGAACGCTCATAGGGGTTGCCTAAAAGATCCGCTATCTGCATGCCGTCATGGAATTCTTCACACTCATAGCTCTGAGTCTCATATTTTACGCCGCTGCGGTCCAGTATGCGCATCGCGTTCGTCTTCAGTTCTTTCTGCTTTGACATATATATCATCCTCTTTTTAATGAACATTTTACCATCAGATACGGTCGCGCCGCAAGTGTATATTGTTTTGGAAAAAATTCTTTTGTATAATGAAGTCAGTAAAGCAAGTCGTCTGCTGTCCGGTCTGAATTTTTCTGCCGGATACGCCGTAATTATACACAAAGGAGTGTGCCAGTATGAACACAGGGAAAAAGTATGACGTTGTGGCTCTGGGAGAGCTGCTTGTAGATTTCATCTATTATTCTGAATCGGACAGCGGCAATCCGGTATTTGAGGCCAACCCGGGGGGAGCGCCCTGCAATGTCCTGTCGATGCTTACGATGCTCGGCAGGAAGACTGCCTTTATCGGCAAAGTCGGCCGGGATATGTTCGGAGATATGCTGACAAAGGCCGTGGAGCAGCAGGGCATAGCCACAGAATGCCTGATCGCCGACAGCGCCGTAAATACAACTCTTGCCTTTGTGCATAAGCTCCCTGACGGGGACCGTGATTTTTCATTTTACAGGAATCCCGGGGCGGATATGATGCTGCGCGCGGATGAGGTAGATGAGAAACTGATAGGCAGCGCTGAGATATTTCATTTCGGATCTCTGTCACTGACAGATGAACCAGTGAGATCCGCGACGGTTAAGGCCCTTGATATCGCGAAAAAGGCAGGTGTCATCCGCTCCTTTGACCCCAACCTGAGAGAGCCGCTGTGGAAAAATCTTGACGAGGCTCACGAACAGATCGCCTACGGCCTGAAAAACTGCGATATCCTGAAGATATCTGACAATGAGATCATATGGTTTACCGGCAAACAGGATTTTGATGAAGGTATCCGCTGTCTCAGAAAGGATTATCCGGATATCAGGCTGATCTGCCTGTCGATGGGAATGGACGGCAGCAGTGCCTATTACGGTGATACAAAGGCCTTTGAAGCCGCATTTTTGAATGAAAGGACTATCGAGACGACGGGGGCGGGAGACACCTTCTGCGGATGTATGCTTGATTCTGTCCTGAGTCATGGACTGGACGGGCTGACTGATGATGTGCTTCACGAGATGCTTATCAGGGCGAATGCGGCGGCTTCGCTGGTGACTACGCGCAAGGGGGCACTGAGGGTTATGCCGCCTGCCGGGGAGATCAAAGACTACACTGAGAGCATGAGGAAGAACTGAGTCTTTGCCGAAAGGACGTATATGCATACATTAAAAGGTAAAAGCATAGCCGGCGGCATAGCCGCCGGCAGATTGAAGATACTGCGCCGGCACAGCTGCGCAGTCGAAGACAGGCCGGCAGAGAATATCGGCATTGAGACAGAGCGCTTTGAAGCCGCGGCGGAGAAAACCGCAGAGCGGCTGGATGCCCTGTATACCAGGACCCTGGAGATATCGGGGCCGGATAATGCCGATATCTTTAAAGCCCATGCTATGATACTGAAGGATGAAGTGCTGCTTTCCCCTGTCAGAGCCCTGATCGCGGAGGGCCACTGCGCGGAATACGCCGTGCGCGAGTGCTTTGAGACTCAGGCGGCATTATTTGATGATATGGACAGCGAGTACATGAAGGCCAGGGGAGAAGACATCCGTGATCTTGAGAGGGCTGTCCTTGACGTGCTCACAGGTGCAGACCCGGAAGATCTAAGGGACGCCGGACCGTGTATCCTGGCAGTGGATGAACTTCCGCCGTCGTACGCGGCTTCACTCGACCGGTCATCTGTCCTGGCGGTAGTGACTGGCGGCGGCAGCGCAGCGGGACACACTGCCATCCTGCTGCGGGCTCTTGCTGTACCGGCGCTCATACAGTGTCCCGGGATGATGGACGAATGGGACGGTATGGAAGCTATCGTGGATGGTGACAGCGCCTGCGTGTATATAGATCCGGATGATGAGACACTGATGCGCATGACGGCGGCGGAAGATAAGGACGCTTCTGAGAGCAGGGAGCTTCAGAAGCTTAAAGGCAGGGAGAGCGTGACCGCGGACGGTAGAAGGATCAGCATTTATGCCAATATCGGCGGGCCGGAGGATATCGATCCCGTGATCGAAAATGACGCTGAGGGCGTCGGCCTTTTCCGCTCGGAATTTCTTTACCTGGGCAGGGCGAGTGAACCGACAGAGGAAGAGCAGTTCCTGGCATACCGGGAAGTGCTGGAAAGACTCGCGCCGCGCAGGGTGATAATCCGCACCTGCGATATCGGTGCCGACAAGCAGGCAGGGTATCTGGGGCTGGAGCGCGAGGACAATCCCGCGCTGGGCTGCAGGGCCATCCGCATCTGCCTGGAGCGGAAGGATTTCTTCAAACGTCAGCTGAGAGCGATACTGAGAGCGTCGGCGTACGGCAACTGCGCGGTGATGTTCCCGATGATCACAAGTCTCTGGGAGCTCAGGGAAGCGAAGCAGATCATGGCTGAGTGCAGAGAAGAGCTGCAGGCAGAGGGTATCCGCACAGAAAATATCGAGACCGGCATCATGACAGAAACGCCGGCAGCAGTGCTGACAGCTGACGAGCTGGCCCAGGAGTGCGATTTTTTTTCAATAGGCACCAATGACCTTACACAGTATATCTGCGCGGCAGACAGGCAGAATTACAGAGTTGATAAATTCCTTGACGCTCATCATCCAGCCGTGCTCAGGGCGATCAGCATGACAGCTGAAGCTGCCCGCCGTCACGGCATCAGGGTCGGCATCTGCGGGGAGCTCGCCGCGGACACCACTCTCACAGAGACATTTATCCGCATGGGCATAGATGAACTTTCGGTAAATCCGCGCGATGTCCTGCTGCTGCGCAGGGCCGTCCGCTCAGCGGACCTGCGTGAAAGGGATGACAACATCAAGGCCGTCCCGGCGCCGCTGAAACATTAAACTTATACATTTTGCGAATCCTTTGGAATGTATTTTTGTACATAATTTCAAAATGGACGGCTTCGTTAATTGACTTCAATTATTCTTTATGCCATAATATAAGAAATGGTGTTTTTTTATCTGATATGAATAGACATTTTTCTCAATAAAGGACTAAATATTAATGCTACACATTATCATAAGTGCTATGGCAGGCCTTGCTTTCGGCTCTCTGATCGCGTTTATCAACACAAGGATAACCAAGAAGTTTCTGCTCGATGATGCGGCAAAAAACCTTGACCCGGCAAAATACGGTCTGCCGAAAGTCATGCTGGTAAATGTGCTGAGATTCATACTCAGTGCGGCAGCGCTCCTGGTGGTCTATATTCTCAGAAATATCATTCCGCTTAATTATGTAGCTACCATTATCGGTACAGCCTGCGGTCTGACATTTATCTCTTACATTCTTCTCTGGCTTCAGGTCAGGAACAAATAGTGTTAATTATCATTTTGTATTATAGATAGTTCGCAGTACAATTTCAAATTTTAAGAGTGAGGAGGTGAATCATATGACTATGAGCAATTTTTTTCAGATACCTGCTGCGATAATCTCCATGTGGGTCGTTATGGCCATCATTATCATATTCTCGATCATTGCGACAAGAAATATGAAGGATGTGCCGACAGGCGCCCAGAATATTGCTGAAAGTTCGATATCATGGATACTGGATTTCTTCGGAGGAGTTATCGGTAAAAAAAATACCCGCAGATATTTTCCACTGTTTGCCACACTGTTTATTTTTATTATTGTTACGAACTATTCAGGACTTCTTCCCGGTGCAGGCGACCTGTTCGCAGTATCGACGGCGAACCTTTCGGTTACGGCGGCACTGGCATTGATCTCATTTACGATGACACATGTGATCGGCATACAGAACAGAGGAGGACTCGGATACCTGAAGAGTTTTCTCCAGCCGGTGGCGCTTATGCTTCCATTTACCCTGATTGACCAGGTTGTAAGACCATTTTCGCTTGCGCTGCGACTCTATGGAAATATCTATGCCGAGGAAATGGTCACCGGGCAGCTGAGAAGTCTCTTCCCGCTGCTGCTTCCGCTGGTTATGCAGATCCTGAGCCTGATATTCTGTCTTATTCAGGCAATGGTATTCACAATGCTGACTGCGGTTTATGTGGGTGAAGCTATCGGCGAGGAAGAGTAATCGTATTGTTACATTTATCAAAAATCAGAGGAGGACTTTTATATTATGAGTGATTCAGGATTAATAGCACTTGCAGCGGCTATCGCTATCGGATTGAGTACAGTTGGCCCCGGCATCGGCCAGGGAATCGCAGCGTCCAGAGCAATGGACGGCATCGCAAGACAGCCGGAGATGGCTGGATACATCAGAACAACAATGATACTTGCCCTTGCACTTATGGAGGCACTTGCCATTTACGGTCTTCTGATCGCATTTATGCTGATGGGAAAGATCTGATGACAGATATGGCTTCAATAGTAAAGGGGGGAAGTTGGAATTGTCAATAGATATAACTACCAGTATATGGACTATTATTAACTTTCTGCTTCTCTGTGTCCTGTTAAAGGTTCTGCTTTATAAGCCTATCGTTGAATTTATGGATAAACGTGACGCGAAGATCGCCAAGGGTTTTGAGGAAGAAAAGGATGCGAAGGAAAAGCTGGAGGCAGCTGAGGGCCGCATGAATGAAAAGTTCAAGACCGCTGCCGAGGAGGCGTCAGTGATCGTTCGCGAATCAAAGCAGAAGGACAGAGCCGAATATGACGCACAGATAAAAGAAGCCCATGAGCAGTCGTCAGAGATTATCAGGCAGGCCGGTGATGATATAAAGATAGAGGAAGAGCGTCAGACTGAAGAAGTCAATGAGCAGCTGCCAGAGCTTGTCTGCATACTTGCGGAGAAGGTGCTGGGTACCAGTGTTCCGGTATCGGAGAATGTCGATATTGTGAAGGCGCAGATCTCTGAGAATGCTTAAGGAGGTGAATGAAGTTTTATGACACTGATCGATTTTATTTTTATGGTAGTCAACTTCGTCATCCTCATGGGAGCTCTGATATATTTCGCAGGAAAGTCCGTCAAGGCCAAATTTAAGGGCAGGATCGACAAGATACAGACTGATCTTGAAGATTCAGCTCAGGCAGGCACCAATGCACAGGAATTCACTGCGAGCGCACAGCAATGTGATTCCAGAGCGGAAGAGAAGAGAAAAGAAATATTCGATAAAGCAAATGAAGTGATCGCGAAGAACAGAGCTGATGCAGCCAGGAAATGTCCCGAAGAGAAGAAGGATATACTCCAGGATGCCGAAGATGTCAAAAAACGTATGGAAGCACGCATGCGTCTTGACGTGTACTCTGGTGCTGTCGACAGACTTACAGATTCGCTTGACAGCTTCCTTCGCAATGATAAGTTTGCTGATGCTAAAATGAAGCTTCAGTCGAAGTTTGTCTCTGCCATTGACCCTCTGCTCAAACCTACAAGAAGCGATGTGGTCAAAATGGGAAGCGGCAGCCCTCTTGATGTTGTTGTTTCCGGCAGTCAGGAGGTAGGACAGGATTACATCGATAAACTGCACGGCATGATCGTCAGCAGATTTATTGACTGCAATTACAATACAGATCCTGAACTTGGGGACGAGATCCAGGTAGAGTACGGCGGAAAGCTGTATCACGGGAAATTTGATGATCTCATATCCGATATTGAGAGCGATGATCAGGATAATATGGAGGCTCTGCACGATATGATAGTGAAGGGCTTTATAGACTGCCACTACAATACGGATCCTGAACTTGGCGATAATATACAGGTGGAGTGCGGCGGAAGGCTGTATAACGGAACTTTTGACGAGGTGTTGGAACTGATCGGCACTGATATGGCATAGAGGGGATGGAACTTAAAAATTATGAGTTCAAAATCATTAATTGTTAATATATCCAGCTCCGGCGAACTAAGCGGCGAGCAAAAGGCGAAGCTTGAGGATGCATTGGGCAAGAAGCTGGTAAGATGCCGTCAGGAAGCTGATCCGGATAGCATCGGAGGCGTGGAGATGAAGGTCGGGGATACCATGTATTCTCTGACTCTCAAACATTTTCTGGATCAGTTTGCCGCAGGCGGCAAGGAGAGGTCCACTATAGATACCGGCAAAACGGTAATCAATAATCTGAAAACAGACATTGAGAGGACAAACACGAATGTAGATGTCTACCAGGTCGGACGTGTCATCAGCGTCGGAGACGGTATCTGCAAGGTCTCCGGGCTGGCTGATGTAATGGCCGGCGAGATGCTCAGATTTGACGGGAATCTCCGCGGAATGGTCATGGATCTGGACGAGGAGATAGGTGTCATCCTGCTGGGGGATTATCACAAACTGCAGGAGGGCGATACAGTCAGACGAACAGGAAAGATCATCAGCGTGCCGGTGGGCGATGCCCTGATCGGACGTGTTGTTGACGCGCTTGGCCGTCCTATAGACGACAAGGGCCCTATACTTACTGATGAGACCAGGGCTATAGAGAGCCCGGCTCCCAGCGTACTTCACAGAAAAGGCGTAAGCGTTCCGCTGCAGACAGGTATCAAGGCTATTGACGCACTGGTGCCCATCGGCAGGGGGCAGCGTGAGCTTATCATTGGCGACCGCCAGACCGGCAAGACAGCCATAGCGCTTGACGCCATCATAAACCAGAAGGGCCAGGACTGCATCTGCGTCTACGTGGCCATCGGCCAGAAGCAGTCGACAGTTGTCGACGTGCTGAACAAGCTTGAGGAGCACGGGGCGATGGAGTACACCATCGTTGTCTGCGCCAGCGCGTCAGATCCCGCTCCTATGCTCTACATCGCACCCTATTCAGGATGCGCGATGGCAGAGTACTTTATGTACAACGGCAAAGATGTACTTATTGTATATGATGACCTTAGCAAACAGGCTGTAACATACAGAGAGATATCGCTGCTGCTTCAGAGACCGCCTGGCCGTGAAGCATATCCCGGTGATATTTTTTACCTGCACTCAAGACTTCTTGAGCGTGCCGCGAGGCTGAGCGACGATATGGGCGGAGGCAGCATAACTGCTCTTCCTATTATAGAGACACAGGCAGGAGATATTTCTGCTTATATACCTACAAATGTTATATCGATCACAGATGGCCAGATATTCCTGGAGTCTGACCTGTTCCATGCCGGGACCAGGCCGGCTATAAACGTAGGCCTTTCAGTTTCCCGAGTTGGCGGAGACGCCCAGATGGGAGCCATGAAACAGGTTGCCGGCCAGCTGAGGATGAATCTGGCACAGTACAGAGAGCTGGCTGCTTTCTCGCAGTTTGGCTCTGACCTTGATAAAACTACGCTTTCTACCCTTAACCGAGGCAGACACATGTCTGAAGTTATCAAACAGGGGCAGTTCGAACCGATGTCCGTGCCTGACCAGGTTATTCAGATAATTGCTGCTTCCGAGGGATTTACAGATGATGTGCCCATCGAGAAAATGCAGGATTTTGAAACTAATGTAATCGATTATATCAAGCTGAATTTCCCTGAATATGAGGCGGAGGTCATGACGGGCAAGAAGCTCGGCAAAGATTCAATGGCCAAAGTCAGGAATCTTATCCAGGAATTCAAAGAATCATACTATGAATGATCTGGTTTTGATGATAGGATCGGGGGGACATTAAATGGCATCTTTACGCGATCTGCGCGAGCGCAGAAAGACTATCTCCAGTATAGAGAAGATCACGAATGCTATGAAGGTTGTCTCCGTGTCTAAGTTCAGGCGTACCCAGAAACAGATGATGAGCTTTCGCCCGTATGCCGACAAGTGCCGGGAGATCTTTAAGAATCTCTCCAACGGAAACACTGATGAGGGAGAGCCTGATCCGTATCTTGTAACGCGCGAGATACATAAAGTATGTTATGTGCTGGTCGTTGGAGATAAGGGTCTCTGCGGCGGATACAATAATAACCTTCTCAGGTATTTTGAAAAGATACTTGCCGAGGAAAAACATGAGTGTTCAGCAGTGATCGTCGGAAAATGGGGCAATGATGTTATCGACAGGCTGGGTGTCAAGATCATAAAAAAGTATGGGAGCTCGGGTGATACGCCGGACAACGCGCTTGCCAGGAGGATCACTGATTTCCTGGCAGAGATGTACCTTGAGGAGGAAGCTGACGAGGTAGTGTTTGTGTATGAGAAGTTTCTCAATGTCATGACACAGAAGCCGTCAACACTGACACTGCTGCCTGTGGGTGGCGATGTCCCGCAGTCATCTGATGAGGGCGGTCACGCCACCGCGGCTTACTTTTTTGAACCGGAAAAGAATTCGGTGCTTCACAACGCAGTGCTGACATATATCGACAGCACTGTATATCAGATACTTCTTGAGACCAAAGCGGGAGAGCATGCTTCACGTATGACTGCCATGACTTCTGCCACGGACAATACTGAACAGCTTATGTCAGAGCTTGCACTGTACATGAACCGTGTCCGTCAGGCCGACATCACGACGGAGATAAGCGAGATCGTTGGAGGCGCGGCTGCTCTGAAGAAGCGGCAGCAGCAGAAACAGAAACAGAAGACTATGGAGGATAGTTAATGAATAAAGGTATTGTAAAGAGGGTTAGCGGACCTGTTGTAGATGTCCTTTTCCCTGCCGGAGCACTGCCTGAGATCAATAACGCTATAGAGATTCAGCTGGGTGACAGGAAGATCGTCATGGAGGCCATTCAGCTGTTGGGTGACAGACAGGTGCGATGCATTTCGCTGTTCTCTACAGATGGTCTCTACAGAGATGTTGAGGCAGTGGACACCGGCGGACCTGTGAGCGTGCCTGTCGGCGAGGTGACACTGGGCAGGATGTTCAATGTTATCGGTGAGCCTATCGATGAGAAGGGTGAGCTTCCCGCTGATGTAGAGAGAGTACCTATCCACAGGCATTCTCCAAAATTCACGGAGATAAAGCCTTCTACGGAGATACTTGAGACAGGCATAAAGGTTATTGATCTTCTGGAGCCATATTCCCGCGGCGGCAAGGTAGGTCTCCTCGGAGGAGCCGGCGTTGGAAAAACAGTACTTATACAGGAACTTATAAGAAATGTTGCCTATGAGCACGGCGGATATTCTGTGTTTGCCGGAGTAGGCGAGCGTTCGAGAGAGGGCAATGACCTCTGGAACGAGATGACGGAATCGGGAGTTATCGAGAAGACAGCCCTGGTCTTCGGACAGATGAATGAGCCGCCCGGCGCCAGGCTGCGTGTTCCGCTTGCAGGACTTACGATCGCGGAGAATTTCCGTGATACCTCAGGCAAGGACGTGCTCCTGTTCATCGATAATATTTTCAGATTTTCACAGGCAGGTTCTGAGATATCCGCTCTGCTGGGCCGTATGCCTTCAGCCGTAGGCTATCAGCCTACGCTGGCAACTGAGATGGGTACTCTCCAGGAACGTATAACTTCAACAAAGAGCGGTTCTGTAACTTCTGTACAGGCGATATATGTGCCTGCAGATGACCTTACGGATCCTGCACCGGCTACCACCTTCGCCCATCTGGATGCGACGACGGTTTTGTCAAGATCCATCTCGGAGCTTGGTATTTATCCGGCTGTCGACCCGCTTGAGTCTTCATCGCGTATACTTGAACCGGGCATACTCGGCGAAAGGCATTACAAGATAGCTCGAGACGTTCAGGGAGTACTTCAGAAGTATAAAGAGCTGCAGGATATCATAGCAGTTCTCGGTATGGAGGAGCTCGGTGAGGCTGACAAGGCTGTAGTTGCCAGGGCAAGAAGGATACAGAGATTCCTGTCACAGCCTTTCCATGTCGCTGAGCATTTCACAGGACTTGACGGAAAGTATGTAAGGATCGAAGATACACTTAACAGTTTTGAGGCTATACTCGGCGGTGAGTGCGATAAGTATCCTGAGCAGGCATTCCTTCTCTGCGGTTCAGTTGATGACGTTGCTGCAAAAGCCCGTGACATGTAAGGATGAGCGATATGGCAGAGGATAGACTTCATTTTCAGATTATTACAATGGCCGGAGTCCTCTATGACAGGATGGTCAGCATGGTAGATGTTCCGCTTTCGGATGGATTCATAGGCATTATGGCCGGCAATCAGCCTTTGCTGGGTTCTGTGGTCGACGGCCCTGTAAAATGTGTCTATGAGGGCGGCAAAGACTATTTCTATGTAGGGACAGGCGTGCTGGATGTGAACAATGACAACGTCAGCCTGCTTGTCAGAGTTGCCGAGCGCGCAGAAACTATCGACACCATCCGCACGGTAGGAGCCCTTGAAAGAGCGCAGGCTGTCCTCAGGAAAGACCTGACTACTGCAGAGCGCAAGGAGGCCATGGCGGATCTTCAGAGAGCCCGGGCCAGGCTGAAAGCGCATGATGTTTTTCAGAACCAGAGCGATATAATCTAGCGGCGCTTTCATCATACAAAGCAGATAAGATCTAATACTTCGGCTCCCTGTAATGACAGTTTACGGGGAGCCTTTTTTGCTGTATTATTATAATGAAAATGCTTTAGGAGATGTTTATGACGGCTATAAGGATCAGAGACGTGATGATCGGTGACGGCGTACCCAGGATATGTGTCCCGATCACCGGGAATACAATAGATGAGATCAGAGAAAACGCGGACGCTGCCGCTGCCAGCGGTGCCGATATGGCGGAATTTCGCTGCGATTATCTTGATGGGACAGAGGACCCAGGGGTGCTGACAGCTGCTCTGCAGATGCTGCGCGGCATGCTTGGCAGGATGCCGCTGCTGATGACCTTTCGCTCTGCCTCAGAGGGCGGACAGCAGGAGCTGGGAGATGACCTGTATGCCGGTATCTGCAGCGCAGGTATCAGGAGCGGCTGTATCGATCTGATAGATATTGAGCTGGCCAGATATGAAAAAATACGCGGCAGCCGCGGCACAGGGCAGCAGGCAGCTGCACCGGGAGACAGCGCAGAGGCCGCGTTAGGACTTATCGAACAGGCGCAAAGGGCCGGCGTCAGGGTCATCATGTCGAATCATGACTTTAAGCACACTCCCGCTGAGCAGGAGATAATACGGCGTCTGGCAAGGATGGACGAGCTGGGAGCAGATATTCTCAAGATCGCGCTGATGCCGGAAAACAGGCTTGATGTGCTGCAGCTCATTGAGGCCACTGTGCGTATGTCAGAGATGACGCAGAAGCCTCTGGTGACGATGTCGATGGGCAGACTGGGCGTTATCAGCCGGATGACAGGCGGCTTCAGCGGCTCAGCGATAACCTTTGCCTCCGCGGGCGAAGCCTCAGCCCCGGGACAGATAGACGCCGGCAGTATGAGAGAGATACTTGAGCTGACAGCTCCATATCTGCTCAGGGCATAAAAAGATGCCCTGAGGACATCTAAAGGAGAACAAAAAAAGATGCCCTGCGGACATCTGTAGAAATAAAAAGAGCGCGAGACGGGACTCGAACCCGCGGCCTCGACCTTGGCAAGGTCGCGCTCTACCAACTGAGCCACTCGCGCATTATCCCAAAGGGACTTAATTATAATACAATAAGCCTGCAGTTTTGTCAAGGGCTAAATCGCCTATTTGCTAAATTGCAAAGTAAACATTCAGTCAGTTATTGAAGGGAGTCAGGTATGAGAAAAAAATTGGCGGGTATGATACTGATATTGTCATTAGCTGCCGCAGTTTTTGCGCCGGCAGCGGTTTTCGCGGCTGAGAGCGGGGCTGCCGCGCAGAGCAGTGCGGGCGGGAGCGCGCAGTCTGTACAGGCAAATGCCTCCGCAAAAGCATACTGGAAGCTGCAGAATGGCAGATATTATTATTTTTCAGCAGACAATAAAAAGTCGACCGGTCTGACAGTGATAGACGGAAAAAAATATTTCTTTGATGCGGCCGGCGTTCAGTGTGTGGGCTGGCAGAAGATCGGCTCGGCATATTATTATTTCCAGATAGCTAAAAGCAAATGGGCTTATATGATAAGCGGCAAAACTGTCAACCACATAAAGCTGGGCAGGGACGGGAAGGCAAAGGTAAACGCCGGGAACAGTCAGAGGCTTAAGGTCCTCGTGATCGCCCAGCTGGAGGTGCAGAAGGCGACGAAAAAGAACACGTCAATGCCAAGATACCAGAAACTGCAGACAGTATGGAAGTATTTTTTAAAGCACTATCCGTATATCGATTCGCCGGATTACAGATATGTCTCCGGATGGGAAGTCAAAAATGCCCGCTTCTGTTTTGTGGACGGAAACGGCGACTGCATGGCCCAGGGGGCTGCCTTTGCTTTCCTGGCCAACGCCTGCGGGTACAAGAAGGTGAACTCTGTCTCCAGCGGAGGACACGGATGGGCAGAGGTAAACGGTCATGTTTTTGACCCGACCTGGGCGAAGGTGGACAGGAACCACAGCTATTTCAATATGAAAATGTCTCTCAGCGGCAAGGCAGGGCGCCCCTTATACAAGAGCTCCCGGCTGCATGTCTACAGGATCTGAGCCCGGCAAAATGATGCGGACCGGCAGTTGCGGCGGTGCGCGCTGTATGATAGAATGTGATAGATCGTTTTGGCAGCATGGAGGACGAAAAGGATGATTGATAAACTTATCGAAAAGATTAAAAAGCTCAATGCCCCGATAGTTGTGGGGCTGGATCCCAATCTGAGCTTTATCCCGGAGCTTATCCAGAAGAAGGCTTTCGCGGAGTACGGGGAGACGCCGGAGGGCGCAGCGGAGGCGATATGGCAGTTCAACAGGGGCATAGTTGACGCGGTCTGCGATCTGATCCCGGCCGTGAAGCCTCAGATAGCCATGTACGAGCAGTTCGGGATACCAGGCCTTGAAGCCTTCGGGAAGACTGTAGATTACTGCAGATCAAAGGATCTGGTCGTCATCGGCGATATCAAGCGCGGTGACATAGGCTCGACTTCCGAGGCCTACGCCAGGGGGCATCTGGGACCTGTGAAGATCGGCAGCGGCTCATTTTACGGATTCCGTGAGGACGCGGTGACCCTGAATCCCTACATGGGTTCTGACAGCGTGAAGCCCTTTATAGATATGGCCAGGAAGACGGACAAGGGAGTTTTTATACTGGTCAAGACATCAAATCCCTCGAGCGGTGAATTTCAGGACCAGAAGCTCAGTGACGGCAGGACTCTTTTCGAGCTGGCAGCCGGGAAGGTCAGCGAGTGGGGCGCGGACTGCATAGGCAGCAGCGGATACAGCAATGTCGGCGCGGTGGTAGGAGCGACCTACCCGGAGCAGGCTGCCCTGGTGAGAAAGCTTATGCCGAAGTCCTACATACTCGTGCCGGGATACGGCGCTCAGGGGGCGACGGCCGAGGATATACTGCCGAACTTCAATGATGACGGCCTGGGTGCGATAGTCAATTCATCAAGAGGGATCATCGCGGCTTACACAAAGGAAAAGTACGCACGCTTCGGAGCTGAGAATTATGCGGATGCTTCAAGAGAAGCCGTCATCGACATGATAAAAGATATCACCTCGGCACTTGAGCGCGCCGGCGGCAGATAATGGAGAAGCAAATGAGTATCAGCAGGATAAAATCGCAGATCATTTCACAGGAATGTATTGCAGAGGGCATTTTCAGCATGTGGCTTTGTGCTCCCGGGATCGCGCAGGAAGCGCGCCCCGGGCAGTTTGTATCCGTTTACTCAAAAGACAGGAGCAGGCTTCTGCCGCGGCCGATAAGTATCTGTGAGACAGACAGGCGGCGCGGCTGGATCCGTCTTGTGTACAGGATCGCCGGTCTGGGGACGCTGGAGTTTTCCTCATACGGGCCTTCTGATGAGCTGGAGATCATGGGACCGCTGGGAAACGGATATGATCTTGACGCAGCCTCGGCAGCCGGCAGGAGCGATATCTCCGCGGCCTCGTGCACGGCGATACTTGCCGCCGGAGGGATAGGTATCCCTCCTATGCTTGAGCTGGCAAAGGAGCTGGAGTGCAAGAAGATCATCGTTCTGGGCTACAGGGATGAACTCTTTCTTAATAAAGAGTTCGCAAAGCTGGGCAGAGTCGTGATATCGACAGAGGACGGGAGTGCCGGCACCTGCGGCAATGTGCTGGATGCGATAAGGGAGCAGGATATAAGCGGCGATGTCATCTACAGCTGCGGGCCGACGCCAATGCTCAGGGCAGTAAAAAAATATGCCGCTGACTGCAGCATACCGGCATGGATCTCGCTTGAAGAGCGGATGGCGTGCGGTGTAGGCGCCTGTCTGGCCTGCGTCTGCAGATCGACAGAAAAAGACAGCCATTCCAATGTCAACAATAAACGAGTCTGCAGGGACGGCCCGGTTTTTGATGCCCGTGAGGTGGAAATATGATAGATACAAGCGTAAACATTGCAGGTGTCAGATTCAAGAATCCTGTCATGACGGCCTCGGGCACCTTTGGCTCAGGCGCGGAGTACAGCGAGATGATAGATCTGAACAGGCTTGGCGCTGTGGTGACCAAGGGCGTCGCGAATGTTCCCTGGCCGGGAAATCCCACGCCGCGCATAGCCGAGACAGCCAGCGGCATGCTCAATGCGATAGGCCTGCAGAATCCCGGCATAGATCTGTTCATATCGCGCGATCTGCCGTTTCTGGAGCAGTTTGATACCAGAGTGATCGTCAATGTCTGCGGTCATTCGCAGGAAGAATACATTGATGTTGTGGAGCGGCTCGGAGATGAAAAGAGAGTCGATATGCTGGAGATTAATATCTCCTGCCCGAATGTAAAGGAGGGCGGCATCGCTTTCGGGACTGACCCGGCGTCAGTGGAGAAGATCACCAGAGCTGTGAAGGCCCGGGCAAGACAGCCAGTCATCATGAAGCTGAGCCCTAATGTCACCGATATCGCGGAGATAGCAAAAGCAGCCCAGGCGGGCGGGGCAGACTGCATTTCCCTGATAAACACCCTGACAGGAATGAAGATAGACGTTGAGAAGCGCAGATTTGTGCTGGCCAACAAGACCGGCGGCCTCTCCGGACCGGCTATAATGCCTGTCGCGGTGAGAATGGTCTACCAGGCCGCGCATGCCGTCAGCATACCGGTGATAGGAATGGGCGGAATAGCGAGCGCCAGCGACGCGCTGGAGTTCATACTGGCGGGGGCGTCGGCAGTGAGCGTCGGCACCGCGAATTTCCATGACCCCTGCACTGCGCCGGATATCGCAGAAGGCATAGAAACCTACATGCTGCGCCACGGGATAGAACATGTGAGCGAACTCACGGGAGCGGTGGAATAGATCGCTGAAATGTATGAACAGACATTGACAGCGGAACAGATCCCAGAAATGTATGAACATACGAGGGCCGGGCTCAGGAGAGAAAGATCTCCGGAGCCCGGCCCATTAAGTTCTGGTCAATGATCATGACTGTTCTTTACTTTCCTTTTCGGCTTTGATCACTGCCTGAAATGCCCTCATATCGCGGGCAACCTCGCCGCTCAGTAGGAGCAGGCATATCAGGTTGGGGATGGCCATGAGCGCATTAGCGATATCTGAAAGCTTCCATGCCAGGTCAAGGTTCATCGTAGCGCCTACATATACTACAGCTGAAAATACCAGTCTGTAGATGATGCTGAGCTTATGAGAGAAAAGGTATTCAAAGGCCTTCTCTCCGTGGTATTCCCAGCCGATGATCGTGGAAAACGCGAACAGCGCGATCCCGATAGTCACCAGCCAGGCGCCGGCTCCTCCCAGAACTGTCTTGAAGGCGGCTATCGTCAGCGCTGAGCCGGTGAAGATCTTTCCCGTGGCTGGATCGATCTGACCCAGCATGCCTGAGCTGGCGATGCAGAGTCCGGTGATAGAGCAGACAACGATGGTATCCCAGAAGGTGCCTGTCATGTTGATGTAGCCCTGGCGCACAGGGTTGTCGGTGGAAGCGGCCGCGGCAGTGATAGCTGCCGAGCCCATGCCGGCTTCATTAGAGAAGCATCCCCTGGCGACACCGTAGCGCATGGCCTGCATCATGGATGCCACCACATTGCCCAGGGCTCCGCCGGTAACAGCCTTAACTGTAAATGCGTACTTGAATATCATTGCCATGCCGGAGGGTATGTTCTGGTAATTCCCGCAGATAACTATGCCTCCCGCGATTATGTAGAATACAGCCATCGCGGGCACTACGACAGACGACACCTTTGATATCGATTTGATGCCGCCGACGATGATCACCAGGGTCAGAACTGTAAGCACGATGCCTACGATAGTTTTTGACGCGCCTGCGGTCTGTGTAAGCGAGGAAGAGATCGAATTAGCCTGGGTCATGTTGCCGATGCCGAAGGAGGCGATCACCGCGAAAAAGGCGAAGAGCCAGCCGAGCACGGAGCCAAAGCCTTTGGGCAGGGCCTTTTTCATCGTATACATAGGACCGCCGGACATCTCGCCCCTCGCGTTTACCTCGCGGTATTTGATGGCGAGCATGCACTCGGTGAACTTGGAGCTGAGGCCGAAACAGGCGGAGATCCACATCCAGACAAGAGCGCCCGGACCGCCGGAAGCCATGGCCGTCGCTACGCCGACGATATTGCCGGTGCCGATGGTGGCTGCCAGGGCAGTGGTGAGAGCGGAAAAAGGCGACACATCTCCCTCACCCCGGTCGGATCTCCGGGATTCCTTGCTGAGGGTGCTCTTCAGCGCGTATGGAAGATTGCGCCAGGGCAGGAATCCGGTGCGGACTGTCAGAAAAACACCTGTACCGATAAGGAGCACCAGCATGGCCGGACCCCAGACAGCGTCATCGATGCCGGAGACAAGGTCGAAAAAATGTTTATAAGTCATTGAAAATCTCATTCCTCTCGTGTATTATAGTCTGTGGCAGAGGGCGGCATGAGCTGTCGGACTGTCCTGCCGGCGCGCACGATCGCGCGCACAGCAATATAACGATACCATTTAATTTTTTTAATTGCAATATATTTTCTCTTTAAGCAGGCTGATTTAAAAAATGATCTACTTTTTCTCTGCATTATATATGGAAGCACGGCCTCTGATAGAGGCGATGCATCTCAGGAAGGATCCATCTTTCACCGCGTTCCAGATCTTCAGAAATGACACAGTGTGCCTGACCGTGACCGGTGTCGGAGCTGCAGCCGCGTCTGCAGCCGCAGCGCATGTCTTTACACGCATCGGACCAGGCTGCGCTGACTTTCTGATCAACTTCGGCAGCTGCGCACTTATCCCTGAAAACGAAAATATAGATTATACTAATATAGAAAGTACAGTCTATATTTGCAGAAAAATCCTGGAAGCGGGGAGCGGGAGATGCTTTTATCCGGACATGTTCTTCAAATCCCCGTTTGACGAGGCCGAGCTTATCACCGGACAAAGAGCTGTCGACAAAAATAATATAGATAATATTGAATCCAGATTTTGCTCTGTGCCGATAAGATCGCTCAGGGAAAACTGTCATGTGCCGCTTTTATATGATATGGAGGCGGCCGCGCTGTATCAGGCAGCGAATTATTTTATAGGGCCGGGGCAGATGATATTCCTGAAGACGGTGAGCGATGTCTGTGACCCGCAGGACCTGAGCCCGGATAAGCTTTACAGGATCTGTTCGGAGCATATCGGGGAGACTGTAAAATTTGCCGAAAAGCTGGCAGGCATATCTGAGATGACGAAAACTGACGATGAAAAATGCCGCGGACAGCTCTGCGAGGACATGCACTGTTCGGAGACGATGAAGGAGATGCTTGCCGCCTACAGCAGGTATTTCAGTGCCGCGGGTATAGACTTTGACGGGTATCTGGCGAAGCTGTACGGTGACGGGACACTTCCCTGCCGCGACAAGAGAGCAGGCTGCGCGGTGCTTAAAAGAATTCACGATGAGCTGGTGCTGAAATGATCGATAAAGATTTTCTGGAAGCCCCGTTTTCTCACATATACGTTGAGGAAGGGGCTATGACATATCCGGTGACCCGCAGGATACTGGGGCTGTTCCCCGGCAGCAGGGTCATAGTGATCAGGCATTACAAGGACATTTTTAACAGGAAAAGACAGGAGCGCAGTCTGGCGCACCGCTGCGCGCCGCTGATACTGGCGAAAAAGGAAAAAAATTTTCTGTATGGCGCCGCCCCGGTATGCCAGGATTTCGGGAACGCGCATTTCTACTACGCGTCCTGTATGATGAACTGTCTGTTTGACTGTGAATACTGTTATCTTAAGGGCATGTATCCTTCCGGATATAATGTCATATTTGTCAATATCGAAGATTATTTTGCCGAGACTGAGCGGCTGCTTGAGAAACACCCAGTCTATCTGTGTGTTTCCTATGACACCGACCTCATGGCTGCCGAGCAGCTGACAGGATATACCGCGGCCTGGTCAGGATTTGCCGGTGAACATGCGGCTGTCGCTCCTGACGGAAACGGCATTTCCATCGAGATCAGGACCAAGAGCGCGAATGCCGGCATATGGGAGCGGCTGAGGCCATATCAGAATGTGATCTATGCTTTTACTCTCTCTCCGCAGAGCATAATCGACAGCTGTGAGCACGGGACGCCCTCGCTGAAGGCCAGACTGCTCAGCGCAGGGAAGGCCATGAGTCTGGGTTTTCCTGTGAGACTGTGCTTTGACCCGGTGTTATTCTGCAGTGACTGGAGAAACGCGTATTCCGGGATGATAGATGAGACAGCTGGGACACTGGATATGGGACGGGTGAAGGATATAAGCGTCGGCTCGTTCCGCATTTCCGGGGAATACCTGAAACAGATGAGGAGAATGGAGCCGCGCAGCGCCGTGGTCCAGTATCCGTATGAGTGCAGCGGGGGATACTGCCATTACGGCAGAGAACTGATGGACGAGATGGAAGGATTTCTTGTGCGCAGGCTTTCGGAATACACTGAGAGCAGCAGGATATTCAGATGGAGCTGACTGACGGCAGAGCCGTAATGCAGACAGGAAACGGGCAGCCGCCCGGAGTAAAGTATAAAACAGGAAACTGGCAGCCGCCCGGAGCAAAGTATAAATAAGAAATTGTTCGACAGATATTCTGCTATATGTTATAATTAAATTTCAGCAGAATCGGCATAAGGAGATGGCTATGGAGAGATATAAAGAGGAATTTATCGAATTTATGGTTGACTGCGGTGTTCTCCGGTTCGGAGACTTCGTGACAAAAAGCGGACGAAAGACTCCGTTTTTTATTAACACCGGATTCTACAGGACAGGTTCCCAGCTCAGAAGGCTGGGCTCATTTTACGCCCAGGCGATAAAGTCGGCATTCGGATTGGATTTTGACGTTCTTTTCGGGCCATCATACAAGGGCATACCGCTTTCAGCGGCGGCGGTCATCGCCATAAGCGAAGATTATGACAGGGATATACGCTACTGCTCGAACAGGAAAGAGATCAAGGATCACGGCGATAAAGGCATACTGCTGGGAGGACCGCTCGGTGCCGGCGACAGGGTCGTTATCATCGAGGACGTGACTACGGCGGGGACTTCGATCGCTGAGACTATGCCTGTAATAAAAGCCCAGGGCGGGCCGGATGTGATAGGAATGGCCGTGAGTGTTGACAGGATGGAGAGAGGACAGTCAGAAAAGGGCGCTCTCGCTGAGATCTCTGCCAAATACGGTTTTAAGACCACCAGCATCGTGACTATGAGCGAGGTCATCGAACATCTGTACAACAGGCCTTACAAGGGCAGGGTGATAATCGATGACAGTATCAAGGCAGCCATCGATGACTATTATAAAGAATACGGAGCAAAGTGATACAGATTTGATATATGGGAGGTTTTCACCATGAAAATTGAAGAACGCACTTATCACATTATGGGTAGAGTCGGAGCGGCAGCTCTTGTAGTTGGCATACTGACGCTCATCGCAGGCCTGGTATTAGGCATAATCGGCATAGTGAACGGAGGACGCCTGCTCCGCACCCGCAGGGAGATCACGGAGTAAGATATGTCACGTGATGTATACAGTTTTGTAAAGATACATAAGAGCGAGACCGACAGAGGGGTGGTCTATGCCATGATGGGCATATTTTCCATGATCTGCCTGGCTCTGCTTATCGCGGTCTCATTTGCCGGAGGCGGCAAACTGCCGCCGGTGGCCGGCGCCGTCGGGTATCTGAGCTTTGTTGTATCACTGGCCGGGCTTTATATGTCATACGATCTCCGCGAAGACCAGGAGGCGTACGGGAGAATGGTGGACAGCTGTCTTTATTTCAATATTGCAGCTGTCGCGGTCCATCTGATAGTATTTCTCATAGGGAGCTTTGCGATCTTGTAGAGAGGGAGGTGGCATGATGCCGGACATGGTGCAGGATGATGATCTGCAGTGGCTGAGGGAGCGCTGCAGTCTTTCCTCTGAGCGCATAAAGGACCTGGCTTCGGAAGGCAGCGGTATCGTGTCTTCTGCGGGCGGTGCCGCGGCGGAGGCTCTGGACAGATACTTTACCGTGACCGCACAGTTCATCGCGTACACAGGACATGTATATGAGATGCTGCAGTCCGGTGAGTATGCTCTTCTCGGCGAGAAAGAGCTGGCGCAGATAAACAGACAGCTCTGCGAGAGCATTCTTCCCTCAGAGTACGGGCACAGCTACGCGAACCCGGCATACTGCTGCCGCGAGCTCGGCAATGAACTCGGGCAGATGCTTTCCTGGCTTTTTACGGAAGTCAGGGCACTGGTGCCGCTGGCTTTCAGGGACCGGCTCAGCGATATGGCGGCCGTCCAGGAACTTTTTCTTGGCGTGCTCAGCGATATTGAGGACGGCGATGACAGCCCGCGCACGATACGGGATGACATCTACTGGTACATAAGCGACTATGCGGACCAGACCATCCCTTACAGGATACGGGAGACGCTGGATCCGTCACTTTCATTTTACAGAGATATAATAATGGATGCCGGGTCCGGGGACACGGCGTATCTCTACAGATACGGGGAGCCTGTTCCGGATGATGCCCTCAGGGTATCACGCTACCTGTCCGGTCTCAGCCAGGATGTGATAGACGGTATGGCCGGCACATTTGTCAGCGGATATCTGAGAGGATTCGAGACCGCGGGGATAGATCTGAGTTCAAAGAAATATGTGCAGATCAGGGCTTTCACCGGCTTTGAGAGAGTTATCAGGTCGGCTGTTACCGCTTTTGAGGCGGCAGGCCTTGAGTGCATAATATTCGGGAAAGCCGCGCTCAGCATCAGCAAAAATCCGCAGAATGCAGGCTTTGGCTCGGTGAGCATCAACCCGCAGTACGACTTTGACCACAGCATGGACAGAGGACTTTACCTTGACAGTGCCCTCTGCGAGAGGATAAGCGCGCAGACAGAGGCGGCTTATGAAAAATATGACGGGCTCGCGCGTCTGCTGGCCGGTCCGGCCCTGATGGATGTTTTCGGACAGGAGCCGTTTGAGCCGGCTGCCCGGACTGAAAATGTCCGACTGACCGAAAGGCAGGCACAGCAGAATGTCCGCCTGAGCGCAGAGATATCGGATATCACATACCGCCATGTCGACGCCGCAGGCATCAGCTTTACCATTATCGCCTGGCCGCTTCCCTCGATCGGGAAAGACTTCGGCTCTGTCATGAAAGAGATGATCAGGGTCAACAATCTGGACAACGATATGTACAGACGCATACAGCAGCGCATCATCGACGCCATGGACGGCGCTGATCACGTGCGCGTCCTGGGTGCCGGGAAGAACAAGACCGATATCAGGGTCAGCCTGATGAAGATCACTGATCCGGCGTCACAGACTGTTTTCGAGAACTGCTGCGCGGATGTCAATATCTCCCTGGGAGAGGTATTTACCAGCCCGGTGCTCGGCGGGACAGACGGCGTGCTGAATGTTTCCGGCGTCTATCTGGGGAGCCTGTACTACAGGGATCTGACGATCAGGTTCAGGGACGGCTTCGCGGCTGAACTTAGCTGCAGCAACTATGAGGATGCCGAAGAAAACGCGCGTTTCCTCAGGCAGAATCTGCTGCAGGGACATGATTCGCTGCCGCTGGGAGAATTTGCCATCGGCACGAACACGACAGCGTATTCGATGGCAAGACGCTATGATATTAGCGACCGGCTGCCCATACTTATCATGGAGAAGACCGGGCCGCATTTTGCCTTGGGCGATACATGCTACAGCCACTGCGAGGACCGCGCGGTCTTCAATGCCGACGGCAGGGAGATGATCGCCAGAGATAATGAACACTCGCTGCTCCGGAAAACAGAACCGGAGCATGCATATTATAATGTACACACAGACATAACGATACCTTACGATGAGATAGGGGCGATCACCGCGGTCTTCGCTGACGGGCGGGAGACAGATATCATCCGTGACGGAAGATTCTGCCTTGACGGCACGCAGGAGCTGAACACAGCTCTTGATGAGGGACCGCGCAGCAGGAGGGAAAAACAATGAGCGCAAAAGTAGGAATTATCATGGGAAGCGATTCTGACCTGGCAGTAATGTCAAAGGCAGCCCAGGTCCTGGAAGAACTCAAGGTCGAATATGAGATCAGTATCATATCCGCCCACAGGACACCAAAGAAGCTTGAGGAGTATGCCAGGACTGCGGAAGAGCGCGGCCTGGAGGCTATCATCTGCGGAGCCGGCGGCGCTGCCGCACTGGCAGGTGTTACCGCTGCGATGACGGTGCTTCCGGTCATCGGCGTACCGATGTATTCGAAGACCATCGGCGGCATGGACGCTCTGCTGTCTACGGTACAGATGCCCTCGGGGATCCCGGTAGCCACTGTCGCCATCGACGGCGCGAAGAACGCCGGCATACTTGCCGCGAAGATCGCGGCGCGCACAGACCCGGAGCTTGCGCAGAGACTTAAGGATTACAGCGCCGACATGGCTGGAGGAGTCGAGGCGAAGAATGATAAGCTCAATAAGCTGGGTTACAAAGCCTATCTTGGGCAGAACTGAAAATCTGCGGCAGTCATGAGCTGCACTGGAGGGATCTGATGGATAAATATACAGACAGATGCGGCCTTTTCGGGATGTATGACAACAATGGATTTCATACATCGCATATGATATATTACGGCCTTTTCGCGATGCAGCACAGGGGAACAGAGGCGGCAGGCATCTGTGTGAATGATTTTCGCGGACATTTTGAATATCACAAGGATGCCGGGCTGGTCACGGAAGTTTTTGACAGCATGAAGCTGGATAAGCTCCAGGGGCATTCCGGGATCGGACATGTGCTTCGCTTTGAGGGCTATGATCCGCGCGAAAATGCCCAGCCGATAGTGATACGCTATACGAACGGCCATATGGCCGTGGCGCTCAACGGAGGACTTACGAATATCGAGGAGCTGCGCCGCGAGCTTGAACTTCAGGGGGCTGTGTTCCAGACTATGGAGGCGGCCGAGGTGATCTCCGTGCTCATCTCCAGGGCCCGGAACCAGTACGACACGATCGAGGAATCGATCGCTCATGTCATGAAGAAGCTTAAGGGCGGCTATGCCATGCTGGTGATGACGCCTAGGAAGATCCTGGGTGTGCGCGATCCCATGGGTATACGTCCGCTTTTTCTGGGGAAGATGGATCACTCCTGGTTCCTGTCCTCCGAGACTGTGGCATTTGATGAGCTTGACATCTCTACTGTGAGAGAAGTCGGTCCCGGCGAGATTGTGATCATCAACGCGGACGGACTTAAGTCACTGCAGGGAGTCCCGGCAGCTGAGCAGCGCTCCTGCATTTATGAGTATGTTTATTTTTCTCATCCCGGCAGCGTGATCAGAGGCCAGGAGGTATATAAGGCCAGATTTGAGATGGGGCGTATACTTGCCAGGGAGGCTCCCGCGCAGGCAGATGCCGTGGTCTGGGTGCCTGACTCCGGCCTGTCGGCAGCGATGGGCTATTCTGACCAGCTTTCCATCCCCATGGTCGATGCGTTTGTCAAGAGCAGATACTACGGGAACAATCTGGTCAAGCCTGAGGGCCTGCTCCATGATAAGATGATACATATGAAGCTGAGCGTGATCGGCAGCCAGGTGCGCGGAAAAGACATCGTCGTTGTCGACGACTCCATGGTCCGCGGCGGCACCGCGAGGATGCTTGTCATGACTCTCAGGAACGCGGGAGCCAGGAAGATACATCTTCGGATCGCGTCTTCGCAGATATGCTATCCGTGTTTTTACGGCGCGGCCCTGCCTGAGAAGGATAAGCTGATCTTCGCCAAAGAGACACTTGAACAGGTGCGCCAGATGACAGGCGCGGATTCGCTGGCCTTTCTCTCGCAGGAGGGCATGGCGGCGGCGTGCGCAGATGCAGGCGAGGGATTCTGTATGGCCTGCTTTGACGGCAATTACCCGGTCTGAGGCCGGATATCAAACAGATATACTGAGGCATAACAATATAACGGAGGTATGTTATGGATTACAAGAAGGCTGGAGTTGACATTGAGGCCGGGTATGAATCGGTTCGCCTTATGAGAAAATTTGTCCAGGGGACGATGAGACCGGAGGTGCTGACCGACATCGGCGGCTTCTCAGGCGCATTTTCCATGAATGCTTTTAAGGAGATGGATGATCCGGTGCTGGTTTCAGGCACGGACGGAGTCGGGACAAAGCTCAAGCTGGCATTTGTCATGGATAAGCATTCCACAGTCGGCATCGACTGCGTGGCTATGTGCGTCAACGACATCGCCTGCGCGGGCGGCGAGCCCCTCTTTTTCCTCGACTATATCGCCTGCGGCAAGAATATTCCCGAGAAGATCGCCGATATCGTCAGCGGCGTCGCGGATGGATGCAGACAGTCCGGAGCGGCCCTGATCGGCGGCGAGACAGCGGAGATGCCCGGATTCTATCCTGAGGATGAGTATGACCTGGCGGGATTTGCCGTCGGCGTCGTGGACAGGAAGGATCTGATCACAGGCAAGGATCTCAAGCCCGGGGATGCCCTGATAGGCATCGCTTCATCAGGCGTGCACAGCAACGGATTTTCGCTCGTGCGCAAGGTCTTCGATATGAGCAGGGAATCACTCGATACATATTATGACGAGCTTTCAGGCAAGCTTGGCGATGTTCTCCTGGCACCCACCAGGATCTATGTGAAGGCCCTGAAGAGCGTCCGCGACGGCGACGTCACGATCAAAGCCTGCAGCCATATAACAGGCGGCGGCTTCTATGAGAATGTCCCGAGGATGCTTCCTGACGGCGTGAGAGCCGTTATCAGAAAAGACAGCTATAAGGTTCCTCCGATCTTCGGCCTGCTCGCTGAAAAAGGCGGCATCGAGGAAAAGATAATGTACAACACCTACAATATGGGGATCGGCATGGTCCTGGGCGTTGCCAGGGAGGATGCCGATCTGGCGGTCGGCCTTCTGGGCGCCGCAGGCGAGAGAGCTTACATCATAGGCGAGACGGTCTCCGGAGAGAAGGGTGTTGACTTATGCTGAAAATAGCAGTACTGGCCTCCGGCGGCGGCACTAATCTTCAGGCTATCATTGACAGCATGGAGCGCGGTGAGATCACGAATGCCCGCATAGATGTAGTCGTCAGCAATAATCCGCAGGCCCACGCCCTCGAGCGGGCGGCGAAGGCCGGGATAGAGACTGTCTGTATTTCGCCTAAATCATACGCCGAAAGGGCAGAGTTCAATGCCGCGCTCACTGATTTTCTGGTGAAGCGCGGAGTAGATCTGATTGTTCTGGCGGGATACATGGTCGTTGTCCCGGAATCCCTGATAAAGGCATTCAGGAACAGGATCATCAACATACATCCATCACTTATCCCCTCATTCTGCGGCAAAGGCTATTATGGCCTGCACGTGCATGAGGCAGCCCTCAGGAGGGGCGTAAAGATAAGCGGAGCGACAGTCCACTTTGTAGATGAAGGTACCGACACGGGACCTATCATAATGCAGAAGGCAGTTGAAGTAATGCCCGGCGATACGCCGGAGCTGCTCCAGCGCCGCATCATGGAACAGGCAGAGTGGAAGATCATGCCGGCGGTCATCGATCTGATCGCGCATGACCGGGTCCGGGTAAAAGACGGACACGTATATATTTCAGAGGAGTTGAGCAAATGAAAGTATTGATAGTAGGCGGCGGCGGCCGCGAGCACGCGATCGCGTGGAAGGTGGCCAAGAGTCCTCTGGTGAGCAAGGTCTACTGTGCACCGGGCAACGCAGGCATAGAGTCAGTTGCCGAGTGCGTCCCTATTGGGGCGATGGAATTTGACAGGCTTGCTGATTTTGCACAGAAGAACCAGGTAGATCTGACGGTGATCGGCATGGATGATCCTCTCTGCGGCGGCATCGTCGACGCGTTTGAGAAGAGGGGACTGCGCGTGTTCGGCCCCAGGAAAAATGCCGCGATAATTGAAGGTTCCAAGGCATTTTCCAAGGATCTCATGAAAAAATACGGTATCCCTACCGCTCAGTATGAGACATTTACTGAGGCGGGGGCCGCACTTGAATATCTGAAGACTGCGAAGATGCCTATAGTATTGAAGGCGGACGGACTTGCCCTGGGCAAGGGCGTACTGATCTGCCAGGATTACGACGAGGCTGCGGCCGGCGTAAGGCAGATCATGCAGGACAGGAAGTTCGGCTCGGCCGGCGACAAGATGGTGATCGAACAGTTTATGACAGGCCGCGAGGTATCGGCGCTGTGCTTCTGTGACGGCACCGACATAGTCCCGATGACCTCAGCGCAGGATCACAAGCGCGCAGGAGACGGGGACACAGGATTAAATACCGGCGGCATGGGCACATTTTCTCCCAGCCCTTTCTACACTGAGGAGATCAATTCCTGGTGCATGGATAATGTATATAAGCCGACCATGGCAGCCATGAAGGCTGAGGGCAGAGATTTCAAGGGCATTCTTTTTGTCGGACTCATGCTGACAGGCGACGGGCCGAAAGTACTTGAGTACAATGCCCGTTTCGGGGATCCGGAGACCCAGGTCGTGCTCCCGAGGATGAAGACAGATCTTGTAGAGATGTTTGAGGCCTGCATCGACGGCACTCTTGCCGGCAAAAAGCTCGAGTTCGAGGACAATGCGGCAGTGTGCGTCGTCCTGGCTTCTGACGGCTATCCGGTCTCTTACGAGAAGGGTTTCCCGATAAAGGGATTTGAGAAGTTCCACGATGACGAGGGCTATTACTGCTTCCACGCCGGGACAAAGAGGTCCGGCAGTGAGATAGTGACCAACGGCGGCCGTGTGCTTGGAGTCACAGCCAAGGGCGCCACTCTTAAGGAAGCTAGGGCAAATGCCTACAAGGCAGCTGAGTGGATCGAATTTAAGAATAAGTACATGCGCCATGATATCGGCAAAGCAATAGACGAGGCGTGAGCTTCAGAATATGAATGAGACAGAGAGATTGTTTGATAAGGACAGCAGGCTGACAAGCTTCACCGGGACTGTCATCAGCTGCGAGAAGGACAGAGGGTCCTACAGGGTCATTCTGGACAGGACGGCATTTTTCCCCGAAGAGGGAGGACAGAGCTGCGACTGCGGCACACTTGCGGGTGTCCCGATCAGCAGGGTCAAGGAAAAGGATGGCGTTATCTGTCACTGGCTGCAGACTCCGCTGGAGCCCGGCTCCCAGGCTGAGGGAAGGATCGACTGGGAAAAGCGCTTTTCCGATATGCAGCAGCATTCCGGCGAGCATATAGTCTCAGGGCTTATGCACAGCATTTTCGGCTTTGACAATGTCGGCTTCCATCTCGGCAGTGATTACGTCACGATGGATTTTAACGGTATCATCGATGAAAAACAGCTCAGGATGATAGAGGAGAAGGCCAACGAGGCGGCAGTGCTTGACATCCCGATTCTCGTCAGCTATCCGACAGCACAGGAGCTGGAAATTATCCCCTACAGGAGCAAAAAAGAGCTCGACGGCCGCGTCCGTATAGTGGAGATACCGGGATATGATATCTGTGCCTGCTGCGCTCCTCATGTGAGGACTACCGGCGAGATCGGAATTATCAAACTGACAGATATGGAAAAATACAAGGGCGGGATCCGCGTTTATATGCTCTGCGGATACAGAGCCCTGGCAGATTACAATGAGAAGGAAAAGAGCGTGGCGGATATCTCCGCGCTGCTCTCGGCCAGACCGGACAGGGTATCAGCGGCGGCAGCAAAACAGAAGGAGGAGGTCACCGGGCTCAGGCTCAGCGTGAACCTGCTGAAGATGGATATCATAAAGCTGCGCATCTCACAGATCCCTGAAACGGCGGCAGACGTGTGCCTGTTTGACGAGCATCTTGATAAGACCAACAACAGACATGCCTGGACTATGATGACTGAACGCTTCTCCGGCCTCTGCGGAAGCTTTGCCGGCGACGATGACTCAGGCTATCAGTTCGTCCTGGGCGGAAGAGATATCGATGCGCTGAAGTGGGGAAAAATTATCAGCTCTGAGCTTGGAGGCAAGGGCGGCGGCTCGGCAGAAATGTACCAGGGGCGGCTGTCTTCTTCAAAGGCCGAGATCGAAAAATGGTTTTCTGACATTCGCCGGAAACAGTGAAAGAATAGAAGAATTGCATTGATTTCTGAGCGATATCCGTTATAATTAATCTAAGTCGGTTTATGGCTAAAAAAGGGTGGTATGAATGAGCGATGTACGTTCGATGAACGATGCGGTATTCCAGCAGAATCTTAATACTTTGCTGGAAAAGTCCAGAGAAAAAAGCGGCGAGCTTGACTATGATGATATCAATGATGTCTTCAAGGGATACGACTTCGATGAAGAGAAGATGGAGGAAGTATACGAATTCCTTGAATCGAACAAGGTAGATATCATCAATATCCCGGATACCCAGGACAGCGATGAGGAATTCATCAGCCAGGAGGATGAGGAGGAAGTTGAACTCCTCAACGACACTGACGCCCTTGAGGGCGTGAGCCTGGAGGATCCTGTCAGGATGTACCTGAAGGAGATCGGAAGCGTAAAGCTTCTTTCCCCTGAGGAGGAGGTCGAGCTTTCCAAGAGAGCACAGGCCGGAGATCAGGCGGCTAAGGACCAGATCATAGAAGCTAACCTGAGACTGGTCGTGAGTATCGCGAAGAAGTATGTCGGAAGGGGCATACCTTTCCTGGATCTCATCCAGGAGGGAAATATGGGACTTATCAAGGCTGTTGATAAGTTCGATTACGCTAAAGGATTTAAGTTCAGCACATATGCCACATGGTGGATACGTCAGTCGATCACCAGAGGGATCGCAGACAAGGGTAAGGTGATACGTGTCCCTGTGCATATGGTGGAGACTATAAACAAGACACTGAGAATGTCGAGGACGCTGCTGCAGGAGCTCGGGCGTGAGCCGACGAGCGAGGAGATAGCGGACAGGCTCGGCACGACTAAACAGAAGGTTGAGGAAGCCCTGGAGATATCCAGAGATCCGGTATCCATGGACAGCCCGATCGGTGAGGAAGAGGATTCCAGCCTCGGGGATTTCATCGAGGATGAGAACGTAATGTCGCCCTCGGAATCCGCTGATTACCAGATGCTGAAGAAGGAGCTGATGAGCGCGCTTGACACTCTCACGGAGCGCGAGCGCAAGGTCATAGAGCTCAGATTCGGCCTGATAGACGGCCAGGCCAGGACACTGGAGGAAGTGGGCAGAGAATTCAAGGTGACGCGTGAGCGGATCAGGCAGATCGAGGCGAAGGCCCTCAGGAAGCTCAAGCATCCGTCACGCAGCAGAAAGCTGAAGGATTTTCTTACCTGATATCGACTGCGGGGATACTTTGCTCCTGAATTTGAAGGCTGGTTATATATTATGATACATGGCGCATTGATGACCGATACTTATGACATGGAATACGTTAAGGATGAAAAGGGCGTTTCCATAGTCAGCTATCTGTTCGACGATCCGGAGGTGGTGATCCCCTCCGAGATCGACGGCATACCCGTGACAAGGATCGCGGCGGAGGCTTTTTCCGGCAAGAAGATGAAGTATATCCATCTGCCGAGGAAGCTCGAGGTGATAGAGCATCACGCTTTCAGCGAGTGCAGGAATATCCAGCGTCTGGTGTTCCCGCAGAGCCTGAAGAGTATCGGCAATTACGCATTCTACAACTGCTGGGATCTGCAGACGATACATCTCCCGTCCAGACTCAGGTCTATCGGCTTCGGAGCGTTCATGAACTGCGAGAAGATGACTGAGCTCATCCAGGATAAGGAAGAGGGACACGAGATCAGCATCGGCAGCATACTGAACGATCTGAGTCAGCAGATACATGTCGTGATAAAGCACATCTATCCTGACCGTGAACCCGAGGTGGCGAAGGTCATTTTTACAGAATATTCATATGAGATCGTGAGCGTAGTTTCCATATGCAAAAGAGAAGCTGAGAAACCGACGGGCACCGGTGTGCAGATGAGATACTGTGTCGGCAGCCAGGACATTGACTATGCCAAGTATGACAACATGTTCAATGTGATCCGCCGTGACGACGGTTTTGACACTATCATCACAGTCGTAGTGGAGCGTCTCATGTATCCTTATGCCCTGACTTCAGAGGCTGAGAACAGATACAGGGAATATATAGATGAACACGCATTTGAGGCGGCGAAGAAGTTCCTCAATGAAGATGAGATGGACAAGATGCACTTTGTCGTTGAGATGGGAGTGCTGGGCCAGGAAGATATCGACAGTCTGATAGATGACTCGATCAGCCGTGACAAGACTGAATACACAGCATTTCTCATGGACTACAGGCACCGCAGTTTCAGTATGGCAGAGGAATCGTTTGTGCTCTAGCCGGCATAAGCTGCAGCGCGCGGAGGTGATAATATGGGCATGCACGGCAATAAGGAAAAGCTGATACAGCTGGGACTTCAGGTACTCGATACCTCCAAGACAGAACTGTATGTGGCTATGCGTTTCCTGGATATCGCCCTCAACAGCCTGAACTATGAGATGGATCTGTCGATCAGGACGGTAGGGACGGACAGCCAGAGCATCAGGTTCAATCCTTCATATCTTATACAGTCCTACCGCGAGGACAGTCTTCGCGTCAACAGGGCGTATCTTCATATGATACTTCACTGTGTGTTCAGGCATATGTTCAACGGCGACGACAAGGATAAGGAACTCTGGGATATCAGCTGTGATATCGCGGTCACATCCATCATCGACGGCATGGACTACAGGTGTGTCAGGGAGGTCGTGCCGGATCAGCGCCAGGCTGTATACGACAGGCTGGGACAGTCTATGAAGGTGCTGACGGCGGAGGGCATTTACAAGGAATATTCCAAACATCCGCTGACGTATTTTGAGAGGGAAGACCTTAAAAAGTATTTTGCCGTTGATGACCACGTGTTCTGGGACTCCAAGCATAAGGAAGAGGGAGACTCGAAGGACGGTCCCCAGGACGGCGATAATGACAGGGACAAGGATCAGGATGATCAGCAGGACAAAGACCAGGACAGCGACAGCGATAAGGAAAAGCGTGAAGAGCAGGACAAGAAGTGGCAGGAGATAAGCGAAAAGATGCGCACGAATATTGAGACGTATTCCAAGGATGCCACTGATCTTGCAGGCAGTCTGTACGACTATATAAAGATCGCCACCAGACAGCGCTATGACTACAGGTCGTTCCTGAAGAAATTCACCATGCTGCGTGAGGAGCTCAAGATCGACCTCGACAGCTTTGACTACATCTATTATACCTACGGTTTCGACCATTACGGGAACATGCCGCTGATAGAACCGCTGGAGTACAAAGAGGTGAAGAAGGTCGAAGAGCTGGCCATAGTGATAGACACCTCTGAGTCCTGTTCCGGCGAGTATGTCAGGCGCTTCCTGGAGGAAACATTTTCCATACTGTCGAATAAGGAAAATTTCTTCCGCAAGATGAACGTCCATATCATCCAGTGCGACGCGAAGGCGCAGGTGGATGACGTGATCACCAGCGAAGAGGACATGAAGCGCTACATGGAGAATTTCAAGCTCTCAGGATTCGGCGGGACAGATTTCCGGCCGGCGTTCGAGTATGTGCAGAAGCTTATCGATGACAAGGTC
>Ga0160425_1000584_pt1 | contig 47534 bp, 44 predicted proteins | sample BioMet8_FD_108193 | JGI IMG/M metagenome (GOLD analysis project Ga0160425, IMG submission 108193) | Microbial communities from bioreactor (seeded with sewage sludge) at Lawrence Berkeley National Lab, California, USA - Biofuel... | ecosystem: Engineered > Bioreactor > Anaerobic > Unclassified ...
AGCGGCGGCAGGATCAGCACCACCGGGATAAAAAACAGTCCCTGCCGCGCCATGGCCAGCACCGTGGCCTCCCGCACCTTGTTGATGGTCTGCGTCAGCATACTGCTGACCATGTTGAAGCCGCACAGGGCAAAGGTGCAGCACTGGAGCCGAAGCGCCTTGGCGCCGAAAGCAATGACGTCCGGATCGTTGCGGAAAAAGCCCACGATGCGGGGCGCAAACAGCAGCCCCACCACCGACACCGCCGCCAGAAAGACGGTGGACACCCTGACACAGAACCAAAAGCCTTTTTTCACCCGGCTATAGATCTGCGCGCCGTAGTTAAAGCCGCACACCGGCTGATAGCCCTGGCCGAAACCGATCAGCACCGCCTGGGCCAGGTACATGGCCCGGCTCACCACCGACATGGCCGCCACCGCAGCATCGCCGTACCATCCCGCGCCACGGTTGAGGCAGATGGTGGCAATACTGGCAAGACCCTGCCGGCAAAGGGACGGAAGGCCGCCCTTGACGATCTCCCGCAGGTAAAGCGGGCAGACGGCCACGTTCTTCAGGCGGATGCGCAGATTGCCGCCCCGGGCACAGCCCACCAGCAGCAAAAGGAAGGAGCAGAACTGGCTGATGATGGTGGCCAGCGCGGCCCCGCCCACGCCCATGTCGAACACAAAGATAAACAGCGGGTCCAGCCCCACGTTCAGCACGGCGCCGGTGACGATGCCCACCATACCGTAGGCGGCACTGCCCTGAAACCGCAGCTGGTTGTTGAGCACAAAGGACGCCGTCATATACGGCGCGCCGATGAGAATAAAGCCCAGATAGTTTTTGGCGTAGGGCAGAATGGTTTCCGTGGAGCCCAGAAGCCGGGCCAGAGGCGTGAGAAAGGCCTCGCCCAGCAGCGTGATGAGCAGACCCGTCATCAGCGACAGGAAAAAACCCGTGGCCGCCATCTTGGCCGCGTCACTGGTGTCCTGCTCGCCCAACTTCCGGGAAATGTAGTTCCCCGAGCCGTGGCCGAAGAAAAAGCCCACGGCTTGAATGATCGCCATCAGCGAGAAGGCCACGCCCACCGCGCCGGTGGCACTGTTGTTGATCTTACCGACAAAAAAGGTGTCCGCCATGTTGTAGCACGCCGTAACCATCATGCTGACGATGGTCGGCGCCGCCATTTCACACACCAGCCGCTCCACCGGTTCTGTGGTCATACGTATAAACTTCTGTTCCTGCAGTTCGTTCAATGCCCGTTCCTTCTTCCAACCTGCCGCTCTGCAGCGCAAACGCGGCCCCCGCCTTTTTTAAAAAAGAACCACGCCCTTTCGGCGTGGTTGTTCTTCTGGAGCAGGATACGGGAGTCGGACCCGCCTCTTCGGCTTGGGAAGCCGACGTACTACCGATGTACTAATCCTGCATGCCGGATTATTATATCAGAAACTTTTCCGTATTGCAACTCAAAATACAGCGTTTTGGGTATGTTTTTTTGCCTTTCGGCATACCTTTTACCAAAGGCTTGGGAGGGATCTTCATGAAAAAATGCAGTCTGGTCGTTTGTCTGGTGCTGTTGCTCACTTTGCTCCTGCCGGTACGGGTGCGGGGTGCCGAACTGCCGCTGGATTCGGAGTCGGCGCTTCTGATGGAAAAGGAAACAGGGCAGGTGCTTTACGCCAAAAACGAACACAAGGCGCTGGAACCCGCCAGCGTCACCAAGGTGATGACGCTTCTGCTGGTGATGGAGGCCATCGACAGCCATGTTATCTCCTATGACGACGTGGTCACCGCCAGCGCCTACGCCACCAGCATGGGCGGCAGCCAGGTCTACTTAAAAGAAGGGGAACAGATGACGGTGCACGATCTGCTCAAGGCGGTATGCGTAGCCTCCGGCAACGACGCAGCGGTGGCGCTGGCAGAGTATGTGGGCGGTTCGGCCGACATATTCGTGGAGAAAATGAACCGGCGGGCGCAGGAGCTAGGCATGAACGACACCCACTTCGTCAACTGCACCGGTCTGCCCGCCGACGGGCACGTCACCAGCGCCTACGACATCGCGCTGATGAGCCGGGAACTGATTCTCCGTCACCCCGACATCCGGCAGTTTACCACCATCTGGATGGATTCCCTGCGAAACGGCGCCTTCGGCCTCTCCAACACCAACAAGCTCATCCGCTTTTACGACGGCGCCACGGGCCTGAAAACCGGTTCCACGGACTCGGCGCTGTACTGCCTCTCCGCCACCGCCGAGCGCGACGGCATGGAGCTCATCGCCTCCATTATGAAAGGCCCCACCTCCAATCAGCGCTTCGAGGACGCCAAAACACTGCTGAACTACGGTTTTTCCACCTACGCGCTCTATACGGCCCAGCCGGATGAAGCCCTGCCGCCTGTCACCGTGTCGCTGGGTACGCGGGAAACCGTGCAGCCGGTGATCGGCGGCGACAGCCGCCTGCTGGTGCAAAAAGCACAGCTGCCCGCCCTCACCAAGACCGTCACGCTCAGGGACGGCGTAAAGGCGCCGGTGGCAGAGGGCGACGTGCTGGGGGAAATGACCGTTTCCGACGGCGACCGGGTCCTCGCCTCCATTCCGCTGACGGCGGGGGAGAGCGTGTCCCGCATGGGCTGGAACGATCTCTTCACCCGGTTCCTCCGCATGGCGCTGATGTCCGCGTAAAGACAAATTTTTTATTGGTTCTTCGCGGCTTTTCCCTTGTAATCCGCCCCCCGACGATGTAACATATTAATATATATTGGAATGTTTATACACAGGAGGCATCTCTATGATTCAGGTTCGTCTTTCCCATATGCAGCGTTTTATCCCCATGCCCTACGAAGCGGCACTGGCTCCCCGCCTGCGGATCGCACACAACCATCTGCAGCACGGCGACGGCGTGGGCGGTTCTTTCACCGGCTGGGTCCATCTGCCCACTGACTACGACAAAGACGAATTTGCCCGCATTCAGCGCGCCGCCTCCAAAATTCAGGGTGACTCCCAGGCGCTGGTGGTCATCGGTATCGGCGGCTCTTACCTGGGTGCCCGCGGCGTGATCGAGTGCCTCTGCTCTCCCAATTACAATCTGAAGAAGAAAGCGACCCCCAACATTTATTTTGTGGGCAACAACCTCTCCTCCGACTATCTCACCGAGATCACGGAGCTGCTGGGCGATCAGGACTTTTCCATCAACGTGATCTCCAAATCCGGCACCACCACCGAGCCGGCCGTTGCCTTCCGTTTCTTCCGGAAAAAGCTGGAGGAGAAATACGGAAAGGCGGAGGCCGCCAAGCGGATCTACGCCACCACCGACCGTTCCAAAGGCGCGCTCAAGACCATGTCCGACCAGGAGGGGTATGAAACCTTCGTGGTGCCCGACGATGTGGGCGGCCGTTATTCCGTTCTCACCGCCGTAGGTCTTTTGCCCATCGCCGTGGCCGGCGTGGACATCGAGCAGCTGATGGCCGGTGCCAGAACCATGCTGGAGATCTGCGCCAGGGACGATATGTCCGTCAACCCCGCCTGGCAGTACGCCGCCACACGGCATCAGCTGTACCGCATGGGCAAAAAGATCGAGATCCTGGCCGCGTTTGAGCCTTCCTTCCGTTTTATGGCGGAGTGGTGGAAGCAGCTCTTCGGCGAGTCCGAGGGAAAGGAAAACAAGGGCCTGTTCCCCGCCAGCGCCGACTTTACCGCCGACCTGCACTCCATGGGACAGTACATCCAGCAGGGCGAGCGTCATCTCTTTGAAACCGTGGTGCGCTTCGGCGAATCCCTGCATCAAAACCAGGTGCCCTTCGACGAGGAGGACCGGGACGGTCTGAACTTCCTGGCCGGAAAATCCATGGACTTTATCAATACCCAGGCCATGGACGGCGTGCTTCTGGCCCACGAAGAGGGCGGTGTGCCCAATATCGTCCTGCAGCTGGGCCAGATCGGGCCTTTTACCCTGGGCGAGATGATCTATTTCTTTGAGTACGCCTGCGGCCTGTCCGGCTATCTGATGGATGTGAACCCCTTCGATCAGCCCGGTGTGGAGGCATACAAGAAGAATATGTTCGCACTTCTGAACAAGCCCGGTTACGAGGAAAAACGGGCGGAGCTGCTGGAAAAACTCAGCCTCTGAGCAGACCTGTCTGCGCCGGCGGGACCGCTTTTCAGACACCCTGGAAGCAGGGATGCCCAAACGACGGGCATCCCTGCTTTTTTGAACAAATTTTGAATTATTTTTTCTGCGTTGCCATTTGGGACGGGATATGATATGCTTAGATCAACCAAATTCACCGCTATATTTTCGAAGGAGTGATTTCTTATGGTTAGATTGATCATGGGCGCAAACGGTGCCGGAAAAACCAAGCAGCTCATTGAACTGATGCATAGTTCCGTGGAATCCGAATCCGGCAGCGTGGTCTGTATCGAGGCCAGCGCCAACATGACTTACGACCTGAGCTACAACATTCGTCTGGTCACCTCCGGCGAATATGACATCGATTCTTTTGCCTGCCTGAAGGGTTTTGTCAGCGGCCTGTATGCCGGCAATTATGATATCTCTCACATCTATGTGGACAACCTGTGCAAAATCGCCAGAAGCGATGATTTTCAGGAGATCGAAACGTTTCTCAACTGGCTGGATCGGTTCAGCGAGAGAAACGGCGTGAAATTCACCATTACCGTCAGCGCCGACGAAAGCACCGCCACCGAGGGCATGAAGAACTTCCTGTAAGGTGCTTTCCGCAGCCGGAAAATGTTCTGCAGGAGCCGGGATGCTTGCAACGCATCCCGGCTCCTTTTTTATGCAGCCGCGCGCGGCTGCCGCGCTGCAAATTAACCTTTACCTTTTTCCGTGCGTTTGCTATAATAAATTGATTATTATGGCGGCGTATTTCCGCTGCGGCGCATGGCAGGCAATCTATAAAAGCGAAAGGAGCGGCACCGTATGAAATTTCAGAAGTGGAACATCCCTCCCTCCCGGCAGGATACGGTCGCCGCCCTCATGAACGACGGATATTCCTATCTGGTCGCCTCCGTACTGGCAGCCCGGCATGTGTCCACCGCAGAGGAGGCTGCCGTCTTTTTGGAGCGGGACCATTTTCTTGCCTACTCGCCCTTTCTGATGAAGGATATGGACCGCGCCGCGGCGCGGATCAATACAGCCCTGGAGCGCCGGGAAAAAATCGCCGTTTTCGGCGACTACGACGTGGACGGCATCACCGCCACCTGTATCCTGACGGACTATCTGCGTTCACGGGGCACCGACTGCATCCACTATATTCCGCGGCGGATGGAGGACGGCTACGGTCTGGGCAACGAGGCGCTGCTCGCCCTGCACCAGCAGGGCGTTTCCCTGGTGGTCACGGTGGACTGCGGCATCACCGGTGTGGAGGAAGTGGCCTACGCCCGGGAGCTTGGGCTGGATCTCATCATCACCGACCACCATGAGTGCCGGGAGGTGCTGCCGGCGGCCGCCGCCGTGGTGGACCCCCACCGCAGCGACTGCACATATCCCTTCCCCTATCTGGCAGGCTGCGGCGTGGCGCTGAAGCTGGTGCTGGCGCTGGGCGGCCCCGACCGGGAAGAGGCCCTCTTTTCCCGGTACTGCGCGCTGGCGGCCATCGGGACCGTGGCGGACGTGATGCCCATGTCGGGAGAAAACCGCACCATCGTATCCCGGGGCCTTGCCACCATCGAACACTCGGATTTCCTCGGGCTGCACGCTCTTTTGAAGGAAAGCGGTCTGGCGGGAAAGCCTATCACCTCCGTACAGATCGGCTTTGTGCTGGCGCCCCGGCTCAACGCCGCCGGGCGCATGGGCGCGGCGGATCTGGCGGCGGAGCTGCTTTTGACGGACGACGCCCTGCAGGCACAAAAGCTGGCAAGGGAGCTGTGCGACCTGAACCGGGAACGGCAGAACGTGGAGCAAAGCATTTACGCCCAGGCGCTGGAGATGGCGGAGGCTCTGCCGGAGGACCAGCGCAGCGCGCTGGTCCTGGCCAGTCCCCAGTGGCATCAGGGCGTGGTGGGCATCGTGGCCTCCCGCCTGAGTGAACAATGCTCCTGTCCCAGCTTTATGATCCACCTCTCCGGCGGCGTGGGAAAGGGTTCCTGCCGCAGCTGGGGCGGTTTCAACCTGTTCGCGGCGCTGGAGCATTGTTCCGACCTGCTTCTGGGCTTCGGCGGCCATGAACTGGCGGCCGGCTTTACCATTCGGGAGGAGAACATTCCCGCCTTCCGCCAGCGGATGAACGAGTGCGCCCGCACCTTCTGCGGCGGAGAAGCGCCGGTGTCCTCGCTGGATATCGACGTGTGCATCGACCGGCCCGCCAGTATAACGCTGGAGGAGGTCGAATCGCTGGATCTTCTGGAGCCCTACGGCTCCGGCAACACCCGCCCGGTGTTCTGCCTGTGCGGCGCCACGCTGGAAAGTCTGCAGAACGTGGGGCAGAACCGCCATCTGAAGCTGCGGCTCTCCAAAGGCAGCGCTCAGTTCGACGCCATTTTCTTCTCCGCCTGTGCCCAGACCTGCGGCGTGACCGCCGGAAGCCGGATCGACGCGGCGTTTTATCTGCAGATCAACGAGTTCCGCGGCAATCGCACCGTGCAGATGCAGATCATCGACCTGCGGCTCTCTCTGTGCCCCAGCGGCCGGGAGGAGGAATCGCTGCACCTGGCCCAGCGCTGCATCCGGGGCGAGAAGCTCCTGCCCCGGGAAGCAGTGCGTTTATTACCCTCCCGCGAGCAGTGCGTCAGTTTGTGGCGCGCCCTGCTGCACACGGTGCCGGAGGAGGGACTGCAAACCTGCTATCTGCCCTTCCTGCGGGATCTGGCCGGGTCGCTGCCCGGCGCGGAACCGTTTTTGCGGGCCGCCTTCGGCCTCTTTCTTTTTTCCGAACGGGGGCTCCTGGAACTGACTCATACGGGCGATGAGATCTCTTTGCATATCAACCGGCAGGCCGCCAAGGTTCGCCTGGAAAAATCCGCTTACCTCCGGCGGCTCTACAGCGTGCTGGAAATATCGAACCGAGGTGATCTGCTGTGAAACTTCAGGAACAATACGAACACCTGGAGCAAACCGTCCGCAGTTACAATCCCGGCGCCAATTTTGAGCAGATCCGGGCCGCTTATGAATACGCCAAAGAGGCGCACAAGGATCAGAAACGCAAGGACGGGTCGCCTTTCATCACTCATCCGCTGGCGGTGGCGCAGATCGTGGCGGAGGAACTGCATCTGGACTCGGAGTCCATTGTGGCCGCCCTGCTGCACGACTGCATCGAGGACACGCCCGTCACCCATGAGGACATCGCCCGCCTTTTTTCCCCCACCATCGCCGATCTGGTGGAGGGCGTATCCAAGCTGACCCGCGTCCACTATACCTCCAAGGCCGAAGAGCAGATGGAAAATCTCCGCAAAATGCTCATGGCCATGTCCAAGGACATCCGCGTGATCCTCATCAAGATCTCCGACCGGCTGCACAATATGCGGACCATGGAGTATCAGTCCCTGGAAAAGCAGAAGCAGAAATCCTTTGAAACCATGGAGATCTACGCGCCCATCGCTCACCGGCTGGGCATGCAGAAGATGAAGTGGGAACTGGAGGATCTGTCCTTAAAGTACCTGGACCCCGTGGGCTACGAGGAGATCACCGAGGCGCTGGACGAAAAGGCCGCCGAGTACGACGGGTTTATGGCCGGCATTCATGACCAGATCATTCAGCGGCTGGAACAGGCCGGCATTTCGGCCAAGGTCTATGGCCGCATGAAGCACCCTTACAGCATTTACCGCAAGATGTACACCCAGAACAAGTCCCTGGACGACGTGTTCGACCTCTTTGCCTTCCGGGTGATCGTGGCCACCGTGGCGGACTGCTACAACGTGCTGGGCGTGATCCACGACCTGTACAAGCCCATTCTGGGCCGGTTCAAGGACTATATCGGCACACCCAAGCCCAATATGTACCAGAGCCTGCACACCACGGTGATGGGGCAGAACGGCATTCCCTTCGAGGTGCAGATCCGCACCCAGGAAATGCACGAGATCGCCGAATACGGCATTGCCGCCCACTGGAAGTACAAGCAGGGCATCAGCGGCGAGAGCAACGAGCAAAGCTACGAATGGGTCCGCAAGCTGCTGGAAAATCAGGAGGGCGCGGACGCCGAGGACTTTATCCACTCCCTGAAGGTGGATATGTTCGCCGACGAGGTGTTCGTCTTTACCCCCCAGGGCGACGTGAGCAATCTGCCCGCCGGCGCCACGCCCATCGACTTTGCCTACAGCATCCACTCCGCCGTCGGCAACTCCATGGTGGGGGCCAAGGTCAACGGCCGTCTGGTGCAGTTCGATTACCGCCTCCAAAACGGCGACGTGGTGGAGATTCTCACCTCCAAATCGGCCCACGGACCCAGCCGCGACTGGATGAAGATCGCCCGCAGCAGCGAGGCACGTTCCAAGATCCGCCAGTGGTTCAAGCGGGAAAAACGGGACGAGAACATCGTCAACGGCCGCGCCTCCTTTGAATCCGAGCTGAAGCACTGCGGCATCTCCATGAAGGAGCTTTTCAGCGAGGAAAATCTGCCCGGCATCCTGAAAAAGCTGTCCTACACCTCCCTGGACGATATGTACGCCGCCATCGGCTACGGCGGCATCACCTCCCAGAAGATCCTGGGCCGTCTGCGGGAGGATGTCCAGCGCATCAACCACCAGCATCAGGTGGAGCGGCAGGCCACCGTGCCCGTGGAGGACAACCCCGGCCAGACCCGACCGGCGGTACCCGTGCGCGTGAAGGGCGAGCAGGGCATCGTGGTGGAGGGCCTGAGCAACTGTCTGGTCAAGTTCTCCAAATGCTGCACGCCTGTGCCCGGCGACGACATTGTGGGCTTCATCACCCGGGGCTACGGCGTGTCCGTTCACCGCAGCGACTGCCCCAACGCGGCGCCCGACCGGCGGCGGCCGGAGGAGGCGGGCCGCTGGATCAAGGTGAGCTGGGGCACCAACACCAACGAGTCCTATCGCACGATCCTGTCGGTCTTTGCCAAGGACCGCATCAACCTCATTCTGGACATTTCCACCGTTCTGAGTACCACCAAGACCCGCGTGGCGGGGCTCAACGCCCGCAGCACGGCGGACGGCTTCGCAGAAATCACGGTGGAGGCCGACGTCACCGGCAGCGATCATCTGCACACGGTGATGAAAAAGCTGGAACAGATCTCCGGCGTCATGCGCGTCACGCGGCCCGCCGGCTGATTCCGGATTACACGCATACGAGAGGAGCATTTTTATGCGAGCAGTTTTAACACGCGTCAAGCACGCTTCCGTTACCATCGACGGCGCCGTTCACGGCCAGATTCAGCAGGGCTTCCTGATCCTGCTGGGCATTGCCCCCGGCGACACCGAGGCGCAGGCTGTCAAGCTGTCGGACAAGCTGTGTTCTCTGCGCGTTTTTGAAGATGAAAACGACAAAATGAACCGCAGTCTGGAGGATGTGGGCGGCTCTCTTCTGATCATTTCCCAGTTCACGCTCTACGGCAACTGCAAGAAAGGCCGCCGCCCGGAATTCCTGGGCGCCGCCCGGCCCGAAACGGCCATTCCCCTGTACGAAAAATTCGTGCAGCTGTGCCGCGACAAGGGCTTTCCTGTGGAAACCGGCGTGTTCGGCGCCTATATGCAGGTGGATTCCCTCAACGACGGCCCGCTGACGTTGGTGGTGGACACCGATCAACTGTAAGGAGGAGCTGTCGATGAAGGTACTTTCCCTGACGGTCGGTCCCATTATGACCAACTGCTATGTGCTGTGCGACGAAACGGAAAAGGTCTGCTTTCTCATTGATCCCGGCGACGAAGCTGACCGTGTGGAGCAGCTGGTGGCCTCCTCGGGCTGCACGCTCAAGGGCATTTTGCTGACCCACGGACACTTTGACCACTGCACCGGCGTGGCGGGCATCCTGAAAAACCACCCCGACATCCCCGTCTATATTCATCCCCGGGACGCCGCGGAAGAGAAGACGGACCTTTACTATATGCGCTTCCCCCGCCTGCCGGAAAAAAACCAGCGCTATTACCGGGAGGGCGATCAGCTCAAGCTGGGCAGCCTGACCGTCACCGTTATGGAAACGCCGGGTCACTCCGCCGGGTCCGTGTGCCTGATCGTGGGCAACGTTATTTTCTCCGGCGACACGCTGTTCCGCCTCTCCTGCGGCCGCACCGATCTGGACGGCGGCGACTATCACGATATGCTCCGTTCTCTGGGCCGTCTGGGTCGCCTGGAGGGACAGTACCAGGTCTATCCGGGTCACGAGGAATACACCGATCTCGACACGGAGCGCAGCGGCAATCCCTATATGCAGCAGGGAATGCAGCGATTTTGACTGATTTTGGAAACACACGGGGGACGCTTTCATGAAGCTCATCTTTCACGGACACAATGAACAATACGCGGTGGAGCAGAGTCTGCTGGCCCTGTTTCCCCAGGAGCGTCCCGTCTACGCACCGGCGGAGGCCGGGGAAAACGCGGCGGACATCACCCTTTTCCCGGGGAAAACTTACGCCGCCGCCGTCACGGAGCTTTCTTACGGCGGCAAAACGGCCCGGGGCGTTTCCCGGATCAGGCTCTCCCAGGCACCCGACGATTACGAGCGGGAGCGGCTGCGCCAGCGCGTCGTGAAGCTCAGCTTTTTCAAGGCAGCCAGGGAGATCACCGGTGAAACACCTGCCTGGGGCGCCCTGACGGGCATCCGGCCGGGCAAGCTGGCCGCCCGGATGCTGGAGGACGGCAAATCCCCGCGGGAAGTCGATCGCATCCTGAAGAGCACCTACTTCGTTTCGCCGGCGCGGCGGAAGCTGTGCCTGGAAACGGCACAGGCAGGACTCAGGGCCGCCCGGGCGCTGGCACCGGAGGATATTTCCCTGTATATCGGCATTCCCTTTTGTCCCACCCGCTGCGCCTACTGCAGCTTTGTGTCCAACTCGGTGGAAAAATCCTTCCATCTGGTAGAACCGTATCTGGAGGCACTGTCCGCAGAGATCGCCTCCGCCGGGCAGATGACGGCGGAGCTGGGGCTGCGCGTGAAGTCCTTTTACATGGGCGGCGGCACACCCACCACACTGACCGCCCAGCAGATGGACCGTCTTTTGACATGTCTGGAAACGCACTTCTCTCTGGCGCATTGCCGGGAACTGACCGTGGAGGCCGGTCGGCCGGACACCATCACGCCGGAGAAGCTGGCGGTTCTGCGCCGCCACAATATCACCCGCATCAGCGTCAATCCCCAGACCATGGAGGATCACGTTCTGCAAGCCATCGGCCGCCGCCACACGGGGGCCGACATCGAGCGCGCCATGGAGCTGGTGCGCGGAGCACGTTTTCCCCATGTGAACATGGATCTCATCGCGGGACTGCCCGAGGATACGCCGGAAGGCTTCCGCCGCTCCCTGGACAGGTGCCTTGCCATGGGGGCGGACAACATCACCGTCCACACCCTGTCGCTGAAAAAGGGAAGCCGCATCATGCTGGAGAGCAAGAGCATCCCCACCGCCGAGGAGGTGGGGCAGATGCTGGACTACGCCAATCCCGCCCTGCGGGCCGCGGGCTTCGTTCCTTACTATCTCTATCGGCAAAAATACATGTCCGGCAGCTTTGAAAACGTGGGCTGGTGCATATCCGGCGGCGAAGGACTGTATAATATTTACATCATGGAAGAACTCCACACGATCCTCTCCCTGGGCGCGGGCGGCTCCACCAAGATGGTGGACCCGGCGCGGGACCGGATCGAGCGGGCCTTCAACCTGAAGTATCCGCAGGAGTATATCCGGCGGCCGGAGAAGATCGCCGCCAATCAGGCGGCCTTCCGAACATTTTATGCCGAAGCGGGAAAATAGCGCGGCGGGGAGGCCCCTTGCCGTTTTTCGCGCGACAAGCGGGAGGGGCACGGTATGGTAAAAGGGAAAAAGCAGAACTTTCTGGGCGGCGCCGTGATCCTGACCGGCGCCGTGGCCGTCGTGAAAATTTTCAGCGCGCTCTACAAGATCCCTCTGGGCAACATTCTGGACCGCGAGGGCATGGCCCATTTCTATGTGGCCTACAACATTTACAATCTGCTGCTGATCCTCTCCACAGCCGGCCTGCCGCTGGCGCTTTCCCGCCTGGTATCCGAGGCATCGGCACTGGGCCGCGACAATCAGAAACGCCGCATCCTGCAGGTGGGCTTCACCCTGTTTCTGGGGCTGGGGCTGCTGTTCGGCGGCGTTATGTTTTTGGGCGCAAGACCTTTGACCGCGCTGCTCCATGACTCTCTGGCCTACCAGTCCATCAGGGCTCTGTCCCCGGCGGTGCTGTGCGTGTGCCTGATGTCCGCCATCCGGGGATATACCCAGGGAGAGGGCAACATGCTGCCCACCGCCGCCAGCGAGATCGTGGAGGCCATCGGAAAGCTCCTGGTGGGTCTGACGCTGGCCTGGTACCTGTTGTCCCGCGGGGCTCCCTCGGAAGTCGGTTCCGCCGGCGCGATCGTGGGCGTGACGGCGGGCACCGCAGCCGGCTTTCTCTCCCTTTTCTGGTATATGCTGCGCCGCCGCACCCGCCCGTCGGGAAACGACCGTCCGGAGCCGGCAGGCGTGATCCTGCGGCGCATCCTCTCCATCGGCATTCCCATCACCGTGGGCGCCGCGGGACTGAGCCTCATCACACTGCTGGATCAGTCGGTGGTGATGGGATGCCTGCAAAATTCCCTGGGCCTTTCCGAGCATGAGGCCGCTTCGCTTTACGGGGAATACACCTTCGGCATGACGCTGTCCAATCTGCCGCCCTCTTTCGTCTATCCCGTGGTCATCAGTCTGGTGCCCGCCATCAGCGGGGCCCTCACCCGGGGCAATGAGCTCTCCGCCGCCCGGAACACCACCACGGCCTTCCGCATCGTGGCGCTGCTGGCGCTGCCGGCCGGGGTGGGACTGTCGGTGCTGGCAGGGCCTATTCTAAACCTGCTGTATCCGGCGGTACCTCAAACGGCGGCGGCCGCCGCCTACTACCTGCAAATTCTGGGCTGCTCCAGCATTTTTGTCTGCATGATGGTGCTGACCAACGGCATCCTGCAGGCTTACGGCCGGGAGTACGTGCCCATTTTCACGCTTCTGGCCGGCGGCGCCATGAAGGTGACGGTCAATTACCTGACGGTGGGCAACCCGGCCATCGGCATCAAGGGTGCCCCTGTGGGCACGCTGTACTGTTATGTGCTTATCACCGTTCTGAACCTGCTTGCCATCCACCGCTTCGTGCCGCAGCGGCCGGATTATGGCAGGATCTTCGGCAAACCTCTGCTGGCCACGGCGACCATGGGCTTTTGCGCCTGGGGTTCCTACCGCCTCTTCAGCCGGGCGCTGCCTGGGCGGATCGCCACGCTTCTGGCCGTGCTGCTGGCAGCCGGAGTCTACATCGCTTTGATCCTTCTGCTGCGTGTGATCTCCCGCCAGGACCTGCTTCCGCTGCCCCACGGTGAGAAAATAGCGCGTTTTTTGCATATCCGTTGAAGATTTTAACCCATTATCAAGGAAAAACCCTTGCAATAGGAGGCCAAGTATGGTAAATTTTGAGGAGAAAGAAATGTACTCCTATGCCGATCTTCTGGAAATGATTCGTGTTCTCCGCTCTCCAGACGGCTGTCCCTGGGACCGGGTGCAGACTCACGAGTCTTTGCGCCGCGGGATGCTGGAGGAAGCCTATGAGGCGGTGGAGGCCATCGATCTGAAGGATCCGGCGCTTTTGTGCGAAGAGCTGGGCGACGTATTGATGCAGGTGGTATTTCACGCCTCCCTGGCGCAGGATGCCGGGCAGTTCACCATGGACGACGTGGTGGACGGCGTGGTGAAGAAGCTGCTTTACCGCCATCCGCATGTGTTCGGCGAACTGCAGGCTCATACGCCCGAGCAGGTGCTGGTGTCCTGGGATCAGCTCAAACGCCGGGAAAAGGGACAGCGTTCCACGGCGGACGCGATGGATTCTGTGGCGCGCAGCCTTCCGGGCCTGTGGCGGGCGGAGAAGATCCTCTCCAAGGCCGCGAAAGCCGGCTTCGACTGGCCGGACGCGGCGGGCGCTCTGGACAAGCTGAGCGAGGAAACCGGGGAACTGCGTGAAGCGGTGGAACAGCAGAGCAACGTGTCCGAGGAATTGGGCGATGTGCTGCTTGCTGCGGTCAAGGTAGGCCTTCGCGCCGGGGTGGATCCGGAGGAGGCGCTTTCCGATGCCTGCGAAAAATTTATTCGCCGTTTCCGTCTGACAGAAGAAGCGGCCGCGGCCGGGGGGCAGGCCCTGTCGGAGCTGTCGGGCCCGGAGCTGACCGCCCTATGGAAGCGGGTCAAACAGTCTTAATACGATGTTTCATCGTTTTAGGAATAGATTTTTACCAAGGAAAATCAATTATTAGGAGGAAAATATGAATAAAGCGGAATTGATCGCTGCTGTTGCAGAAAAGTCCGGTATGTCCAAAAAGGACACCGAGGCTGTTGTGAGTGCCACCCTGGACACCATTACCAATGCACTGAAAACCTCTGAGAAAGTACAGCTGGTTGGCTTTGGTTCCTTTGAGCTGAAGAAGAGAGCTGCCCGTATCGGCCGCAATCCCAAGACCAAGGAAACCATCGAGATCCCCGCTTCCCAGGTCGCCGTTTTCAAGGCCGGCAAAGCTTTGAAGGACGCGGTTGCCAAGTAAGTTACTCTGTGATAAAATATCGGTGTGGCTTGCCACACCGATATTTTTGTTGCTTTGGAGCCTGCCGCGGCAGGACCGCGGCAGACCAGGGAGGCACGCTATGCGTCTTGACAAATATTTGAAGGTATCCCGCCTGATCAAGCGGCGCACCGTCGCCAACGAGGCCTGCGACGCCCAGCGGGTCTGCGTCAACGGACGGCCGCAGCGAGCCTCTTACGACGTGAAGGTGGGAGATCACATCACCATCCGCTTCGGTCAGCGAACGCTGACCGTGGAGGTGCTCGCCCTGGCCGAGGATATGGGCAAGGCGGACGCCGCCGCCCTTTACCGGGAAATTGAGCCTTCACCGGACAAACCGTCATAAAAAGAACGCTCCTTTCATACACATAGAACGGAATCTATGGGTACGGAAGGAGTTTTTTTATGGCCTACGAAACCTCTGCCATGAACAGCACCTATCATCATCTGGAGCTGGACGGGCGGGAAAAGCTGACCGTTTCCGGTGTGGAGGATGTGGAGCGCTTTGACGAAACCTGCATCGTTATGACTACCAGCGCAGGCGCTCTGGTGATCACAGGCGAAGAACTGCATATCGGAAAGCTATCTTTGGACGGAGGGGAGCTCCATGTGGACGGGCGCATCGACGCCATTTCCTACGAGGACTCCCCCCGGGAACGGGGAGGCTCTTTGCTCGCGCGCCTGTTCGGCTGATATGGAGAACTACATCTCTCAGCAGGTGCTGTCCCTTGGCGCCGCCGTACTGCTGGGCCTGCTGGGCGGCCTGGTGTACGACCTGCTGCGGGCCGTCCGCATCCGCAAAAAACAAAGCCGCGTCCTGACACACCTGCTCGACGGGCTCTACACGCTGTTCTGGCTTCTGGGGCTGCTCTGGTTCGCCCTGCGCATCGGGCAGGGCGAACTGCGTCTTTATATGGCCGCCGGCATTTTGCTCGGCGCCGTGCTGTATTTCAACGCCCTCAGCGGCTTTCTGCGGCCGCTCTGGGACTTTTGGGCGGACGTGGCCGCCGGACTGGGACACCTTATGTGGCTGCCGCTTCACTTTATTTTTACTGTTTTTAAAAAATGGGGAATATTTTTTAAAAAACTCTTTCAATTTTTCAAAAAATACGCTACAATATTTACTTATAAGTGGGAATTTATCCTGATCCGTCAGGGCAGTACCGGCAAAGGAGGACACAGCTTTCATGAAAGAGCAGCGCAAAAGAAAAACAGGCAAAAAAAGAAACCGTAACGGGCTGGTGATGCTGGTTCTTGCGGTACTTCTGGCCGCCGTGTGCGTGGAGCTGGTGAAGCTGTATGGGAAAATTTCCACCGCACAGGCACAGGAACAGCAGATCGCCGCGCAGGTGCAGGAGCAGCAGCAGGCCAACGATAAACTGCAGTCCGATCTGGATCGGGCGGATGACCCGTCCTTTATTCAGGATCTGGCCCGCAATCAGCTGGGGTTGGCCCAGGACGGCGAACGGATCTTTTACGACGTGAATCATTGATCCCAAAAGTGGAATACTGGAAGGAGCAGAAAGAAAAGTATATGGAACTGGCGGTTGGGGTAATTTTGGACGGTAAAGTCACCACTATCACAAAATTCGGCGCCTTTGTGTCGCTGCCCGGCGGTAAATCCGGCCTGGTGCATATTTCAGAGGTCGCCAACAGTTTTGTCAACGACGTACATGATTTTCTGACAGAGGGTCAGGAGGTCAAGGTCAAGGTTCTGGCCATTACGCCGGAAGGGAAGATCAACCTCTCCATCAAACAGGCCCTTCCGCAGCAGCCCGGCAGAACCCCCCATTTCTCCCGGCCTTATGCCGGACCGTCCCGTCCGCCCCACCGCAGCCCTTCTCCGGCGCAGACACCGGCTGTTCCTCAGACGCCCGATGCCATCTTTGAAGATAAACTCAAGCAGTTCATGTCTGCTTCCGACAGCAAAATGTCGGAGCTTAACCGCTATATGGAGGGGAAGCGAGGCGGAAAAAGACGGAAGTGAACCGGCGGTTCGCTCTGTTTTTCCGTTTCATTTGTTCCATCCCGTTTTATCCTGTTTCGACATAAGCCGCACCTTCCGTGCGGAATAAAAGGCCGTCCGGCAACGCCGGACGGCCTTTTTCTGTTTTTTATGACGGATTGTTCAGCAGCCGCCACAGCGTCGTCCGGCTGATGCCGAGGCGCTGAGCCGTATGGGTCTGATTGCCGTCTTCTTCGGCCAGGACTCTGCGGATGATCTCCCGGTTGATCTCGCCCAGCGGCAGACTCAGATCCAGCGGCGTGCCGGCATCCTCCACCTGGCTGTTCACGGTGGCCACCGTGCGTTCACGCTTCAGAATCTCCTCTACGCCCGCGCCTGTGATATACGGGCCGCCGGTCTTCAGCACCAGCTCCTGCATGATCCTCTGAAACTGCGTGTAGTTGTGGGGCCAGTCGAACTCCTGAATCCGCCGCGAGGCTTCCGCGTCCAGACCTATGATCTCCTTGGCCATCATGGTGTTCAGATAGCTCAGATACATATTGGCGATGGCCGGGATATGAGCGGCCCGCTGACGCATGGGCGGCAGAAACAGCGGCATGCAGGAGAGCTTTTCCACAAATTCCATGCCGGCTTCCGTAGACGTTTCGCCCCGCCGGCAAACGCAGGAAAAAAGCAGGCGGTTCCGCTTGCAGATGTCCATGTCCAACATGCTGGAGATCATCTGGCGGCGCCTTTCACTCGTCAGTACATCCACATTCTTTACGAAAATGGTGCAGCCGGTGCCTGTCAGCGGAGAGCTGTAATGCTCCATCAGGTACTCCCACGCCTTTTCATTGAGCAAAAAGCAGTCGATCACCACCAGCGGTGAATCCCGGCGCGCGCTTTGCAGATAAATGGAATTGACGGCCTGTTCCTTGCACGTTCCGTCCTCGCCGAACACCATGATGGGCTGATCGCTCTGGTTGATCTGCACAATAAAGTCCTGCAGCTCCCGCATCATGCCCACAATGCCGTACAGACTGCTGCGGTACTGCTCCTCCGCCTCCGGCCAGCCCGCATAGCGAATGCCCCGCTGGATCTCTGCCGACGGCGCGCGGTTTTCGGAGAAGTAAAACGTGGTGTACTTCCGCCCGTCAAAGGTTTCGTGGCTCATGCGAATGGAATACTGCACATTGTTGATCTGCTTGAGAATGTGCCGGCGCTCCCGCGACGACACGCGGCTCTCCTCCTGCAAATACTGCAGGATGGGGACGGCGTTGTTCTCCAGTGTGGAAAAGAACAGCTCTCCCTGATCGTTGAACACCACCGTGTGGTTGATCTGGTTCCAGATCAGGCTGCGCAGAAAATGATTTTCCTCCCGCAGACTGCGGTAGTTGTGATAGAGATGAATCGCCTCGTCAAAGGCCGCGCGGATGTCCTCCGCGCTGGACGTGATCAGCACCACGTCCAGTCCCAGACGCAGCGCGGTGGTATGCGCCACCACGTCGCACAGGATCGCCTGCGTCCCCTTTTTCCGCAGCGAGAGCAGCGTGTCCTCCACTTCGCCGGCCTCGTGAATGGAGTAAATGTCGATCTTGTACTGCATCAGCTGACACAGCTGCCGGGCGCTGGCCGTGACGTTGGGAAAGCCCACAATGGCGTAGCTGTCCGACACGTTGGCTGCCAGGTGCATGGCGCGCATAATGTCATAGGCGGAAATGGAAATCTCTATGACCGGCAGATCCAGCAGCTTTCGCAGCATGGAGGCCGTGCCGCCGCGGGATACAATGGCGTCATAGTCGTTGTAAAAATTCCGCCGCGCCAGCTCTACCCCCTGCTGCAGGTCGCCCACAAAAACAGTCAGCTCGATGTTTTCGTATTCTTCTGCCACGGTGAGCATCAGCGTCCGCATATTTTCATAGGGCGCAATGCCCAGTAATCTGATCTTCGATCTCATGAGCGTTTCTCCTTTATGGTACCCTGTTCTTTTGATCCAGGGCTCCGAACAGGCAGTTCAAATTCCCCGGGCGGTGTGTTTCCGTTGCGGATCACATTGATGGGTCGGTCGTCCTTCATGCGTCCGATATACTCTGTGGGCGTCAGGCCCGTCATCTTTTTGAAAAGACGGCTGAAGTAATGTATGCTCTGATATCCCAGCCTTTCGGAGATCTGCGTGATATTCAGATCGGAGCAGAGCATCATTTTCTTCGCCCGCGAGATCTTGCGCTGATTGATATAGCTGTTGGGTGAGGTGCCCACGTTCTTCTTAAAAAACAGGCGAAAGTAATTCTCGCTGTACCCGCACTCCTCTGCAATCTCCGAAACGCGCAGAGGCGTTTCCAGCCGCTCTTCCACCAGCGCCAGCGCCCGGCGTATGCTGGCCTCTTCCGGCGGCGGCACGGGCCTGTCTTCCGCCTGCCAGCGCGCGCCGCTCTGCTCCTGACGCCGCAGCAGCAAAAGCAGCAGCTCGCTCATGTGGAGATCAATCATCTCCGCATAATACGCCCCCTGGCTCACCGCTTCATCGAAGATCCCGCGGATCAGGCAGCTGGCCTGTTCTCCGCAGTGGGAAACACAGTGCGGCAGGCCGGTAATCCGGCGCGTCAGCTCCTCTGAACAGGAGAACTTCAGGTCCAGGCAAATGGAGGTGTTCTCGCTGGTGATCGCATGCACCGTGCCGGGCGGAACCAGCACCAGCGTCCCCTGGTCGGCCGGGAAGCTCTCGCCGCCCACCGTCACCTGAATGCGGCCGCTGAGGACATAGATGTAGTGAAAAAACACATGGGTATGGGCCTCAATGTACTGGCCCGCCCGCTTGCAGGACTTCACAACGCGGTGAACCGTCAGCTCGCCGAACATTCCGACACCCCCTGTACCCCGAATTTAGTGTCCCAAAAGGACCGAAACCACGTCTTTCAGAGTCTGCACATCGCCCACGTTCCCGGGAAAGATCACATATCCCAGACCGGGAAACCGGCTCTCCTCCCCTGTCCGCCACACGGGAACCCCCGGCGCAATCTGGCCGAGAACCCACGCACGCCGGACGCCCAGCGCCTTGATCCCCACATCGCTGGAGGTAATGCCGCCCTTGGCCACCAGAAAGGTCGGGCGCACGCCGATATGGGCCGCCACCGCCGTGACGGCGCCTGAAATGCGGACGCTGAGATCCAGATTTTCCTCAGAACTGCCGCTGTCCACCCGCAGCACCTTCCGGCTGGTGTACACCACCGCCGTGCGGCCCGCCCGAACAGCCGCCTCCGCCGCCAGCGTCACGCGGTTTTCTTCCGCCGCCAGACCGCCGGGGCGCAGCGCACCGGAAGCGTCAAAGCAGATACCCTCCGTTTCCGGAACGTTTTCCAGCAGACATTGCAGCTGACGGGTGGTCTTTTCCACATGGGAACCCACGATCACAAGACCGCCGACACCACCGCGGCCGGGGCAGTCAGGGCAGATCTGCGAACGCGTCAGCAGGGAACGGCGTTCCACGCCGCCCAGCACACGCACCAGCCCTGCGGCACAGCGGAACATAAATTCCCGCCCGCCGGCAACAGCCCGGAACAGCGCGGCGGCAAACACCTCCACATCCCGGTCATCCGCCGCATTTACCACGACTTTCCCGAAATCATGCACCGACAGCAGCTTGCGGGTAATGCCGTCATAATCAGGAGCGCGCAGCTCCTCCAGCGAAACCGTCACCACGCTTTCGGCCGGATACGCGCCGCCGGTACGCTCGGCACACCACTCCGTCAGATCGGAGGACGTGTAGGCAAAGGTGGTGTCCCGGGCAAATTCCGTCTGGCCGGCGGGCACCAGAAGCTCGCCCGTTTCCACATAGTGAACGTTGCCCACGGTCAGCCGCCCGCCTTCCCGAAAATAGGGCATCAGAATCTCGCCGTCATAACGGCAGCCGAGGCGCGCCTCCAGCTCCCGGCGCAGCACCGACGTTTCCAGCGGATAGTGACCGCGCAGCGTGGAGTCGCTCCGGCTGACCAGCAAAAAACGTCGGCCGGTTTCTTCCGCGGCAGCGGCCAGATGCCGGGCGATCTCCGTGTGGACCGCCGCGGTTTCCGGCGCCGTCAGACCCCGGGAATTGGTCAGGATAAAGGCCAGACTGCCCGCCTCGCACAGGGCGCGGCACAGTGTTTTCTGACTCCAGTCAGTATAAACCGGGACATCATATACTGTTTGTATCCCGGTGGGATCGTCATCCAGCACCAGTATCTTCCGATCGACCAGCGCTCTGGCGCGCGCCAGAGCCTCCCTGACAGCTGTTTCATCCGGAAGCGGCGGCAAGTGCAGCGCCGATCTGGGAATGCTCTTTTCGTTCATGGCGCCTTACTCCTGCGCGTCCTGCATTTCCTCGGGCCGAATGTGAGTCACCTGCCCGTAGATGCAAAGCGCGTCCAGATAACCGCCCGCTTCATAGCCGAATACATGCCACTCCAGCGGCGGGAAATGCATCAGATCGCCTTCGTGCAGAATCTGCTTGTGTTCCAGGCTGTCAGGTCCGCTGCCCCAGCGGACGAAGGCGTCCCTGCACCGGAGCACCACCACCGACTCCTCCGCGTGATTGTGGGGCGCCATGGGGCCGCTCTCCGCGCTGTAGCGGCAAAAGCTCACCGTCATTTTCTCACTGGCAACAGCGCTGTTGCGCCCCACCGCGTTCTGCACCACCCGACCGGGCAGACGATTGGCGGCAATTGCATTGCGTCTGACAAAGTCCATTGTAAAAATCCTCCTTGCTTTCTTACCCATAGTACCATATTTTTCGGAGAATGGGCGTTTTTTTATTGCTCCGTTTATCAGTATAGCGGCGGAAGCAGCCTCTGTATTGGCCCATTTTCAGGGAAAACGTGTCTTTTTCACCGATTTCGCCTCCGATGGCGCATCAGGGCCGTTAGCGGTGAAAAATGCAAATCGGCCATGGATTTATGGAAATACTTTTTCCTGCACCGCGCTATACTTTTCTTATCGGTATCTGATACACGGCAGCCGGCTTTTCGGCTGCCAACTGAAAAGGAGCGGATCTTTATGAGTAAAAAGAACATCATCGGCGTGATTCCCCCCATTATCACGCCCATCGACGAACAGGAACGGGTGGATGAAAAAGCGCTGCGCGCCCTGATCGACCACTGCATCGAACACGGTATTCACGGCATCTTCGTTTGCGGCTCCAACGGCGAGTGCATGGCCCTGACGCAGGAACAGCGCGAAAGAGCCATTCGGATCGCCCTCGACGAATGCGCGGGCCGCGTCCCCGTCATCGCCGGCTGCATGGATTCCAGCACTCAGCGCGTCATTGAAAACGTCAAACGGTTTGAGGATATGGGCGGCCAGACAGCCGTCATCACCCCCGTGTTCTACGCGCGCCATGCCACTCAGGATGAAACTGTCTATCACTTTGAGGCCATCAGCCGGAACACCCATGCCGATCTGATGATCTACAACATTCCGTCTTTCACGGGCCTGATGCTCACGGCGGACACCATCATCCGCCTGTCCCAGATCGACAAGGTCATCGGCGTGAAGGATACCTCCGGCAATTTCCCCCTGTTCATCAAACTGCTGCATTATTTCAAGGGCAGCGATTTCCTGGTGCACCAGGGTTCCACCAATCTGGCCGTGCCCAGCATGCTCATGGGCGCCGACGGCTTCATCCCGTCCCTGGCGCCCCTGTTCCCCAAGGCACATCTGAAGCTCTACGAATACGGCAAAGCCGGCGACATTGAAAACGCCATGAAGTGGGGCGCGATTGTGGATGAAATCTGCAAGCTCTACCCCATGGCCAAGAGCCAGACCGCTTCCACCAAATACGCACTGAGTACGCTGGGGCTGTGCGACAAGCGCGTTTGCCGGCCCACGGAACCCATCACCGCCGACGAAATGCGCCGCATCGACGCCCACATCGAAAAACTGCGGCAGTATATGTAAGAAAGGGGACGGTTTCTGTGGCACATGGTCCTGTCATCCGTCTGGATGCATCCGACAACATCGTCGTCGCCCGCTGCCCTGTTCCGGCGGGAACCGTCATCCCGGAGGAGCACCTGACGGTCCTGCGGGACATCCCGCTGGGCCACAAGATCGCCTCCCGCGCCATCGCCGCAGGAGAGCCGGTGCTGAAATACAACACCGTCATCGGCTACGCCAGACGCGATGTGGCGCCCGGCGAATGGATGCACAACGACACCATCCGTTTCGACGCTGTGGCGGAGGCATATCACTTCTGCGCAGACTACCGACCCACGGCCCTTCTGCCGCCGGAGGAACGCCGCACCTTTGCGGGGTACCTGCGTGCGGACGGACAGGCCGGCACGCGCAACTGCATCGCCGTCATGGTGTGCAGCAACTGCGCCGCCACCGTGGCCCGGAAAATCGCCGCCCACTTCACGCCGGAGATCATGGCCCGTTATCCCCATGTGGACGCGGTGGTGCCCCTGATCCATACCTCGGGCTGCGGTCTTGAAAAAACCGGAAAGCCCATGGAATACCTGCGCCGCTGTATGGCCGGACAGATCAAAAATCCCAACATGGCCGGCGCGCTGGTCTGCGCGCTGGGATGCGAATCCAACAATATGGACGACTTTCTCGCTTCCGCCGGCCTGACGCCCGGGCCCATGCTGCACCGCCTGGTGATCCAGGAGGCAGGCGGCGCCCGAAAAGCCGTGGAGGCGGGCATCGCCGCCGTGGAAACCATGCTTGACAGTGCAGAACAGTGCCGCCGCCAGACGCTTCCCGTCGGGTATCTGAAGGTCGCTCTCGAGTGCGGCGGATCGGATTCCTTCTCCGCGATCTCGGCCAATCCCGCGCTGGGACAGGCCATGGATCTTCTGGTCAGAAACGGCGGCACCGCCGTCCTCACCGAGCCAACGGAGCTTCTGGGCGTCGAGGACGCCCTGACCCGCCGGGCCAAATCCCCGGAGGTGGCTCAAAAACTCATCGACACCATGCAGTGGTGGAAAACATACTGCGCCGGGCGGGATGCCCAGATCAACGGCAAGGTGACGCCGGGCAACAACGCCGGCGGCATTACCAACGTGTTGGAAAAGGCGCTGGGCAGCGCCAAAAAAGGCGGCAGCTCTCCCCTCAACGGCGTCTTTGACTATGCCCAGCTCATCGATGAACCGGGTCTTGTCATCATGAATTCGCCTTCCTACGACCCCGTTTCCGCCGCAGCCATGTTCGCCGGCGGCTGCAATCTGTGCGCCTTTACCACCGGGCGCGGCTCCTGCTACGGCGGCCAGCATTTTCCCACCGTCAAGATCGCCTCCAACACACCCCTTTACCAGCGTCAGACAGACGACATGGATATCAACGCCGGCGCCGTCATCGACGGGGAAAAGGATCTGGGACAGATGGCGGCGGACATTTTTGAAGCCTTGATCGCCGTCGCTTCCGGCCAGCCCACCAAAAGCGAGCTTTTTGGAATGGGCGGGGACGAATTTGTGGTCTGGTGGCTGGGGATCACCGCCTGAACTCACTGCGCTTCCACAGACCTGCGGCTTTACGCCGCAGGTCTTTTTTTTGGAAAAATCCTCAGAAAAGCAGATACCACAAGGGAACGGTGACGGCGGACAGGATCGTACTGACCGCCACCAGCAGCGACGCCAGCTCGGCGTCCCCGTCGTAGCGGGCCGCCAGAACCGCCGTCATGCTGGCGGCGGGCATGCCCGAGAGCAGCGTGCAGGTGGCCGCAACGATCTGCGGCACCTGAAACAGGCGGCAGCCCAGGTACACGGCACCCGGTATCAATACCAGACGCAGCAGTGTGAAGCCCCATACGTCGCCGCGGAAGAAGTGACTCGGCTTCAGATCCGTCAGCACCGCGCCGATGAGGAGCATGGAAAGCGCCATCAGGCACCTGTTGCAGTAGCCGGCCGTCTGCTCCAGTATGTCGGGCAGCCGGAAACCGGTCAGCATGGCCACCACACCCAGTTCGGCGGCCACCATGCAGGGATTGGTCAGCAGGCGCTTCGCCGTGGCTCTGCGGTCGGCTTTTACCCCCGTATAGAGGGAAAGCCCGTAGCTCCAGCAGAACATCCGTACAAAAATCATATACATGGTCAGCTGCAGCACACCGTCCGCACCCAGCAGGCTCTGGATGATGGGAAGGCCCAGAAAGAGGGCGTTGGAATTCACCAACCCGTAGCGGAAAACCTTTTGTCGGCTCTCCTCCTGACGGCGGTAGAGCCATTTGCCCAGCGCCGCCACAAGCACCATGACGATCACACTGATCACCACCGTCACGGCAAAGCTATGCAGCGTTTCCCGGTCCACATCCGTTTCAAAGGACAAAAAGATATTGCAGGGTAAAATCACATCCAGCAAAAGATCCGTGATGCAGTTTTGCCCGTCCGCCGTAATGACGTTCCGGCGCCGCAGAAAAAAACCGATGGCGCCCAGCAGCATCATAATGCACTCGAGCTGCAGAATCTTTGAAATCATTTCTTCTTCCTTTGGTGAAAAGGGGAAGCCCCTGCCGCAGGGCAGAGGCCTCCTCCTTTGTTCTTTCAAAGTTTTATGGAATCAATTGCGAAAAAACAATTACAGGTAAGGCACAAAGCTCTGGAACAGATCGCGCTGCTCCTTCAGGTTGGCAATAGTGTCCTGAACGTTCAGGCAGAACGGATCCTGCAGGCAGTAGCTGTTGACCATCTGCTTCCATTCGCTCGTGGCACAGGCCTTCATGATGGCAGCGTTCATCGCTTCCACAATGTCGGAGGGAGTGCCCTTGGGAGCCAGAACCACATACTCGGTGTCGATGACCAGCTGGGGAATGGTGGCCTTCGCAGCGACCTGGTCGGGCAGCATGGTGGGAGCCTTGGACAGAAGCGTGCAGAGGCTCTTCAGCTGGCCCTTGGAAATGTAGTCGGCAGCCGTGGAGTAAGGCAGAGAGGTGACGTCCACTTCGCCGCCCAGCAGAGCGGTCAGACGGCTGGCACCGTCGCCGGCATCAATGATGTTGAACTGTGCGCCGCCCAGGTTGGTCAGAACGCAGGACTCAATGTACACACCGCCGCCGGTGGAAATGCCGAACTTGATCTGGCCGGGGTTCGCCTTGCTGGCGTCAATGAGCTCCTGCAGGGTGTTGTAGGGAGCGTCGGCGGGAACCACAATGTTTTCGCCGGACTGAATGCCGTACACGGCAACAGGCTCAAAAGCGGTGTAGCCGAAGTCCACCATGCCGGTGACTTCATTGCCGTTCAGAGCGGCGGTGTTGGTGGCGATAAAGGTGTAGCCGTCCGTGGCGCCGTCCTTGTATTGCTGCATGCAGGTGGCACCGTTAGAGCCCGTCACGTTGGTGACGACCACGGATACGCCCAGAACGCTTTCCAGAGCGGTGGCAAGCTGGCGGCCCATGTAGTCCGTGTCGCCGCCGGCGCCGTGCGTCATGTAGATGTTGATGGTCTTGTTAGGCCAGTTGGAGCTTTTGCCGGAGGAGGACGAGGAGGAGGAAGAGCTTGTGGAACTGCTGGAACCGCAGCCGGTCACCAGCGTTGCAACCATGGCGATGGCCATGAGCAAAGAGAGCAGCTTTTTTTTCATTTTTTTCTTTCCTTTCAAATTTTGTTTTTTTATTATGACTGCTGATTGGTTTCAGCAGCAGCCTTTTCTTCCGCTGCCTGAGCCTGCTTCGCTTCTTTCTTGTTGGCGCGGACGGAGAAGATCACCACGAAAACAGTGGCGGCCATGAACACCAGGAAAATAGGATGGCTCATGACGGAATCGCTGGAAAACAGCTGAGAAGAGCGGCGCAGGTTCTGCTCGAACATGGGCCCGAGGATGAAGCCCAGGATCATGGGGACCGTGGGGATCTTGGACTTGATGAGCAGATAGGACATCAGGCCGAAGGCCACCATGGCGTAGGTATCAAAAACGGCGTTGGCATTGCCGATGGCGCCGATGGCGCACAGCACCAGCACGATGGGCAGCAGGTAGTTCTTGGGAACGCGCAGCACCTTGACAAAGAACCGCATGCCCAAAAGCATGAAGACCAGCATGAAGATGGAGGAAAGAACCATGGCGAAGAAAATGGCGTAGACCACCATGCCGTTTTTCTCGTAGATCAGCGGGCCGGGGGCCACGTTGTGGACCTGCAGGCCGCCCAGGAGCATGGCCGTCACCGCGTCGCCGGGGATGCCCAGGGACAGCAGGGGAATCATGGCGCCGCCGATGGTGGCGTTGTTGGCCGTTTCAGAGGCCACCACGCCGTCCATGATACCGGTGCCGTAGAGTTCGCGGTGCTTGGAGGTGTTCTTGGATACCGTGTAGGAGATCATGCAGGAAACACCGCCGCCGATGCCGGGCAGGATGCCGATGCCGATGCCGATGAGAGCGGAAACCAGCATATTGGGGATCTGGCCGATAAACTCCTGCATGGTAAAGCCGCAGCCCTTGATCTTCACGTTTTCACGGATGGTGTAGTCCTGCTTCTGACGGACGGTTTCGGCAAAGTTCATGACCTCGGCAATGGCAAAGAGGCCGATGAGCAGCACCACCAGAGAGAAACCGTTGTTGAGCTGATAAAGACCGAAGGTAAAGCGGGGACGGGAGTCGATGGGGGCGAGGCCCACGGTGGCCAGCAGGGCGCCCAGCACGGCGCTGATGAGGCCCTTGGCCATGTCGTGGCCCGTCAGGGCGATGACCATGGACAAGGAGAAAATGGCCAGTGCGCAGTACTCATAGGACTGGAACTTCAGGGCGAACTGGCACAGCACGGGGGTCAGGCAGACCAGAACCGCAATGCCGAGCAGCGTGCCGAAGAAGGAGAACACCACGCCGGTGCCCAGCGCCTTGCCCGCTTCGCCCTTGTTGGCCATGGGCGAGCCGTCAAAACAGGTGGCCACCGAGGAGGGCGTGCCGGGAATGTTCAGCAAAATGGCGGAGATCAGACCGCCGGAGATGCCGCCGATATACAGCGCCATCAACATGGAAATGCCCTGGGTGGCGCTCATGGAATATGTGGCGGGCAGGAACATAACAACGGCCATGGTGGCCGTCAGGCCGGGAATGGAACCGAAGATAATGCCGATCACGGTGCCGACAGCCACCAGAATGATCGTCAGGGGCTGTAAGACAGCCGTCAAACTCTGTAAAATCATGTGGGCACCTCCTTACAGGTTGAATGCCGCCAGAATGCCGGACGGCAGCAGAACGTTGAGCAGCATTTTGAAGATGTAATAAAGAACACAGCCCGTTATCACAGCCACGATGGCCGCCGGCAGATAGTTCTTTTTCCACTTCTCGCGGGGCGTCAGGATCAGGATCTGAGCAAATGTGTACAGGATCGTGGTGATGACAAAGCCCAGCGCTTCCATCAATCCCACATACAAGCCCAGCGCGATGAAGCTGGCAATGACTTCCCGCTTGTCCGAAATCACCGACTTTGCGGAGGTCTTTTCCGCCACGCCGCCCTCGGCCTTGAACCGGCGGTACTTCAGGATGCCGCGGACGATCAGCCACAGGCTCAGGAACAGCAGTACGCCGCCCCAGAGATAGGGGACAAAGTGGTTGGTCAGGGGTGTGGAGCCCAGACCCGTGAATTCCTTGATCTTGGGGATCATGCACAGGTAAGCAGTTGAAAAACACGCCAGGACGATGCCGGGAATGATATCCTGTCTGTATTGTTTGTTTTTCATGCTTTTTTCGCCTTCTTTCCTACTATTTTTCTTCTCTTATTGATTTTTATTGATTCAGGCAAAGTCCAGGAGCGTTCCTTCCGCGTCGAAACGCAGCTCTCTGGGCTCTTCCAGAACTTCAATGTCGTCGCGGCCCCGCACGTCGGGCAAAAAAGCTTCGGAGATCATGATGTTCTCCAGCGACAGGGTGTTCTTCAGATATACCATGCGGACGTGCGCCCTGTCTACGTTTGTCAGCGTCCGGACAGCCGCCTGAAGAGCCATTTTGTCCGTTTCCAGCACCATGGGGATCTTTCCCACGCACAGGACCGTGGAGGTGATCATGTTGAAATAGGTGGCGTTGGTGTCCAGTTTCTCAAAGGCGCGCTTGGTAGTCATATCCGCCATGCCGAGGCCGATATAGCTGCCGTGGCTCTCCCTGGAGATGTCCAGCACGGCGGTGCGCTGCTTTTTGATGCCGCCGGTGGCGTAGGGCGTACCGAAAGTGCCGGTGACATTGGGGTCCATGCCGCTGCCGGAAAAATTCTTGCCGATCTCGTGAACCGCCAGCACATCCGTTTCGGGAAGCAGAATGCGGGGCAGGCGGGACTTGGCGTACAGCAGCAGCTCGGGTTCTTTTTCAAAGATCTCTTCGGCGGGCAGCACTTCCAGACGGCAGGTCTGGTCGAATTCATTTTCAATGGGCGCCACGCCAAAGATCACATGGCAGTGTTCAAAAACGATCCGGGCATATTCCGGCAGACGCTTTGCCATCTCGCCGAACCCCGAGCGGTGCAGCGATTCGGCGCCTTCCTGTTTCCCCATGCCGATGGCCATCATCTTCACGAGGCCGGACTCGTAGGGGCCGCGAAACGCGGTGTGCGCCTTGATGCGGCCCACCACGATGATGGCGTCCGCCGCGTGGGCAAAGGCGTCCATCCGTACCTCGTCGCCGTTGGACATATAGCCCACCTTCACCGTTTTCATGCTGGAGTGAATGGGACAGCCGCAGAATTCCTCGGTAATGCCGTAGCCCTCCAGAATCGCGCGCTGGCCCTCGTCGGTGGAACCGCCGTGGCTCCCCATGGCGGGGATGATCACAGGCTTGCCGCCGCGGGCTTTGACAAAGTCCGCCAGCTCCCGAAGGATCTCCGGCATGTGGGAGATCTGACGGCTGCTGCCGGTAAGCACCACCGTCATGCCGGGCTGAATCCGGGACTTGAGATCCTCCCGATCCAGCTTCTCCCGCAGGACGGAAGGCACATCCCCGATGCCGTCCCGCTTAAATACCTGACGGATCAGGCACATCCGGGGCAGCTCCGTGTCGGACAATACTTTCCGCAGCGCGGACTGTTCTTTGATTTCCATTTTCTATTCGCTCTCCTTGCTTCAGTCTTGTGCCAGTTTTCCACTACCGATTCTGGCCAGCTGAATCGCCTGGTGAAGCTCCGGCAGCGGGTCGCTGCACAGCAGCTTTTCCGTGACCGGCACCAAAGGATTGATGCGGAATCCCAGAAAACGGCCCCGCAGTAAAAACTCCATTCGCTCGCCATCCATATGGAAGTAGAGGCTGCCCGGAATCAGAGAACCGATCTCTCGGAGCAGTTCCTTCTGTCTGGCCGGAAGCTTCAGCTCCGACAGTTCGCCCGCCAGAACCACCGTCGGTTCAAACCGGGCGCCGGGGCAGTCCAGGCCGATAAAGCAGCCGTTGAACATAGTGTTCAGATTGTTCTCCCGGATAGGAAAGGTCACGTCCGCCGCTTCCGCCCGGATGGTTCCGGCACGGCCGCGGATCAGTTCGCGGCTGCGGAAGGCGGAGAGCCGGGTGTTTACAAGCCCCGCGTTTTCCACGCTTTCGCGCTGCGTCCCACTCTTGGGATCGTAGCTGTAATCCGCCAGGCTGCGTCCCAGGGACGCCTTCAGAATCGCGGCGCGCAGCGAATTTTTGTAACGGCTGGTATAAGGACGGGCAACCGCCAGATAGAAAACCGCACACACCGCCACCATCACCAGTCCGTAGGTCGTGCCCTTGATGAAAAGGAACACGCCCACAACCAGCAGCGCCGCAAAATAAGCCAGATTCATCAGGAATACGGTCAGGCGCTGATGGCGCAGGGACTGTATTTCTTTGTCCATGGTCAAACCTCTGCCCACTCGCTGTCCTTCCAGCGGGGATGGTCATAAACGGCTTTATCCGCCACGTACGGCCACTTCTTTCCCTGGCACACCGCCAGGCAGCCGTTGACGCACATGGTGGCCATTTTAATGACCGCTTCCCGGGTCTGGGCAGCGGAGTGCGGGCTGACGATCACGTTGGGGCAGTGCAAAATCTCATCGTCCACATGTGTGGGCTCGTTCCAGAAAACATCCAGGCCGGCGCCGGCGATGCTGCCGCTTTTAAGCGCCGCGCACAGGTCCGGCTCGTTGACGATCTCACCGCGGCTACAGTTGATGAGCAGCGCCGTGGGCTTCATGGCGTCCAGCTCCGCCTTGGCGATGGTGTTGTTGGTCACGCCCTCGATGAGCGGCATCTGCACGATGACCACATCGGCCTTCTTCAGCGCCTCGAATTTGTCGTCGTACTTCTCCACGCCCAGCGCCGTCATCTGTTCTCTGCTCAGGAACGTATCGTAGCCGATGACCTTCATGTCAAGACCCAGACACAGGTGGGCAATGATCTTGCCGATGGTGCCGATGCCGATGATCAGGCAGGTCTTTTCTTCCACTTCAAAGGCCTTTTTGGCGTCGCGGATCTTCCAGTTGCCCCTGCGCTGTTCCACATCGGCTTCCACCATGTTCTTGGAAAGCGCCAGCATCAGCGTCACCACATGCTCCGCCACGCTGCGGTTATTGGCACCCGGCGTGATGACCACGGGGATGCCCAGACGGGTGGCCGCGGCCACATCCACACTGTCATAGCCGATGCCGGTGCGGCCGATGACCTTCAGCGACTCGCTGCTTTCCATGGTTTCCGCATCAATGGCGCCCTTGTCGGCCACGCGCACGATGAAAGCGTCGGTGTCCCTGAGCTGTTCCGAATAGCGGTGAGGATGCGCGTCGTGCGCAACAAAAATGTCTGCCTTTCCCTCCAGAAGCGCCATGCCCTCCGGGCAAATCGCTTCCGTCATAGTAACTTTCATAGTGAGCTTCCCTTCTCTTTCGTTTTTGGCCGGGGCGTTACTTTTTCTTCGCGTTGGCCATGCGGATCGCGTAATCCATGGCGTTGACCAGACTCAGTTCATTGGCATGGCCGCTGCCGGCGTGTCCGAAGCCCGTGCCGTGGTCCACGCTGGCCCGGATAATGGGCAGACCCAGCGTCACATTGACGCCTGCCACCGCTTCCCAGTGACCTTCCTTTTTATTATACACAAAACCTTTGACCTTCAGCGGAATGTGACCCTGATCGTGGTACATCACCACCACGATGTCGTACCAGCCGCCCAGCGCTTTGGAGAACACGGTGTCGGGAGGCGTGGGCTTCTTTTCCGGAATGTCGATGCCCTCGGCCAGCGCCGCGTCAATGGCGGGCTGGATCTCCGTGATCTCCTCCGTGCCGAACATACCGTTTTCGCCGCAGTGGGGATTCAGACCCGCCACACCGATTTTCGGATGTTCGATGCCGATGGCCTTGCAGCCTTCGTTGGCAATGCGGATGCAGTCCAGAACGCGGGCCTTTTTCACCCGGTCGCAGGCCTCACGCAGGGAAACGTGGGTGGAAACATGGACCACACGCAGATCTTCATGGGCCAGCATCATGGTATATTTGTCCGTGTGTGTGTAGTAAGCGTAAATCTCCGTGTGGCCGGAGTAATGGTGGCCCGCCATATTGATGGCTTCCTTGCTCAGCGCGTTGGTGACGGTGGCGTCGATCTCGCCGGCCATGGCCAGCTCGATGACGCGCTTTACATACTGGAAGGCCGCCTCACCGCCCAGCGCGCAGGCGCCGACGCCGAAGGGCTTCGGCTCCGCCAGCGCGGAGGTGTCGGGGATCTTGTCGGCGGGAACCAGTCCCAGATCCAGCAGATCAATGGTGCCGTATGTAAACTTTGCCTCCTTCACGGAGGAAACAACGTTGAGCTTCAAATCAGCGGTGCCGATCTTCCGGGCCACCTTCAGAGCGTATGCCATGCTGCTTTCGTCGCCCACCACCAGCGGGCGGCAGCGGTCGTACACCGAGGCGTCTGCCAGGGCGCGGACCGTGATCTCAGGGCCGTTTCCAAAGGGATCGCCCATGGAAATGCCCAGAATGGGTCTTGGATTCATCACGCAGCCTCTCCTTTTCTCAGCACATGCCCTTGTCGGCATTTTCCTTCAGCACCTTCTTCAGGGCTTCCACACCCTCGTCGCACAGGTCGTTGAAGGGCTTGCGGCAGTCACCCACGGGATAGCCCAGCAGACCCACGGCCTTCTTGACCACGGTGTTGGGGTTGCCGTACTTGAACACGGCGCGGAAGCTGGCGATGGAATCCTGCGCGGCCTGCGCCTCGTCCAGCTTGCCGGCCTTGAAGAGATCGTAAATGGAGGCCAGTACATGGGGATACACATTGGCGCAGCCCGCGATGCCGCCGGCGCCGCCGGCCTTCAGGGCGGGCAGGATCAGAGAATCATTGCCGGAGAGGACTTTGAAGCCCTTGTCCAGTTCGCGCGTCAGCGTGATGTAAGCCTGCAGGTTCTCCCAGTCGCCGCTGGAATCCTTGGCGCCCATGATGACGTCCACGTCTTTTGCCAATTTAGCCACGGTTTCCGGCAGCAGCTTGTTGCCGGTGCGGGCGGGAATGTTGTACAGCACGATGGGAATGTCCACATGCCTGGCCACTTCCACATAGTGGTTGTAAAGCTCCTTCTGGGAGGCAACGGCAAAGCTGGGGGTAATAATGGACAGCACGTCCGCGCCCAGTTCCTGCGCCTTCCGGCTCATGCGAACGGTGTCGGCGGTGGAGATGCAGCCGCTGCCGGCATATACGGGAACGCGGCCCTTCACCTGATCGATGGCCGCTTCCAGCACTTCGATCTTTTCCTTCTCATTGAGGATGTAGCCTTCGCCGTTGGTGCCGAAGACAAACAGACCGTGGACGCCGCCGGCGATCATGCGCTCGATCTGCTGGCGAAGAACCTCCAGATTCACGCTCTCATCGGGATTCATGGGGGTCAGTATGGGGGGAATGATACCTTTGAGTTCAACAGATTTCATTTTTATTTCCTCATTTCCATCAAATTTTTTCGCAGCAGACGCCTTTTACATGATCTCCCGGTAAATGGCCCGGGCATCGGCGGGGGTCACTTCCCGCATATTGTTCACCAGCAGACGCGTCACCTGCATGCCCGCGGCCACCAGACCTTCCAGATCTTCTGCCGGAACACCGAATTCTTTCAGACTGGTGGGGATGTTCAGATCCTTGACGATCTTCTCCAGCCACGCAATCATGTACCTGCTCTTTTCCGCGACTGTGGCGCAGGTCTTTTCACCGTGGACGCAGCGGTCATAGGCTGCCGCCAGCTTCTCCTCGATGGCGGGCTCGTTGAAGCGCATCACGGGGGCGAGCAAAATGGCGTTGGAAACGCCGTGGGCAATGTGATACTTGCCGCCCAGAGGATAGCTCAGCGCGTGGACCGCGGTGGTCCCGGAGGCGGTGATGGCAACGCCGGCAAAGAAGCTGGCGATCTGCATCTGGTTCTTGGCGGCCATGGCCTCCGGATCGTTGCAGGCGGTCATGATGTTGTTGAGAATCATATCCAGCGCCTGCATGGCGAACATGTCGCTGAAGGGATTGGCCTTGTTGCTGGTCCAGCATTCGATGGCGTGGGCCAGAGCGTCAACACCGGTGGCCGCCGCGATCTTGCGGGGCAGTTTTTTGATCATCACGGCATCCAGAATGGCGTAGTCCGCGATCATCTCGTCGTTGACGATGCCGATCTTCAGCTGCTTTTCCGGAACCGCCACGATGGCGTTGGGCGTGGCTTCCGAGCCGGTGCCCGCCGTGGTGGGGACCATGATGGATTTGATGCACTTCTTGCCGCGCTTGGGGTCGTCCAGCAGTTCCTTGACGCCGTAATCGTCGGTCATCAGGATGGAAGCCAGCTTGGCCGTATCCATCACGCTGCCGCCGCCCACCGCCAGGATCAGATCCGCACCCGCCGCCTTGCACTGATCCACCAGCGCCTGGGCCTGTTCGTAGGTAGGTTCGGGAGGCAGTTCGTCCAGAATCACCGTTTCAATGCCGGTTTCCCGCACCTTGGCCATGGGGAAATCCAGCAGTCCCGCGCCTTCAATGCCCTTGTCCGTGAAAACAGCCAGCTTCCCGGCCTTGTTTTCCGCAATAATGGCTTTCAGATTCTCCAGCGCATCCTCGCCGCTGTAAACAGCGTGAGGCATCTTCAGGTTATATTTTGTCAGCATAATCGCACCTCCATTTAGTTTTTCAAGACACCGCGGCATCCGCCGCATTTTCCAGCATGTGCTTTAAATCAATCAGCAGCGTCTTGCCGCCGAAACCGCCGGATTTGGAAAGCAGTCCGTAAGACTTGCCTTTGTACTGGATCTGAGAGAGGACCACGCCGGGCGTCAGCTCGCAGATCGGGATCAGCGTGTTCTGACAGATGCATTTCATAAACGCCAGCAGCGTGTCGCCGCCCGTCACCAGGATCGTTCCGTCCAGACCTCTGTCCAGCAGGCGCCGCAGAACGCCTCCCATGGTCAGGGAAATCCGCTGCCGGATCTCTTCCAGACCAAGCTGCAGTTCCTCGGTGACCTGCGTCATCTCTTTTATGTCGTCCGTCCCCGTGCAGTCCAGAATGGAACTGCCCGCCGTGCGGATGATCTCAAACCAGCGGTCCACGCTTTCGCCGCCGGCCGCGCTGTCCAGCCAGGCCGGATCCAGCTTCTGGCGCGCCCCCAGACGAATACGGGGAATCCCCGCATTTTCCGCCACATCCAGCTGTTCCACGGTCACGGGATTGATGCTTCCGCAAACCGTCAGCAATTTGGGGGACAGGGGCGGCAAACAGCCGTCCGCCCGATCCAGCTGCAAAAGCGCGGGGAGCATGGCGGCAAACCCCGCACAGCCCGCCAAAAAGGAAAGCTGGTTCTTTTGTTTGAGGCTGGATGCCAGGCGCATCATTTCCTCGTCGCTCTGCGCATTGTAAACAACAATGCCGTCGGGCAGTTCAGAAGGCACCTCGCCGTCCGCCAGAAGCGTTTTGACCTCGCTCTGGCTCGCTATGATTTCCTTCACGGAGGAAAAACAAACCGGCTCAAACGGATCTTTTCCGAAAACGCTCTGTGCCACCGGCACGCCGTTTACATAATGAATACCGTCGCGGGTCGTCCGCCCCATTTTGGGAAACGCGGGAATGAAGTGAACCGTCCGCCCGCCGGCGGCATCGCACATGGCCGTCAGCTCGCTGCCGATATTCCCGCGCAGTCCCGAATCCGTCTTTTTATAGATGCAAAGCACGCCTGCGGCCACAGCCGCCGCGACGATCCTGTAAACCGTCTGATATGCTTTCTCCGGCGTCATGTGCCGCGTTTCAGCATCAACAATCAGCATCTGTATGTCATCGGCAACGGCAAACAGGTCTTCCCCGCCGCCATCCGCCACACGAACCAGCGATCCCTTTGCCTGGAACTGTATCCCAGTGTCCAGCGCGCCGGTAAAGTCGTCCGCAATTACCAAGGCTTTTACCATGTCATGCCGCTCCCCCGCCTGTTATGTTCTCCGATGAAACACATGCGCTGCACTGCATCGGTGGATCTGGCGTTTTCTTCAAGTTAAAAGGCTATAGCGTTCATTTCTTGTTCATGATTTATCCTATTATTTGCGTTTGCTTTCCGCAACCTAAAAATCAGCATTTTTGTGTTTAATTATGAAACAGTTTTGCGGTTTTGAGAATAAGCAGCCTGCTCTTTTTGTCTTTATCTGCCCAAATTGTACAATTATGACAAAATATTGTCAAAGTTGCCCGGGTTCTTTTGATCATTTTCGGTAAAACGGGTGTTGTACAATTTGCCCAATACGCATAGGTCGATTTGTGGATTTCGCCTATTCATCCACGGTATGTGTTTAATTATGAAACATGTTGAGAAAGGTGTCTTGTGAAAAAGCGCCGTTCTGCGGCGGCTGGCGGCGGTGCGTTTCCCAAAATAGAACACCTGCCGCGGCATTTTTTGCGTTCTTGCGAAAGTATCCGGCAAAAGAACGGACGACGGCGTGAAAACGGCGGCGGCAAAACAGGCGCGGGAGGTAAGAGAAGGCGGGGGAGCGGAAAGCAAGCACATGGCCGAACGGGCGAAGCGGCACGGCGGCTTGGCGAAAGCAGCGGTCAGGCGGGCAAGGGACTGCGGGCGGTACAGGCGGAGCAGTGCGCGGAGCGGCGGCGGCCGGCAGAGCGATGCAATCGATGAAACGATGCGGCCGGTGAAACGATGCGGCCGGTAAAACGATGCGGCCGGTAAAACGATGCGGCCGGTGAAACGATGCGGCCGGTAAAACGATGCGGCCGGTAAAACGATGCGGCCGGTAAAACGATGCGGCCGGTAAAACGATGCGGCCGGTAAAACGATGCGACCGGTAAAACGATGCGGCCGGTAAAACGATGCGGACAAGGAAACGGACAGGCAGGGAATCGGGCGGACAGGGGCGGACAAAGCAAACAAGCAATCCAGGAGAACCCGGCTCATAACCGGGCACTCCTGGATTGCCTGTTTGATGCGTTTCCCGCTTGTCTTTATCCGTTTGTCTTTATCCGTTTGCTCTCTTTCGCTCAGGCGCGGGCAGATGAATGGCGCCATAGAGGTTTTTGGCGCTGCAGCCGGCGCGGCCGCCGCCGGCACAGGCGCAGGCACAGGCACACGCACAGCTGGAAGCACAGGCGCAGTGGCCGCCTCCGCCGCCAAAACCGCCGCCGCCAAAGCCGCCGCCCCGCCCGCTGCCAAAGCCCGGAGGCGGCGCAGGCCGGTGAGGCGTGCCCACGGAACCGGGACGGGGAAGGCCGTCCGCTCCGCGGGGGTAATACAGCCCGTTGACGAACACATACCGGGTCCCGAAGCCGCCGGCCCAGGCGTCGTGCCGCGCCGCCGCCGTCAAGGCCATGATCAGCACCAGTACCACCACAAGGATCACAATGGTACTGATCGCGCCGTAAAGGTCACTATGGCTGCCGCCGTTATCCGTGCCTGTATCGGCGGGCATATTCGCCGCGCTCATATCGCCGGCAAGCGCCGTGGGCCACGAAGGGTACGCCGCGCTGAGCGTGATGCGCCCGCTGTGGGACAGGCCGGAGGCCGTCACCGTATAGACGCTGCCGGCGGTGTTGTCCTTCCAGTTCTGGGCACCTTTGCACACCGCGCTGAGCTGGCCGCCGGTGACGCCGGCTGGCGTCGTCCAGGTCAGCGTCATCTGATCCACCTTTGCCTCGTCGAACCAGCCGGGGGTATACTCATAGGACACCTGGCTGCCATTGAGCGTATACATATACGTCTGCGTCCACCGGTAGGAGAAGTGAACGGTTTCGCCGTTCTGATAACTCCGGTCAAAGTAGACGTACATATAGCTGCTGTCGCTGCTCAGGCTCTTGATGGACGACGTCAGCGCCTGAATGTCCGCCACATTGCCGTTGGGAATGCCGATCTTCACCCAGCTCACCGGGCCCTGATCGAGCACCTTCCAGTCCACCGTCACCGTGAGGTCCAGACTGCCGTCCGTCCCGGAAGGGACTGCCGCCACATCGTATTGGACGATCTCATCCAGGTCGCCGGCGTGCGCCGTCTGCGTCAGGCAGGGAAGAAGCAGCGTCAGTACGAAACAGGCCAGCAAAGCCCCCCATTTTCGTTTCATATCAGCAGTCCCCCTTTCCGTTGCCCTTGTGCAGTTGGCATATCCTCTCCATTTTGGCGCTCTCCGCCCTTATGCCGCGGCAGGTCGGATTCTCCCAGATCTGCGCCCAGTCGTCGTGCAAAATGCTGCCCAGCGTCACGCCGCCCAGCCAGCTCTGGCAGGGCACCACCGTGCCGTCCGGCGCCACCGCCATGTTGGAAAGGCAGGCACCGCAGCTGGGAATCAGCGTCAGACCCAGCGAACGCAGCGTTTCTTCCGGCAGCCAGCCGGGACTGGTAAAGTCCACTTCCATCTCCAGCTCCCGGGCCGTTTCCATCGCCCGGCGCAGGCACTCCGTCAGTTCCGGGACGCCCAGGCGGGTCATGCGGCTCTCTTCCTCCTGTGCGCCGCCGGCCGGAATCAGGCCGGAACAGGTGGCGTAGCGCACGCCGAGAGAGGCGGCAAACCGCAGCGTGGCCGCGTAGTCCGCGTTCTGGGAGCAAAGCGGCGTGTTGACCGACACATTGAGTCCCGCTTCCACCGCGTTGTGGATGCCCTGCACCGTTTCGGCAAAGCCGGGCGCGCCCACCAGGCGATCATGCACCGCCGCGTCCGAGGCGTACAGCGTCACCTGCACACTGTCAAGGCTGGCGTCATAAAGACCGCGGCACAGCTCCTTTGTCAGAAGCCGGCCGTTGGTATTGAGCCGCGTCACAAACCACTGGGCCGCCGCCACCAGCTCCGTCAGGTCAGCGCGCAGCGTGGGCTCCCCGCCGGTGAACGTCACCTGCGGGATGAGAGAACGGCGCAGCGTTTCCAGAACCTTCTTCCACTCCTCCGTGGTCAGTTCCCGCGTTTCAGCCATAGGCTGGCCGGAGGCATAGCAGTGCAGGCACTTCTGATTGCAGTGCCACGCACCGTCCTTCGTCATGGCGCTGACCATCAGATCCACCCTGTGGGGCGCCGTCATCTCGGAGGCATATTCGCCCAGCGTCAGGGCGCCCACCTCCACCAGCGGCTCTTCGCCGCGGGCAATGGCCACCAGCGATTGGATCATATCATCCAGTTCATGCCGGATCACTTTTTTATCCGTGCGGGGATAAGTCTTTGCCGTTTCCGCCACCGTCTTATCCGCCAAAGACGCCCAATCTCCGTCCGCTATTTCGCGGCCGGCAAACGGCTCCAGTACATCCATGAAATCGGACAGCAGCACCGCCCAGGAAAAATTCAGCGGCACCAGCTGCGCGCCGTTGATCAAAAGCAGAAAAGGCGCCTCCTTATCCTCCGTTCGCGGCGGGATCATGTGAATGCGCACCACGCCCGGCCCTTTGGGGTCCAACGTGATGTGCCGCACGCACGACAGCTTCTCCCGACGATAGCGCCGCTCCTTGATACTCAGCCTCTCCATAGCCTTCCTCCCGTCAAAGGTTTCCGCTTCCTCTCGCAAAATGCGGCGGGAAACGGGCCGTTTTTTCTGCTTTTCAGTATACCATATTCCGTCAAATAGGCAAGAATATAAAAAAGAGCCGCCCTGTCAGCAGAGCGGCCCAAGCGGGTGGGATATTGGAAAGCTTCCGATCTTTATGATAATACGCCGGCGCACAGTTGTAAATAGGAGCCTTTGTCGGAATTTCTTCTCTTTTGCCGAAATCTGTCGCCGCCCGCCTGCTTTTATGAAGATTCCATGAATCTTGAACAGAACAGCCGTTTTCTCTTTGCAATTCCTTGTGCATGTGGTATACTACAGCCAGGAAAAGAGTCTTGCTTTTTTCCATTTCCCTTGAACGGGTCAAAGAAAGGAGCCACAACATGAAGTTCACATTTACCTGTAAGAAGATCCCTCTGAATGACTCTATCAAAGAGTACGCCGAAAAAAAGATCTCCAAGCTGGACCGCTATTTTCGGGAGGAAGCGGACGCATTTGTGACCTTCGCCGTGGAAAAAAAGAACCGCTGTGTGGTGGAACTGACGATCCGCGGCGCCAACGGAACGCTGTTCCGTGCCCAGGAGGAGGACGATGAGGGCGATATGCGCAGCGCGATCGACGAGGCTGTCACCTTTATCGATCGCCGCATCCGCAAGAACAAGACCCGCCTGTCCAAGAACTTGCGCCCCGACGCCCTGCAGTCCACCATGCCCGCCGAGTTCGACGTCAACGAGGAAACCGACTTCACCGTGGTTCGCACCAAGCACTTTGATGTCAAGCCTATGAGCACCGAGGAGGCCATTTTGCAGATGAACCTGCTGGATCACACCTTCTATGTGTTCCGGGATATGGATACCGATACCGTTTCTGTGGTCTACGCCCGGAAGGACGGCGGCTACGGCCTGATCGAAACCAGCAAGGCAAAATAAGGCTTTTGCTGTTTGGGGGAGCCGGATCGTTGATCCGGCTCCCTTTTTCTTGCCTTTGCGGCGCCGACATCTTATAATATAGAAAAGAAAGGGGTGACACCTATGTCACTGAAGCAAGCCTACTGCCGTACTTTCCAGTTCGTTTTCGACAAGGGAGCAAGACTGCTTCCCTGGCGGAAGCCTGTCTGCATCTCGGGAAGCGGCTGTTTTCAGCGCATTCCCGCCCTGCTGGCCCAGGCCGGCGCCGTTCACCCCATGATCGTGGCCAGCCGCCGTCAGGCCGCAGCCGACGCTTTCTCCGCCATGACGGGTCAGCTGCCCGACTTCAGCCTCTTTTCCGATGTGGAGGCCAACCCTTCCGTGGATACGGCGGAAAAAATCGCCGCCCAGTACCGCCGCGACGGGTGCGACAGCTTTATTGCCATCGGCGGCGGTTCCCCTATGGACGCCGCCAAAGCCGCCGCCGCCCGCATCGTCCGGCCTGACAGATCACTGGCGCAGATGGGCGGATTGCTGAAGGTGGGACGCGCCCTGCCGCCTTTCGCCGCCGTTCCCACCACCGCCGGCACCGGTTCGGAAACCACCATCGCCGCCGTCGTCACCGACAGCGTCACACACCGCAAATATGCCGTCACCGATCTGCAGCTGATCCCGCGCTGGGCCGTTCTGGACCCGGAGCTGACGCTCTCCCTGCCGCCGGCCATCACCGCCCAAACCGGCATGGACGCCCTGACCCATGCGCTGGAGGCTTACGTCAGCTGGACCTACAACACCAGTGAAACGCTGCTGCTGGCCGAAAAGGCCGTCTGCGGCATCTTTCAGTACCTGGAAAGAGCTTACCGCAACGGCTCCGACCTGAAAGCGCGGCAGGAGCTGCTGCTGGCCTCCTACCGGGCCGGTTTTGCCTTCACGCGGGCCGGCGTGGGCAACGTCCATGCCATCGCCCACACCCTGGGCGGACTGTACAACACGCCCCACGGGCTGGCCAACGCCGTGCTTCTGCCGGTGGTGCTGGAGGACTACGGCGAGGTGATCTATTCCAAGCTGGCACGGCTTTCTTACCTGACAGGCACCTCCATGACAGGCTCCGAGGCTCAGCGGGCCGGGGACTTTCTCGCCGCCATCCGCGGCATGAATCAGCGCATGGGCATCCCGGCAGGCTTTTCCTTTATCCGCGACGAGGATATTCCGCGCATGATCTCCTGGGCGGACGCCGAAGCCAATCCCGTCTACCCCGTGCCGGTCTTCTACGACCCGCAGCGATTTTACCGGGTCATCCAGAAAATCCGCCTGTGAAGCCGTCCAAACAGCCGCATAAGAAAAAGCCGGGCGATTGCCCGGCTTTTTCCAATAGAGAGAGAATATGGGAAGGTGTTGAGAGTAACATCTGAGGCAAAACGACCCTGACGCTCCGCCTCTTTCGAAAACCAAGTGTTCCCCTTGGTTTTCTTTATCATAATACAGGAAAAGTATCTTGTAAAATTGATTTTTTCCCTTTAAAATATAAATGAAATCTATATTTGAAAAGAGGTGCCCGTTATGACCAGCGCGGAGATTTCCGCCTTTCTGGCGGTGGTGCAGTGCGGCTCCCTGACCGCCGCGTCAGAGATGCTCTATATCACGCAGCCTACCCTTTCCAACCGCATCCGCACCCTGGAAGAGGAAACCGGAACGCCCCTGTTCCGGCGCAGCAAGGGGATCCGCCGTGTGGAGCTGACGGACGCCGGGCAGCGGTTCATTCCCCTCGCCATGCGGTGGGAAACCCTGCTCAATGAAACGCATACCCTTTCCGAAACTGCTCAGCGGGAAGCGCTGCGCATCGGCGCCGTGTACAGCATCAATCAGTACATCCTGCCGCCCGTCTACCAGCGCTTTCTGGCCAGAAAACTGCCCCTTTCCCTGTGGGTCAACACCATCCATCCGACAGAAGGGTTCCAGGGCGTGGGCAGCGGCGAAATGGACCTGGCCCTCATTGACGGCAACCCCGTTTTTTCTGACAGGGTGGAGGTGCAGCCTGTCTTTCGGGAGAAAATCCTTCTCATCTGCTCGCTGGACAGCGATTTCCCCGACTTGGTGGATCCGGCTTCGCTGGATGCTTCCGACGAGATCATGCTCTCGCTGAACCGGGAATACTCCCAGTGGCACGACTATTGGTTCGGCCCCAACGCCCGGCCGCTGTTCTACTCCGATTCCATGCAGATGGCCGAGGTTTTCCCCCACCGCCGGAACGGCTGGTCCGCCGCCCCGATCTCCGCCGCCGCCAATCTCCTGAAAACCCGACGGGCCAAGGTCTGCCATTTCACCCAGCCGCCTCCCGACCGCGTTTCCTATCTGCTCACGCGGAAGGATACGCCGCTCTCTCCGGCAATGAGCATCTTTCTGGAAGATCTGAAGGCAGAATTACAGCAGGCACAGGACCTGCAAAACTATCTGTAACAGCAAAAGACGGTTCCGCCGCACCGCTGCTCCTTCCGGGGAGCAGCAGGGCAGAGGAACCGTCTTTTTTCATGCACCGATTCAGGCTTTCGCTTTTGCGTCCGGTGCCACCGGCTGCGATTGTGCATCTACGCCGGAAATATAGTCCAGCATGCGCACCGCTGCGTGACTGTAACCCCACTCGTTGTCGTACCAGGCAATCAGCTTCACAAAATCGTGGTCCAGCATGATGCCCGCCGTTTCATCAAAGATGCAGGGGCAGGGATTGCCGATCAGATCCGTGGACACCACCTGATCCGCCGTATAGCCGATGATATCTTTCATGTAGGTTTCCGACGCATGGCGGATGGTATAGCAAATCTCCGCGTAGGTGGTGGTCCGGGCCAGTCTGGCGGTGAGATCCACCACCGATACATCCGCCGTGGGCACGCGGAACGACATGCCCGTCATCTTTCCTTTCAGGGAAGGAATGACCCGGCCCACCGCCTTCGCCGCACCGGTGGAAGAGGGAATAATATTATTCAGAATCGACCGGCCCGTGCGCCAGTCGCTGCCGCCGCGGGAGTCCACCGCCTTCTGCTTGGCGGTGGAGGCGTGAATGGTGGACATCAGCGATTGCTCAATGCCAAACTCCTGATGAATCACCTTGGCCAGCGGCGCCAGACAGTTGGTGGTGCAGGACGCATTGGAGATCACGTTCATGTCCGCGCGGTAGGCCTCGTGGTTCACGCCGTACACAAAGGTGGGCGTCACTTCATCCTTGCCGGGTGCCGTAATAATGACCTTTTTGGCACCGCCCTTGAAATGGCGGCAGGCTTTTTCCGTCGTGGTATAAGCGCCCGTGGATTCAAAAATATACTCAGCCCCGCACTCAGACCACGGGATCATGGCCGCGTCCGTTTCACTGAATACCCGAATGCGATGCCCGTTGACGATCAGGTTCTGCTCTTCCCGTTCTACCGTCCCGTTGAAATTGCGGAAAACCGAGTCGTATTTCACCAGATAAACCATATAGTCCACATCCGCCTTGCGGAGATTGATGCCGCAGATATCATAGCGCTCCGGGTCCTCCGCCAAAATGCGCAGGATCACACGGCCAATGCGGCCAAACCCGTTGATGCCGATTTTGATTGCCATAATGTCCCCTTTCCATCCGCCAGGCACCGCCGCTTCCCGGCGCCTGAAATTACTTTTATCTTATATCATTCACGCCCCTTCTGTCTGCCCTCTTTGTCAAAAATGATTGACAAAATCCGTTTTCTTTTATTCCTCGTTTTTGCACTTTCACACAAAAATAGGTGAAAATTTTCCCCATATGTTCCATACATTCGCAACTTTTTGGACATATTTTTTCAAAAAATGGGACTCTGTTCCATAAAAAGAACCGCCGCCTCTTCCAAGGCGGCGGTTCACTGATTCAGTTCTCCTGTTCGTCAATACTGCGGGCGAAACTGATGCCGTTTTTCTGCAGATGAACGTCCAGCCGAATCCGGTCACCGCGCATATAGCTGCGGGTATATTCGTACACGCGGCCATCCTCTGCTGTGGTGCGGCGCTGATGGTAAAACGCGCAGCTGCCGGGCGTGCAGCCCAGGAGTCCGGCCACGTGCGCGTCCATCGTCACCGCTTCATAGGAATCCACCGCAGAATACGGCACGATGCCCACATGGTATAGAAGGCTGTAAAAGCTGTGGGTCTGCACCATGTCACGGGTCAGATTGGGGTAAATGTACTGGGGGTAATAGGACGTTTCCAGGATCAAAGGTGTGCCGTCCACATTGCGGATACGGGTGAAGCAGTACACCATCGTCCCCGGCTGCAGGCCCATCTTCGCGCAGATACTGCTGGAGGCCATGATCACATCAAAATCCACCAGCGTGGAGGACGGCGTCTTACCCATGGAGGACACCTCCGTGGTGAAGGAGTACCGGACGCCCTTGTGGTTCTGATTGGGATCGGCCACAAAGGTGCCTTTGCCCCGCTTGCGGACCACAAGCCCCGCGTCTTCCAGTTCGCCGATGGCCTGACGCACCGTGTTGCGGCTGATGTCAAACGCACGGCAAAGCTCCGCCTCAGAAGGGAGCAGTTCTCCTATCGTCAGTACTCCGGCCGATATGTTCTGCTTGATAATCCCCACCAGCTGCGCATATAAGGGAACATCGCTGTTCATTGACAGCCTGCTGTTAAAAATAGGACTCTGTTCCATGAATCATATTTCCTTCCTTGCGGTTTTGCATCGTTTCACTAATATGGCAGTATAGCACAGCTTTTTCCATTTTGATAGTCTTTTTTTACGAAAACGGCACCGCTCATCATTGAGCGGTGCCATTTCCGAAACAAAAAAGAAGGAAAATTTATTTGTGGTCGACGCTGTACATGTGCTCGACCAGGCACAGAAGCTTGTCAGAGTAGCCGATTTCGTTGTCATACCAGGAAACAACCTTGACGAATTTATCGGTCAGGGCAATGCCGGCTTCGGCATCAAAGATGGAGGTATGGCTGTTGCCCAGGAAATCGGAAGAAACAACGGCCTCGTCGGTGTAATCAAGGATGCCCTTGAGTTCGCCTTCGGAAGCGGTCTTCATGGCCTTGCAGATCTCTTCATAGGTGGCGGGCTTCACCAGATTGACAGTCAGGTCGACAACGGAAACATCCAGGGTGGGAACACGCATGGACATGCCGGTCAGCTTGCCGTTGAGTTCGGGAATCACCTTGCCGACAGCCTTGGCAGCGCCGGTGGAGGAGGGGATAATGTTGCCGGAAGCCGCGCGGCCGCCGCGCCAGTCTTTCACGGAAACGCCGTCCACCGTCTTCTGGGTGGCAGTAGTGGAGTGAACCGTGGTCATCAGGCCTTCGGAAATGCCGAAGCTATCGTTCAGAACCTTGGCAATAGGAGCCAGGCAGTTGGTGGTGCAGGACGCGTTGGAAACAAACGTCATGTCGGAGGTGTACTTATTCTGGTTGACACCCATGACGAACATGGGGGTATCATCCTTGGAAGGAGCGGACATAATCACGTGCTTGGCGCCCGCGACAATGTGAGCCTGGGATTTTTCCTTGGTCAGGAACAGGCCGGTGGATTCCACCACGTACTCCGCACCGATCTCGCCCCAGGGCAGCTGGGCGGGATCACGCTCTGCATAAACAGGAATCTCCCTGCCGTTGACGACAATGGATTTCTCCTTGCCCTCCACAGTGCCGGGGAATCTGCCGTGCATGGTGTCATACTTCAGCATATATGCCAGATAATCGGCAGAACACAGGTCATTGATACCCACGATCTCGATTTCCGGATGATTGACGCTGGCGCGCATCACCATACGGCCAATACGGCCAAATCCATTGATGCCAACTTTAATGCTCATAAATCAAACTTCCTCTCAGATGGAATATATCAAACATATGGTATGTTTGTATTATACCTGTATTTTTGTAAATTGCAAGACCCATTTGAAAATTATTCCGTCTTTTTTTGTGGAAAAAAGACGGAATCTTTAACATTTTATGAATTGTGACTTTTTTCGATCTTTTCAGTTGCATTTTTTTTTGCAATTTGCTATATTAAATCAGCTTCATTTATATTTTTCCATGAACGGGCAGGGGCGGCAGGAAACAGTGGGAGAAATTTCCCCGTTTACCGCTTTTTCCCGGGAATAGCCGCTTCCGCTCGGGGAAAATAAAATGCAGGAGGTGAGAGCAAGATTGGCTGCTTACAACGACGACGAAACACGGCTCTTATCGGAGGTGCTGCCGCAGGTGGCAACACAGCTCCGGGGGTCCCTGGCTAATATCTACAGCGTGATGAGCAGCATCGTGCCGCCGGACAGCCGCGATGCAAACGGCTCGCTGGATCAGAACGCCGCCATCCTATATCAAAGCTACTACCGCATTCTGCGGGTCATCAATAACCTGTCGGTCACTCCCGAGCTGCTGCAGACAGCGCCTTTGCCCATGCAAAATCTGGACCTGGTGGATCTGGTTTCCGGCCTCTGCGGCGAGGCGAGGCCGCTGGCGGAGGAGTTGGGGCTTGCATTGCACTTTCAGTCCAGCCAGCCTTCTCATCTTCTGGCCTGCAACCGGGCCGGCATCCGCCGTCTGCTGCTGAATCTGCTCTCCAACGCCATGAAATTTACGCCTGCCGGCGGCAGTATTACCGTCCTGATTCAGTTTACCGCCGAACAGGCCGTCCTGACGGTGACCGATACCGGCTGCGGCATTGCACCGGAATTGCAGGATGCCGTTTTCGACCGCTACAAACACACCGACCGGCAGGACCCGGAGCCCCACGGACTGGGACTGGGCCTGCCCATCTGCCGCCGGATCGCGGAGGGACACGGCGGCCGCCTGATGCTGCAGTCCCAGCCCGCACAGGGCACCACCGTTACTGTTTCCCTGCCGGACAGGCGATGCCCGTCCCATATGGTGGTCAAGGATCTGCCTTTCCACTATGCCGGCGGATTCAACGAAACCCTTCTGGAATTGTCAGACGCGCTTCGCCACTCCTCCTTTACGCAGAAAAATTTAGACTGACGCAGCGGATTGCCTTTGGCAATCCGCTTTCCTTTTATCGGGCGGCATGGTATAATACACCCGCCCCGCAGTAAACACGAGGGGCAAAAGGGAGGCGCTTGCATGGAAAGCAAAAAGGTTCTGGTGGCCATGAGCGGCGGCGTGGACAGCTCCGGC